>ERZ827156.4-NODE-4-length-336013-cov-15.517651_pt1 | contig 336013 bp, 308 predicted proteins | sample MGYA00519919_ERZ827156 | MGnify/ENA primary metagenome ERZ827156 (study PRJEB31778, sample SAMEA3449269) | human gut metagenome | biome: human gut; feature: human-associated habitat; material: faeces | place: United Kingdom | collected 2010/2012 ... | reverse complement strand
AGATTTTTCTTCTATATTTATGCCATACTCCAGAAGTCTTTCTTTCATCTCTTCTATATTCTGGTTCTGGCTCAGAATATGATTCAGGTAAATATCTCTTAAAGCCACTTTGTTTTTTTGTATCTCATACAGAAACCGGCTTTGTTTTTCTTTTTGTCCACGAGCTTTAAGAATCTGCTCAGTCGCACGCTCCAGAGCATTATTTAATTCCTCTTCCTGAATCGGTTTCAGCAGATAATCAAATACACCCGCTTTAATACCTCTTCTGGCATATTCAAAATCATCATATCCCGTAACCAGTATTATTTTTATCTCAGGAAAAAGTTTTACACATTCCTCACTGAATAACAGTCCATCCGCTTCCGGCATACAAATATCACTGATTACAATATCCGGACGTATTTCCCTCAGTTCCTGCAATGCAGCCGCACCATTGGCATATTCCCCTGCCACTTCAAGATTCAGCCTTTTTGTATCCATTTTCATACGAATCAATTTTCTTATCAGCATTTCGTCATCAATAACAATTACCTTCAACTTTTTCATTTCACTTTTCTCCCAACACATTACAGTTTATATAAATATGAATTTCTGACATCGCTTCATTATGAATTTCATATGAAAATGCATCTTCATATATTACCTTCAGCCTCTGAACAGTTCCTCTCAAACCCAGACTGCGCTTTTCATCCGGGACTTTTCCCTCTTCCATCTCCTTGATAATATTATCCGGTATTCCCTGTCCATTGTCTATAACAGAAATATGTATCTTATCATTCTCTCTTTGGACATTTACCTGGATATATCCATATTTTTCCTGTATTCGTATTCCATGCTGAAATGAATTTTCAACCAAAGGTTGAATTGTTAATTTAGGAATTTTAAAATTTCTGCAAGTTTCATCTAATCTTACATCAAACTTAAAGCTGTCTCCAAATCGAATTTTTAATATATCTGCATAGTCTTTTACAATTTGAATTTCCTCATTTATAGTGAGAAATTCTCTTCCGCCACTGACAGATTTCCTGTAAAACTGTCCCAGGCATCTTATCAGTTTTGCACTTTTTTCCTTTTCAATCAAAAATTCACTGCAATAGCCGAATTTGATTTCCTCGTCAGCGGCTGCAACTGTGCTTTTGTCGTTTTGCTTTTCTTCCTTTTTCTCGTTGTCAATCGGCTGAACGATAGCGTTGTTTTCAAAAACGCTTTGTATTCCCTCAAAAATCAAAACAAGACCCTGACCGCCTGCGTCAACAACGCCGGCCTTTTTAAGTACGGGCAGTTGTTCCGGTGTTTTTGCAAGCGCCTGTTTTGCCGCCTGCAATGCCGCAAAGCAAACCTTAAGCGGCTCGTCCTGAATATCTGCGATTTCTTCGGCAGCCTCCGCAGCCTTGCGAATAACCGTTAAAATCGTGCCCTCGGTCGGCTTCATAACGGCTTTGTATGCCGCGTCGCATCCCATTCTGAATGCTTTTGCAACATCCTTTGAGCCTGCCTCGTCAAGACCTTTGAATGCCTTTGACATTCCTCTGAAAATAAGCGAAAGGATAACGCCCGAGTTTCCTCTTGCACCTCTCAAAAGCGCAGATGCCGTTCTTTTTGAAACTTCGCCGAGCGAACTGTCCTCCGGCATTGCGGCAATATCCGCCGCCGCAGCGTTTATTGTCATCGACATATTAGTGCCGGTGTCGCCGTCGGGAACCGGGAAAATGTTGAGCGCATCAACTGCCTGTCTGCTGTTTGAAATGTTGTTGGCGGCTGAAATAATGCCGTTTTTAAACATCAGTCCTGTTATCATATAATCAATGCCCTCCGATTAGTTAAGTTCGTCAACATGAACATTGACTTTTGACACATTGAGGTCGGTTGCCGACTCAACAATGTATCTAACCTTGTTTATAATGCTGTCTGTTATAGCGCTGATATTAACTCCGTATGATACTGCAATATGGAGGTCAACCACAAGCGAGCCGTTGATGCTTTTAACTATAACGCCTTGCGTGTGATTTTCGTTTTCAACCTTGCTTTTGATAACGGATTTAATGCTTTGATACGGGTTTGGGTTAACCATTCTTGTAACGCCGAAGCAGCTTTGAGCCGCATTTCCGACGAGGTTTGAGAAATAGTTGTTTGTTATTTCGATATACCCGTTTTGGTTTTCATATTTTATCATACAGGTTCCTCCTTAATTAAAGTACCAATCTTCTATGTTTGAAAAATAATTTGTGCCGTATCCCTGCATATCGCCATGAATGAGGCGCGAATAGCAAATCATACCTTGTCTGTAAACAAGCGGTATAAACGGCATTTCCTCCGAAAAGTCGATAACGAATTTTCCTATTTCACAATCACCCTTCATATAGCTTTCGTATGATTTTGCTGTTTTTGATTTTGACAAATCAATGCCGTAGTGCGTTGTGCCCTTTTCGGAAAAGAATGTGTATAAATTCATATCTGCAGAAATCTTTGTTTCGCCTATATAAATATCAAAATTGTTTGCCGAAACCTTTGTGTTGAAGTTTTTGGCGTTTTCCGAGTCAATGCTGACGGAAAATCCCACCGCCTCAAGCTGCTGTTTTAAAAGCGTTGCAACCGATTGCTTTGCGGCGTTGTTATTGACTAAAATCGACAGTTTCAATTGATTTGGGCTGTACCCGCTTTGGGCGATTGCCTGCTTTGCGCCTGCCGTGTCTGCCTTGGCGTCAAACACGGATGTTGCCTTGCCCATTTTTGACGACGGATTAAATACCGATGTCGCCGCTTTTGCGTAGCTTTGATAAGAGCTTTTAACAAATGTTTCTCTGCTTGCGGCAAGCGATATTGCCGTGCGTATATATTGATTTGATGTTATACCGCTTTTGTTGTTGACTCCGATATAAACAAGGTTGTTAAGCACAACCGATTTTTTGTTGCATTGAAGCCGCTTTTTGTTGCCCGATGAAAGATCGCGAAACGCATAGCTTATATTGCCGATATTAACTGCGTTTTCGATTGATTCCTCCGCGGTTACATTGATAAGAAGGATTTTTACTATATGCGGCTTAAAGTTTTGGTGTTGCTTGTTTACCTCGAGATAAACTTCACCGCCGCCCTCGGCAAATTTGTATCTGCCCGAGCCGATGGTGTAGCCGTTTTTGTCTGTTTTGCCGTTTGATATTGCAAATGTCAGCAGATTCTGCGCATTCGGATTTTCATATTTCAGGCTGAATTTTACCTCTGTTGCGCTCTGCTCGCTTGCCGATGAAATACAATCAAGACTGTTTTTCCAGTGCGGCGAGCTTTTTGCCTGATTAAACGAGTACACAACGCTTGACGCCGTGAGGTCGCTTCCGTCCGAGAACTTAAGACCGCTCGGAATTGTTGCCACAAGCGTTTTGCTGTTTGTGTACGCATAGCTTGTCGCAACTGATGGCTGAACATCGTAGTTTTCGTCAACGGTGAAAAGCGAGTCAAAAACAAGCTCCTGCAATATTTGGTTGTTGAGCGTTTCGGATTTATATGGGTTGAGCGAGTCGGATTGAGAATAGCTCAACTTAAAATTGGTGCTGTCCTCAACAAATTTTGTCGAGCTTTGCGTCACAAGTTTGTGCTCGCTCGCATTTTTATTAACGGCGGAGCAGGATGAAAAAACACTCACAATCAAAACTGCCGCCGTGATGATGCACAAGAGCCTTTTATTCATTTTCTGAACCTTTCTGTATGCACGGTCTTGCCGCTTTTGTTGTCGATTTCAAAAAAACAACCCTCAAGCGTGCACGGACCGTCCTCATTCGTAAATCTGACCGGCAAATTAGTCCTCATTTTTTTTATTGCCGCGTCGGGCGCTACACCCAAAACGGAATAGTACGGACCGGTCATTCCCAAATCGGTGATATATCCCGTGCCGCAGGGCAAAATTTGATTGTCCGATGTCTGCACATGCGTGTGAGTGCCGAAAATCGCCGATATTCTGCCGTCGGCATAAAATCCCATTCCGCGCTTTTCACTTGTTGCCTCTGCGTGAAAATCAACAAGAATAATGTTTATCCCGTCATCATTTAGCTTTTTGATTTCCTCGTCAATCGTGTCAAACGGATTTTTGTTGTTGTCAAGAAAAATCGTGCCTTGAAGATTGATTACACCGACACGGCAATATCCCTTGTCAACAATCGCAACGCCCCTGCCGGGAGCGGAGGAGTGAAAGTTTGCCGGGCGGATTATAAACTCGTTTTCGTCAAGATAATCATAAATTTCCTGCCGACGGAGCGCGTGATTTCCGAGCGTTATTACATCAACGCCGCTGTCAAAAATATATTTTGCGCTTTGCGGCAATATTCCGTTGCCGACAGCCGAGTTTTCGCCGTTGGCGATTACAATGTCCGCGCCGTATTCCTTTTTGAGCGCAGGCAGCTTTTGCCTTAAATATTCGCAACCTTGTTTTGAAACAATGTCGCCTATTGCTAAAATTTTCATATTCAACCGATTTCTATATCTATATTAGAACTATTATACATTAATTTTAAAATAAATACAACCGATGATTAAATAATTTACTATGTGTTAAAATTTAATAAGTCAATATCACTTTCGCTTGCAAAAAATGCTGTTGTATGATAGTATATTTAGGTAGCCGAAACTAACTGCGCCAAAAGCGGTTTAATTTGGTTTGGAGTCCTATATTTTATTGGAGGATAACTTAATGCACGAAATGCACGAATCAGGCGAGATGTATCTCGAAACCATATATGTATTAAATAAAAAAAGCCCCGAGGTGAGGTCGGTCGATGTTGCCGAATATATGGGCTTTTCAAAGCCGAGCGTCAGCAGGGGAGTCGGCATTTTGAAACAGGGTGGCTATCTCACTGTTGATGCAAACGGCTTTTTGGAGTTGACCGATGCAGGCACCGAGGTTGCCAAAAAGATTTATGAAAGGCATACCGTGCTAACCGAAATGCTCGTTAAAATGGGCGTCAGCGAGGAAACTGCGGCTCAGGACGCATGCAAAATCGAGCATGTCATTTCAGACGAAACGCTTGGCTGCATCAAAAAAACTCTCGGCAAATAATCACGGCATATATTTAAAGCGCAATTCTGCAAATAACAGAATTGCGCTTTTTTTGTGTGATATTTATGTAAATCATAGTAAAACAAAACCACGCAGTGTTTGCACTGCGTGGTTTATTATTGCTTTGAAATTATTTCTCAGCGTATTTGTCGTCGCCGTTCCAGCTATACATAGCACGGATGCCTTCGCCGACTTTTTCAAGCTGATGGTTAGCTTCAATAGCTCTCTTAGCCTTGAAGTGTGCCCAGCCGTTGTTAGCCTCTGTGATGAACTTAGAAGCGAATGTACCGTCTTGAATTTCTTCAAGAATCTTCTTCATTTCCTTCTTTGTATCATCGGTAACAAGTCTCTTACCTGTCTCGTAATCACCGAACTCTGCAGTGTTGGAGATTGAATATCTCATTTCCTTGAAGCCGCCTGCGTAGATAAGGTCAACGATAAGCTTCATTTCGTGAATGCACTCGAAATAAGCGTTTCTCGGGTCATAACCTGCCTCAACAAGTGTTTCAAAACCTGCCTTCATAAGAGCTGTTACGCCGCCGCAAAGAACAGCTTGCTCACCGAAGAGGTCTGTTTCTGTTTCGCACTTGAATGTTGTTTCAAGAAGAGCTGCACGAGCGCCGCCGATGCCTGCGCCATAAGCAAGAGCGATGTCTTGGCAGTGACCTGAAGCGTCTTGATATACAGCAACAAGACAAGGTGTGCCTTTGCCCTCTTTGTACTCTGAACGAACTGTGTGGCCCGGAGCCTTAGGAGCGATCATGAATACATCAACATTTGATGGGGGAACGATTTGTTTGAAGTGAATGTTAAAGCCGTGTGCAAATGCAAGTGCCTTGCCCTCTGTGAGGTTCGGCTCGATGTCGTTCTTGTAAATTGCAGCTTGCTTCTCATCAGGAGTAAGAACCATGATGATGTCGGCAGCCTTAACTGCCTCTGCTGTTGTCATAACCTTTAAGCCGAGGTTTTCAACCTTGCTCCAAGATTTTGAGCCTTCATAAAGACCTACTACTACATCAACGCCGCTTTCGTGAAGATTGAGAGCATGTGCGTGACCCTGTGAACCAAAGCCGATGATAGCAACTGTTTTGCCGTCAAGAACGCTGAGGTTACAATCTGATTCATAGAAAATTTTAGCTTCTGCCATTTCTATATACCTCCGAAATGATATTTATTGATTTTTGCAAGCCGCCGCGTTGTCCGATGACTTGCTGAATTTGTTTACAATTGACATTATATAGCGCAAGTTGTCCTATGTCAATAGCAAATTTGAAATTTTTGATTTTTTATAATCCTTCCATTGCGTGAATTATGTGCAAACGCATTGCAGTGCGTGCGCCGTCGGCGTTCCTTTGCTTCAAAAAATTCATAATCAGCCTGTCATCGTTCAGGTTGTCTTTATTGACTGCCTGATTCTTTTGCATAACGATTACGCCCTTTTTGATTGCATTGAAAATAACCGGCATAAATTGCTTTACAAATGAATTGTGAGTGGCGTTTGCGATGCTTTCGTGGAACTTCTGCTCCTCGTATGTTCTGTCCTCGCCGCTGAGTATCTTTTTTTCAATCGCTTCGCCGTATTTGCATATGGTTTCAATCTCATCGTCGGTTGCTCTCAAAGCCGCATAATAAGCGCAATCCGGCTCAAACATAAGCCTCATTTCAAACAGGTCGTCAAGTCCGGATGATATTTCGGCAATATCGCTCGACTCGATGATTGTGTTTGCGGTAACAAAGGTGCCTTTGCCGCGTTTTATTTCAAGCATTCCACTTGCTGTCAGTGTCCTTATTGCCTCGCGCAGGGTTGAACGGCTCACTCCGAGCTGCGACGCAAAATCGTTTTCGTTCGGTAGCTTGTCGCCGACCGAAAAATTGCCGCCCTCGATCATTGATTTTATTTTTTGTGCCGTGCTGTCGGCAAGCATACTCTTTTTTGCCATTGTTTCGCCTTTCGAGTTGAAAATAATCTTTTGCTTTTCTTATTAAGCATCATATCACAATAAGCAAACGATGTCAATGAGTTGTCAGACATCTTACAACATATTGATGATTTTATCTGTTTCACGAAGCTTTATATTGTGCATATTAATCAAATTTTGCCTATCAACTTGTAAAATGGTATAAAATGTTATAAAATTAAAGCATAATAAAAAGCATAATAAATAAGGAAAGTATATGTATTATGAAAAAAGCAACGAAAATTAAATATTATATCGAATCGTTATGTATCTATGATTTTAAGCAGGACAACGTTATAAATGCACTGCTCAATTTGTTAAATTCGCTCGACAGCAATGAGGTGCTCGAAAAGCAGGCGGAGTTTTTCAACACTCTTTCTACTCACGAGTCACTTAAACATTATGTTTCAAAGCTTATTTTGACTGCCGACAATGTTTTTACAAAAACAGCCGCCGCAGGTGACGCCGACAAGCTTGAAAAAAGTATTATCGAAGGTGTTCAAAGCGATTTGAAAAAACTTGAGGATATTGCGTCAATCACACCCGAGGATATTCTCTCCGCCGTGGGGGACAGCGATATTCGCGAGGTTTTGTGGACAATGCCACGCTGGGCAACCGGCACCGCAATGCTGCCGCTCACTCACGATTGGGCGGAGCAGGTTGAGCAACTTGTTTCATTTCACAAATCCAACGGCTACGGTATGTATGCAAAATATGCCGCATTCTCGTGGAGAGACCAAAAGCTTTCGCCGATTACAACGCTTGACCCGATTAAGCTCACCGATTTGAAGAATTACGAAAAGCAGAGAAAGCAGGTGCTCGACAACACGATTGCGTTCATTAACGGCTATCCGTCAAACAATGTTTTGCTTTACGGCGACAGAGGCACCGGCAAAAGTTCAACCATTCACGCGATTTTGAATGAATACAGAAACAATGGACTCAGAATGATTGAAATTTCAAAGGGCGATATTAATGACCTTACCGTTATCAGAGAACTTATCGGCGACAGCCCGATGAAATTTATTATATACATTGACGATTTAAGCTTTGATTCGCACGATGATTCGTTTGGAGAACTTAAGGCGGCGCTCGAAGGCTCGCTTTCGGGCAGACAAAGCAATACTATTATATATGCAACCTCAAACCGCAGGCATTTAATCAAAGAGAATTTCTCAGACAGAGAAAACGATGTCAATAGAAGCGACACATTGCAGGAGGAACTTTCGCTCTCTGACAGATTCGGTTTGTCTGTAACATTTATGAATCCCGACAAAAAGGATTATCTCGACATTGCCGAAAAAATCGCCGTTGACAGAGGGCTTGATGTTGATATGGACAGATTCCTTGAGGCGGCAGACCAATGGGCAAGGCGCCGCGGCGGCAGATCGCCGAGATGCGCAAAGCAGTTTATTGATTATGTCGATGGCTGCATAAAAAGAGGAATTGAATGGTAAAAAAATAAACAATTTCTATTAACCGAATGTTCAAAATTTTAAAATTTTGTTTACCCAAAATACAAATTATGAACAAAAACAAATGGTAATATGCTATCAATGGCAAAGGTCATTGAGAAAGGACGAAACTATGGCTAATAAAATTCTTGTAGTGGATGACGACCTTAACATCTGCGAGCTTTTAAAGCTTTATCTTGAAAACGAGGGCTACACTGTTTTCACTGCAAATGACGGACAAGAGGCTGTTAATACATTCCAGGCAAAATCGCCCGATTTGGTTTTGCTTGACATTATGCTTCCGAAAATGGACGGATGGCAGGTTTGCCGTGAAATCAGGAAAACCTCCTCGGCGCCGATTATTATGCTCACCGCAAAGGGCGAAACATTTGACAAGGTGCTTGGTCTTGAACTCGGCGCAGACGACTATGTGGTTAAGCCGTTTGACGCAAAAGAGGTTATGGCGCGTGTTAAGGCTGTTCTCAGAAGAACAAAGGGCGACGCCGAAAATCAGGACAATCAAAAGAAAATCGTTGTATATGATAATCTTGAAATCAATATCACAAATTACGAAATGAAGGTAAAGGGCGTTCCCGTTGACACGCCGCCGAAAGAACTCGAACTTATCTATCATTTTGCGTCAAATCCGAACAGAGTTTACACCCGTGACCAGCTTCTTGACGAGGTTTGGGGATTTGATTACTACGGCGACTCAAGAACAGTTGATGTTCATGTCAAAAGGCTCCGTGAAAAACTCGAGGGTGTTTCGGACAAATGGGCACTTAAAACCGTTTGGGGCGTAGGCTATAAGTTTGAAACCAAGGAATAAGCAAAGGAAAAATTCAATGACTGCACCTAAAAAAACGAAATCAAGGCGTCAGAACATATTTTTCAAATATTTCGTGATGTTTTCGTGCATTTTCCTTGTCATATTTATGGCGCTTGGCACAACGCTCATCCTGCTTGTCAACACTTATTCACTCAATGAAAAAACGCAGCTGCTTGAAGAAAACACAAAAAGCATTGCAAATAATATTTCCTCAACGCTGATTGTAAACAATATGAACAGCCGCTATTCATCGGAAAAGGCGGCTGTTTGCGAGTCGATGAAGTTTGTTTCAAACTGTATCGACGCCGATATTTTTGTTTGCGACACCGGCGGTCAGGTTATCCTCTGCAAGGAGCAAACGGGCTTGACCGGTTACTATTCGCAAACGATGACATGCCGCAAGCACAGCCGCTACCAAATCGGTGACAGCCTTATTCAAAGTGTTTATGAAAACAAAAGCGCTGTCACGCGAACAGTGATAAACGGCGAGCAGTGCTATGTTGTGGGCACGGCGATAACTGCCCCGTCATATGACGAAAGCGGTGGAAGTTCAACGCGCATTATCGGCTCTGTTTTTGCGATAGTTGCGGCAGGCACAACCGATCTTGTTCACAATGTTATCAAAACATTTTTCCTCGCAAGTCTTATTTGTCTTATCGTAGGCTTTGCGGCAATGTGGATTTTGACAAGGCAAATGGTTAAGCCTCTTCAACAAATGAGTGCGGCGGCAAAAAGATTTGCCGTAGGCGATTTCTCATACAGGGTTAAGGTCCATGGAAACGATGAGTTGAGCGACCTCGCCAACGCGTTTAACGATATGGCAAACGCGCTTGACAAACTTGAAAACTCGCGCCGTTCGTTTGTTGCAAATGTTTCTCACGAATTAAAAACGCCTATGACATCAATTGCCGGCTTTATCGACGGCATACTCGACGGTACAATTCCAAAATCAAAGCAGGATTATTATTTAAAAATCGTAAGCGACGAGGTAAGACGACTTTCGCGCCTTGTTGTTGCTATGCTTAATATGAGCAAGATTGAATCCGGCGATTTTGAAATGAAACCGAAAAATTATAACATATCAGACCAAATTATTCATATCCTGCTCACCTTTGAGCAAAAGATAGAAAAGAAAAATATCGAAATCAGAGGGCTTGAAAATCTCGAGCCGCACAAGGTGCATGCAGATACGGATATGATTTATCAGGTTATTTACAACCTGTTTGACAACGCCGTTAAATTCACAAATGAAAACGGCTATATCGAGGTTAATGTCACCGAGCACAACGCTTATGTTGAGATAAGCATCAAAAACAGCGGCGAGGGCATTAACGCCGATGAGCTTTCAAGAGTGTTTGAAAGATTTTATAAGGTTGATAAGTCAAGAAGCCTTGACGCAAAGGGCGCAGGACTCGGACTTTATTTAGTAAAAATGATGGTTGAAATGCACGGCGGCAACATTATTGCCCGCTCGGACAGCAAAACGCAGGCTGAGTTTGTGTTCACCCTCCCAAAGGGCAGATAACCATCGGCAAAGGAGATAATATAAATGGACGATTATTTTAATAATCAAAACAACGCCAATGCCGCAGGAGGCAATGACGATACAAACAAAAATGTCGGTTTCACGCCGATAACACCGGTTGATTCACAGCCGACGGAGCCTGTTGCACCGTCACAGCCCGTATCTGCTCCCGACGAGCCGCAAGTTGTTCATGCAGAGCCTATCGGCGTTGCACCGCAACAAAACCAATACAACGCTCCGTCACAAGATAACGGTTATTTTGTCGGTCAGTATGACAGCGCAGTCAATCAGCCGCAATATTCTGTCTATGCAGACGCACCGTCGGACGGTAAAAACGGCAAGAAAAAGAAAGACAAGAAAAAAGGCAACGGCGGCAAAAAGGCTGTTGCGATAATTCTTATCATCGCAATCGTTGCGGCTGTTCTTTTCGGCTATCTGTTTTTCAGCGGAAAGAGCATTAATTCGATAATCGGCGGCTCATCGTCAAGCGAAAGCGCAACACAGGGCACGAACGCAGGCGAGGCATCGGCAAAGGTTGCCGACAGTGAAAAAACCGCCGAAAAATCAAGCGACGGCACGCTCACTGTTGCAGGTGTTGTTAAAAAGACAATTGACTCCTGCGTAGGTATCAGCGTTTATACAAATCAAAACTCGTTTGATTATTTCAACGGCTACGGCTCGTCAAATTCGGGCAGTACCGAATCGGGCGAAGGCTCCGGCGTTATTATGAGCGAAAGTAACGGCAAAACATATATTATGACCTGCGCTCATGTTATCGCAGACGGCTCAACATTTAAGGTAACTACAAACGACGATAAGAAATATGACGCAACAATGGTCGGCTACGACAGCCAGACAGACATAGGCGTGCTTTCAATCAATGCAACAGGTTTGCAGGCGGCAACATTCGCAAAGAGCAAAAGCGTAACAGTAGGCGAGCAGGTAGTGGCTATCGGCTGCCCGGGCGGACTTGAATTTAAAAACAGCGTTACAACAGGTATCGTTTCCGCTCTCGAAGTTCCGGTTTCATCATCAATCGGATACAACAATCAATGCATACAAACGGATACCGCCATCAACCCGGGCAACTCGGGTGGCGCACTCTTCAATATGCAGGGACAAATCATCGGCATCAACTCATCAAAAATTGCTTCAACCGATTATGAGGGTATGGGTTTTGCTGTTCCGTCGGATACCGCAATTTCAACTGCCGAATCGCTTATTGCAAACGGTTATGTTGCAGGCAGAGCAAAGCTTGGCATTGAATATGTAGCACTTGAAAATTACAATAACGCAAGCTCGATTATGTCCGCTCTCGAATCAAAGGGCTTTAAGGACGCAAAGGGCACAATCGTTATTCAGTCCGTAAGCGGTGAATCTGACCTTAAAAACAGCGATGTTAAGCAGTATGATATGATTGTTGCCGTTAACGGAACAACAATGACCTCGGTTGATGTTTTGACAAGCACATTGTCAAAGTCAAAGCCCGGCGACACAATTAAGCTCACAATCGCAAGGGCTGAAAACAACCAAATCAAAACATTTGATGTCAATTGCAAGCTTATTGAAAGTAAAAACTGACAATAAATAATAATTAAAAATCGCACAGCGTGAGCTGTGCGATTTTGTTATATTGCGAGATTTTTATATATTGTTATATATAATGTAATATTTATTTTAAAATAAAGGAAATGTAAGCGTCTTCAATCGTCGTTGAAAATTCTATTTTCTCCAAATCCTTTGCCGTTTCGTAATCTGCACTCTGTTTGTGTGTCACAAATCGGTAGGGAATTTTTTGATTGTCGAGCATTTTCAAAGCACCTTTTACACCGCTTGGCACAGTTGCGCTGTGATACATTGTAAAAATCACACCGTCGGCGTTTGCGAAATTATAATTTTTTGCGTCAAATCCGGGATATACTTTAATAATCAATATGTTTTTATCGCAAATGATTTTTTTGCCGAGCGGAGTCGGAGCCGGCAAAACTGCGCGGAATTTATCCTCAACATCCGCACCGGTGATTGCAATTGCGTCAAAAACTCCGTCATAAATAGTCATCGGGTGCGATATTTTTTTGTTTTTGATTATTTCAACAGCCGATTTAAAATTTTTGACTCCGTTGCTTTCCCTGTCCTCAAGCGGTTTGTCGGCGGCGGTAAGAACGATTTTTTTGTTTGGATATGCGTTGCCTATAAGCGCAGAGGTGTAAGACAGCGTGTCACTGCCGTGCAAAATAATCACGCCGTCATATTGTGCGATTTTTGCATTGTCAATGCAGGCAATCAACTTTTTCCAAAGTGCGGTGTTAATGTTTTCGCTCAAAACGGCAAAGGGCGAAAGCGTTGAAAATTCAACGCTCCCGTCCTTAACATAATCAAGAATTTTAAAACTGTTTTTGTCAAGCGAAATGCTGTCAGTCATAACCGAGCCGATAGTTCCGCCAAGTGCGATAACGAGTATTTTTGTCATAAAACCATCCGTTATTTAATCTTTCCGTTTTCAAACTCAATATCCAAGGTTTCGCCGCCGTGAAGTTTAATGCCTCTTGCATATCCGCTCCACTCCTTCGGAATTGCGCCGTTTTTGAGCAGTTCCGCAATGCCTGCCGTAACGCCGAAGTTGCCGTCAATCTGAAACGGTGGGTGTGCGTCAAACATGTTAGGATAGCTGCCGCCGTGTTTGCCGTGTTTGATTCTCGGCGAAATGGGGGAAAGCTGATTTTTGATTAATGTCAGCGCATTGTCTGCGTTTTTAAGCCTTGCCCAAAGGCAAACTTTCCATCCGAGCGACCATCCCGTGCCACCGAAGCCGCGCTTTAACAGCGATTTTTCAGCCGCCGCGTTGATTTCGTCGCTCTGCTCTATTGCCGACGGATAAATGCAGTAAAGGTGGCTCACATGTCTGTGTTCAACCTCGCTTTCGCCGTATTCCTCCGCCCATTCATTTATTCTGCCGTCACTGCCGATTGGAATAGGCGGCAACTGCGGCGTTTCAAAGCCGTATTCGCGGCATGCTGCAAAAAATTCCTGCAAAATGCCGATGTCCATTGTCGGCATATATGTAAGGTTTGCCTTTTTGCCGTTTTTGTCTATGAATGTATTTTCGGGTGAAATTGTCGGGCAGGTGACAAGCATTCCGTTGTGCTCAACAAGAAAATCGTTATAAAAATCAAGCACCTTTTTAAAATACGGCTTCATTTCCTCAAACAATTTTTCATCGTTTGTATATCTGTAATGCTCGAATACCTGACTGAGCATCCACGGCAATGTGCTTTGCCAGCAGGCGTATGATTCGGAATTCGTTTTGCCTAACGGGTCGCCTGCAGGATAGCTTGCGCCCCAAATATCGCTGTTGTGGTGCGCGCATGAGCCTGAGCAGTTATAATAATCTTTTGCGGTCACTTCGCCGTTGTCAACAAGCTTTTTGACAAGCTCGACAAACGGCTCAAAGCATTCCGAAAGGTTGCAAATATCGGTGCACCAATAATTCATCTCGGTGTTTATGTTCAGCGTGTAGCTTGATGACCACGGTGCGCGAATGTGCGGATTGAAAATACCTTGCAATGTTGTTGCGCATGTGCCGGGGCGTGATGTTGATATTGTCAAATATCTTCCGTATTGGAACAAAAGCGCAATGAGATTGTTGTCGTCTGCGCCTTTTTTGAAATCTTTAAGTCTTTTGTTTGTCGGCACATCGGCTCTCTCACTGCCGAAATCGACAGCCACTCTGTCAAACAGTGACGAAAAATCTTTTTTGTGCTCATCAATGAGCGATTCATACGATTTTATGTTTTTGAAATATGCCGTTGCACGCTCCTTTGCGTTTGCCGTCGGCATTGACTTGCTGTCAACAAATCCGGTTGCAAGGGAAATAAGAAGAGTGGTTTCCGTCTGATTTTCAACGGAAATCTCACTGTCGTTGAATTTTGCCGTACCAAGCACCTTTACGGCGCCGCAAAAACTCATTGCGCCCTTGCCGTAATCAAATACGGTGCCGGTGTTGTAATACGGCGGCATACAAATTTCAGGTGCGTTGCCCTCCATATAAAGACAGTCCTCCTCGGTGTAGGAGCGGTGATTGAGCTTGCTCGACAGTTTAACTTTAAAACTGACGGGATTTGCGCTTTTTATGTTTACAACAATCATCTGTGCCGGGTGGCTTACAAAAACCGTTTGCCTAACCTTTGAGTTTTGCGCAACCGCAATGCCGTTTGATATGTCGAGCGAGCGGCGATAGTTCTTTGCGAAGCCTGTTTTTGAATATTCAATCGTCAAATCGCCGAATGGCAGATAAGCCTCGCTCCAATGACCGTGCATATCCTCGTTTGCGATTTTGTTTGCAAGTTCGCGGTTGCCGTCAAAAATCGCTTTGCGAATTTCGTCAAGATGCTCTGCGGCATCCTTTTTGTTCAAATCTTTTGGATAGCCCGACCAAAGCGTGTCCTCGTTGAGCGCGATTCGCTCCGTTTTTAAATTGCCGAAAACCATTGCACCGAGCCTGCCGTTGCCTACCGGGAGCGCCTCCTCCCATGCAGACGCTTTCTTTTTATAGAACAAAATATTTTTCATAAATTTTACCGTTATCCTTCAAATTGCAGGGACGAAATTCCTCTGCATATAATCGCGGCGGTGCGTTTTGCACAGCCTTTACGCCCATTATATCATTAAAACCCGACGCGGTAAACAAAAATTTTAATTACTGTTGTTTTTGCAAACGCCTTGTGCTATAATCGTTTAAAAGTTATATACGGCTACGGAATCGGGTGCGAATCCCGAGCAACCGCCATTACCGTGTTGGATGAATTTTTCGCCTATACCATTGAATAACGCTAATCAAAGCAAATTCGAGAAGGTGCGAAAATGCGCTTTTGCTTTATCCTGAGTCGGGAGACGGGCCGTATGTATGAATTTAGGCTTTTGGGCAAGCGGAAGAGCCGAAGATTTAATATTCAGCGTATTTAAGCAGGCGAAACAGTCCGACCACGCCGCAAGCGGTGCATTTTCGGGGCGTTTTTGCCTGTCGGATTAATTATGATTTTTGTTGCGCCGTGATGTTGATTTTCGCTCTGCCATGCAGGGCTTTTTTCTTGCCCAAAAATTGATTTTGGGGCTGTGCAATTTCAATTTGCCATTCTATAACAAACAGCGGAAAGGAATTTTAAAATGAAAAAAATAATTTCTGTTTTTCTTTCTGTAGTAATGCTTGTGTCGGCACTCTCTGTCGGAACAGTTGCATTTGCAGATGAAAACAAGACTCCTAAAACCGCCACTGTCGAATACAGTGTGTTTGACGGCGGTGTTTACACAATGGAGCCGAAAACAATCACCATTTCATCCGATTTGTCGGATAAATACAAGGACGAGGTAGGCTATAACGATAAATCGGACGAGCCGACAATCCTTGATGTGCTCATTGCCGCACATATTGATATGTTCGGCGAGGAGTTCACGGACTATGCACCGCTTAAGGCAAGTGGCAGTTCAGGCATCACCTCCGCTTTCGGCGAGACAACCTCTGCGCTTTCATACAGACTCAACGGTGCAACCGATAACGGCAGCGGCGTTTGGTACAATCTTGATACCGAGGTAAAATCCGGCGATTATGTTGACACTATGTTCTATCAGGACACAAACGGATATACCGACAAATATGTGTCGCTTGGCGGCAGAGATATTAAATCAACTACCGGCGATGTAACCCTTACTGCTACATATGAAGGCTTTGACGCAAACTGGGCAACAGTTATTCTCCCTGCACAGGGTCTTAACATTTCTGTTGACGGTGTGTCTGTCGGCACAACCGACGAAAACGGTCAAATCACTCTCAAACTTTCACAGTGCAAAACATATGTTGTTACCGCAAGCGGCGAAATCAGCGGCAGCAAAATTTTTGAGCCGTATACAAGAGTTACCGTTGCAACACAGCTTTATAATGCGCTCGGTGCTCAGCTTTCGGGCGGTGCCGATTTTCTTTTGGAATCGGTTGATTCGCTCACAATCGAAAAGGCTGCCGATTTCCTTGCATATCTCAACGGCGGCGCAAATGTTGACAAGTATAAGGCAGACTATGTTGCAAGCGTTAAATCAATGCTTGATTCAAACAACGGCAAACTTGTTTCAAAAATCGGCGGCGAGGTTAAAAGTGACCTTGCGCTTTACGGCGCAGTAATCCCTGCACTCGAAAAACTCGGCTATGATGCAAAGAAATTTGAGGGCTACAACCTTGTTTCGGCATTTGAAAGCACAGATACCGACAGCATTTCAAATCCGTATTATTACAGAGTCGCAATCGAGGCGGCAAGTAGCGACTTTGCACATAAACTTATCGACAAATTTATTGCAGACGATTATACAATCGGCTCGGGTATGAAATACTGGGGCTTCAGCTGTGACAATACAGCAATGTTTCTCACTTCAATCGCAAAATATGCCGACGATTATTCAACATATGTTGATGACGCTAAGCAAATTTTGAAAACATACACAACAGATACCGGTGCTTTCTACAGCTATCAGTATAACGATGTAAACGCAAATTCAACAGCACTTTGTGCTATGGCTTATGCCGCACTTGGCGACAATGACACCGCATTTTCATACTACAAAAACCTTGTAGAGGGCTTTGAGGACACAACAGGTGTGTTCACATACAACGGTGAGTGCGATGTCACTGCAACAAAGCAATCATATCTTGCTTTAACATATTTCAAAGAGTCTGTAGGCAATGCTGCTTATGAGCACAAGGAGCATATTGCCAAAAACAGAACAATTGCTGCCACAACATCTCAGGACGGTGCAGTTGTTTCCGATTGCAGAATCTGCGGCGAAACATTTAAAACAGTTAAGACAATCGCAAGAATCAAGGCTGTTTCACTTTCTTCATCGTCGTACACATATGACGGCTCCGCCAAAAAACCGGGTGTAACCGTAACCGACGCAAACGGTGCAAAAATCGCTTCGTCAAATTACAGCGTTGCATATTCAAACAATGTCAAGAAAGGCACCGCAACAGCAACCGTTACATTCAAAGGCAACTACAGCGGCACTGTTAAAAAGACTTTTGAAATTAACCCTGCAAAGGTTTCTAATGTCAAGCTTTCCTCAACCTCATATACATATAACGGAAAAACAAAAACTCCGAGCGTTACGGTCAAGGACAGCAAGGGCAGAAAACTCAAAAAAGGCACTGACTACACGGTTAAATATTCTTCGGGCAGAAAGAATGTCGGCAGATATGCTGTTAAGGTAACCTTTAAGGGCAATTACACAGGCTCAAAAACCGTTTATTACTACATCGTTCCGAAATCAACTTCAATCAGTAGGGTTTCGGCATTGAGAAAAGGCTTCAAGCTTTCTTGGAAAAAGCAGAAAACACAAACAACCGGCTATCAAATTCAGTATTCAACATCAAAAAAGTTTAAAAAAGCAAAGGCTGTCAATGTTTCAAAGAACAAGACAACATCAAAATACATCAAAAAGCTTTCTTCAAAGAAAAAATACTATGTTCGTGTTCGCACCTACAAAAAGGTTAAGATAAACGGCAAAACGAAAAAGGTTTACTCCTCATGGAGCAAGACCAAAACGGTTAAAACAAGATAATTGATTGAAAAATCAAAAATGCAAACGCGGTGTTTTTCACCGCGTTTTTTTATAGCATGTTGTGTGTGCAAATGCGCGTATAACTCTTTTTTCTCTGCAAATTTAAGAATGTTTAAGATTTTATTTGTTGCTTTTGGTTTAACAAAATAGTAAAATTATCCAAATGATGAAATTTAGAGAGGTCAAATAAAAAATGATTGGTTACACAACCTTTGCGTTTTTTGCCTTTTATTTCGGCATAACATTTGTTTTGTATCATTTGTTACCGCAAAAGGCAAAATGGTGCGTGCTCCTGTTGGGGTCATATGTATTTTATTTTATATCATGTAAGGGGCACATTTGGCAAATAATCGCCGCCACGGTGATTGTTTGGCTTATCGGAATCTGGCTGCAAAGACTCAATGACGGATTTAAGAAAAAGAAAAAAGGTTTGCCGCGTGACGAACGAAAGGCACTTAAGAAAAAGTACACATCGTATAAAAGGGGAGTGCTTGCGCTCGGAGTGCTGTCTACACTCGGCATACTGCTTGTTTGCAAATATCAGGGCTTCTTTGTCGACACGGCAAATTCGCTGTTTGGGACAAATGCGCAGTATTTAAAGGTTGTTCAGCCGCTCGGAATTTCATTTTATACGCTGTCGGCAATCAGCTATATCACAGATATTTATCACGGCAAGTTTGAGGCAGAGAAAAATCCGTTTCGTGTTTCCCTTTTCCTCTCGTTTATGCTGACGATAGTTGAGGGCCCGATTACACGGTACGACCAATTCGGCGTTCAATTTAAATCCTGCCCGAAATTTGATTATCACAACTTTATATACGGCGCGGTCCGTGTTGTTTGGGGACTTATCAAAAAAATGATAATAGCCGACAGAGCGGCAATGTTTGTAAACGCCGTTTTCGACAAGCCGAATCAGTGGAACGCGCTAACGGTTTTAGCGGCGGTTTTGCTTTACACATTGCAGCTTTACAGTGAATTTTCGGGAATTATGGATGTTATGTGCGGTCTCGGCGAAATGATGGGTCTGCATTTGCCCGAAAACTTCCGCCGTCCGTTTTTCGCAAGGTCAATCAACGAATTTTGGCAGCGCTGGCATATCACACTCGGCGGATGGCTGAGAGATTATATTTTTTATCCGATTTCGCTTTCGAAGGCGTTTATGAGTCTTTCAAAATCGGCAGGCAAAAAATTCAATCGCTATTATGCAAACTTGATTCCCACCGCCGTTGCGCTTTTCTTTGTTTGGTTTTCAAACGGTTTTTGGCACGGCTCAGGTTGGAAATATATTGTTTACGGACTTTATTACTATGTGCTGATGATGCTCGGTATGTTTTTCGAGCCGCTGTTTAGGAAAGTTTGCCCTGCACTTAAAATTGACAGGCAGTCAAAGAGTTTTCGCCGTTTTCAGATTGCGCGCACATTTTTGATTGCCAATTTCGGAATGTTTATATTCAGGGCAGACGATTTGCCGACTCTCGGAAAAATGATTTCGTCAATCTTTACAAACCCGATAGTATTCAACGGCCTTTCAAAAGCACTTGGCTTAAGCTCAGGACTTGATTGGATTGTTTGTGTAGTTATTGCTCTCGGTGTTGCACTTTTGATTATCGTTGGCAATATACAGGAAAAGGGCGTCGATATTCGCGAAAAAATCGCAAAGTTGCCCTATTATAAAAAATTCATTTTGTTTATGGTTATGATTTTTTCCGTAATTATTATGGGAGCATACGGAGAGGGATACGGCGTAATTGATTTGATTTACGCTAAATTTTAGATATGAAAAAGATTAATTTTAAAAATTTCAAACAAAGCCGTGCGATTAGGGTAGGGGCGTTTTTGCTCGCATTTGTATTGGTATTTTGTTCGCTGTCATCATTTGTTTTCACAACAAAAAACGGCGCACGCTACAAAAGCAAATATTATCCGCAATATGCCTTTCAGGATGAAAGAAAAAATTCGCTCCAAATATTCGGCATCGGCAACAGCAACCTTTATTCAGCGTTTGATGTGCCCGATTTGTGGCATGATTACGGCTACACCGCAAGTATGGCGGCTGTCGGATTTCAATCGCCGTCGGTTTCGTATCAATTGCTAAAAAAGGCATACGAAACCCAAAAACCGAAAATCGTTTTGATTGAAACGGATATTCTCTATGACGAAAAGCCGATTCAAACACACGGAGTAACGCCGAAAACAACGATTTTCGATTATTTTAAAACCCAATTTATCGACGATAAGCTCCAAAGTGTTTTCCCGATTTTGAAATTTCACGATATGTGGAAACAGCCTATCGACAATAAGTACAGCATTGACACTCCCGACTCGCACGGCTTTAGATACGATTCACACCAAGGCAAATACAATGTGCCGAATTATATGGCAAAAACCGACAGAACCGAAGATGTCAGCGAAATAAATATTTATTATTTGGAAAAAATACTCACCCTTTGCAGAGAAAACGGCTCAAAACCGTTGCTTATAAGCGTTCCGAGCCTCACCTCGTGGGATTATGCTCGCCATAATTCAATGACTGCCCTTGCAAAAAAGGAAAATGTTGATTATATTGATTTTAATATGCTCACGGCGCAACTTAAAATCGACCTTGCAAAATCGTTTCGCGACAACGGCACGCATATGAATTATTTGGGTGCAAAAAAGGTAACGGATTACCTTGGCACATATATTGCCGAAAACTACAACCTTGCCGATTTGCGCGGCGATAAATCATATTCTTATTGGAACGACAGCTACAATAATTTTGTTGTCCAAATGAGGCAGACAGACGAAAAACAACGCGAAAAGGCGCTCGAAAGAAAGCGTAACGGGAAGAACAAAGAGGGGCACAAAGGAGCACACAAAGACAAAGTGTAATGTGTAATAATTAATACCGATAAAACAAAAGCGACAGAGGTTTGAATTTTGAGCCTCTGTCGCTTTTGTTAAGTTTTATTTATAATGTTTTTATGTTAACTCCGCCGAAAAGGCAACTGCTGTCAACATAAAGCGTCGGTGCGTCAAACGGAAGATTCTTGTTGCTTTTATCACTTGTTCCTCCGAAAAAACCGTGAGATTTGATAACAACTCTTATATTTTGCGGCACGGTTATTTCAACTCCGCCGAAATTTGCCCTCGCGTCAATCAGCGTGCCGGGTTGAATATACGCCCTGCTTAAATCAATGTTTATACTGCCGAATGCAGCACTGAATTTACCGCCCAAAAACTGTTGGTCAAAAACATATTTTTGCTCTGCAAATGTTGCCGAATATTCCTGATAATTCGGGTTTACAATCGCCTCTTTAAACTGCGGCGGCTCGCTTTTGCTGTTTTTGATATTCTTTACTATTATATAAATACCGATTAAAACAACGATTGCCGGCCAAATAAGCACTCTTATCGGCTTTAAGTTAACATTGGCGTTTATCAGCAAAAATATGCCGATTGCAAGAAAAATCGCCGACGCTGTTTTGTCGCGGCTTTTGAACAAGCCAACAATGCTCGGAATGATGATAAACAATGTCCACCATCCGTCAAAAAATATCGTAAAATCAATTATGTTGCTTTTGTTCAGACCCCAAAGTATGCCGACAGCAATAATCGCAATGCCCCAAAGTATTCCCTTTGTTTTTTGGTTCATAACGAGCCTCCTTATATTTAATTGCCGTTTATATCCTTTGGTTTCAATATAATATATAAATTTTATTTTGTCAACACTATTATTGTGTTAGTGTCGCATCGCGTGGCATCAATCTTTGTCAATCGGGGTTTGTGTTTCTTTTTTTAGCTTGTTTGTCACGGATTTAAGCATAATTAAGCTCAAAACAACACAGAAGAAATCGGCTGCGGGTTGAGCCCAAATAATTCCCTCAAGTCCGACAATGCTGTTCATAATGAACAACATTGGCAGATAAATCAAGCCCTGTCTGCCTGCGGCAAGAATAAGCGATTGGATACCCTTGCCCATTCCTTGAAAAGAAAAGTTGATAACAAACATAATACCGATAACGGCGCCCGGCGCCATAAGCGCGGTCAGCATTTTTACGCCGTATTCGATAACCTGCTCGTCCTCGATAAATATTCCGATAACCTGTCGCCTGAAAACGATATAAAATAGCGTTACCGCTGCGCCGATGATTATGTTGCACATCATCGAAAAGCGGATAACCTTTTTCATCCTTTCATATCTCTTTGCGCCGAAGCAGTAACCGACAAGCGGCTGAATACCCTGACCTACACCTATTTGGAACATTACCACAAGCATATTTGCCTTCATTGCAACACCCATTGCGGCAACGGCATTATCGCCGTATTTTGCAAGGAACATATTGATGATAATATTTGAAAAACTCATCAAAAGGTTGTTGAGCGCAGCAGGCGTGCCTACACTGATTACGCCCTTTGCAATTCCGTCTTTAGCCGAAAAGCGCCTTGGATTGATTGAGAGAATTGATTTGCCCCTCATAAAATAAACGATAAAATATACCAGCGTCAGCACATTGCCTATTACCGTTGCGATTGCGGCACCCTCTGCGCCCCTGCCGAGACCAAACGGCATTTCGATTGAAAATAGTCTGTCGCCCTTGTTCAAAATGAATATGGGGTCGAGTATTACATTCGCAATCTGACCGATAACGGTGCCGATTACGGAATCCTTAGCTGCGCCTTCGCCTCTTACAAGGTTTGATGCGCAAATACCCATAACGATGAGCGGCGAGCTGATTGCAAGCCAAAACATATAATCGTTTGCATAACCGATCGTGTTGTCAGATGCGCCGATTAATCGCAAAATCGGGTTTCTGAAAATCAAAAATATAACCGATATTATTGCGCCGCCGATCATCGACGCATAAGCGCAAAATGACGAAATCGTTTTTACTTTTTCTTTTTTGCCCTCACCGAGCGAACGGCTGATATATGCGCATCCGCCGACGCCGAAAAGGTTGCCTATTGCCAAAAAAATCATAAATACGGGCATTGATACGCTGACAGCCGCAACCTGATTTGCGTCGCCCGTTTGACCTACAAAAAATGTGTCCGCAAGGTTGTAGATAATGTTTATAAGCATTCCAAAAACGCTCGGCAATGCAAGAGTCATTACCGCCTTGGGTACTTTATAATCACTGAATACAATTGTGTTGTCTTTTGCTTTTACTTTTTGTGCCATACTCAATACAATAAGCCGTAAAGGCTCACAAAATCCTCCATTCCCATTTTTTCCGCTCTGACAGTCGGGCTGATGCCAAGCTCGCCGAGCGCGGATGTTATTTTGTCCTTTGATATACCCGCTGTGGACGAAAGCGAATTTACAAGCGTTTTGCGCCTTTGCGAAAATGCGCCCTTAATCATTGTGAAAAATGCTTTTTCGTTGTCAATATCAAATTTCTTTTGCTTGCGAAGCGTGATTTTGATAACCGCGCTGTCAACCTTCGGCGACGGCATAAAGCTCTCTTTGCCGACATCAAATAAAATTTCAGCCTCGCCGTAATAGTTTACGGCAACGGTGACTGCGCCTGCGTCTCGTGTGCCTATCTCTGCACAAAGCCTCTGCGCCGCCTCGCGCTGAACCATAACCTCGATTTCGTCAATCGGCAAGTTGCTTTCGAGAAGCATCATAACAATCGGCGATGTGATATAATACGGCAAATTTGCGCAAACTTTAACGCTGTCGCAGTCGGCAAATTTTTGGCTTATTATTTCAGCAAGGTTAAGCTTCATAACATCGCCTTCAATAAGCTCGAAATTATCATAATCGCCGAGTGTTTCAGCCAAAAGGGGATAAAGCCTTTTGTCAAGTTCGACGGCAACAACCTTGCCTGCCGTTTTGCAAAGCTCCTTAGTCAAAACACCGATGCCCGGCCCGATTTCCAAAACACCCGTTTTGTCATCGGCATTTAGGCGGCGTGCCATTTCGGGGCATACGCTGTCGTCAATCAAAAAGTTTTGACCGAGGTCTTTGGAAAAACTGAATTTGTATTTTGCAAGCAGCATTTTTACCGTGTTTATGTCGCAAAGGTTGAATTCCATATTGCCTTGTCTCCGTGGGTGCTAAAAGATTTTTACTCGATTTTGTAGTATGATAACACATTATAATATGTATATCAATATAAATTTTATATATAGATTAAGAACTGCTTTTTGTGTATTTGTGACCTTTTTATGAAAAAACTAAAATTGTGTTGACATTTGATTTTTTGATGATATAATATCTGTTAGCTGACTAATGTTAGCCGACTAAATAACATTGAGGAACAATATAACTAAAATGGATAATCACTGTAACAAACGCTCGGCAAAGCCGACCCCCCGCGGAATGATAGGTCCGCGCATCACGGATATTTCAAGGTTGCTGCGAATGCGCTTTAACCGCGCTGCACAGGAGGAGGGCTTGTTTGCAGGCCAGCAACATATTATTATTATGCTTGAGAAAACGGGCGGGCTTACCGTCAGCCAGATTTCAAAAAAACTGTGTGTTTCAACCGCTACGGCGTCGGTCAGCATCAAAAGGCTTGAAAAGGCAGGTTTTGTCAAAAAAGTGCAGGACGAAAAAGACGCCCGAATAACAAAAATTTATTTAACCGACAAGGGCAAATGCATTCCTTGTCGAATCAAACAAAAAATGGATGCTCAAGAGAGCAATATTACCGCAGGGCTGAGCGATGCCGAAATCGGCGAACTCAGTGATATGCTCGACCGTGTTATGAGCAACTTGGAAAAGGAGGAAATGCCGAATGATTAAAAAACTTGCAAAATACATTAACGGCTTGTGGCATCTTTGCATAGTCAGCGCATTGGGCATGATTGTTGAGGCTGTATGCGAGCTTTCACTGCCCTCAATCGCAAATATGATTTATGAAAAATGCGCCGCCGTCAGCGGAGACCCGAATGCCGCTCGAGATGTCAAAAGCTATGTTATCAAGATAGGCATTTTGATGTTCATTATGGCTGTTGTCGGCCTTTGCGGCGGACTTGCAACGATGAAAGCGTCATCCGTTGTCAGTCAAAAATTTTCTTACAGATTAAGAAATGATATGTATAAAAAAATCAGTGATTTTTCGTTTAAAAATATCGACGAATTTTCAACCTCATCGCTCACTACGAGAATGACAAACGATGTCACATTGCTTCAAAACACATTGATGATGGGCTTGCGTGTTCTTGTACGCGTGCCTGCATTGCTGATTGTTTCGGCTGTGTTTGCATTTTCAATCAACGCAAAGCTTTCGTTTATTCTTGTTGTAATGCTCCCGATTATGATTGTGATTGTGGCGCTTATTTTGAAATTCGGATTTCCGATGTTCCAAAAAATGCAAAAAAAGATTGATAATGTCAACCGCGTTGTTCAGGAAAATCTTATCGGTATCCGTGTTGTAAAGGCTTTTGTCCGCGAGGACAAGGAAAAAGAAAAATTCCACAATGCCTCCGACGAGCTTGCAAAGCAAGGCGCAAAGGCGGCAGGTCTTGTTGTAACCGTTCTGCCGATTTTGATGCTTATGATGAATGTTGTCATTGTTTACATTTATTATAAAGGCTCGCTTGATGCGGCAAATCCTAATGTAAAAATGGATGTCGGTCAAATTTCCGTTCTTGCATCATATATCGTGCAGGTTTTGATGAATATTATGATGGTTTCGATGCTTATGCTCCAACTCACAAGAGCAAAGGCGTGCGGCGACCGTGTTGTTGAAGTTCTCGACACCGAGATTGATATTAAAAATCCGGAAAATGCATTTGTTCCGGAAAATCCGCAGGGCAATGTTGAATTTAAAGATGTTTGCTTCGGATATAACAAGGGCGACAATGTTTTGGAAAATATCAATTTCAAGGCAAACGCAGGCAATATTGTCGGCATTATCGGCTCGACGGGCTGCGGCAAATCGTCACTTGTCAATTTAATTCCGCGTCTTTACGATGTTACAGGCGGCGAGGTGCTTGTTGACGGGGTCAATGTTAAGGAGTACGATTTGACGGCGCTTCGTGATATGATAGGCGTTGTGCTTCAAAAAAATGTGTTGTTCTCCGGCACAATAAAGGAGAATATCCGTTGGGGCAAAAAGGATGCCACCGATGATGAAATAATCGCCGCATGCAAGGCGGCTCAGGCTCACGATTTCATTATGCGCCAGCCGAACGGCTATGATACCGACCTTTCGCAGGGTGGCTTAAATCTTTCGGGCGGTCAAAAACAGCGACTTTGTATTGCAAGAGCTATGATTAAATCGCCGAAAATTCTTATCCTCGATGATTCGACATCGGCTGTTGATACGGCGACCGAGGCGAAAATCAGAGAGGCGTTTTACAACGAACTTGCAGATACAACCGTTATTATAATCGCACAGCGAATTTCGTCGGTTAAGGATGCAGACGAAATTGTCGTTCTTGACGACGGCAAAATCGACGCAGTGGGTACTCATGACGAATTGATGAAATCGTGCGAGATTTATCAGGAAATTTATACAACACAGCAAAAGGGGGTGCTTGAATAATGCCGATGGGAGGACCGGGTCCGGGCGGAAGGAATCCTGCCGGAGTTAAACCCAAAAATGTTAAACAGAGTTTTTCAAGAATTTTGTCATATTTCGGCAAAAACAAATTTTTGCTGTTAATTGTTTTTTTGTCGCTTATTTTAAGCACTGTTTGCTCGACTGCCGCATCTTATTGGCTCAAGCCGATTTTGGATGATGTGGCAACCTCAATAAAGGCGGGCACTTTTGCCGATGAGGGCATTAAAACACTTATCAAAAACCTTGCCATAGTTTCGGCGTTTTATGTCGGCGCGGCTGTTTTTACATTTCTTCAGTCAAAAATTATGGTTAAGGTTGCATACAAATCGACAAACGCAATCCGTAAGGATTTGTTTGACCGGTTGCAAACATTGCCTCTTAAATATTTCGACACAAAAACCCACGGCGAGATTATGAGCCGTTTTACAAACGATGTTGACAATATTCAAATGATGCTTGAGCAGACAATAGTGCAACTCATTTCATCCGTTTTTACATTCATAGGTATTGTGGTGATGATGATTGTGCTTGAGTGGAGACTGTTTTTTGTTGCATGCATTTTTCTTGTGATAATGCTTGTCAACTCACTAAAAATCGCAAAAAGCACACGAAAATACTACAAGGCACAGCAGGCGGCTCTCGGCGAAATGAACGGTAATATTGAGGAAACTGTCGAGGGTATGAAGGTTGTTAAGGTTTTCAACCACGAACAACAGGCTAACGATGATTTTGAAGTGCTCAACGAAAAATATCGCTCTGCCGCTACAAATGCAAACTTCTATTCGGGCATTATGGGTCCTTGCTCAACGGGCATCAACAATGCCTCCTATGCGTCAATCACCCTTGTGGGCGGTATTCTCGTTTTGTCGAGCACAATCACAATCGGCACATTTTTCACTTTTCTCAGTTATTCAAAGCAGTTTACTCAGCCGATTAACCAAATTATGAACCAAATGAATAACATTTTCTCCGCTCTTGCCGGAGCAGAAAGAGTTTTTGAGGTTATGGATATGGAAAGCGAAGTTGATGACGGCACCGTTACTCTTGAGGAAATCCATACCGACAGCGGCAAAAAATGGTTTTGGGTTGACGGAGCTGAAAAAACTCCCGTTGAGGGCAAGGTCGTTTTCGACGATGTTACATTCTCCTATGTCCCCGACAAAGTTATTCTTCACGATATCGACCTTTATGCCAAGCCGGGTCAAAAAATTGCATTTGTCGGCTCAACCGGCGCAGGCAAAACAACAATTACAAACCTTATCAACCGCTTTTATGATATTCAAGAGGGCACAATCACCTATGACGGCATTGATATAAAGCGTATTAAAAAGGCTGATTTGCGTCGCTCGCTTGCAATTGTTCTTCAGGATACACACTTATTTACAGGAACAATTATGGATAATATCCGCTATGGCAGACTTGACGCAACCGATGAGGAATGCATTGCGGCATCAAAGCTTGCGTCTGCACACTCGTTTATCAAGCATCTTAAGGACGGATACAATACGAAAATCACCGGTGACGGTGCAAATCTTTCGCAAGGTCAAAGACAACTGCTTGCAATCGCACGAGCAGCCGTAGCAGACCCACCCGTTATGATTCTTGACGAGGCAACTTCGTCAATTGATACAAGAACCGAGGCTCATATCGAACACGGTATGGACCGCTTGATGATAGGCAGAACGGTGTTTGTAATTGCCCACCGTCTTTCAACCGTTCGCAATTCAAACGCAATTATGGTGCTTGAACACGGCAATATTATTGAACGCGGCGACCACGATTCGCTCCTTGCTTTGAAGGGCAGATATTACGAACTTTGCACCGGCAAAGCACAGCTTTCATAGCTTGAGCATTGAATTATTTGTCAATATTCAAAGATAATAGACAAAAAATGATGATTATTACAATTAACTTTTTTTGTAACTAAAATTTTTTCAAAAAGGCTTTACAAACCGAATAATTGATGTTATAATTTAGACGATTATCAAAGCAAGATTTTGATTAGCAATTTTATTTGAGGTGAAATAACTATGAAAAAGTTTTTATCAATCATCCTTTCAGTGATTATGGTATTTTCCGTAGGCCTTGCTTCAACAAGCGTTGCAATGGCTAAAACCTACAGCAGCCAGGAAACGAAAAAGCCCGGCTATTCAACAATCAAGGTTGAGGTTAACGGCAAACCATCACCGGATGTTACCTATGATGTTGACAAATCAAATTCAAACAAAGTGTCTTTCAAATATAACGGCGACGGCGAGCTTCTCGGTTGGGAATTCCCGAATATGACCGAAGGCAAGGATTACACTATCATTTCCGAAGAGGGCAACACAATAACAATTTTGGTGTCTGAGGATTATGATGGTGTTGTAACTGCAAACGCTATTGTTAAGCAGGCAGGCTCAAACAGCACGAAACCTAATAAGAACAGTAAGTCTCCTAAGACCGGCGCGGTTACAGCAACAGGCTTGGGCTTGACAGGTGCAGGTGCGGCTCTTCTCCTTGCTCTTAAAAAGAAAGACGAAGACGCTGAATAATTATAATAAATATTTCCGATGAGCATAAGGGATTCCTTGTGCTCATTTGTTATTTTAAATGCTTTTTGGTGGTATTATGAGCAACGACAATAACAAAAAAGTGAACAATTCCGACGGCAAATCGAAAAATACGGCGAAAAAAGTATTAACAGTTATTGCCGTGTTAATGATTATTGCGGGAGTTTGCTGCTTTGGATATTATATCTATATGCAGAAAAGCGCCGACAGCGAAGATAATAAAGCACAAAGCTACACGCAAAGCACAACGGCGGCGCAGACCGACGGCGACAAAGTTAAAAATCCGATTGATTTTAAATCGCTTCAAAGCAAAAACAGCGATATTTATGCTTGGATAAAAGTTGACGGCACAAAGGTTGACCATCCGGTGTGTCAAAGCCCGACAGACGATTATTTTTATCTCCGCCACAGTGCTTATGACAAATCGTATGTTTCAAGCGGCGCGATTTATACTGAACTTTCAAACACAACAACTTTTAAAGACAGGGTGACTGTTATTTACGGCCACAACAATTACGGTGACTCAATGTTTACCACCCTGCATAAATTTGAGAGCAAGGATTTTTTTAATTCTCACCCGTATTTTTATATTTACACGCCGACCTCACGGCTGAAATATCAAATCGTTTCGGCGTTTAAGTATGATGACCGTCATATTATGAACAGTTTTAATTTTCAGAACAACGGCACATTTGAGGAATTTATCAAAATGATAAAAAATCCGCAGTCAACAAACAAAAATGTGCGCTCAAAACTTGACAAAGACATTACAATTGATGATAATATAGTAGTTCTGTCAACATGTGTGACAAACCAAAAAAGCAACAGATATTTAGTATGCGGAGTATTAGTAGACGATGAAAAGACCTATTGATCCAAATTTGAATAACAGCGACGACGATATTTTACTCAATCTCACCGGCGGCAATTCAAAGCAGTCGGACGAGCTTTCGTTTGCAGAAGGCTCGGAGCCTGATGATGTTAAATCACCCGAATATACCGTTTCGGTTGATGACAAAGAAAATGGCACAATTCCGGTAACACCGATGGCAAGCGTTGAAAATACCAACGAAGATATAAGTGCGATTGTTGATAAGGAGGAGGTACCTCATTCTTCACACAGCGGCGAACATCATCATTCGTCCGACGGTCACCATCACTCCTCGAGTCATCATCACCATTCGTCCGGCAGTCATCACAGCGGCGAGCACCATCACCATCACCACGGCAAAAAGAAAAAGGGTTTGCCTACCGCCGCAAAAATAGCTATTATCGTGCTTGTAATTCTGCTTTTGATTCCAATTATCGCAATGATTGTTTTGGGAATTAATGTCAAAACAGGCGATTTCAAAAAGGAAAACGCCGCTGCAACGGAATACAGCGAAGTTATAGAATATAACGGCCATAAATACAAATACAATGAAAATGTTGTTTCGATAGCCTTTATGGGCATTGACCAAGACACGCTGAAAACGAGCGACCAAACCGATTTTGTCGGTGCGTCGGATGCCGATATTGTTTTTGCCGTTGACACGCAAAGCGGCAAAGCAAGCGCAATTGCAATCCCTCGTGACACGATGGTTGATGTCGATATGTATATGGAAAGCGGCACGCTGATTGAAACACAAAAAACACAGCTTTGCCTTGCCTATGCCTACGGCGACGGCAGAGAGTTGAGCTGTAAAAACACGGTTAACTCAATCAGCCGAGTGCTTTATAATGTGCCGATAAACAAGTATTTTGCACTTGATTTGAATGGCATTGCCGCATTGAATGACGCTATCGGCGGAGTTACAATTGATTCGTCGCTCTATGACTTTAAGGACGAGGGAATCAAGGTCGGTGATAAGGTTGTTCTTAAAGGTGATATGGCGGAAAAATATGTGCGCCAGCGTAATATGGACACTGTTGACGCCTCAATTAACAGAACAGACCGTCAGGTGCAGTATGTCAAAGCATATACAAAACAGCTTATGCCTGCCGTAATGAACGATTTCAGCGTTATTTCAAAACTTTACAGCGATGCACAAAAGTATTCGCAAAGCAATATTAAGCTCGACAATGTGACATATCTCGGCTCGCTCCTTTTGTCAAAGGGAATAACCGATTTTGAATCGTATCGCTTAAAGGGAACCTTCAGCGAATCCGCCGACCCGATTTTGCCGGATGTTGCACACGCCGAATTTACACCCGACGAAGACTACCTTATGCAAACAATCTTAAAGGTTTTTTATACTCAACTTGATTAAAATAAAAAGAGCATTGCTTTCACTGCGATAATGCAGTATGCAATGCTCTCTTTTTGTCAAAAAATATCAGCCCTTGAGTCCGCGCTCCTGGCGGTCCATATCCTCAACAACAATGTCGAAAATTTCGCCAAGCGACGAGCAGTATTCAAGCACCTTCCACGGCTCGTTGGTGTGGTAATGGATTTTAACCAAATCCTCGTCACCTGTCGCAATGAGGCAATCGCCATTAAAATTGTCTACAAAATAATCGTGAATATCGTCCTCGTCAAGACCTGTGCCCTCAATGAGAAGTTGGGTGTCATATCTGTATTCAAGCATATTTTTGTGCGCTGTGCGCCCTCCTTTTTATTTTATGTATTCCATATTATCACTTTGGATTTTTTTGTCTATAAAATCACAAAAATATTTACCGTTTGTTCATTATATGGTAAAATGGCATTGAAAAAATATTACAAGGGTTGTTTTTATGGATAAAAATTTGTTTTCAAATCGCCTCAAACTTAATAGTATCATACTGACAGACGATTTTTGGCTCGAAAAATCAGAACTTGTGCGCCGCGAGATGATTCCGTATCAGCTTTCGGCACTTAATGACAACATCGAAGGTGCTGAAAAAAGTTATTGCCTTGAAAATTTCAAAAAAGCGTCAATAATCGTTGAAAATATGAAAAAAGGTGTTAAGCCGCCTAAATATCCTGCCGACAGATGGCATTATGACGAAAGCGCACCGAAAAATGCGTTCCACGGCTGGGTTTTTCAGGACAGCGATGTATATAAATGGCTTGAAGCTGTGGCGTATTCACTTGTTAATCATCCCGATGATGATTTGCAGAGAAAAGCGGATAAGTGTATAGACCTTATTTGTTCTGCACAGCTTGAAAACGGCTATCTCGACACGCTTTATATCATCAATAATCAAGATGAAATTTTTACAAATTTAAAGGACTATCACGAGCTTTACTGTTTCGGGCATTTGGCTCAAGCGGCGATTGCATATTATGACGCAACCGGCAACAAAAAGCTGTTTGACGCGGCGTGCCGCTTTGCCGATTTGATTTGCGACACCTTCGGCGAGAACAAAATCAAGGGCTATCCCGGTCACGAAATTGCCGAAATGGCACTTGTCGGTCTTTATCGTGCCACGGGTGATGAAAAATATTTAAAAACGGCGGAATTTTTTGTTGACGAGCGCGGCAAAAAGCCCTATTATTATGACCTTGTTTTGGGCAAAAAAACCGTAAACGATAATTATTTTTACAATCAGGCGCACATTCAGCCGAAATATCAGACGGAGGCAGTAGGTCATGCCGTTCGGGGAGTTTATCTCTATTCAGGTATGGCTGATGTTGCACGCGAAACCGGCGACGATGAATTGCTTGCGGCGTGTGAGAAAATTTTTGACAATATCCGGTCAAAGAAAATGTATATCACCGGCGGAATAGGTGCAACTGTTGACGGTGAGGCGTTTTCGTTTAACTACGATTTGCCGAATGACCTTGCGTACAGCGAAACCTGTGCGTCAATCGGGCTTGTGTTTTTCGCAATGCGAATGAGTGCTATTAACCCTGATTCAAAATATGCCGATGTTGCCGAAAGGGCGCTGTATAACACGATTTTGTCGGGAATGAGCGAGGATGCAAAACGCTTTTTCTATGTCAATCCGCTTGAGGTGTTGCCCGAGGCGTCGCACAAGGACAGCCGCAAGGCTCATATTAAACCTGTTCGGCAAAAATGGTTTGGTTGTGCTTGCTGTCCGCCTAATTTGGCGCGCCTTATATCGTCACTCGGCGAATATTGCTTCAGCGAGAGCGGCGACACATTTTATATTCATCAATATGTCGGTGCAAACATTGACGCTCAAAATGCCGATGTTTGCGTTAAATCGTCATATTTGACAGACGGCGGCGTAAAGATTAAAATAAATCCGAAAAAAAGCATGCGCCTTGCTCTGCGTATTCCGTCATGGTGTAAAAATTATAAAATTTCGGTACCGTATGAGATTAAAAAAGGCTATGCCTATATTGATGTTAACGGAGAAACGAAAGTTAATGCGTCGTTTGAACTCAAACCGCGTTTTGTCGCCTGCACAAGCAATGTGCGCGCAAATGTCGGCAAGGTCGCATTGTGTCGCGGACCCGTTGTTTATTGCATTGAGGGTGTGGATAACGGCTCTGATCTTCAACAGCTGATTGTCAATGCCGACAGCGATTTTTCCGAGTCGGGCGACTGCATAACGGTGAACGGTCTGCGTGAAAAAGCACACGAGTCGCTGTATTATGACTATGAAAAGCCCACATATGAGAAAACAAAAATCAAATTCATTCCGTACCGTAAATGGGGAAACAGAGGCGAAAACGAAATGTGCGTTTTTGTAAGAATTAAGGAGGATTGAAAATGAGTTTTGATAAATTGGAGCGAAATATTGTCAGCGTTATTAAGGAGTCGCAGGCAAAGCTCGGATATGAAAAAATGCCGCTCGGCATAAACTATATTAAACCGTCACTGTGCCACCTGCTCAACGATTGCACAGATGACGAAATCGTGCCGCTTCTAAACCGTTTCGCTCGCGAAAAACAAGACAAATTCGGTGATATTTCGATTGCCGAAACAGACGGCGGATACCGTATTACCGTGTCGGAAAAAGGGATAGAGCTTGTGCACAATTCACTAAGTGACAACGATTTTATTGTGCAATTCGTCAATGCGATAAGACAGCCCGACTGCAATATTGAAAAGGTTGTTGCGCTGTTTAAATCGTTCGGTGAAAACGTCCATTTTGAAAAAACTTCAAACGGCGAATTTGAATATTTGATTTATTTTGAGGACGGTGAGCCGGACGAATTTTACTATTGCCTCGACGATGACGATTTCGGCGTGACATATCACCGCTTCACGAAAGAGGATTATATCGACTTCGGATTTTAAAAGGAAAATTTTGTTGGATTTAAACGGCTTTGCTTATTTGCAGAGCTGTTTTTCTTTATTGCTTTACCGCACCAAAACACAAATATCATCAAATTGTTATATTTTTAACAATAAAAATCCTCAAATTTGTTGAAATATCCGAAAATGATATAACATCGTTATTTTTTTAACAAAAACTCTTGAATACTTAAATCTATAATTTTATAATAAAGGACAGTTAAAACTCTAATTATATATTTTTTCGGAGGTAATGAATAATGGAATATCGTATTGAACACGATTCGATGGGCGAGGTTAAGGTTCCTGCCGACAAATATTGGGCAGCACAAACCGAGCGCAGCCATGAAAATTTCAAAATCGGAGTAGGCATCGAAACAATGCCTCGTGAGATTACTCACGCATTCGGCGTTTTGAAAAAGGCTGCCGCAATTGCAAACCACAAATTGAAATCGGAAAAAATGACCGACGAAAAGCTTGCGGCAATTTCGCAGGCGTGCGATGAGGTTATGAGCGGTGCGCTCAACGAGCATTTTCCGCTTGTTGTTTGGCAGACAGGCTCGGGCACACAGTCAAATATGAATGCCAATGAGGTTATCGCCAACAGAGGCAACGAGATTGCAGGCAAAAAGCTTCTTCATCCAAACGATGATATTAATATGAGCCAGTCGTCAAACGATACTTTCCCGACAGCAATGAGTATTGCGGCTGTTTTGGGCATCGAGGATAAAGTTTTCCCGGCTCTCGACAAGCTTGTCGCAACACTTAAAAGACTTGAGGCTGAAAATGACGATGTTGTTAAAAGCGGCAGAACTCATCTTCAGGATGCAACACCGATTAAGTTTTCACAGGAAATAAGCGGCTGGAGAGCGTCGCTTGAAAAGGACAGACGACTTCTTGAAATCGCTCTTCCCGAGCTTAAGGAGCTTGCACTCGGCGGCACAGCCGTAGGTACGGGACTTAACGCTCCGGCAGGCTTTGATGTTGAGGTTGCAAAGGCAGTCAGCGAAATTACAGGCAAGCAGTTCATCACTGCGCCTAACAAGTTCCACGCTCTCACCTCAAAGGATGAGATTGTATTTGCTCACGGCGCACTCAAGGCCCTTGCGGCTGACCTTATGAAGATGGCTAACGATGTTCGTTGGCTTGCATCCGGTCCGAGAGACGGACTCGGCGAAATTAAAATTCCCGAAAACGAGCCGGGCTCGTCAATTATGCCGGGTAAGGTTAATCCGACACAGTGTGAGGCTGTTACAATGGTTGCCGTTCAGGTTATGGGCAACGATGCGGCTGTCGGATTTGCGGCTTCTCAAGGCAATTTCGAGCTTAATGTATTTATGCCGGTCATCATTTACAATTTCACGCAGTCGGTAAGGCTTTTGAGCGAGGTTATGGTATCATTCAACGACAACTGCGCAGTAGGTATTAAGGCTGACAGAGAAAAGATGAACCACAATCTTCACAATTCGCTTATGCTTGTTACGGCGCTCAATCCTTATATCGGATATGAAAATGCTGCAAAAACAGCTAAAAAGGCATATAAAGACAATATTTCGTTAAAGCAAGCCTGCGTCGAGCTTGGATTCTTGAGCGAGGAAAGGTTTGACGAGGTATTCCATCCCGAGCAGATGGTTTAATATTAAATTCAGGGATAAATAGGAATAGGAGAATAGCGGTATGACTTATAGTTATTATCCGGGCTGCACATTGAAAACAAAGGCAAAGGACTTGGATAAATATGCAAGGCTTTCTGCTGAGGCTCTCGGTGTAACGCTTGAGGAACTGCCCGATTGGCAGTGTTGCGGCGGCGTTTATCCGTTGGCAAAGGATGAAATCGCAACCAAGCTGTCATCTGTCAGAGCCTTGAACACGGCAAAGGAACTTAATCAAGACCTTGTTACAATGTGCTCGGCGTGCCACAATGTTATTAAGCAGGTTAACAACGATATGAAAACCGATGAGGATATTGCATCAAGGGTCAACAATTATCTTAAACTTGACGCACCCTACAACGGCGAAACAAATGTTATTCATTATCTTGAACTTCTGCGAGATGTTGTGGGATTTGACGAAATCAGAAAGAAAGTTGCAAATCCGCTTAAGGGCAAAAAGATAGCCGCATACTACGGTTGTCTGCTTTTGAGACCGAGCAGGGTTATGCAAATGGACGATCCGGAAAATCCGACAATTATGGAGGATTTCATCAAGGCGCTCGGCGCAACACCGGTTTTGTATTCAATGCGTAACGAATGCTGCGGCGGCTATACAACAATCGAAAACAAAAGCATTGCAACGGCGAAGGGAAACGCTGTGCTTGAAAACGCAGTTAACAACGGCGCAGAAATGGTTATCACAGCCTGCCCTCTTTGCATGTATAATTTGAATAAAAACGCAACCGATTACGACATTCCGGTTAAGTACTTCACAGAGGTGCTTGCCGAGGCTCTCGGTGTTAAATAAGGAGGACTCTATGATTAATAATAATGAATTAAAAGAGCAAATCCTTCAAATTTCCGGAGTGAATGCTCGCAAATGTATGCGATGCGGAAAATGCACGGCAACATGTCCCTCGTTTGACAATATGGAATATCATCCGCATCAGTTTGTTTATATGGTTGAAAGCGGAAATATCGAGCCTTTGCTCAATTCAAAATCGCTTTACACCTGCCTTTCGTGCTTTGCCTGCGTTGAAAGATGCCCCCGCGGCGTCGAGCCGGCAAAAATCGTCGAGGCAACAAGGCTTGCAGTTATCCGCGAGCAGGGTGCAAACCACCTTAATCCGCAGGATATACCCGAAATTCTTGATGACGATTTGCCGCAGCAGGCTATCGTCAGTGCGTTTAGAAAATATACAAAGTAAGGAGGAAAACGGCGAATGCAAAGAATTGGCGTATTTGTATGTTGGTGCGGTAGCAACATTGCAGGTACCGTGGATGTTCACAAGGTTGCCGAAACCCTGAAAAACGAAGCGGGCGTTGTTTTCTCCACCGATTATCAGTATATGTGTTCACAGGCAGGTCAGGACCTTGTCAAAAACACAATCAAAGAATATAACCTTACGGGCGTCGTAATCTGCTCGTGTTCTCCGCGTATGCACGAAAACACATTCAGAAAAGCGGCGGCATCCGTTGGACTTAACCCTTATATGGTCGAGATTGCAAACATTCGTGAGCAATGCTCGTGGATACATAAGGATATGGCGACTGCTACGGAAAAGGCAATAATCCTCGGCAGAGCCGCAATTGCAAAGGTGCATCTCAATGCACCGCTTACGGCAGGCGAAAGCCCCGTTACAAAAAGAGCCCTTGTTATCGGCGGCGGTATTGCCGGTATCCAAACTGCACTTGATATTGCAGAGGCAGGATTTGAGGTTGATATTGTTGAAAAATCACCTACAATCGGCGGCAAAATGGCTCAAATTGATAAAACATTCCCGACTCTTGACTGTGCGGCTTGTATTTTGACACCTAAAATGGTTGAGGCGGCACAGCAGGAGAATATTAAAATTTATTCATACAGCGAGGTTGAAGAGGTCAAGGGCTTCGTAGGCAACTTCACTGTTAAAATCAAGAAAAAAGCAAGATATGTAAACGAGGATATTTGCACCGGTTGCGGTCTTTGCACGGAAAAGTGCCCGATGAAGCGCGTACCTAACGAATTTAATCTCGGCATGGATAACCGCCATGCGATTTACATTCCGTTTGCTCAGGCTGTTCCGAAGGTTGCAACAATCGACCCGACAGCCTGCATAAAACTTAAAACGGGCAAGTGCGGTCTTTGTTCAACAGTCTGCGAGGCTAAGGCTATCAATTATGATGCCAAGGACGAGTTCGTTGAGGCGAAATATGGCGCAATCGTTGTTGCAACCGGATTCAATCCGATTTCCGTTGAAAAATTTGACGAATTTGCGTATTCTCAAAGCCCCGATGTCGTTACCTCGCTTGAATACGAAAGACTTATGAATGCGGCAGGACCGACAAGCGGCACTCTTTTAAGGCCGTCAGACCATAAGCATCCGAAAACAATCGTTTTTGTTCAGTGCGTAGGTTCCCGTTGTGACGGTGTTGACAGCAAGGGTAAACCGTATTGCTCAAAGGTTTGCTGTATGTACACCGCAAAACACGCAATGCTCACCCGTGAAAAATACCCCGACACGGATGTTTATGTATTTTATATTGATGTTCGTACCCCCGGCAAAAACTTTGACGAGTTTTATCGCAGAGCTGTCGAGGAATACGGCGTTCACTATATCAAAGGTATGGTCGGCAAGGTAGTTCCCGAAAACGGAAAACTTAAAGTTCAAGCCTCCGACCTTCTTGCAAACGAGCAGCTTCATATCGACGCTGACATGGTGGTTCTTGCCGCCGCTGTCGAGCCTGATAAAAGCGCAAGACACCTTGCAACAATGCTCACCGCATCTATGGATACAAATGATTTCTTCACAGAGGCTCACCCAAAACTTCGTCCTGTCGAATCACCGACAGCAGGCGTGTTCCTTTCTGGTATGTGCCAAGGTCCGAAAGATATTCCCGAAACCGTTTCGCAGGCATCTGCCGCGGCGGCAAAGGTTATCGGACTTCTTGTTAAGGATAAACTCACCTGCAACCCATGCGTTGCACACAGCGATGAAATGCTTTGCAACGGCTGCTCAAGTTGTGAAAAGGTTTGCCCTTACGGCGCAATTACCTATGAAGAAAAAGAGTTCAGAATGCCCGACAGAACTACGGCAATTCGCCGTGTCGCAAGCGTTAACCCTGCTGTTTGTCAGGGTTGCGGCGCATGTACGGTTGCCTGCCCGAGCGGCGCTATGGATTTGAACGGCTTTTCTAACAGACAAATTATGGCGGAGGTAGATGCGATATGCAGATAGAAGAAAACAAAGAATTCAGACCTAAAATCGTTGCCTTCTGCTGTAACTGGTGCTCATACGCAGGCGCAGACCTTGCGGGCACAAACCGTCTTAACTATCCTGCCGATATTAAGATTATCCGTGTTCCGTGCTCCTGCCGTGTAAACCCGATGTTTATACTCAGAGCATTTCAGCGCGGTGCAGACGGCGTTATTATGTGCGGTTGCCATCCCGGCGACTGCCACTATACAACAGGAAATTATTATGCAAGACGAAGAATGACTCTCCTTTTCTCAATGCTTGATTATCTCGGCATAGAGAAGGGCAGAACAAGAGTAGAATGGGTTTCTGCCGCAGAGGGTCAAAAGTTTGCCGAAACAATGAACAGCTTTGTTGAAACAATAATTGCCCTCGGTGAAAACAAAAGATTGGAGGATTTGAGATGCAAGACAAAATGATTTCTCGTGCAAAAGAACTCCTCCTCGACGGCACTGTAAACAGAGTTCTCGGCTGGAAAACGGGCGAGTTTGAATATGATATTACTCCGGCAGTGTTCACCACCGCACAGGAGCTTGAAAACGATTTTGTTTACAACAGCTTTGCGGCTGCAAACCTTTCAAAATATCTTGTAAAGGAAAGCAGAAAGGAAGGCAAAATTCTCGTATTTCTCAAGCCTTGCGATGCATACAGTTTTCAGGAGCTTATGAAAGAGCACAGAGTTATAAGAGAAAATGTTTACATCATCGGCATTGCCTGCTACGGCAAGACAGATATTGAAAAAATCAAAGAAAAGGGAATAAGCGGCATTTCAAGCGTCGGCGAGGATGATACAAATATCGTTGTCGATACGATTTATGACGGCACCGTCAAATTCCCGAAATATGAGGTTATGGCAGAGCGTTGCCTCTCCTGCAAGAGCAAAAAGGTTGTTGTTTATGATGAGCTTATCGGCGAAAACGGCGAGGTTAACGAGGATTGCAACCGCTTTGACTTGGTTGCAAAGCTCGAGGCAATGACTCCCGACGAGCGTTTCGCTTTTTGGCAAAACGAACTTTCAAAATGCATCCGTTGCAACGCATGCAGAAATGTTTGCCCTGCCTGCACATGTGAAAAATGTGTGTTTGACAACGACAATTCGGGTGTTGCGCAAAAGGCGGCAGCTAACAGTTTTGAGGAAAATATGTTCCATATTATCCGCGCATTCCATGTTGCCGGCAGATGCACAGACTGCGGCGAATGCTCACGCGTGTGCCCACAGCATATTCCGCTTCACCTGCTCAACCGCAAATTCATCAAGGATGCAAACGAGCTTTACGGTGAATATCAGGCAGGCGCAGATATGGAAACAAAGCCGCCTCTTGTTAACTTTACATATGACGATTGCGAGCCAAGCGTTGTTTATGAAAGAGGAGGTGCCGAATAATGTATAAAATCGCATTTGGTAAAATTTCGGCGCTCTTTAACGCAATTTCATCGGTTGAAAAACTTTATGTTCCGACCGATAAGGACGATATTGCGGTTTTTGCCGAATATAAGGACGGCGTTGAGCTTACTCAAAAGCTTAACACTAACCGCTCGGCTAAAGATTTTTTCTTCCCACAGACAGAAAATCTTTACGATGTAAAAATGAAAGACAAAAAAATCGAGATTACAGATACAAGAGAAGAGTGTGAGGATTTCGTTATCTTCGGCGTAAGAGCGTGCGATGTCCGTTCGTTCTCGATTCTTGACAAGGTGTATCTTGCAGACCCGATTGATTCCTATTATAAAAACAGACGCGACCACGGCACGATTATTTCGCTTGCCTGCGGCAGACCCGAGGAAACCTGTTTTTGCCAAAGTTTCGGCATAAATGCGGCAGACCCCGAGGGCGATGTCAAGGCTTGGAAAATCGGCGACGAACTTTATTTGCAAGGCGCAACAGACAAAGGCAATGCATTGCTCGAAAAGGTTTCCTCGGTTCTTGAATCGGCAGACGAAAAAGCTGTTGACGATGCAAAAAGCGCTATTAACGCAGTTATGAAAAAGCTTCCGCTTGCAAAGGTAAGTTTTGAGCATATGAAGGACAACGATTTGCTTGACTATTTCAACAGCGACAAGTGGTCCGGCCTTTCTGAGGCTTGCCTCGGTTGCGGCACATGCACTTTCGTTTGCCCGACTTGTCAGTGCTACGATATTCGCGAGTTTGATACCGGAAACGGTATTAAAAAATTCAGATGCTGGGACAGCTGTATGTATTCCGACTTCACGAAGATGGCTCACGGCAATCCGCGTACAACTCAACTTCAGCGCTTCAGACAAAGATTTATGCACAAGCTTGTGTATTTCCCCGATAACAATAACGGCGAATTCGGTTGCGTCGGCTGCGGCAGATGCCTTGCAAAATGCCCGATTTCAATGAATATTGTTAAGGTGGCAAAGGCATTGGAGGTGAATGCGTGATGAATAACGAAACATTAATTCCGGTAATCGGCGAGGTTACCGATATAAGAGTTGACACACCCGATGTCAAGACCTTCAGAGTCACTGCGTTGGGCGGCGGAAAAGCGTTTGAGCATATCCCCGGTCAGTGTGCAATGCTCTCAATCCCGGGTGCAGGCGAAGCAATGTTTTCAATCACTTCCTCACCAACTACAAAGGATTATATGGAATTCAGCATCAAAAAGTGCGGTTGCCTCACAACCTGGCTCCACGAAATGGAAGTAGGTCAGCAAATCACTATCAGAGGTCCGTACGGCAACGGTTTCCCGGTTGATACCGAATTTGTCGGCAAGGATTTGCTTTTCATTGCCGGCGGTATCGGTCTTGCTCCGCTCCATTCCGTAATCAATTACTGCCGTGCCAACAGAGAAAAATACGGCAAGATTGATATAGTTTACGGCTCACGCTCGGCAGATGATCTTGTTGATTATCAGGAGATTATCGACGAATGGTGCAAGGAGGACGGCATCAATGTTTATCTCACCATCGACAGAGAGCAGGAGGGTTGGGACGGTCATGTCGGTTTTGTTCCCAACTATGTTAAGGAACTCGGTTTTGATACAAACAAAACGGCTGTAATCTGCGGTCCGCCTATTATGATTAAGTTTACACTTGCGGGTCTTGTTGAACTTGGATTTGACAAAACCCAGGTTTACACCACAATGGAGCTTAAAATGAAATGCGGCGTCGGCAAATGCGGCAGATGCAACATCGGCGATAAATACGTTTGTAAAGACGGTCCTGTTTTCCGCTGTGACCAGCTTGACGAAATGCCGACCGAGTATTAATAGGAGGATGCGTAGATGGAAAAAGAAATGGTAAATATTTATTTGTTCGGCAAAAAATACGAAGTGCCGTCAAATCTTACAATAATGAACGCTATGGAATACGCAGGCTATCAACTTAAAAGAGGTTGCGGATGCAGAAACGGCTTCTGCGGCGCCTGCGCAACAATTTACAGGGTTAAGGGCAACAGAGAGCTTAAAGCTTGCCTTGCATGCCAAACAAAGGTTGAAAACGATATGTATATCGCAACTCTTCCGTTCTTCCCGCTTATCAAGCAACCTTATGATATTGAAAAAGTTAAGCCGACAGAGCAGATTATGATGCAGCTTTATCCCGAGATTTATGCATGCGTCGGCTGTAATGCCTGCACAAATGCGTGCACACAGGGACTTAATGTTATGCAATATATTGCATATGCTCAAAGAGGCGAATACGAAAAGTGTGCCGAGGAGAGTTTTGACTGCGTAATGTGCGGCGTTTGTTCGTCGCGTTGCCCGGCAGGAATCAGTCATCCGCAGGTTGCATTGCTTGCAAGACGACTCAACGGCAAATATCTTGCTCCCGAAAGCAAGCATTTGACAGAAAGAGTTCAGGAAATCAAGGACGGCACATTTGAGGAGCTTATTCAAAACCTTATGCAAAAGCCGCTTGACGAGATTAAAGAGCTTTATAACAACAGAGAGATTGAGAAGTAAGGAGGTGCCGATATGTATAATAAAGAAATGCTTGATTCAATGAAAAAAGTTGCCGAGGCAAGAGAGCAAAACACATATTTCGAGCCGCGCAGAATGACAGCGGACGAAAAGGATACTCTTCTCGCAACTTTCCACCCCGACTACAAGGAGGATCAGTTCAGCGTCCTTAAAATCGGTGCCAATGCCGGCGAAAAAGTGCCGTGCGAGCTTGCCGAGCTTTTGCAGGCTCATTCAAGAATTAAACCCGACAGCGTGGACCTTTCAAATCCCGATTACGATGTTGATGTGCTTATTATCGGCGGCGGCGGTGCAGGTGCATCTGCGGCTATCGAGGCTGATAACAACGGCGCAAAAACCATGATTGTAACAAAGCTTCGTATGGGCGACGCAAACACAATGATGGCAGAGGGCGGTATTCAGGCTGCCGACAAGCCAAACGATTCGCCTGCAATCCACTATATCGACGCTTTCGGCGGCGGTCACTTTGCCGCAAAGCCGGAGCTTCTTTACAAGCTCGTTACCGAGGCTCCCGAGGCTATTCAGTGGCTCAACAATTTGGGCGTTGAATTTGACAAGGCACCCGACGGCACAATGATTACAACTCACGGCGGCGGAACATCAAGAAAAAGAATGCACGCCGCAAAGGACTACTCGGGTGCAGAGATTATGCGTACTCTTCGCGACGAGGTTCAAAACAGACAAATTCCGATTGTTGATTTTACAGCCGCAATCGAGATTATTAAGGACAGCGAAGGCAAGGCAGCAGGCGCAGTTCTTATGAATATGGAAACAAGCGAGCTTCTTGTTGCAAAGGCTAAAACAGTCATTATCGCGACAGGCGGCGCAGGCAGACTCCATTATCAGGGTTTCCCGACATCAAACCACTACGGTGCAACTGCCGACGGCCTTATTTTAGGTTACAGAGCCGGTGCAAAACTTCTTTATGCCGACACTCTTCAGTATCACCCGACAGGTGCGGCTTATCCGGAGCAGATTTTCGGTGCTCTTGTTACGGAGAAAGTTCGTTCGCTCGGCGCAAAGCTTGTCAATGTAAACGGCGAAGTATTTATGCATCCGCTTGAAACCCGTGATGTTTCTGCCGCATCCATTATTCGTGAATGTACGGCAAGAGGCAACGGCGTTCATACGGACGACGGAATCGGCGTTTGGCTCGACACCCCGATGATTGAGATTAAGGGCGGCGAGGGCACGATTGAAAAGAGAATTCCTGCCATGATGAGAATGTTCGGCAAATACGGCATTGATATTCGCAAGGAGCCTATTCTCGTTTATCCAACACTTCACTATCAAAACGGCGGTCTTAACATTTCGGCAGACGGTATGACAAATATTGAAAACCTTTATGTTGCAGGCGAGGCAGTCGGCGGCATCCACGGCAGAAACAGACTTATGGGCAACTCGTTGCTTGATATTATTGTTTTCGGCAGAAATGCAGGAAAAACCGCATCCGCAAAATCAAAAGAGGTCGAGCTCGGCGAGCTTACTCTTAAGCATGTTGATGATTTTGAGGAGCAAATCAAATCTGCCGGAATCAAAACGGATGTTGTTTCTCCGAAACTTCTTCCGCGCTATACTCACGGCAACCCTCGTTTTGAGGCAAAATAAAAGTTAATCATTTACCACCGGGCAAAACGGCAAGAGCTGTTTTGCCCGATTTCATCAAAGAATAGAGGATTTTATGGAACTGTTTAACGGAATACTCAGTATTCACGCAGTTAGTTTTTTAACCCTCAGTGTATTTGCAATTGCGGCATTGGGCTACATTTTGGGACGAATTACTGTCAAGGGCGTTGATTTGGGCACGGCAGGCGTGTTTGTAATTGCCCTTCTTTACGGCTGCTTTTTCTACAGCAATTTGACGCACGAGCTTACAATGACGGATGAAACCTTCGTCAAGGAGGCATTAAAAAATGTCGATAACATAGGGCTTGTTCTGTTCGTTACCTCGGTCGGCTTTATTGCAGGACCGACCTTTTTCAAAAATTTGAAAAAGAATTTTAAATCGTATGTTTGCCTCGGACTTATAATTATTTTGTCAGCAAGTATTGTTTGCGTCATTTGTATTACGCTCGGTAAGGGCGATACAGTCCACGAACATGAGGAGTTTAAAGCAATCATTGTCGGTCTGCTGTCGGGTGCGCTCACGAGTACACCGGCATTCTCCGCGGCAAAGGATGCCGTAGGACCGCAGTATGAGGATTTTGTTTCCGTAGGCTACGGCATTGCATATTTGTTCGGCGTTATAGGTGTTGTTCTTTTTGTTCAGCTTGTTCCCAAATTTGCAAAAGCAAATATGGAAGAAGAGGTCAAAAAAATTACCGCCGACAGCGACGGCGGCAGTAAAAGAATTTATAACGGCAAGCTTATCGAATTTGATTCGTTCGGCATAATGCCGTTTGCGCTTGCAGCGGTTCTTGGCATGATTATCGGTTCGATCAGCTACAAGGGCTTTTCGCTCACGACAACGGGCGGCTGTATTCTCGTTTCGCTTGTTATGGGTCATTTCGGCAGAATAGGAAAAATCAGCATAATGCCGAAGGGAAGCACACTTCGTGTGTTCCGTGAGCTTGGGCTTATGTTTTTCCTTATCGGTGCCGGCATTTCGGGCGGCGCAAAATTCGTTGAGGTTTTCAATGCAAAATATCTTTTCTACGGCGTGTTGATGACACTCATTCCAATGATTATCGGCCATCTGTTTGCAAAATATGTTCTCAAATTACCGCTCCTTAACAATCTCGGCTCAATTACCGGCGGTATGACCTCAACACCTGCGCTCGGCACACTCATTCAGGTTTCGGGCACGGAGGATATTGCAACGGCATACGCCGCAACATATCCTATCGCGCTCATATCCGTAGTAATAGCCGCAAAGCTTATAGTTATGTTTTGTTAAATTTTGTTTATAAACGATTTGGGGGAACGAGCTTGAACAACTTATTTATACAAGAAGTACTGTTTGAATGGAATGAAATAAAGCCAAACAGCTACATCAGGACTATTGAGTCCTTGCGTGATGTAGAAAAAATCGAATTTCAAAGCCCCGTTTCGCTGTTTGTAGGCGAAAACGGAACGGGAAAATCGACATTGCTTGAGGCAATTGCCGTTGCACACGGTTTTAATCCCGAGGGCGGCACAAAAAACTATGTTTTTTCAACTTATGATTCTCATTCCGAATTATGCGATGCAATACGAATTGCAAAGGGCTACAGAAAAGAAAAATGGGGATATTTTTTGAGAGCGGAAAGTTTTTTGGATTTGGCACAAGACAATATTAAGTCAAACGGCTTGTATTTGCTCGACGAGCCGGAGGCAGCCCTTTCTCCGCAAAGGCAGTTGACATTGCTGACGCAGATATACAAATGCGCAAATGATGGCGCGCAATTCATTATAGCTACACATTCTCCGATTTTGTTGGGTATTCCCAATGCTCAAATATTTTGCTTTGACAACGGCAAAATACATACATGCACCTACGAGGAAACCGACAGCTATAAGATTACCGAAATGTTTATAAACAATCGCAAAAGCCTCCTCCAAAAACTCTTGGATGAATAATAATTAAAATGCTTTAAATAAAATCATAACCACCGGTTCAACCGGTGGTTATGATTGTTTAAGCATTCTTTTCCTATCATCAATGATGAAATAATGCTCCAAAGTATTAAAAAGTGAATCCCAAAGCGTCAATTTGGCACTTTGGGATTTTTCTTAGCACTTTTGAATTACTTATGTTTGCACTAATATAGTTATTTTGCACCCTTTAAGGGTGCTTTTTTTCGTACTTTTAGTCCGCATAGGAAACGAAACAGATTGTTGCTGTCCATAATTTTGGATACAACGATGCTGATTAAATAACAGAAAGTGAAGATTAAAAGGATAACCAGTATCGGATTGGTGATGCCGAGTTTGCTTACAAAAAGCCAGCGGCTGCCAGTCATCAGAAAGCCGTTGAGAAGATAAATTTGCAACGAGTATTTACCGCTGAATATCAGTGGTTTTCTGATTGCGGACGGTACTTTGACCAGCGTAAAAAATCCTGCGATGCAAGTGCAGGCGGTGAGCGCAGAAATATACTTGCCGATACAATCATAAACGCCCGGTGCATAGTGGCGCAGTACGCCAAACGACAGTGCAAATAAAAGTACGCTGCCGAGTGTGAGACAAAGAAGGCGCTTCTTTTGCTTTACCTTTTGAAAGTCGAACGACTTTAGCATCATGCCGATGATATAATATGTAGCATTATAAATGACATTGTTAAGACTGCAAATGCTGGTTATGTCAAACGCTGCGGAAATTGTAACAAAGATGCCAATTAGCAGTATGCCGAATAAAGAACTTTTTTGAACCAGTTTTAAAAATAGAGGCGCCAATGCAGACAGTACAAACAGCGTGTATAAAAACCAATAGGTGCCCGATGAATAGCCCTGAAAGAAAAGTTGAAAGACAGCGCTTTTTAAGTCGACTTGTCTATTAACAATACTACTACCGGCGATTTTGCACACAGTGGCAATTGTACTGAAAACAACATAGGGAACCAAAATGCGCTTTGTTCGAGAAAGAAGGTATTGTCCGTAGTGCTTTTCATGATAAGTGCACAAAAAACCGGAAATGATAAAAAACATTGGCATTTGGTACGCGTCTACAAATAATTTAACAGATAAACACCACGGAATTGCTTCCAAATTAATTGGATAAACAATGATAGAGTGGCATAATAGAACAGATAGAATTGCAACGCCTTTTAGAATATCAATCAGTTCAATGTGTTTTTTTGCGGGCATAGGTTGTGTCTCCATGTAATACTTTATTTTGTATATTCGTACTTGGTAAAGTATAGCAGGTATAAAATCGTTTGTCAAATAAAGCAAACTCGCCGGCAGAAACCCGGCAGAGGTGAAATTTCGATGATTTTTGTAGAGTTTGTTAAACATGATAAAAAGAAAAAAGCCTGAAATCGACTTGATTACAGGCTTTTTGTGGCGCAGCGGGTGGGATTTGAACCCACGGGCGCACGAAACGCACGATGGATTTCGAGTCCATGCCGTTATGACCTCTTCGGTACCGCTGCATTTTTGACTCATTAATTTTACCATTATAAATTGTATTTGTCAAATAAATATGCTATTATATATTAAATTATTTTAAAAATTTCTTATTTTGCGGCAAGAAAGGTAAATAATTATGGTTGGAATCATTGATTACGGTGCCGGAAATCTGCAAAGCGTCAAAAAAGCGCTTGATTTTCTTGGATACGAAAGCGAAATTACTATGGACAGAGAAAAAATTCTCTCTGCCTCCCATGTCATTCTTCCCGGTGTAGGCTCGTTCGGCGATGCCATGGCATCAATCAGGGAGCGTGGACTTGAGGACATAATTAAGCAAGCGGCGTCGGGAGAAAAACATTTTCTCGGCATTTGCCTCGGTCTTCAGCTTATGTTTGAAAAGAGCGACGAAACTCCCGGTGTTGAGGGACTCGGCATTTTTAAGGGCGATATTGTCAAAATTCCGAGCGAAAACGGACTTAAGGTTCCGCATATTGGTTGGAATTCAATCAACCTGAAGCAAACCGACGGCATTTTCAACGGTATTAAGGACGGCAGTTATTTCTATTTCGTTCATTCGTATTATCTTAAGAACGCCGACGCGGATGTTGTTGCGGCAACGGCTCAATACGGCGTTGAAATTGAATGTGCAATTCAAAAGGGCAGGGTTTGCGCAACACAGTTCCACCCCGAAAAAAGCAGTGAAACGGGACTTCGACTGCTCAAAAACTTTATGGAAGCGGAGGATTGAGCCATGTATGCAAAAAGAATTATCCCTTGCCTTGATGTTAAAAACGGCAGAGTTGTAAAGGGCGTTTCATTTGTAGATTTGAGAGATGCAGGCGACCCGGTTGAGTGTGCCGCGGCGTATGACAGGCAGGGCGCGGACGAGCTTGTTTTGTTGGATATTACAGCTACTCACGAGGGCAGAAGCACGATGGTTGACATCGTGTCGCGCGTTGCAAACACAGTGTTTATTCCGTTTACTGTCGGCGGCGGCATCAAAACCGTTGACGATTTTAAGGAGCTTTTGCGTGCAGGAGCTGACAAAATCAGTGTTAATTCAGCGGCTGTAAGAAATCCCGATTTAATCAACGAGGCGGCGTATAAATTCGGCTCGCAGTGCGTTGTGTGTGCGATTGATGCAAAAAGACGCGAAAACGGCGGCTGGGAGGTATATCTCAACGGTGGCAGAATCCCGACGGGTATTGATGCCGTTGAATGGGCGATTGAGGCAGAGCGCAGAGGCGCAGGCGAAATTTTGCTCACTTCCATGGATTGCGATGGTCAGAAAAACGGCTATGATATAGAACTTACCGCCGCTGTCAGCGAAAAGGTAGGCATTCCCGTTATTGCATCGGGCGGTGCAGGCAAGGCAGAGCATTTTTACGATGCTTTCACAAAAGGCAAGGCCGACGCTGTGCTTGCGGCAAGCCTCTTCCATTTCAACGAACTTCCTGTTCCCGAGCTGAAAAAATATTTAAACGAAAAGGGAATACCCGTCAGGCTTTGATTTTATGGCTGAAAAAAAGATAAATAAATGTCTTAATTTTGCAAAAGGCGTTGCGTGCATTCTTGTTGTATTTATACACTGCCAATTTCCGCCACCGGTCGGAAGGTATGTGATAAGCATTGCAAGGGCGGCTGTGCCGCTGTTCTTTATGGTGTCGGGCTATTTTTGCTTTTACGGCGACCGACAAAGGCTTTTTGAACGCCTGCCGCAGAAAATAAGGCATATCGCAAGACTGTCAATCGGCGCAGTGGTGCTGTATATTGTGTGGGATTTGGTGAAACTTTTGCTCACGCAGTCGTCATTTTATGCGTGGACAGGGAAATTCACCGTCGATTGGCTGTTTCAATTCTTAATTTTTAATAATACGGATGCGATAAATACGGCGTTGTGGTTTTTCTTTGCGCTTTTGTATTGCTATGGCTTGTATTATGTGATAAACAAGCTTAATTTGCTTGGGGTATTTTATCGGCTGATGCCGATATTGTTTGTTGCATTTTATGTTTTACTGCACGCGGTTGATTTGTTCGGCAAAGCCGTGCCGACATGCTTTTACAGAAACGCGTATTTAGAGGGCTTGCCGTTCTTTTTGCTCGGAAATCTGCTGTTTAAGCACAAGAAAAGAATTAAGCGCCTCGGCGTTAAGTTTGCTTTGCCGTTCACGGTTGCAGGTGCGATAGGCAGTATCGTTGAGCAGTCGGTGTATGCAAGATGGACTCCGTGCCTGTATTACACCTCGATTTTGCTTGTCGGCGGCGTGTTTATGCTGTGCGTAGTGTATGAGGATAGGAAAATATCGTCGCCTGTTGAAAAACTCGGCGGCAAATACTCGCTTTATGTTTATTTGTTCCACCCGATGTTTTTCGCTTTGCTCGGTATGATTGAGCTAAACAGTCAGCTTTGGCGATATTTGATGCCGTTTGCCGTGCTTTTACTTTCGATAATCGGCTCGATTTTATATGTTAAAACCAAAGAAAACAAAAGACAGCGTATGTAGTGTGTTGAACTGCATACGCTGTTTTTCTATGTGTTATTAAATTTTATTGCGAAATTCTGAAAACTTTTACACCGTGCGGCGGAATGTTTGTCGAAATCGCATCGTTATGCGTGTAATCATTGTCCCACAAATTGTGGATTTGATAATCTGCCGCTTTTTCAAAGCTGAGATATTCCTCGTTTGCCAAATCGTCAATATTAAGTTCAACGGACTTTGGCTTTTTTGATTTGTTGAAAAAGCAAACAACAGTGTCGCCGTTGTTTAGCGGCCTTGCAAGAATATCAACCGAGCCTTGCTTGCCGATTTTTTTAGCCGGTTTCATAAGCGGGTCTTGGTCGATTAAAATGAGACTTTTGTTTGTAACAATGTCAAGTATAACCTTGCTGTCGTTTGTACCGTCGAGGAGTTTTCTGATGTCGTTTCCGAGTACAAGCGGTGCCGCCATCATACACCAAAGGGTGAAATGCGACCTGTTTTCCTCAAATGTGAGCTTTCCGTTTCCGACCTCGAGCATATCGGGGTCGTTTGTATGTCCCGGTCTTGCGTATTTATAAAGCTTGATATTGTGATTGTAAATATGCAAAATGCTAAACCAATTCGGTGCAATATCGGGCGTTGTGCGCCACATATTGCCTGCCTTTGCGCCCCAAATGTACGGCTTTGAAAATCCCCATTCGCATATTGAAAATGTGATTGGTTTGATTTCGCCGCCGGTCAGCTTTGCCCATTCGTACGACGCGGTTTTGAGTGCGTCACTCATTCGCTTGTATTGAGTGTATGCCGAGTCAGCCTTGGTTACTATCGGATTTTGCAAAATAAGCGTATTTACGCCGCTTTCAAGCTGAATTTCGGCTTGAAGTCTTGCATCGGGTGTAAACGATCTCCCGTTTGGGAAAAACAGCTCATAAACCGTGCCGTTTATTACAACCTGCAAGTATTGGCGTGAGTTGAGCTTTGCCTTGTGATAGTGAATGGTGAGAATGTATTTGCCCGAAACGGGTGCGTCAAATTCAAATGACGCAGTGCCTGCATTGTGGTTTAAATAAGCCATTGCCTTGCCGCTCGGCACATTGCATTTTACCGTTCTTGCCATGCCTGTGTACGCCGCCTTTTCTGGAGTCAGGCGGATGCTTGCTCTTTCACCCGGCTTGTTAATGTCGAGATATTCAATCATCGGCGATAAGCCGGATATTTTTTTGTTGTGGCAAAAATCGTATTTGAGATATTCAATACCCCATGACGCAAAGGTTTTTGCATCCAAAAGCTCGTTGCCGAGCGATGCGGGCAAATCCTCGCAGGTGAGTGTGCCGTTTGACGAATAAATGCCGGTTTTAAGTCCGAGCGCGTTTATTCTTTTGCACAAGCCCTCAATGCCTGAGGGGAACGATTCAAGGTCGCCTTGGAGCATGCCGTTTTTGTCACGCATTGAACTGTGCCAGCAGTCATCAAGGTTTACATATTTATATCCTGCGTCGGTAAGCCCTGTTTCTTTCATTGCCTTTGCGGTTTCGATTATAGTGTCCTCGTCAATATGGTTGCGCAGTGTGTTCCAGCTTGACCAGCCCATCAGCGGAGAAGGGGAGACGCCGTTGTCATAATCATCCTCGTTTTCAATATCTATTGTCAGCTTTGACGAGCCGAGGTGCTTTAGCGCACAAATCGGGCATTTGCCGTCTGCCTTCATTGCGGCAAACCATACGGCAAAGACAATTATTGCGATTATTAAAATAACAGCAAGTATGATTAAAAATGTCATAACAAACCGATCTCCTTAAAATAGTCAAGTTCACGCTGTGCCGCCTCGAATGATTCGGCAGTGCCGATTTCAGACACGGTCGATGCAACAAAGTCGCGTCGATGCTTTAGGTTATAAAAAATTCTGCAAATCCAGGCAAGGGGAAGAAGACACGGCCTGCCGTTTATGAATTTGATGTACGGCAAATCCTTCATCTTCGTGTATGATGGAAAAAGCAGTCTTAATTTCGTTTTGAATTTTGACGGTTTTTTGCCGCTTTCAAGCTCTTTGCGCTCAACAACTGCGGCAGTGTTTCTGTTTGCGTTGCCGAATGCACCGAACGAGGACAAAAACTCCTCAGTCATTGATGTGTCGATACCGTAGTCTTTGCCGCTGCCGAACCATTTATTGCAAACCGTCAAAATCAATTTGGCAAACTCGCCAAGTCCGATATTGTCGAGAAATGCGAGCACCTCGTCATAATCAATATTAAATTTGCGCTCCATAACCGCCAAATCAAGTATAAGCTTTATTCCTGCGCCGTAAAACCAAAAATGGTGCGCAATGTGAGTGATTAAATACGCAAAATGATAGCTTGGGTCGAACTTGCCGCGGTATTCGTCAAACTCGGCATAATTAACAGCGTCGAGAAAGCCGTTTTCCGCATTGCTGTTGCCGACTTTGCCGCTGATGATTTTTGTGTGCACCTCAATGAGCACGCCGTCCTTGACATAATCAAAAACGGGGCCGTTGGCATTTTTGATTTCAAATCCGCTGTTTAAAAGCGTCTGCTTTGTCAAATCACGGTTTTTTTCGTCGATAAGCACATCAATATCGCCCATAGCCCTTACCTCGGGAACGGGGTAGTATGTGCGGATTTCGGCGCCCTTGAAAAAAACATGGCGTATTTTGTTTTTGCAGAGCGCATCGTCAAGCTGTGTCATCACCTTTGTTTGGTCGTCAAAGCGCATTATCGTTTCATAAAAACCGTTTTCAAAAAGGCTGTATATATCGCTTGGCACAATATCTTTGTTTGCGGCGTTTTTGATTACGCTGAATGCAACGGCAATCAAATTTTGCTCCCTGCAAACAGAAAAGAGCCTTGAATAATCAACGCTCTTATCAAGATTTAGTGTTTGCCGATTTAAATAAGCATTGCAAATTGATATTAAATATTTTTCTTCTCTATTCATTCTATTAATTAATGCTTTAAATATAATTGTTTTCGTTCAAAAAGGTATGAGCGGAGCTTAAAATGTTTTTGTCGTTGTCAAATTTCAAAAGGCTCATTGCTCTGTCATATGTCAGCCAAATATAATCCTCGATTTCCTCCGGCTGAATGACAGTATTTACATCCTTTGTTGTGCCGACAAAAATTGAAACCTGTTTTTCAATCTTGTCCTTAATTTTATATTTTGACACGCTTTCAAAGCCGTCGATTATATTAAGATGAATACCTGTTTCCTCAAGCACCTCGCGACATGCGGTTTGCTTTTTTGTTTCGCCCTTTTCGATATGACCTTTTGGAAAGCCCCAATGGGCAGAGCGCTTGTTTTTAATTAAAAGATAGCGCACCTCACCTCTAATATCTCTGAACACGACTGCGCCGCAACTGCTTTCGTAAAGACATTCAAGCGAATAGGTTGGAAAATCCTTTTTCAAATTAATATATTGCTTTATATCGTTGATAATGAAGCGGGTGCTTTTCGGAGCCACAATCCAAATGAATTTTTTGTTTCGTCTGTCGCTGAGAACGGCGATAACTCGTCCGTCAAAATTGCGAACAGGATGGTGTATTCCCATTATGAATGCAGTTTGATTTTCGTTTGAATAAACTGTGCCGTAATTCAAAGGATAAGTGAAGCCCGCCCCATCATCAGAGCCGATTGGGTTTGTCACCCTGACTCTAACATATTTTCCGAGCATTGTTTCACCACCGATAAATGCGGGTCGAAATTTGTCGCGACCCACAAAGATAACATAAATTTATTATACTAAAAAAACGCCCTTGTTACAAGGGCATTTTTTAATTTATATATTATATCATTAATATATCGGCTGATTTGAAGCTAATTATTATAATTTATATATTATATAGTATTATTACATTATATATAGGCACAAAAAAACAGCAGGTCTTTCGACCTGCCGTTTTTTGTTTAACTATCAGCTGTTAATTAAGCAAGTGATTGAAGAAGATCAACCAATTTCTTAATAACTGTGTCTGAATCGCCCTTAACCATTCCAAGTACCTGGCTGATGGTGTCTGATATACCGCTGTCTGCGCCGCCGATAAGTCCGCCGATGAGCTTAACGATTATATCGTAGTTGCCCTTGTAGTTGATTGTGTCAATCAAGTATCTGAGAACAGCGATAAGTGTTTCGTCTTGATCGGACTTAACATAAATTCTGCTGCCGTGTGTTGCAGCCTGTGAAGCAGCGTTGAGAACAACTTTGCCGTGGCTTGCAAGTTCGAGCCAATCAATTTCAGGAAGCTCAAGACCAAGAGGTGAGCCTTTAATCTTGATGATTGGGAGAATCTTGTTGATAAGACCTACAACATTGTCTGCACCGATGAGCGGTTTGAGTGTGCCCTTAAGGTCATAAATGTTAAGCTTAATGCCTAAGTTCAAGCCTGCCTTTGCAGTGAGTTTGTTGAGGTCAAAATTAAGTGCTTTAAGAAGAGCATTTACATCAACAACCGACTTAAGTGAATCAAGGAGAGATGATACTGCGGTGAGGAGATTGTCGATAACCTGGAGCAAACCGTCATTTGCAAAGAAGAGAGCAAGGTTTGGAAGAATGTCAGCAAGAGTTTCAACCGGAGCAAGGAGAATATCCTCTACCTTATCCATAAGAGGATTAAGGATGTCAAGAAGGATGTTGTCATACTCGTTGAAGATATCTTCTCTGTACTGATATTGTGTTTTAACATTGTAGCAACCGAATGCCTCAAGGAGAGGAACGATTACTGATGAGTAGCCGTCTGAGCCCGGAACGCTTATAAGATTGAATAAGCCGAGTGACTTGCTGTTGAGAAGAACATCAAGCACGCCGTAAATCGGACGAAGAACTGCTGTGAGTGCGTGCAAGAAGCTTTGTCTGTCGGTTACGCCCCAAACGAGTGAGTTCTTGTTAACCTTTGACCAAGAACCTGCGTTCTTGATTACGCTTGCTGCTGCAGCGTATGTCTTGCCGTACTTTTCATTAGTAAGGAGTGACGCAACATTTGATGTTGAGAAGTCAATTCCTGTTTGAGCAAGTAAGGATGTGAGTGATGTTGAGTCGTTAATCTTAACGCCCTCAACTGCTTTATAAAGACCTACAGCAAGTGAACTGATAATGTCATCTTTATAAACCATATCGGTTACAAGACCGAGGAGACCGCCCTTGTCTGTGAGAAGGCCTGTTACGAGACCGTCAAGCATCGGAGCAAGTGTGCGGCAGAAGTCCTCATCAAGGTCGCCGAATGTAAAGCTGCTGTCCTTATACTTGAAGTTTGTGTAGTCGAAGAATACATTGTTTGCCTGACCGTTCAAGAGATAGAATACTGTGTGAACGAGGTCATCCTGACCTGCAATACCAAGCTGGTTGAATACAACTGTCAAGATGCTTGATACTGTCTTGTTGGCGCTGAGCTTAATATGCTTCTTCTTGTCTGTTTCAATGTTAAGGATAATCTTCTTGATAGCGTTGTGATTCTTATTAAGTACCTTTGAAAGGTATCTAAGAACTGTGATAAGAACCTTGCCTTGGTCAGCCTTAACTTGCTTTGTTGTGTATTTGCCGTTTGCATTCTTGGCTGCACTTGATACAGTGCTGATTGTGCCGAGACTTGCAATCTTAGCAAAGCTGATGCTCGGGATTTTAATTCCGGTTTTCTTGATAAGTGAATTTACAAGAGGAACAATGATGTCCTGAATGTTGCACTTTTCAAGGTGTGTAAGCTCAAGATGGAAGTCAACCTTGAGGTCGAGGAGGTTGGTTACTAACTCGCCGAGGTCGCCGCCTGTGAGTTGCTTGATAATCTTGTCAACATTGATGCCGTGCTTGCTGAGAATTCCGAGAATTCCGTTCTTGGCAGTAATCGGAGCAAGGAGATTACCTACAACCTGAGCGATACCGTTGCTTTCGATGAAGTAAGCAACATTCGGAAGTACCTTTGAGATTGTGTCAAACGGAGCGTCTACTGCGTCGCCAACAAATGAAACGATTGGGTTAAAGATGTTGATGAGAAGGTTATCTTTTGCCTTCTTGTAATCTTTCTTGTACTGTGAGTATGTTTTAACATTGTCGCACATAAATGCTTCAAGTACAGGAATGATTGCGCTTTCGTATCCGTTTGTGCCGAAGTTAAGTGTTGAGTTCTTGTCAATCATTGACTGAATTTGGTTGATAACCGAATTGAGGTCAAACTTAACTACATTTGTAACATTTTTGTGATTTGAGCCGGTCTTTACATTGCTTCTTACATCAAGTTCAACAACGCCGTTCTTGATAATGTAAGTAAGCTTGCAGCCGTATTCGCTGCCCTTTGCAATGTTTGTAGAGCCTTTAACATTAATTGCTTTAAGGACTCCCTTAAGGTCGGTATTCTTGAGAGAAAGAGTACCCTCTGCAAGGAAAATTGAAAGTACATCGTTAAGAGGACGAAGTACAGCGGCAAGGCCGTTTACAAATCCTTCTTTAGCCTTTGATGAGCCGTTTGAGAAGCCCCAGTTGAGTGACTTAACCTTTTTCCAGCTCTTTGTCTTCTTAAGAGTTGCAGCTGCGGTTGAATATGTTCTGCCGTAGCTCTTGTCTGTAAGATAATGAGCGATACCCTTTGTTGAAACATCAATTCCGATTGCGTCAAAAACATTTGCAACTGTGTCGTTACCGTCAAGTGCACCGTAAAGTGTTGTTGCAAGTTTTGTAAGGTTTTCGTTAGTGTAAAGGTTATCGTTTACAAGTGCGCCCAATCCCTTAATGTCGGTTACGCCGAGGCTGTTAAGGAGCGGGAATACATTTTCAACAAGGCTGTCAAGCTGCTTAACAGCATCGTTAGCGTCGCTTGATGTGATGCCTGTCGGATATGTAAATGATTTGCTGAACTTTGATGCATACTCGCTGAATGTCCAATAAACATCAGTCGGATTTTGAACAGAGTTAATAACTTCTGTTACAATGTTGAGAATTTCGGCAGCCGAAAGATTCTTCAAAATCTTCGAGATTGCCGGATTCAATCCATCAAGAAGTGCCATGATTTGGTCTGATGTAAGAACTGTGTCAACAACATAGCCGTAAACGAGGAGAAGTACCTCTGCCGGTGATGAAGCATTGGCAAGTTTAGACCAATTAATGTTCGGTAATGTGAATACACCGCCGATGAGACCGTTGATTGCTGTTACAAGAACATTCTTCTTCGGAAGTGAAATAAGCTGTCTGATTCCGCCGCCTAAGAATTTATCGTCTGTTGTATCCTTCTTGGTGTCTTTACCTGCAATTTGAACATTTGCAATAACATCTGCGAAGGTCGGTGAAAGATATTTAACAATATCAATCAAGCCGGTGACATGTTTGTCAATCGGAGCGATTGCTGCGTTGACAATGTTTGTTACATGCTTGTCGTCAAGCACACCTGCAAGTCCTTTGACTACATTGAGAAGGAATGATACAGGTGCATCATACATTTTATCAACAATGTTTGCCATAGGAGTAAGGATACCGGTGATAAGCTGATCAGGAGCAGAAAGCTTGTTGAACTGTGATGCGCTGATAACGCCGCTTGCGCCGGTTGCCTTTGCAATGCTGCTCATAACAGGTTGAACGATTGCACTGTAATAGTTGCCGCCGTTGTTGTCTGTCTGAGTCCTTGTGAGAAGAACGCTTACGATTGATGCGATTCCGCTTACTGACTCGCCGAGAGCATCATAGAATGCTTTCTTATCGCCGTTCTTAAAGCCAAACTTCAGGTAGTCTTTCTTCCAGGAGCTTGATTTTGTATTGGCTGCGGTGATTTCTACCTTAAATGAATTCCAGTTACGGTAATCTTCACCTTTAAGAATATCTGCTGTCTTAGAGTAATCATCACTGAGTCTTACTGCAACTGCGTCCGGTGAAATCAATCCGTAAACCGCATCACCGATGAGCATGTTAGGATCTTTCGACTTCAACACGCCTGTTTCGCTGTTGTAGAATACATAATCCACAACATTTTCAATAAGTGAATATGTCTGAATTACAAGGTTTGAAAGGTTTGCAGAGGTGTAAACCTGCTTTGCGTTAACATCGCCGGACTTAGTAGCCTTTGTGCCTACCTGACCTTTTTTGCTCGGAGAAACTTTGCTTTCGCCCGATACAAAGTAGAGGTAGTTGTTGAGCAATCTGACAACATCGTTGGTGTTTTTGCCGCCGAAGTAGCCTGATGCGAATGAAACCAATCCCGATAACAGGTTCTCTGTTGAATCCAAGTCAAAACCGTTGATAGAAGTGTTTGCAAGGAGAGATGAAAGTAATTTGTCGAGAGCATCAATAAGTGCCTGCGCGTTTTTCGTATTTGTTTTTGAGAGAAGTTTGCTGTAATCTGTACCTGCGGCAGATTTCTTTGATGCTGTAAGGTAAGGTGTAATGCCCTTTGCGCTTGAGCCGAGTGCATTGCCTACATTATAGCTGTTCTTAGTCTTGCTGCCTTTGATAAGTGTCATTACAACAGGGATGATACCTCTTGATTCGCCGTCCTTCTTAAACTGAAGGTTTGAAAGGAGGTAGAAACCACTTTCGTTGCTGAAGCCGCAGAATTTTGTCGTTTCTCTCTGTTTAAGAGTGAACGATGCTGTATCTGTGCGCTTGAGCTGGAACAAACCGTTGAGCACATCTGTGATGATGCTCTTTTCGCCCAAACCGCCGAGTGAGTCAAGCAAGCCCTGAACAAGCGGAAGTTTTGAGGTGATATCGTTGTTCTCATCTGAAAGCGTATCATTGAGAAGGTCAATGATTGCATTCAACCAGTTGCCGACTAATGTGTCAACAAATGAATCCAATACTGCGGTAGAGTTGAATGTGCCATCAGCGTTCTTACCCGTTGCAGTGTCTTTAAATGCTTGAAGATTTGCGTTAATCTTTTGATTAACAGTTCCGTTTGTAAACGTTTTGCTGATGTTCTTCATCTTGCCGTTGTACAAATATGTCCAATCGGATTTGATATTGTACTTAGCGATGAAGTTCTTGCCCATATTGTCAAGAATTTCCGGAAGAGCAACAAAAATGTTATTAAGACCTTTTTGTGTTACTTCTGCTGCTGCTGTATATTCAGCGTTGTATCTGAGATCCGGATTTTCCTTTTGGTCTGCAAGATACTGTTCAACAGCTTGGGTAGCGAATGAGGCAAGTTCTGTTACGATTTCGTCGATGCCCTTTGCTGTCTTATCGTATGATGAGTCATACTTTGTATTGTTAGCGGCGCATTCCTCTTTCTTCTTGTTGATAAGAGCTTTTGCAAGTCCGCCGTTTAAGTGTGCACCGTAGAGAGCCTTATCCGCAACATAGATATTTGTGAATCTCGGAATGTCGCTGTGCTCTGTGTTGTAAGGAGCTTCGTCATAATAGCCGAACATATCTTTGAAATATGCTTCGTCCTTATCGCCGAGTAACCAGTGAAGTATACCCGGAACAATCTTGTTGAGGTCAAAACGAAGTGCACCGATACCAACCTCTGTATCGCCAACCGATTGTGAGTATTTAGTAAGAATACCTTTGCCGGTGCAAAGAATGCCATAAAGGTCAAGAAGCGGTTTTGCATCATCGTCTGCGTTGAATAACAACGGAACAACAAGCTCATCAAGTGCGATAGTGATTGTCGGGAGCAATTTGAATATTGTTGCTACCGGGTCGTTATAGAGGTCAAGCCAAATGTCTTTAAGAGTTTCGGCAACATCAATGTCTGTTTCAAACAAACTGCTGATGATACCACCGATGTCAAGACTATCAAGGCTGAATCCGCCGTCGTTGTTATTGTTGTTGCCGCTGTTGCCGCTGTCGCCTTTTTTCTCCAAAAGTTTAACGATTTTATCGTTGAGCAGCGAGTTTGTTGCATAAACGATTAAGCTGTCCGGAATTTTATAATCGTTGTAATTGTAGCTGTACTTGCTGAGATCGTCTTTGTAGTAGCTTACAAACTCAACATAGCTTGAAAGATATACCGAGCAGTCATATGCGCCGAAAACAGTGCCAAGTGGTGATGACTGGTTTGCAGCAGGAGCAAACTCGGTTTTTACAACATAACCGGGGACCATATAGTTTACCAAATCAACAAACGAAAGATCGTCTGTGAGAGAGCCGTACTCCATTTTATATGAGCCGGTGTATTTCCAGTTCATCAAATCGTCAACTTTGTCTGTCGATTGTGCAAGACGAACAAAAGGAATAAGATATTGCTTATAGCTATTATGGTCTGATATTGCTCTCAAATACTCTTTTGCGGGTGTGCTGAATGTGCAGCTGCTCGAATTGAGGAATTGGGCAAAGTAAACAGTTTCGTCTCCGTTTGGTTTGTTGTCCTTAACATAGTCAAGGAAAGACTGCATTTGTTCTTTTGTGATGTTGTACTTGTCGTCAATTTCCTTTGAGTTCTTATACAAACCCGATGCAACAAGCACACCTTTTGCATATTCACTGTAGTAGTCGGTAGGGAATCTTTTTTGATTGTATTCTTGAGTGAATTGAGTGCCTTGTGCAGTAAAGAAAGCATAGACCGTCATCGAGATATTTATATCTCTGTACTCTTCCCAACGGGATTTGTCTGTGTCGGACATTTTGCTGTAGTCCTGACCGTTATCGGTGCAAAATTGCTCAATCGGAAAGAGCGGTCTTAAAACTTTGAGATAGTTTTTAGGAGTAAGTACGGTCTTTGTGGTTCCGCCGAACTCTTCGTCAGTGATTTTCAGTCCACCCATATTGGTAAGACCTAAAAGCTGTTTAGCGGTTAAGTCAAATATGCCATCACCGTAGAAAAGATAAAGTGCATCTGCAAGGGTTTTAACGCCGTCATCTGCACCCGAAACCTTATACATTGTGTTCATGTATTTGATAACAATGTCCAAGTCCGGATCTTTGATGTCTTTAATTTTTGTGCCTTTGTATTTGGCATTTTCGATATCGTATTTGGTAACAATGCCGTCTTTTGTTTCGGTAGGAACAGCCTGAGCGTATTCGTTCTCATACTTATCGTAACCTGTAGCAAATTCCGTAAGCCTGTCAGTTTGCACATTTGTAAATACATTTCTGAGCGTGGTGAGTTTCGGAAGTGTTTCTCGTGCATATTTTTTAAGTTCTTCGTTTGAGGAATTTTGATTTTGCGAACAGAACTGATATAATGCATAGAAATTCATTGCATTGTTGCCGTCACCGTTAAGATATGCGTAGTTAAAGTTTGTGTTCATACCGGCATTTGCGTTTTCACCCAAAACATCGCCGATATTGGCGCTGCTGCCGAGTGCACCCAAAACCGTCGGTGACACACCTACTACCAAATCTTTAATGGTTGTGCTCGAGGTAACGGTCATGCCGAGTTTGTCCTCAAGCAGGCTCTTGACTTTCGGTATATTCAGCAATTGCGGGATATACTCGTCAACCAAGTCATTAAGTGAACTGTATGCAGCTGTTGCATCAGTTCCGTTTGACCAATAGTCGTTGTTGCTGTCGGTCTTATTCTTGTCCGCGGCAAATGCCGTGAAGCCGACAGAACAGCTCGTAATGATCATGACCAGAGCCAAAAACAGGCTCAGGAATTTTTTGCTCGTTTTTTTCATAATCATCTCTCCTTTTTTCTAATGATTAACACTATTTGCAGCAAATTATTAAAACATAATAGCCGTTTTCGTGCCTAATTGCACAAGGAGAAGAACGCCCAATCTTTTGATTTTTGAGCGCAAAGTTCCCTTGTGAACGAACAATTCATTTATATTTATACCAAATAAATATTTAAAAGTCAATAGAATTTTAAATATTTTTTAATAATTTATTAATTCAATATTATTTATGAATAAATACAGTTATATTCATTATTATAATATTAATAACATATTATGTCATCTGATATTCTTTGCTTGGTTGTAGACACGGAGAAATTTTGAACTGCTGCTTAAAAAAGATATAAACGCTTTGCAAAATTTATTGAAAAAGCTGCTCGCAACGACTGACTGATAACACACTTCTACATGTTGTTTTTATCAAAAGATAATCGCAGCCGAAACACAACATACGGACGCTGTAAAGGCAATAAGTTGACCGGATTGAACAGTTGTAAAGTCTAACAACATTACATTTTACTTATTTCAAAATATGTAAAATAAATCCGCAAACAAAATGTAAAATAATTATTAACAAATTGTAAATTTTAATCAGAGGATAATCAACATCCGGCTGTTAATTTGACGGAAAAATGCGAAATTTGCAACCTTTGGGCAAATTTGACTATACATTCGCCCATTTTGTGAACAAATTATGTAAAAAAATAATTGACTTTTGACGGTTTGATATGTTTTAATATATATGCGTGATATGCGCTATTGTGTTCAACTGTTTGTGAACACACTTGTTCCTCAGTCTATTGCGAATTTGTCGCAATGGGTCAGAGATTGCGACAGCATACAGTTCTTAATAGTGCAATTCGTAATATTTAATGGAGGTAAAATTAAAAAGTGGAAACTAAATACTCTAAAGTTTTTGCTAAAAAGCTTTTGGCTTTGTTCCTCTCGGTTCTCATGGCATTAACTTGCTTCACCGGTGCTTTAAATGCGTTTGCCGCAAGTAAAGACAGCGATAAAGATTATTATGACGATAACCTTGCCGCTAACTTTATGGCATGGGCAGAAACCACCGACGAGCAAACAGCAGAAGCACTTCTTAACTACGCTGATAAGCATTTGCCTGATTTAGCTACTTCGCTTCTTGGTTCAACACATGTTTACTTCAGTGTAAACGCCGTTGTTGCTACCATCACAATTGACGGTTATCTTGACAGCGTTGACGGTGCTTTCGACCTTGTGAAACAGGCTCAAGATATCCTCGGCAAGTTCGGTAATGTCGTAGGCGGCGATGTTAAAAATCTCGACCTTACTCCGATTTCCAGCTTGACCCCTGCTTCTTCGGGAAAATATGTTACTTCTGACTGTGGCAAATCATACCGTCAGAACTACAGCGCAAAAGAGCTTGTTGTTGCACTTGCCAAAGTGTTGTATGTTAACTCAAACGACCTTGCCGGCAAGAACATTTTGGGTCAGTTCGTTAAAGGTAAATTTAACCTCGGTAACCTTCTTCAAAACCTCATTTTGAAAAAGGACGTTTACGCTCTTCTCCAAGATACACTTGATATGTGGAGCGGCTATCAGTACAACCTTGTTTATAACATCGTTGCTAATGTTATGATTAAAAATACCGATTGGTTTACCGATGAGGAAAAAACAGCTTATTATGCTGACCTTAAAGCAACAAACGCAAGCGGAAGAACTTATGCTTGGAACTATGATGATGTACTTTTCAAAGCTTTAAGCAAATCGCTTCTTCAGAAGATAAGTGTATTAGTAACATATAATACATATTATACCAATGATAAGGGCGAAACTATTCCTGAATCTTCTTATACAAGATACAAGGATGGCAAAATCCAAGACAGCAAACTTGTTTACTCCGACGAGTTTATGGATAAGGAAAACAACAAAATGAATGTTTACCTTTTCCAGTATGACTTTAACGGCGACGGCAAAATCGAAGATATGAACAGCGACGGACAGGAAGAAAAACTTTCTATCGCAAAGAATGATACTCTTTATTCTTTCGCTTTCAGAGCTTTGAAGCTTGCTTGGTATACAGTTCTTAAAGACACTCTCGGCACAGTTCATGTTAATGATGACAATGTTAAAACCGATAATGCTGACTTCAAGAACTTTGATAATCTTTTCTTCTATTGGAAACAAAAATCAGAAAACGGCGGTTGGAATTACACAGACTGGACTTCCAACTATTCAGCTGCTAATGTAAAAGCTTGGGCAGAATCTGCATATGCAGGTTACAAATATAGCTCTGCCGATGCTTTCCTTGCAGATGTTAAGGCAAATCTTTCTTATGACAGAAATGTTGTTGACAATGCTAAGGGCAATTGGAGAGATGTTGATTCAACAAAGCTCTTCGCAAAGCTTCGTTACAGCCCGCTTGCTGATAAATATTTCAATATGCAAACAGGTCCTATCAACCTTTACTTCACACAAACAGGCACAGCCGATATTGATTCATTCTTCGAGACAGCTTTCTCAAAGTATAACAATATGGTATCCGGCTTCAACGATGCTCTTGTTGCTGTAACAAAGACTATCTTTATCAACAGCGACAACATCGGCTACGGCTCAAAGGATAACAAGCCTGTTACAAACCTTGAAGTTCCTACAATGGGTGAGACAGGTCCTACAGACAGTATTTCTACAATTTCAACAACACTTGTAGCAAATACAATGAATATGGTTGAATATGTTGCAAACGCAACAGATCCTAACCTTCTTAACGGCTTCTATAAGAAAAACAACTTGACTATGAAGACAAGCGGCGTTTCTATTAAAGAGCCGGGTAACCTCAACGAGAGCAATTTTGAGGATGCTATGCTGCCTCTTCTTATCTCTTGTCTCCAAAACATCAATATGCTTGATCCTGTTCATGACGAAGTATGGGATTCATGTAAGGATGCCGAAGGTGTGGCAGTAGTTGCACTTGAGGAATATCTTTCATTCGTACTTCCTGACAAGGATTACTCCGTTCTCTATACATATGATTCAAACGGATACATTGTCGCAAAGAATAACGGCTCACTCTTTGACAGCGCTGTTCTTCCGATGGCACGTGACGCTCTGAGCTATATTATCCAATCTATTGTTCCTTGCCTCTACAAGGATTCAAACAATAACTGGAAAGAATGGGATGTTTATACTGCTCCTGTAACAAGCGAGGCAGACCTTCTTGACATTCTCAACTCGGTTGTTTGCTACTATGCTTCACAGGATACCTTCAAGGACTGCGGTTACAAAGCAGGCAGAAAGGCTGATTCCTACGGCAAGGCTGTTGCATCACTTCTCGGTGTTGTAAACGCTGACGGCTCCTGCCAGGTTACACTCAACAATACAATTTGGCAAAATCTTGACGCTGTTGTTAACAAGCTTCTCCCCGTTGTCGGTACTCTCCAATACGGTGACACAAGCAAAGCAGGTCAGGCATCAACAAAATCTCTTATCTGGGATGAACTTGTAAACGGTATTCTTGATATCGCTGACACCCACGCTTCAGGCAAGCAGGGTATCACAAATCTTATTGAAAGAATCCTTACAGTTGTTACTGCTCCTCCGATTTCGGCAAAGGGCGTAGATAAGATGGTTTATGATGACTTCCTTGTTCCGTTTGCTAACGCTTTGTTCGGCGGAAGATATTCAGGCCAGCATTATGATAAGGTTATCCCTTATTCATCATGGTATGACAAGGATGCTTATGCAGATACTAAGTCGGATTCACCTTTCGATTCACTTGTAACAACAAGTACTCTCGGTTACTATTCGGCATCTAACGATACTGCCGACGGTAAAGAGACTGGTGTTCTCGGTATTCTCATTAACAACATCTTTGAAATTTTCGGTGGCACAGACACTTATTCCTATACTAAACATGCAGGCGCTAAGGGTGCTTGGACCGGTGCAATGTTCGCGGTTGAGGCTGTAAATAACTTCCTCCCGTCATTCGTTCCGAGTATTTCAGACCATAACTTGAGCGCTGCTACTGCAGTTGTTAAGAATGCGTCACTTTCAGGCTTGACCGGCGGTTCTTCCTTCGGTACAAACAGCCTCAACATCACTAATAACGCATCGGGTCTTAACAGATTCTACAGAGACGCAAACGGTGATGTTCATCAAAGCGACAGATACTTTATGTATATCGACAGTATCGATATTGCATCAACGAACGGTTCCTCATCAAACCTTACATTGGGTGATTATGAGAAAGTTGTTTCTCCTGATGAAACACTGAGAGTTTCTCTCACAGGTGCTGCTCCGAAGGGTAATGCACTTTATACATTTAAAGTTAATTACTCAATTTTCAAGGGCAAAACTTCAGGTTCAACAAAGCCGTCTATCACTCCTGAAAATACATATGCAACAAACCTCACGGCTACTGCATACTTGTATATGACAGAGGATAAGGCTTGGCAGCAAACCGTTTATAACAACTCGGGTGAATTTAATACTGCATATCAGGGATCGGGAGCAAACCAATCCAATGATTATACATTTACATCGGCTAGTGGCGGTACAGGTAATAACCTCTACGCTACATTCCCGAAGGCATTCATTATTCCTAAGTCTGAATTGAAAGGCTCAAAGAACTTTACAAAGAATGTTATTCGCGTTACTAACAAGAGCGGTAGATCGACAGCTCTTGGCGTTATTGGCGGTAATACATATTCATTCGACGGTATGTACACCTATCTTTCATCGGGCACTAAGTATTATGCTGTAACTGATGGAAAAATTGCCGATACACTTACAACTGCTTCGGCTGCTAACGATAAAGTTGCATATGTTGCGGTTGATAAGTCAACAGGTAATATCCTTAACTATAACTTGTATGACTATTCAACAGATAACGGTAAATCTTGGAACCGCGGCGAAAAGCAAGCAACCGGCGTTTACGGCGGTTACACTTCAGAGGAAGTCAATGCTCTTCCTGAAAAGGACAATGACGGCTTCACAACAAGAGCCCATGTTGCTTGGACAATGGATGAATTCCTTGCTTCAGGCTACGCATTCGGTGTTCAAAGAGAAGAAGCTGCTCCTGATGCTCAAGGCAACAAGACATATGTTTACAATTCTGTAATGATTAACTTGGAAGGCAATGCAGAAAAAGAGGTATCTTGGACTTCAACAAACGACGGCAATACTTACAATTCTTCTGTAGCAACACTCCTTCTTCAGGGTAAGGCAGATTGCAACGGTAAGCTTTCAATTTCGTTTGGTACTCCTATTGCCGGTCTCTACTTTGCAACATCTAAGACAGCAATTACTAAACAGTCATCTGCCAATGTTCAGTTCCTTGCGTATGACGGATCAACCGATATGGATGTTCAAGACTTCGATATGCCGGTATTCGTTTATACTACAAACAACCCGAACCTCAGGGGTACTGTTCATATGTATGTAGCCGATGACTCTGTTTCTACAACCCTTAATACACAGTATAACGCTGCACTTAAGGCATCAGCTACTTATGCATCAAATGACTTTACAGACGCTGATTCAAACGGCGACTCTGCAACTTATAATGCATTCCAGAATGCGCTTTCAGATTCTGTTAAGCTCATTTCTACACCTATCACAACAGCAAATGCAACCACACTCGGTAACAAGACTCAGGTAGTTCCTAAAACAACCGAAACAACATCAAACCTTAATAAGGATGTTGCTTACGAACCTGTTTCTAAGGACACTGCTCTTCCGGCTGCTCTTCAGGCAGACGCTACAAAGGGCTCTGATTTCTGGTATATCGACAAGGCTTGCACAATTCCGATTTATTCGGCAACAGAGCTCACCGGCTCTAACCTTACTCAGGACGCAGCAGGATATTCAGTTGCTAAGAGTGATGAAGACAACAAGTATCACTATGTAAATGCTCCTACATCGGAGACTGCTTGGGATACTACAACATATGTCGACAGCACTTTGAATGAAACATATCCGTATCTCTATGAGACAGGCGTTCAAAAGAAGGATTCAAACGGCAAGGCACTCTATAAAGAGGTTAACTTCGTCTACAGAGATAAAGACGGTAAGAAGTGCACCTCTAAGGATGCTTGGGCTTACAAGTTTGCTGAAACAGTTACAGAATCAGTTCCTAACGATGCTGCCACTGCAACTGACAACCGTGGTATCTATCAAAAAGCTCTTGATAATATCACATACAATATGATTCAGCTTAAATCAAAGGTTAATACTGCAATTGCTTCTCGTATCGATGGCAATAAGGACTCTGACGGCAAATATATTGATGTTGTTCAATCACGCAAGGGTCTCAACAGTGTTAACTTCAATGTTGCATCATATGAAAAGATGGTACAAATCGCTAAGAATGCAGAATCTCTTATCTACTATGTTGATAAGGTAGATGCACAAGGCAATAAGGTTATCGCTAAGGATGAAAACGGTAAGGAAATTACCGACGCTGCAGGCAACCCTGTTTACGAACAAGAGCCTAAGACAGAGCATTCATCACTCGAAATCAAAGCCGCTCTCGATATGTATAATGAGTACAAGGGATATGTTCAAAGCCGCGGCTATAAGGGCGCTAAGCTTGAGCAGGAAATCACTTGTGCTACAACTAAAAACTATGATCACGCTCAAAACAAGAACCTTGTTGACAGCGATATTCTCACCAAGGATGACTTCACCGTTTCTATCACTCGCGATGATACTACAGGGGCTATCACAACCGCTACTGTAACTAATAAGACATCAAAGGGCGCTAAATACGGCAAGTATGTTGGCGGCGTTCTCGCTAATGAAGGCGATGTTGTTTACAGCGATGCATCATGGACTAATTATGTAAATGCTCTTGCTGAAGCAATCGAGGTTGCTCAGGAAGGCACTGCAAACATTTCAAAGATTTATACAATTAAGTGTAATCTTGCAAATGCCGAAAACGCTCTCACTGCAAAGAGCGCTGATCCTGGTCCGTCTGACACCATCACTGTTTCCGGTAAGGTAACAATTGCTACAAATCTTGACGGTACAGCAGGTGATAAGGGCATTGTAGGTATTAATGTTGCAACAGCAGATAAGTCAATCGTTGCTACCACTGCTTCTGACGGTACATTCACTATTGAAGTTCCGGCAGGCACAACAGAGCTTGTTGTTTACGGCGACACAACTGTTGACAGAACTGTTACTCTTTCGGGTACAGCAAGCGTAAGCGATGTTGTTATCCCAATCAATATCTGCGACTATGTTAAGAATGGCTCAATTGATGCGTACGATAACTCTAAGTTTGTCGCTGCACTCAATAATGGTGAATATGGTATTTACTATGACCTTGTACCTAATGGAGAGCTTGACGCTTATGATAACTTACAATTCTTAGCATTCTTGAACAAAGATATTGTTTATGCACCGTTAGCACTTGATAAATAATCGTTGCGTTTGCAACTAATCTTTTGGTAAAAAGCAGGTTTTGTGACGAGTTGATACGGACGATTTGGCCCTACCGTTATTTCGCTGTGAATACTCCGCCGGTAAATATTTTATGGAAACGGAATATTTACACATCGGTTTAAACAACACAAGCAAATAGCGGAATCAATGAAACCGTTTTCGACTTTGCCTAATCTATTTTTTCAAGTATTTACATTTTGTAGATTTAAGCCTGCTTTTTATGTATTATGCTACAACAATATGCGGCGTCGCTGCCTTAACGCAAGCGCAAAGGCGGTGACAATGCGTATTGTTGCAGCCAAACAGTAATGAGAGGACGGCATCGAATTTTTTGAATTCAATATAAGATGCCGTGGGTTATTATGTCTTACTATGAACTTTTTAAAAAAGAAAGTATTACCCATCCTACTCGCATGCATAGTGATACTCCTTGCCGCTGTTCCGCAAATTTCTGTATTTGCTGAAAAAGGAACGCTCGGCACGGAGAATCCGGTTTGGAAAGCATCATTTCTCGATTCTGACGGCAATGCAGCCGACGGCAATTCACTCCTTGCGGGTGAATACACCGTCAACCTTAATCTGTGTGGAATGAAAACCGTTTCGGTTTTGCAGATATCTGCAACATATACCGATGCGGTCACCGTCAATTCGTGCAAAACGATAGCACAATCTAAGTCGGCTCTATTTCGTGACATAATAAAAAAAGAAAATGATAATGAATTCGACGCCGTTGTTGCCGCATACAACAGCGATTCCGTTATTACCGCCGTTGATATTGCAGATGGCGAAACAATGGTGTCACTTAATATAACAGTTAATACTCCGGGCGATTTTGCGAATTATTTTTCTCTCAATACCGACCCTGAGCGCACATATATCGGCGCCGATCTCGGCGACGGCTATGACAGCGCATACACCTGTGTCGAAAGCGCAGATGTTCAGGCTCCGAGCGACAGAAAATATTATCCAAATATCACACACGATATGTCGCCGGATATTAGCGTAAAAACATACGATGTTAAAGGTCAAATCACAATAGCTACAAATCTTGACGGCACAGCCGGCACAACCGGAATTGTCGGTATCACTGCCTCCGTTGCAGTGGGTGACAAAACTGTCACCGCAACAACTGACTCGGAGGGCTACTACACCCTTTCCGCTTTGCCGGAGGGCACATATACCGTCACCTTCAGCGGCTCAACAACTGTCGACCGCACTGCAACGCTCGTCGTTTCAGCCGATAAGGCAGATTCAAACGGTTTAATCACCGTTTCCGCTGTTCCGATTTGTATTTGTGATTATGTCAAAAATGGCGAAATTGACGCATATGATTATTCAACATTTGTTACTTCATTTAATGGTGATTATAATATTTACTGTGATTTGATAAAGAATGGTGAAATTGATGCGTATGATATGTCACAATTTTTGGTATTTCTTAACAAAACTGTCGAATATGCAAAAATTGCATTATGAGACGATAATCGTATTACTTAATTATTAATGGAGGAATTTTTAAGTGAGAAAATCATTTAAAAAAGTAGTTGCATGTCTTCTTGCTGTACTTATGGTTACATTCTCCGTACCATTTACAGCACTTGCTACTCCTGATGATTATAAGCCAAACTTTACTTTACAGTTCAACACCTTTGTTGCTGATGACTCGTTTGACGCTGAAGGTATCACATCAACAAAATGGGGTATGAAAACTCCGGCATATGATCTTTATTCAGGCGTTCACGGTGCTCCTCTTGATTACGAGGGTGGCGTTAACAAAGAAGATGGTTCCCTTGAAATCACAAGACTTTATCTTGAAAACAGCAAAGTTCAAGGTATCCTTGATTACAACGGACTTACAGCAGATGATTATGCTGGTGAAGTAACAGGTCAAACTAACTATGTAAAAGGTATGCCTTTCACAATTACAGTTAAATTGAATAACATTCATGAATTAACTGCATTTGAACTTAAAAACACATATTCTGATAATATTGCTCCTGCTATTGTCTACAAAGCAGGCGCAAGAGCTAATACAGCAACAGCTAAGATTGCCTCAATTGCAGATTATAAAGCTGATACAGCAAAGTCAAAGACTCCTGTAACAAATGAGAAATCTGTTTATCAAACAGCAGGCAATTACTACGAGGGTATGTCTGAAGGTAACAACAGTAATGCTTCATTTACAGCTTCATCAGGTGCTGTTTATTCCTATGCTACTCTTAGTGGTGATGGTCGTGAATCACAAGATTTCACTTCTGTAAACACTAATGTGGATAATGGCGGCGACGATGGTATCACTAATCCGAAAACAGGTGCAACAGGTTATGATTGCGCAAATGATGCTATCCTTGTTACATTCCTTTTCATCGTAACCGGTGAAGTATCAGAACAACACCCAATTAAGATTGGTCTTTACCAAGACAAACACAGCGGTGCATCATGTGCACAGAACATGAGCGGTTTGGATGATATCAATCTTGCATCATATGGTCAAAAGGTTGAAGGTCAAGTTGGTGCATACCACTGCTATTTCATGGGCTATAATGCACTTACTAAACAATCACTCGGTGCTGCACAGCATACTCACACTGCAGGCGAGCCTAAACAAGAGAATGTTGTTCCCGCTACTTGCACAACAGACGGTTCATATGACGAAGTTGTAAGATGTACAGAAGATAATGAAATCATTTCTACTGAACATCATGTAATCCCTGCAACAGGTCACAAATTTGTTGACACAGTAGTTGCTCCTACATGTACTGCTCAAGGCTACACATTGCACAAGTGCTCTGTTTGTGGCGAAGAGACCAAGGACACTTACAAAGACGCTCTCGGTCACGAGTATGGCGAATGGGTAATTGATAAACCGGCTACAGAAGATACAGAAGGTTCTAAACACCGTGATTGTATCCGTGGTGACGATACACAAACAGAAGTAATTCCGCAACTCACTCATGTTCACACTCCTGGTGCTGCAGTTAAGGAAAATGAAGTTCCTGCAACATGTGAAGCAGAAGGTTCTTATGACGAAGTTGTAAGATGCTCAAAGTGCGGCGAAGTTATTTCTACTACTCACAAGACAACTCCTGCTCTCGGCCACAAGTGGAAAGCAACTAAGGTTGTAGCTCCTACTTACGAGTCACAGGGTTACACAGAGTATGTTTGTGAAAACGATCCATCTCACACCAAGAAGGATGACTATACAGCTAAGCTTGACGGCGTTAAGCTCACTGTAAACGGCAAGTACAGCTCATATGGTAGCGTTGAAGGCTATGATTTCGACAAGGCTACATGGGCTGGCAAGAACTCAACTGTCACTCTTAAGGCAATGCCTATCGAAGGCGCAGTATTCGCAGGTTGGGAAATCGACGGCAAAGTTGTTTCTACTGCTGAAACTCTTGAGCTCACAATGTATAAGGATATCACTGTAACTCCTATCTTCCAGGAGGAGCAGAAGTCAACAATCACTGTTGTATTCCTTGATATGTACAACAATGTTACAGCTTCATACACAAATATGACAGCTGCTGACTTCCAGGCAGAAATGGCAAAAGCTATTCCTACACCTGCTGAATATCCTGGCTACACATTTGCAGGTTGGAGCCAGACAGATGACGCAATCAAGGCTCTTGATACATCTGCTACAATCACTTCAAGCTACAAAACTCGTGGCAACAGCTACACAGTAAACGCTCAGGGCGCTAACATCACTGTTAACGGCGAGACAAAGGCTGACACATTTGCTGACATCGCTTATGATACAGCAGTTACTGTATCTGCTGACAACGCAAAGGCTTGGGCTATCGACGGCACAACAGTTGCAGTTGGCTCATCTTACACATTCTATGTTGGTTCTGATGTAACAATCACACCTGTAACAGATGCTGTAACTGACAAACCTATGACTGCAATCGTAAGTGCTGCTCCTGCAACAGCAGGCTCATACCGTGTATCATTCCTTGCTTCATCATACATCCCGGCTGGCTACACAGTAATCGACCGTGGTTTCGTATATGGTAAGGGCGCTACTCAGGATGAGTTGACTCTTGAAAAGGTTGGCACAACAATCGCTGCAACAGGCGCTAAAGTTAAGTCAATCTCTGTTCCTACAAATAAGGACACTGTTAATGATTTCGGCCTTGTTTACGGTGTTAAGAATAAGGATGCCGCTGCTACTGCTGTTGCTTATGTAACAGTTAAGAGCATGGCTGACGATTCAGTTACAACTGTTTACTCAACAATCAGCGAATTCAATTATTAATTATCGCAAATGCCTGCACCGCAAGGCGCAGGCTCCCCTCGGGGGCGACCAATTATTAAAATCTAACAGTGGAGGTTATGTTAATGAAAGAGTTATACACAAAGCCGGAACTCACAGTTGCTGAATTCACAGTAGAAGATGTAGTTACAACTTCAACAAACGAACAAATCAGCAGACCGTTCGGTGACGGTGACGACGACTAAATAATAAAAGGGGCACGGAGCAATCCGTGCCTTTTTTTATTGCCGATAATGTGCATAAACCGCTTTGCTTTGCGTTTTTTGCTCGGGGGCAGTACCTTTGTACGGCACCCACTCGCAAGAAAACGCAATTTATCTCACATCCTCGGCAATAAACGGAGCGATAATGTGCATAAACCGCTTTGATTTTCTGAAAACATTAACCGAAAAAATAATCCTCTTGATATTTTCAGGCAATGATAGTACAATATCATTGAGTTTAATGAAAGAGATGATTTTATGGCTAATATACATTCGTTCGAGTCGCTTGCTGCACTTGACGGCGTAGGCATTCGCTACGATATTTTTTTCACCGGCTGTCCGCTTCGTTGTGCTTATTGCCACAACCCCGACACTTGGTTTAAATCCGACAATAATTACACCGCAGAGCAGATTTATAAAAAAATAATTCGCTACAAGCCTTATTTCAAAAAAGGCGGCGGCGTCACATTTTCGGGCGGCGAGCCTTTGCTTAATGCAAAATTCATTAACGAGGTTTATCCGATGATTGCCGCAGAGGGCATCGGCTACTGTCTCGACACCTCCGGCTCTGTCGCTTTGACAGACGAGGTTAAAACCGCTATCGACAACGCCGATATGGTGATTCTCGACATCAAATTTTACAACCCTCGGGATTACGAAAAATACACCAAGGGCGATTTTGACAAGTTTGTCGAGGTTGGCAAATATTGCACCTCAATCAATAAAAGAATGTGGCTTCGCACGGTTGTTGTGCCCGGCATAAACGATACCGAGGCGGATATGGACAAATATGCCGAATTTGTCGCTCAATTCAAGTTTGAAAAATACGAGCTTCTCGCTTTTCACACAATGGGATTTTTCAAATACGAAAATTTAAAAATCGACAATCCGCTTAAGGACACCAAGGCACTCGACAAATCCCGCCTTGAGGAACTCCAAAATTATTTAAACAGCAAATTGCAAAAATAAAAAACATTACCTCCTCGTTTGAGGAGGTTTTTTGTTGTGTGAAATTGGTTAGAATTGTAACAACGCCTTCTCCTCGGGGAGGGAGCTATGCCCTTATCATTTGATATTAATAACAAATTATATTTCCCACTTGTATTTTTAAATTAACAGTGATATATTTATAGTGAGTGTCGTCACGCAAAGTGCGCGGCAAAAAACAACGAAGAGGATTGCTTATGTTAGGCAAAAATAAAGCAAAGGGACTTAGTATAATTATTGTTGGCTGTGGCAGGGTAGGTACAACACTTGTTGAGCAGTTGAGCGCAGAGGGTCATGACATTACAATTGTTGACAAGGACCGCGATGTTGTCACCGAGCTTACAAATTTGTATGATATTATGGGCGTTGTCGGAAACGGCGCAAGCTTCACCACTCAAATCGATGCAGGAATCAAAACAGCCGACCTTATCATCGCAGTTACGGCGAGCGACGAGCTGAATTTGCTTTGCTGTACTGTTGCACGCAGGGTGAGCGAATGTGCCGCAATCGCAAGAGTGCGCGACCCCGACTACTCTCTCGAAATTGCATATTTGCAGGAAAAGCTCGGCCTTGTTATGATTATCAACCCCGAGCAGGAGGCATCGCGCGAGATAGCGAGAATTTTGTCGCTCCCGAATGCGCTTGAAGTCAACACATTCTCAAACGGCAGGGTTGACCTTGTAAAATTCCGTGTGCCGGCAAACAATATGATTGCCGGAATGACCGTTGCGCAAATCGGCGCACGCACCGAAAATGTTTTGCTTTGCGGAGTTGAGCGACACAACCAAATTTCTATTCCCTCGGGCAATACCGAAATTAATGCGGGCGACATTGTTTCGTTTGTTGCTCCGCGAAAGTACGCAAGGTCATTTTTCAAATCAATCGGACTTAAAACAAACAGTGTTAAAAACACTATGATTGTCGGCGGCGGTGACTCGGCATACTATCTCAGCCGAAATTTGCTTGCGGCAGGCGTTGATGTAAAAATTATCGAAAAGGACCGCTCAAGGTGCGAGGAGCTTACAAATCTTTTGCCAAAGGCGGTTATCATCAACGGCGACGGAACAGACGAAGATTTGCTTAAGGAGGAGGGAATAGACGCTACGGAGTCTTTCGTACCTCTTACCGGCAGTGATGAAGAAAATATTTTGCTCACACTTTATGCAAACCATGTTTCGCACGAAAGCACAAAGGTTGTCACAAAAATCAACCGTCTTACATTCAACGATGTTATCGACAGACTCGACTTGGGCAGTGTAATTTATCCGCGATATATAACTGCGGAGGCGATTATTGCTTATGTTCGCGCAAAAAGCGCATCGAGGGGCAGTAATATCGAAACGCTTTATCATATGTTTAATCAGCGTGTTGAGGCGATTGAGTTCAAAATTGACAAGGATTCAAAGGTCACAAACAAGCCACTCAGCGAGCTGAATATCAAAAAAAATGTTCTCATTTCATTTATCAACCGCCACGGCAAAATCATCATTCCGTCCGGTCAGGATTGCATCAAACCCGGCGATACTGTTATGATTGTTACAAAAATTGTCGGCATGGTTGACATTGGCGAAATTTTAGATTAAGGTTAGTATTTTTGTATGAATGGTTCTGTTATCAGGAGAGTTGTGGGGTATGTTTTGACCCTGGAGGCACTTTTGTTGTTGCTTCCGTGCATAGTTGCTCTTTATTATAACGAGCAGGAGGGTTATGCTTATCTTGCCAGCTCTGCACTTTGTCTTGTGCTCGGCGGCGCAATGTCGCTGAAAAAGCCGAAAAGCAATGTGTTTTATTTAAAAGAAGGCTGTGTCGCAACCGCATTAAGCTGGATTGTGCTCAGTGTTTTCGGCGCAATTCCGTTTGTCCTCACGGGCGAAATCCCGCATTTTGTCGATGCGCTTTTTGAAACCGTTTCGGGCTTTACAACAACGGGTGCAAGCATTCTCAGCGATGTCGAAACGCTTGCAAACTGTACGCTGTTTTGGCGAAGTTTTACGCACTGGATAGGCGGCATGGGCGTTCTTGTGTTTATTTTGGCAATGATTCCGCTCAGCGGCGGCTCAAATATGAACCTTATGAGAGCCGAAAGCCCCGGTCCCTCGGTCAGCAAAATTGTGCCGAAAATCAGAAAAACCGCCGCATTGCTCTATGTTATTTATTTTACTATGACGCTTATTGAAATTGTATTTTTGCTTTGCGGCAAAATGCATTTTCTCGAATCTGTCTTAACGGCGTTCGGTACGGCAGGCACAGGCGGATTCGGCTTTAGAAATGACAGCTTTGCTTCATTTTCGCCATATATTCAATGGGTTGTTACAATATTTATGATATTGTTCGGCGTCAATTTCAACGCGTATTATCTCTTGCTTTTCAGACAGTTTAAAAAGGCTTTTTCGCTTGAAGAAGTCAAAGGTTATGCGGCAATTATAATAGTGTCAATCGGATTGGTTTTTTCAAACACAATTCATCTTTATAACACCGTCAGCGAGGCGTTGTGCAAGGCGTCATTCCAGGTTGCGTCGATTATTACGACAACGGGATTTTCAACGGCGGATTTCAATACATGGTCAAGCACTTCAAAAACAGTGCTTGTTGTGCTTATGTTCATTGGCGCATGCGCAGGAAGTACCGGCGGCGGAATTAAGGTTTCGCGCTTTATTCTTGCAATCAAAAGTGTTTTCAAAGAGTTCAAATCATATTCTCACCCGAAAAGCATCAACTCGGTTAAAATGGACGGCAAGGTTGTTGAACGGGATGTTCTCAAAAGCACAAATGTTTATTTCATCACATTTTTTCTTGTTTTCTTCACGTCGGTGCTTTGCATCTCATTTGAGGGCAACGATTTAACTACGAATTTCACCGCCGTTGCGGCAACAATCAACAACATCGGTCCGGGACTTGAACTTGTCGGACCGTCTGAAAATTTCGGTCTTTTCAATGACTTTTCAAAAATCGTTCTTGTATTTGATATGCTCGCCGGCAGGCTTGAGATTTTTCCGCTTTTGATATTGTTTAATCCGAGCCTGTGGAGCGAGGCGGTCAAGCAAAACAATGCTCGCAGAAAGAAGAAAAAATATCTTTCCAAACGGTTAAAGAATAATAAGTCTTGACATTATTGTGCTTTGCTGTTATAATATCAAGGCTTAGTTATATAACTAACAAATCCTTGCGTGAGGAGAAATCACGCCAAATGTCCAGAAGGAGGTGCTGAAGAATGGCATTAAAGAATTATGAAATCGTTATGGTTTACTCACTCTCAAAGGGTGAAGAGGCAGTAAACGCTTTGAAAACAAAGTTCACTGACCTTATTTCTAAGAATGGCACTCTCGGCGAAGTAGAGGAATGGGGCAAGAGAAAGCTTGCTTATCCTATCAACTACGAAGCAGAGGGATACTATGTTCTTATCAATTTCTCAAGCGATGAAAAATTCCCGGCAGAGCTCGACCGTGTAATCAACATTACAGACGGCGTTCTCCGTTCACTCATTGTTGCTAAAGGTGAGTAAGGAGGTTATCAATTATGATTAATATGGTAGCCCTTATGGGAAGACTCACATACGAGCCGGAATTGAGAACAACACCGAGCGGTGTATCTGTTCTTCGTTTTCAGGTTGCGTGCGACAGAAATTATCAACGCTCCGGTCAAGACAGACAGGCGGATTTTATTGATTGTGTTGCATGGCGCCAAACTGCGGAATTTATCAGCAGATATTTCCACAAAGGCTCAATGATAGCTGTTGAGGGTTCAATCCAAACAAGCAGCTATACAGATAAGAACGGCAACAACAGAAAACAAGTTGAAGTTGTTGCAAACAATGTTTCATTCTGCGGCAGCAAGTCGGAGAGCGGCACAACAGGCGCGGCTAACCCCGCATTCGCTCAGCCTGCTCCAAGCTATGCAAGCGCAGATAACAGTGATTTTGAAGAAATCGTCGATGATGACGACGATTTACCATTCTAAGAAACTCGCAAAGGAGGAAAAACCATGGCATACAATAACAAGGGTCAAAGAAAAGGCCGCAGAAAAGTTTGTCAGTTTTGCGTTGACAGTTCAAACGAGATCGACTACAAGGATGTTGCAAAGCTCAGAAAGTTTGTTTCAGAGAGATCAAAAATCCTTCCTCGTCGTGTAACAGGTACTTGCGCAAAGCACCAGAGAGAACTCACAACTGCAATCAAGAGAGCTCGTCATCTTGCTCTTATGCCTTACATTTCTGACTAATATCGGTTATATAAGAAACAAAATCCCCTCACATTGAGGGGATTTTTTGATTTTCTAAATAATTTCCTGCTCAATATTATCAAACAAATCGTCGTTGAAAAAATCACGGATTGAAATTTCAAGACCGTCACAGATTTTTTGCAGCGATACTACGCCCGGATTTTGGCTCTTTGTGTTGAGCATACTGTAAATCGTTGACGGATTTATTCCGCTTAAATTCCCAAGTGCATTGACCGCTATATTTCTCTCCTTGCAGAGGTTTATGATGCGTTGCGCAACTGCTTCTTTTATTTTCATAACTACCGCCTTTTTGCTTGTGATAGTTAAATTGTAAATGAATTTGGGATATATCGTGTGGGATATGTCCCAAATTATTGTTGACATTTGCGCTTTGATAATGTAAAATGAAAATATAATCAGTCGCTGCTGATAAAAAAGAGAAACCTGTTCCCGTTCCGAACACAGTAGTAAAGCTCTTGCATAGGCTTATGCAGGGGCGATTTTTTGTTTTTATGACTCGAGGAGGAGCAATGAAAGAAAACATAAAATATATGCTGAAAAATTGGACCGCGTGGGATAAGAAAAGCCTGATTTACTTTCTTATCCGCGTACCGGCACTTGTGTTTCAGCCGATTGTAACAGCTTATATACCAAAGGCGATGATTGATTGTATTAACGAGGGCGCAACTGTCGCCAGGCTTACGCTCGTTGTAGGTCTTTTGAGCGTGCTTGTCGTGCTGACCACTTGGCTTGCGCCGTTTATGCAGGAACTTCTTAACGGAAGTGCGCGCATTATCCGTATGCGCTATGCTGTGCTTGCGTTTGAAAAAAATCTCAACACCGATTATACAAATATCGAAAGCCCGAGCGGCAGAGAGAAGAATAAAAGGGCAATGGAATTTTATCGCAGTTATTATTCCGGTTCGTCAGATTTTCTCGACTCAAGTAACCAATTTTGCGTCAGCATTGTTGGCGTTATAACCTCGCTTGCTCTGATTTATAAAGTCAATTTTATAATGATTTTGATTATTCTTGCCACATGCGTTTGTGAGTTCTTTCTTCTCAAATTTTTAAACGGCAGGGAAAAGAAAACTAAGGACGAGCGAAGTAAAATATTTGTCAAATTCGATTATTACTATAATTTGTGCCGTGATTTTTCCGCCGCAAAGGACATCAGACTATACGGATTTACCGATTATTTTATGTCCGCCGTTGCTAAAATAATTTACGAATTAGAGCAAATCAATCAAAAATTTATGCGCCAAAATCTCAAGGTAGGCGGCACAAGGGCATTGCTTAATCTTTTGCGTGAGCTTGTCGCATATGCTTATCTTACATATCTTGTGTGCAGTGGAAAGCTCTCTGTTTCCGATTTTATTTTCTATTTCGGTATTATAACCGGCTTTTCAAATTGGATATTAAACGCCGTGTATCAGTATTCAAATCTCGAGCGTTGCTGTAACGATTGCGCCGCGTTTCGTGAATTTGTCGAAAGCACGGACGAGAGCGAGAATAAGCCCGATGTGAATTTTGACAGCGTTGAGTCAATCGAATTTAAGAATGTTTCATTTACCTATCCGTCGGCGGAAAAGAGTACGATTAATGATATGTCCTTTAAGGTGGGCAAGGGTGAAAATATAGCCATTGTCGGCGAAAACGGCGCAGGCAAAACCACCGCGGTTAAGTTGCTTTGCGGCTTATATTATCCCACTTCGGGCGAGATTTTGATTAACGGAAAAAACAACCGCGACTTTTCAAGCGACAGTTATTTTAACCTTTTTTCGGCAGTTTTTCAGGATTATTATTTTATGCCGATGACGATTGCCGAAAATGTTTGCACGACTTTAAATTATGATAAAGAAAAGCTCTTTGCCGCATTTGAAAAGGCAGGAATATCGGACAAGATAAACACTCTTCCCGACAAAGAAAAATCGTATATGATAAAGGATGTTTATAAAAACGCGGTCGATTTCTCGGGCGGCGAAAAGCAAAAATTGCTTCTTGCAAAGGCGATATACAAAAATGCGCCCGTTTTGATTCTTGACGAGCCAACCGCCGCGCTTGACCCAATCGCCGAGAACGAGCTGTATCTAAAATACAACGAAATGACGAGCGGCAAAATATCGTTTTTCATTTCTCACCGTCTTTCTTCCACTCGCTTTTGCGACAGAATTTTGTTTATTAAGGATGGCAAAATTGCCGAAAGCGGTACACACGACGAGCTTATGGCACTCAAAGGCTTGTATTACAGAATGTACCAAGTCCAAAGCTACTATTATAAAGAGAACGGAGGCGATGCCGAATGAAAAATATAAAAACGGTTTTTGCGGCGTTTCGCGAAATGCACCGCCTCGAAAAACGCCTTATTCCCACCGCTGTTACCGTTGCGTTTGTTACTGCGGTTATACCGTTTGTCAACATTTGGTTTACATCAAAAATCATAGATTTGCTTGAGGGCGGCGCAGGTATGAAAAGCCTTGCGCTTTATATCGGCTTGGCTGTCGGTATAAATGCGGTGCTGTTTTTCATCAATTATTATCTCGGCGATATGCAGTTTGTCTATCGCTCGCTGATGTATAACAAGGAGCTTCAGCGAATTTCGTCAAGGTTATTCGGCATCGAGTATCAAAAACTCGAAAGCAGTGAGTTCAAGGAGCTTGTGCACAAACATTCCGAGGCGCAGGACAGAGTCTTTTCCTCGTTTGTTCAGCTCACTTGGATGATGCGCGATTTTATTTCGGGCGCATTGACGCTGATTATATCAATCGTCATTATCGCTCCACTGTTAAAAATCGGGTTTAAGAAAACGGGTGACTCGTTTTTTGAACGCCCTGCGTTTTTGCTGACGATTTTCGGCGCAATCGCCGTTATGGCTGTCATTATCCTTGTCGTAGCCGTCAGAATGAACAAGGCTTGGTTTAAGGCGAGCGACGAGTATTCACGCCTTGATCGGATTTTTTACTATTTTCTCAATATGTTCTCCGATTATAATACGGGTAAAGAAATCCGCATTTATAAGGAGCAGGATTTAATCAAGCACACCGCAACGGACAGACTGCTTACCGACGGCGAACGGATTTTGAAAAAAGCCTCGATGAACACGGCAAAGCAAAGCTCGTTTGTTGCGATTTTGGGCGCGCTTGTCGGTTTCGGTATTTATCTGTTTATCGGTGTTAAGGGCTTGTACGGTTTGTTTGGTATCGGCTCGCTCGTGCTTTACTGCGGCGCATTTATGCAGATAATCGGCGGCATAATGAAAATGGCTGTCACCTTCGGCAAAACCGCAGAAATGGTGCCGCTTGTCAATTATTATTTTGAAATTGTAAATGCCGAGGACGAAATGACCTACGGTGACAAGGTGCTTGATTTGTCGGGCGGTTTTGAGATTGAGTTCAAAAATGTTTCGTTTAAGTATCCGGGTGCGGAAAATTACGCTCTCCAAAATGTCAATCTCAAAATTAAAAATGGCGAGCATTTAGCCGTAGTCGGCAGAAACGGAAGCGGCAAAACAACATTTATCAAGCTGATGTGCCGCCTTTACGATGTGACCGACGGCGAAATTTTGCTCAACGGTGCGAACATTAAGAAATACACAAAGGACAGTATTATAAATCTCTATTCCGTGGTTTTTCAGGATTTCAAAATGTTCTCCGTTTCGCTTAAGGATAACATTTGTGCAAATTCCGATTTTGAAAGTGACAGATTTTATGCCTGCCTTGAAAATGCAAATATTAGGGACAGGGCAGAGCGTCTGCCGAATAAGGAAAACACATATCTTTACAAGGATTTGGACGAAAACGGCGTTGAAATCTCGGGCGGTGAGGCGCAAAAGCTTGCTCTTGCAAGGGCACTTTATAAGGACGCGCCCGTTGTCATTCTCGACGAGCCGACAGCCGCGCTCGACCCGATTGCCGAAAATGAGATTTATACCCGTTTCAACTCGTTTGTTCAAAGCAAAACCGCAATTTATATTTCGCACAGGCTTTCAAGCTGTGTGTTCTGCGATAAAATCGCCGTGTTTGACAAGTCAAGGCTTGTTGAAAGCGGCACACATCGGGAACTTTTGGCAGCAGGCGAAAAGTATTTTGAACTTTGGAACGCGCAGGCAAAATATTATGTTAATTGATATTTATATAAACAAAAAAGCACAGTGCCATGCACTGTGCTTTAAATAATACTGAAATTATTGCTCAACAGGGTAAACAGAAACCTTTTTTCTATCCTTGCCCATCTTCTCGAACTTAACAGTTCCGTCGATGAGAGCATAAAGTGTATCGTCAGAACCGATACCAACATTGTTGCCCGGATGAATGTGAGTTCCTCTTTGGCGATAAAGGATGTTGCCTGCAAGAACGAATTGACCGTCAGCTCTCTTTGCGCCAAGACGCTTTGATTCTGAATCACGGCCGTTCTTTGTAGAACCCATACCTTTCTTGTGAGCGAAAAGTTGTAAATCTAACTTAAGCATTATTACACCTCCGATATGTTCACTTTGATATTGTCAGGATAATCTTTTTCAAGCTCGGTTAAATGCAAGATTAAACCGTTTAATATATCCTGAGCTTTGGACGGTGACTCTTTAATTTCAAGCCGCATATATCCGTCTGTCGCGGCGGCATCGGCATTGAGGTTTAAAATTTCGGTGACTGTGTTTGCGGTCATAAAGCATGCGCTTGATACAAACGCACAAACAATGTCCTCGCCCGACGGTGCACTGTTTGAGTGACCTTTACATTCAAACCCTGTTATTAAATCGTCACATTTTGTAAAATTGATTTTAATCATTATGCGTTGATCTTTGTGATCTCAACCTTTGTGTATGGTTGACGGTGACCCATCTTGCGCTTTTCGTTCTTCTTTGGCTTGTAAGTAAATACTGTGATTTTCTTGCCCTTGCCGTTCTTAAGAACCTTTGCGTTAACGGTAGCCTTTGCAGCGTCTTTGCCTGCCTTGAAGCCCTTGTCTGTGCTTACTGCAAGAACATTGTCAAATGTTACTTCGCTGTCAGCGTCAACACCGAGCTTTTCGATGTAAAGAACATCGCCTTCGGCAACTTTGTACTGCTTTCCGCCTGTTACGATAACTGCGTACATAAGTATATTATCTCCTTCATAAGTCTCGCTACGATAGGCGTGCGCGGTGCGCAACTTCACTGCCCATAATATGCGGCTTAATTATTATAACAGAATAATGTAAAAAGTCAATGTTTTTTTGCATTTTTATATTTCAATTAAAAGCAGGGTTGTCTGTTCTCCCCAATATGTAATCTGTCGATACATTGTAATAGTCCGCAAGCGCTAAAAGGTGCCTTATCGGCAGTTCGTTTGCTCCGCGCTCATATCTTGCATACATTGTTTGCGATGTTTCAAGCATTTGCGCTATTTCAAGCTGTGTCTTGTCGTTGTCTTCCCTCAAGTCGCGAATTCTCTTAACATATTCCATAATAAACCCTCCGCTACAATTATATGTAGTAAATAAATTTACTAATTGATTTAGTAAAAAAGTTTACTATTTAAACTTTTTTCAAAGCTCGAAATTCGCATTCATTTGTTTGTTTTCGGATAAAATATAACCTTTAAAAATAAACCTTTACAAATCCTTGTTAATATGCTATAATCTTCTCGCTGTGACGGATTACTCGGTTACGGGGGTATGCCCTTTTGGGAGTCACCTATCCCGCTACTGTGTTTTTCGCAATGCAAATATTTTAATGAGGTGAGTCAAAATGACAAAAGAAGAAAAACAAGCAATAATCAAAGAATATGCCGTTCACGAGGGTGACACAGGTTCTGCACAGGTACAGGTTGCAGTTCTCACAAAGAGAATCAACGAGCTTACAGAGCACCTTAAGGTTCATAAGAAGGACCACCACTCACGCCGCGGTCTTCTTAAGATGGTAGGTCACAGAAGAAACCTTCTTGCTTACATCTACAAAAACGATGTTCACGAGTATCGTGATCTTATCGCAAAGCTCGGTATCCGTAATACTATCGAGCGTAACTTGGCTGACAACGAAGCTCAAGACTAATTAAAATACGGCAGGTGATGTTGCTATCACCTGCCTTGTTTACATTTTTAAGGTATCCCGAGGAGGAGTTGACAATAGTAGTAAGCTGAGCCGATAAACGATTGTCGGTTGACCTTATTACTATTCTCCTCCTTCGATATAAAAAATATTAAGAAAGAGGTAATTTAAAATGTTTTTCAAGAATTTTAAAGTATGGGAAACAGAACTTGCAGGCAGAAAGCTTACACTTGAAACCGGCAAAATGGCAGGCCTTGCAAATGCATCTGTTATGGCTCGCTACGGCGAAACAAATGTGCTTTGCACAGTAACGGCATCGGCAAAGCCGAGAGAGGGCGTTGACTTTTTCCCTCTCAGCGTTGACTATGAAGAGAAAATGTATTCGGTAGGTAAAATCCCCGGATCATTCCAGAGAAGAGAGGGCAGAGCTTCCGAAAAGGCAATTCTCACTTCTCGTTGCATCGACCGTCCTATCCGTCCTTTGTTCCCAAAGGATTTGAGAAACGATTGCTCGGTTGTAGCAACAGTTATGTCGGTTGACCCCGACTGCTCACCCGAAATCACCGCTATGATTGGTGTTTCTGCGGCTATCGCAATTTCAGATATTCCGTGGGACGGACCGATTTCAGGCGTTAATGTAGGACTTGTTGACGGTCAAATCGTTATCAACCCGACTCTTGAGCAAAGAGCTAAGAGCGACCTTGTTCTCACCGTTGCATCAACGGCAGACCTTGTAGCAATGATCGAGGCAGGCGGTAACGAAATCGACGACGATACAATGTTTGACGCTATCATGGCAGGTCATGAGGAAAACAAAAAAATCGTTAAATTTATCCAAGGTATTGTTGATGAAATCGGCAAGCCTAAATTTGAATACGAGTCATCAAATCCCGACCCAGAGATTATGGCTCAAATCGAAGAGTTCTGCATCGAAGATGTCAAGAAAGCTCTTGATACAGACGACAAACTCGTTCGTGACGAGGCTCTTCTTCCTATCTATGCCGCTGTTCACGAAAAATTCGACGAGCAGTTTGAGGGCAACGAGGCAAAGATTGACGAGATTATGTATCTTGTTCAAAAACATGTTGTTCGCTCATGGCTTAAGGACGAGCATAAGCGTGTTGACGGCAGAGGCATTGATGAAATCCGTCCGCTTAACGCAGAGGTTGACCTCCTTGCAAGAGCACACGGCTCAGGACTTTTCACAAGAGGACAAACACAGGTTCTTTCTGTTACAACACTCGGTCCTATGAGCGATGCTCAGCAGCTTGACGGACTTGACGAGCAAACAGAAAAGAGATATATCCACCACTACAACTTCCCGTCATACTCTGTCGGCGAAACAAAGCCGTCAAGAGGACCGGGCAGAAGAGAAATCGGCCACGGTGCATTGGCAGAAAAGGCACTTGTTCCCGTTCTTCCGTCTGTTGACGAGTTCCCGTATGCGATTCGCGTTGTATCGGAAGTTCTTTCATCAAACGGCTCAACATCACAAGGTTCAATCTGCGGCTCAACCCTTTCTCTTATGGCAGCAGGCGTTCCGATTAAGGCACCGGTTGCAGGTATTTCCTGCGGTCTTATCACCGGCGACGAGGGCGTTTACGGCGACTTTATGACAATGGTCGACATTCAGGGTCTTGAAGATTTCTACGGCGATATGGACTTTAAGGTTGCAGGTACAAAGAAAGGTATCACAGCAATTCAGATGGACCTTAAGGTACACGGTCTTACTCCGGAAATTATCAAAGAGGCTTTTGCAAAGACACACAAGGCAAGAAATTATATTCTTGATGAAATTATGCTCCCTGTTATCAGCGAGCCGAGAAAAGAGCTTTCAAAATACGCTCCGAAGATGTTTACCATTTCAATCAATCCCGATAAAATCGGCGATGTTATCGGCAAGGGCGGCAAGGTTATCCAGGAAATTCAGTCAGAATACGATGTTAAAATCAACATTGAAGAGGACGGCAGAGTTTACATTTCCGGTATTGATGCCGAAAAGTGCAAGGGCGCAGTTGAGGTTGTTAAGCTTATCGCTACAGATCCCGAAGTTGGCGCATACTACAACGGCGTTGTAACAAGAATTATGAGCTTCGGCGCATTTGTTGAAATCGCACCCGGCAAGGAAGGTCTTGTTCACATCAGTCGCCTTGATGTTAAGAGAACAGAAAAGGTTGAGGATGTTGTAAATGTTGGCGACTCAATCGCAGTTAAGTGCATCGAAATTGACGATCAGGGCAGAATCAACCTTTCAAGAAGAGATTATCTCATCGAGGTTGAGGGTATGACCGCTGAAAACGAAATTGACGATACACCGCGCAAGCCTCGCCGTGAGGGCAGAGGCCCTCGCCGCAATTTCAGAGGTTAGTAATCAAATAATCAACGGAGTGCGTTCGTGAGAGCACACTCCGTTTTTTGCTATATGTATCCATATTAAATAAATGAGGGCTTGATTATGGTTGATAATAAGGGCAAAATTAACGATTGGGACCGTATGGTCGCAGGCAAACTTTATAACGCAGGCAGTAAGGATATTTTTAAACAGCATGCACTCGGACTTATGCGATGCCAGCGTTTTAACAAAATCGCCGTTTGGAGATTCATAACAAAACAGCGTGCGCTTGAAAGACTCATTCCGTCGGCAAAAGGCAAGGATTTTGTTGTTTTTTGCACCGCTTTATTGCGAATACGGCGTCAATGTTCATGTCGGCAAGGACTGTTTTGTAAACTATAATTGCACATTCCTTGATATTTCTCCCATCACATTCGGCGACGGCGTGTGGATTGGTGCAAATGTAACTCTTGCAACGCCGCTTCATCCGTTTCTTGTTGAGGAGCGACTTCCTGCCGATTATCCCGACGGCAGGCATGACCTTGAGTATTCCGCACCTATCACAATCAAGGACGGCTGTTGGATTTGCTCAAGCGCAACGATTTGCGGCGGAGTAACAATCGGCGAAAACAGCATTGTAGCGGCAGGCGCAGTTGTCAACCGCGATGTTCCGCCAAACAGCATTGTCGCAGGTGTTCCGGCAAGGGTTATCCGCCAAATAGACGAGGACGACCGCATTAATGTTTGGGATACATATATGAAAAACGAAATGCCGCTTTCCGCAAGAAAAAGAAAAGCGACAAAATAATTATTTTATTAATTTTTTGCAAAAAAAAACCGCCCGATACTCGGTCATTGAGTGTCGGGCGGATTCTACATTTTAATCCAAATCAATATATACATTATCGCATACAAAACCGCATAAATCACAACCTGATGTCCCAAATAAAACCAAAGGCTGTTCTTGCCTATGAATGCAAACACTTTTGAATGTTTTTTATATGTCCACCTCGGGAGTCTGCCTTCTTTAACATACTGACCGGCAAATGCGCCGAAAAGGAACATAAACAGCCACGGCAACAGTGCAAAATAATCTGCGCTTGCAAAGTCGGCGTTATAAAATCCGAGGGGGAAAAGTATATTTGTTTGATACAGCGACTCGGGCAGGTGAATTAAGCCGAACACAAGCGTTTTGTCGCTTATGCCGTATGTCAGCATAAACAAAATTGCGCTTGCCGCCATTCCGACGGACGGCTTTATTTTTTTTATAAACGGCATCAAAAGCCCTGTGATTATCATACAACAGCCAAGGCAGTGCAGTATTCCGAAATAAATTTCGCACTTATAAATGTGCATCATCGGCATTATCACCGCGGTTGCAACGGTGACGGCAAGACCGGCGGCAAGGACAATCGCACCGCGCTTTAGGGTGTTGTGCGAAAGGCGCGAACATATGCCCGATATTATAATAAAAATGCTCCAAAAAATCGGCTGAAATGTGCAAAGTCTGTCAAACGCTTTAAAGCCCCAATCAGCCATATATATGTTGCCTATGTCGAGAAAGGTGTGGTGAACTATCATCGCTGCTATTGCAAAGCCGCGCAATTCATCAAGAAAATATATTCTCTCTCGTTTATTGCCTTTTTCCAAATTTGTCACCCCGATGCCGCGTGATTTTATTGTTTCGGATATATTATATTAAATTCAAAATATATTGTAAATAGTAAAGTTATATGTTATTATTAATTTGAATATAAACTTTACGAGGTAAAAAGATGAAAGAATACAATGTTATTCAGTACGGTGCAAAGGGCGACGGCACAACAAACGATGCGTTTGCCATTCAGCACGCAATAGACGATTGCGCAAGAAACGGCGGCGGCAGAGTGGTTTTGCCAAGCGGCAAGGTTTTCTACAGCGATTCAATCAGGCTTAGAGCAAATGTCGATTTGCATATTCAAAAGGGCGCACGCCTTAAAGCAACAGGGAATATAGACGGCTATATCAGACCGAACAAGCTTATTAACGACCCTAAAACCGCGTTAATCGGCAATCCCGTTACAGGCAAGCCGAGCTTTGTGTTTATCTACGGTTTTGAGGCAGATAATTGCTCAATTTCAGGCGAGGGCACAATTGACGCAAACGGTCACGCTTTTGTTCAGCGCAAGGACCGATACTATGTTACGGGTGATTTTTATCCGCGTCCGACCGTTATGTATGTTGAAAAAAGCAATCATATCACATTTAAAGAGTTTACTGTTGTTGACGCTCCGTTTTGGACTCTGCACCCGGCAGGCTGCGACGATGTTTTGATTGACAGAATCAGAATTTTAAACGATCTTGATGTCGCAAATTCCGACGGAATCGACCCCGACCATTGCTCAAATGTCAGAATACTCGGCTGTCATGTTACATGCGCCGACGACTGCATTTGCTTAAAGGCGTCAAAGGGCAATGCCGAATACGGTCCGTGCGAAAATATCGTTATCGACGGTTGCACGCTTGTTTCAACCTCTGCCGCAATAAAAATCGGCACCGAGGGTGTGGGCGATTTCAAAAATGTTATCGTTTCAAACTGCGTTATAAGTAAATCAAACCGCGGACTTTCAATTCAAATCCGCGACGGCGGCTGTGTCGAAAATGTTACATATTCAAATATTATTATCGAAACACGCCGATTCTGTCCCGATTGGTGGGGTACAGCAGAGCCTATTGTTTTGACAACCTTTAACAGAGACGAAAACACAAAAAGCGGCACAATCAAAAACATTCGCTTTTTCAATGTCACTGCAAAGGGCGAAAACGGCGTTTTGATTCACGGCAACGCCGAAAATATTATTGAAGATATTACATTTGAAAATTGCCAAATTCAGCTTAACCGCACATCAAAGTGGGACTGTGGCTTGTATGATTTAAGACCGTGCCTTGACTACGGTGTTGAAAAATATGACAATTCGGCATTTTTCATCAGATATGCAAAGGATGTGCTTATTGAAAAAACAAAAACATCGTGGGGCAATATTTGCGGCAATTACAAGCACGCAATCGACGCCGAAAATGTTGAAAATCTCGAGCTTGTGAGATTCAGCGGCAAGGCGGCTTCACCAGATGTTGAGGATATTAAGGTAAACAATGTTAAATTTGCGGTTTAACGGAGAAAATATAAAGGCTTCGTTTATCCGTCGGCTTTGACCGAGAAAGGCTATGGTGGTTGTTATGGTACAGCTCAAAGGGTTCAGAGTTAATTCCGTTTCGTTTGAAAACAAGGTTCAAAACGGCACGCAGTTAAAGCTCAAAAACCATTTTAATTATAATGTAAGCTATATGGACGGCGAAAATAAATGTATCGGCACGCTTAATTTTAAAATTGCGGACGAAAATATGCTCCCGTTTGAAATCAAACTCGAAATAGTTGCCGAATTTGCTTATCAAAGCGGCGACGATAAGGGCGATATTCATGTTGAATCGTTTGACCAGCTGTTTCCGTCGCTCCGTCAATTTATCAACAGCCTCACCGCCACATGCGGTATGCCGGGATTGATGATTCCCTACATTGCGCTTGATCGTGACAAAGTTAATGTCAGCGAAAACGAAAAAGAGGAGAGTGCATTGAACTGATGGCAGATTTGTGCGACAAATGCTGGTACAACGCTTATGATGAAGAGAGCGACGAGTATTTTTGCGACCTTCAGCTTGATGAGGACGAATATGCAAAAATGCTTTTCGCCGACAAATCAAAACCGTGCAGATATTTCAGACCCGACATAGGCGAATACGGCATAGTCAGAAAACAAAATTAAACCTTTATTGATATGGTTGATAAGGAGGAGATTATATGCCCGAATCGACAATGTATATAATTTGGGCAGCGGCAATATTGCTTTTCGGTATTGCCGAGGGAGTAACTGTTCAGCTTGTTTCAATTTGGTTTTTAATCGGTGCTGTTGCCGCACTCATTGCCGCTTTTTGCGGTGCAGGCATTCCTGTTCAGGTGACTGTTTTTGTCGCCGTAACGGTTGTCACGCTGATTGCAACGCGACCGATTGTCAAGAAAAAGCTGAACACAAAAACAGTCAAAACCAATGCCGACCGCTGTATAGGTCAGGAGGGCGTTGTTATTGAAGAAATAAATAATCTGCTCCCGTCGGGACAGGTTAAGGTTGACGGCAAGGTGTGGACTGCGCGCAGCGAAAGCCCCGATGTCACGATACCAAAGGATTCAGTCGTTTTGATTGAAAAAATCGACGGTGTAAAATTGATTGTAAAAACAATACCTAAAAACGATTAAAGGAGAAAATGTATGAAATTTGTTATTGTTATTGTGTTGATTATTGCGGCGCTTGCACTGCTCATTTTTGCAAATATCAGAGTTGTTCCGCAGTCAAAAGCGTTTGTTATCGAAAGACTCGGCACATTCTTCGCTACATGGGAAACGGGACTTCATGTCAAAATTCCGTTTGTTGACAGAATCGCGAAAACCGTTTCGCTTAAGGAACAGGTTGTTGATTTCAAGCCGCAGGCTGTTATCACAAAGGATAATGTTACAATGCAAATTGACACTGTAGTATTCTTCCAAATCACCGACCCAAAACTTTACACATACGGTGTTGAAAGCCCGATTTCCGCTATCGAAAATCTTACAGCCACAACACTTCGTAACATCATCGGTGAACTCGAGCTTGATTCAACTCTTACCTCGCGTGACACAATCAATGCTAAAATCAGAGTCATTCTTGACGAGGCAACAGACCCGTGGGGAATCAAGGTTAACAGGGTAGAGCTTAAAAACATCATCCCTCCGCGCGAAATTCAGGACGCTATGGAAAAGCAGATGAAGGCAGAGCGTGAGAGAAGAGAGGCTATTCTCCGTGCAGAGGGTGAAAAGCAATCGAGAATTCTTGTTGCAGAAGGTCATAAGGAGTCAAAAATCCTTGAGGCAGAGGCTGAAAAGCAGTCGGCAATTCTTCATGCTGAGGCTGTTAAGGAGGCTAAAATCCGCGAGGCAGAGGGTGAGGCAGCCGCTATCGAGGCTGTTCAAAAGGCATCTGCCGATGCAATCAAGCTCCTTAACGATGCAAATGCAAATGATGCCGTAATCAAGCTTAAGGCTATCGAGGCGTTTGAAAAGGCTGCCGACGGTCAGGCTACAAAGATTATCATTCCTTCCGAAATTCAAGGCATTGCAGGCCTTGCGGAGGGCTTGGTTGAATCCGTTAAAAAGTAATATTTCAGAGCTTTTCGGAACTTCGGGGCATAGAGCCTTGAAGTTCCTTTTTTTATTGTAAAGCAGGGCGTTTTATGGTATAATAATATCGACTTTTTATATGAGGTAATTTGATTTATGAAACTCTTGGTTATCGACGGAAACAGCATAATTAATCGTGCTTACTACGGAATCAAACTCCTTTCCACAAAGGACGGAGTATATACAAACGCTGTTTTCGGCTTTTTAAATATGATGAAAAGGTTTGAGGATATGTGTTCACCTGACGCCGTTGCCGTTGCGTTTGATGTTCACGCCCCGACATTCAGGCATAAAATGTATGACGCCTACAAGGCAGGCAGACACGCAATGCCCGACGAGCTTCGCTCTCAAATGCCGATTGTCAAAAATCTTCTTCATCTTTTGGGAATAAAAACCATAGAGTGCGAGGGCTGGGAGGCAGACGATATTCTCGGCACACTTGCCGCCCGTTGCAGAGAAGACGGCAACGAGTGTTTCATTGCCACCGGCGACAGGGATTCGCTCCAACTTGCTCACGGCGGAGTTAAAGTTTTGCTTGCCAAAACAAAATCAACCGATGTGATGGATGAGCAGGCAATAGCCGTTGAATACGGCGTCACACCGCAACAACTTATTCAGGTTAAGGCGCTTCAGGGTGACAGTTCGGATAATATCCCGGGCGTAACAAAGGTGGGACCGAAAACAGCGCTTGATTTGATTGCAAGATTTAAAACGCTTGACGGCGTTTATGAAAATATCGACGATGAGTCGATTAAAAAAGGTACACGCACCCATTTGATTGAGGATAAGGAGCAGGCGTATCTTTCGCTCGAACTCGGCACAATTAGGACGGACGCCCCGATTGACACTGATATTAATTCGTATTTGCTCGGCGATTTTGATAAAAATGCGGCAGCAGGCGAGTTTTTGCGCCTTGAATTGTATTCACTTATGGATAAATACAATCTCAACGCAAATGAGGCAATCACCCAATCCGCTCCCGAAAAGCCGCGCGAGATTACACGCCTTACATGTGTTGACGCTGATTATTTGCTAAAAAAAATCGGCGATGACGATGCATATTTTTATCCGCTGATAATCGACGGTCAAATAACGGATTTGCTTTTTGCGTTTGGTGACGAAATAATCGTTATACCGTCGGAAACTCCGGAATATAAATACTTTGTGCGAAATTTCTTTGAAAACGAAAAATGTAAAAAATTCACATACAATTCAAAGTATCTTCACCGACTTGCGGCAGACCTTGGCGTTGAATGCAAAAGCATTTGCGGCGATTTGATGTTGAGCGCATATCTGCTCAAACCGTCGGACAGCAACTACGGCATTGAGCATTTGTGCCTTGATTACAATGTGCCGATGCCCGAATTTAAAAATTCGCTCGGTGCAAGCGACGAAAATGTTGTCTATGCCGCAGTCATAAAGCCACTTTTCGACAAAACGGACGCTCTGCTTGACGAGGCAAACCAAACGGACCTTTTGCACAATATCGAACTGCCTCTTGCGCGCGTGCTTGCAAAAATGGAGCATGTCGGATTTTGCGTTGACAAAAAGGGCATTGAGGAGTTCGGCAAATCGCTTTCGTCAAGAATCAACGAGCTTACCGATTTGATTTACAAAGAGGTAGGGCACGAGTTTAACATAAATTCGCCAAAGCAGCTCGGTGTTGCTTTGTTTGAGGAATTAAAGCTCCCTTGCAAAAAGAAAACAAAATCCGGCTATTCAACTAATGCCGAGGTGCTCGAGAGTTTGCGATATGACCATGCCGTTATTGAATACATTTTGGAATATCGCTCGCTTACAAAGCTTAAATCCACCTATTGCGACGGACTTTTAAAGGTTATCGCACCCGACGGCAGGATTCACACCTCGTTTAATCAGGTTGAAACGCGCACCGGCAGAATCAGCTCGCTCGAGCCGAATCTGCAAAATATCCCGATAAGAACGCCGCTCGGCAGGGAATTGCGCAAATTCTTTATCGCAGGCGACGGTGAAACGCTTATTGATGCCGATTACAGCCAAATCGAACTTCGTGTGCTTGCCGATTTGTCAAATGATGAAAATATGATAAACGCTTTCAACAGCGGCGTTGATATTCACACGACAACCGCATCACAGGTTTTCGGCTTGCCGGTTGATATGATTACAAAGGAACTCCGTTCGCGTGCAAAGGCTGTCAATTTTGGCATTGTTTACGGAATCGGCGCATTTTCGCTTGCAAAAGACATCGGCGTTTCGCGCAAGGAGGCGCAGGAGTATATCAACAACTATCTTGCCACCTTCAGCGGTGTTGACAAATATATGAATCATATGATTGAACTTGCAAAGGAGCGAGGATACAGCGAAACTTTGTTTAACCGCCGCCGCTATTTGCCCGAGCTTTCATCGTCAAATCATATGCTTCGCGCTTTCGGCGAAAGGGTTGCGCGCAATATGCCGATTCAGGGAACAGCCGCCGATATTATCAAAATAGCAATGGTTAAGGTTGATAAACGCCTTACCGATGAAAATATGAAATCGCGCCTTATTCTTCAGGTTCACGACGAGCTTATTGTCGAAGCTCCCGAGGACGAGGCACAAAAGGCACTTGAAATTGTTACGCAGGAGATGGAAAATGCCTGCAAAATGAAAGTTTGCCTGCGTGCCGACGGAAAAATAGGCAAAACATGGTTTGACGCTCACTGATATGGTTATAGAAAATTTTTGTATAAATCACCTTGACGGTGTTGAAAAAATCGAAAAAGCGTGCTTTTCGCATCCGTGGTCGCGTGACGATTTAAAAAAACAGCTCACGCTCGACACATCGCATTTTATTGTTGCGCTCGACGGCGACACCGTTGCCGGATATATGGGGCTTCAAATTTTTTTGCGCGAGGGATATGTTACAAACATTGCCGTTTTGCCGCAGTATAGGCGGCTTGGAATTGCCCGTGCGCTTTTGGCTCGCAGCTTTGAAAACGATATGGATTTTATCACTCTTGAGGTGAGACAAAGCAATTTTGCGGCAATAGCACTTTATGAAAAATCGGGATTTGAAAATATAGGTGTGCGACCGCACTTTTATTCCGACCCCGATGAAAACGCTGTTATTATGACAAAATATTTTACGGAGAATGAATGAAAAAGAATAAAAAGGACAAAAAAATTAAAATCGATGATATTTCAAAGGACATAATTGCCGCCTTAAAAAAGGAGATTGATTCCGACGCGGCAACCGGAGCCTACGGCACTTTTTTAGGCTACGAGGAGGAACACACAAAATACTTCTACAAGCTTTCGGCTGTGTTTGACCGCGGCAGCTACAAGGTAAAAATCACATATACGCCGAATGTTCTTCTTTTCAGCAATATTATTGATTTGGAATATGAAATCAACGGCGAGAATTTTCTAATTTACGATATTTTCAATCTCTTTGACATAAGCGATTTTGAGCAGTATTATTTCAGCGACCTCTCCACCGAGGCAGAAACGGGCGAGGCTGTGCGCAGTCTTCTCGATGTTGCCGTAAAATATGATTACGATGTCAAAAAAGCCGCACAAGAGGAAAATTTTGAAAGACTGAAACAAAATCGCGACGCGGACATTAAAAACGGACTTAATGACGGTATGACTGACGAAGAAATCGAGTCCGAGGTGAAGGATTGTATCGAAATGTTCGGTGTTGTTCCCAATCATCCGGTGTGCAGTTACGCTTTGGACACAACGGACTCCGCAAAACTCCTTAAAAAACTTGAAAAACAGGATAAAAAGGGCAAAATCGAAACATTGTATGAAAAACGCCTTTTGGAGTATTTGAGAGGCGGCAATAAATTTGAAAACAAAAATGCCGAAAACAAAAAAGCGTTTGAAAAAACTTTCAAAAAGCAATCTTTTTTGGCGGATTCTGTTTGTTTTGTATGCGGAATGGTCTTTGCCGTTGTTGTTGCATTGATTGCGCGCAGTATAGTCTTTTCGGGCTATGAGCTTCTTACATATTCATCGTTTGTCGGCAACATTCCGATTCATTTACCGAATGAGGGTTTCTTTGGTGTAGCCCTCGGAATGATTATGTTTGCAGGCGCATTTGCCAAACTGTTTGGGAAAACGCTCTTGTCAAAACTCGTAAAGGGAGATGAAACGGCGCTCCAACGCTATGAGGCGGAGAAAAACAGCGAAAACGGCAAAAAAATAAAGCCGGCAGAAAATATTATTGTAATTGTTGTTTTGTTTGTTATCGGTATCGCCGGCATCACCTTTACAGCAACCAATAACTTCGGTTTCGGCGAAAAAGGTGTAAAATTTACTTCGAGCGAATCGTTTATTCCCGAAACGGTGTCATATGACGATTTGGAAATTTATTCGCTTAAATATTTTATATCCGATGAGGAGAACAAAACAGAATACAAAAACGGTTATGCCGTTTCAAACGGAAAGGGCGGTTTTTACGAGCTCGGTGAGGTTGCACCGGGCGGCGAAACGGAAAAACGGCTTTTATCGGTTGCCGAAAAATACGGCAAGGAAATCAAAACGGTCAATATCGCTGAGGATATAAAAAAATAATTCGATTAATATTGAGGATATAACAATGAAAATTTTAGGTATAGAAAGCTCGTGCGACGAAACAGCGGCAGCGGTTGTCGAAAACGGCAGAACGGTCTTGTCAAACATAATAGCAACCTCGCTTGAGGAACATAAGCTCTACGGCGGCGTTGTGCCCGAAATCGCGTCGCGCCGACACGCCGAAAGCATCAGCGGCGTTGTTAAAGAGGCTCTTGAAAAAGCGGATTGCACGATTGACGATATTGATGCAATCGCCGTGACATATGCGCCGGGACTTATCGGCTCGCTTTTGGTTGGGGTGAATTTTGCAAAAGGTCTTGCCCTTGCAACGGGCACTCCGCTTGTTCCCGTGCACCATTTGCGCGGTCATATTGCGTCAAACTATATTTCAAGCGATATTGAGCCGCCGTTTTTGTGCCTTGTTGTCAGCGGCGGACACAGCCATATTGTCGCCGTTAAGGATTATACCGATTTTGAAGTAATCGGAAAAACACGCGACGATGCGGCAGGCGAGGCGCTTGATAAAGCAGGCAGAACGATGAAACTTGAATATCCGGGCGGAATCAGCATAGACAAAATTTCGCCGCAGGGTGACGAAAATGCGTTTGCATTCCCTCATCCCAAGGTAAGCGGAGCACAGTACGATTATTCGTTCAGTGGCCTAAAAACCTGCGTTATAAACACCATTCACAATGCCGAGCAGAAAAATGAGAAAATCAATATTCCTGATTTGGCGGCATCGTTCCAAAAAGCGGTTGTCGATTGCCTTTTGAAAAATTTTGAGAGTGCTGCAAAAAATTTCGGGTATAATAAACTTGTTATTGCAGGCGGCGTTTCGGCAAATTCAAAGCTCCGTGCCGACGCACTTAAAATGTGCAAAAAACATAATTGGCGGCTTTATCTGCCCGAACTTAAATATTGCGGCGACAACGGCGCCATGATTGCCGCGCAGGGATACTATGAATTTGTTGCCAATCACACCGCCGACGAAAGCTTGAACGCCTATGCGACAATGCCTCTTGACGATGTGAAATATTGATTTTTTGCGTTGATTTTGCAGGCGAATGCGGCGTGCCGATTTTTTCGGGTACGAAATTGACAAAAAAATGTCACACAGCTATATAATAATATGACAAAATAATGAATTTTTGAATTTTTTATTGAACTTTCGCTATTTAATGGTATAATTAGACTTGCAGTACAAGGAATTATAACAATGTTATATGCAATTTACTGTTTTAAAAAATGTTAATTCTTTTATTTTCAAAGGAGAATAATCATGGAAACTAAACTTACTAAAAACCCTACCCTCCTTGCTTGGTTGGATGAGAAGGTAGAGCTCCTCAAGCCATCTGAAATTGTTTGGATTGACGGCTCAAAAGAGCAAATCGACGCTCTTAAGGCAGAGGCCGTTAAAACAGGCGAGATGATTAAGCTTAATGATGAGCTTCTTCCTGACTGCTATCTTCACAGAACAGCAGAAAACGATGTTGCCCGTGTTGAGGCTCGCACACTTATCTGCACAACTAAAGAAGAGGATGCAGGTCCGACAAACCACTGGATGGATCCTAAAGAATGCTACAAAATGCTTTATGACATTGCTGCCGGCTCATACGAGGGCAGAACAATGTATATCATCCCTTACTCAATGGGTCCTGTAGGCTCACCTTTCTCAAAGATCGGTGTTGAGGTTACTGACTCAATCTATGTTGTTCTTAATATGAATATTATGACAAGAGTAGGCAAGGCTGTTCTTGATACTCTCGGTGATTCCGATGACTGGGTTCGCGGATTGCATGCAAAGTGCGATGTTGACCCTGAAAAGAGATGGATTTGCCAGTTCCCTGAGGACAACACAATTATTTCCGTTAACTCAGCATACGGCGGAAATGTACTTCTCGGTAAAAAGTGCTTTGCACTTCGTATCGCATCATATCTCGGTAAAAACGAGGGCTGGCAGGCAGAGCATATGCTCATCCTCGGTCTTCAAAGACCAAACGGCGATATTAAATATATTTGCGCAGCATTCCCGTCGGCATGCGGCAAAACAAACCTTGCAATGCTTATTCCGCCTGAAGGATATCAAAAGAAGGGCTACAAAGTTTGGTGCGTAGGCGACGATATTTCTTGGATCAGAAAAGGTCCTGACGGACGCCTTTATGCAATCAACCCTGAAAACGGTTTCTTCGGCGTAGCACCGGGCACGAGCGATAAGACAAACCCGAACGCTCTTGCAGCTACAAAGAAGGGCACAATCTTCACCAATGTTGCTCTCAATCTTGATAACAACACAGTTTGGTGGGAAGGTCTTGACAAGAATCCGCCTGTAAACGCTGTTGAGTGGACAGGTAAGAAGGTTAACGGCGTTGAGTACACAGCAGAGGGCAACAAGCTTGCTCATCCTAACTCAAGATTTACTGCTCCTGCAGTTAACTGCCCTTGCCTTTCATCAGAATTTGACAATCCGCAGGGTGTTCCGATTTCCGCATTCGTATTCGGCGGCCGTCGTGAAAAGCTCACTCCGCTTGTATATCAGTCAAAGAGCTGGAACAACGGTGTATTCGTAGGCTCAATCATGGGCTCTGAAACAACAGCAGCTGCAACAGGTGCAGTAGGTGTTGTTCGTCGTGACCCAATGGCTATGCTTCCGTTCTGCGGCTACAACATGGGCGATTATTGGAAACATTGGATTGAAATCGGCGCAGGTCTTGATCCTGAAAAAGCTCCTAAAATCTTCAATGTTAACTGGTTCCGTAAGGATGACGAGGGTCACTTCCTCTGGCCGGGATTCGGCGATAACCTTCGTGTTCTCGATTGGATTATCGACCGTTGTGACGGCGCTGTTGATGCTCAGGAAACCGCTATCGGCTATCTTCCTTATGCAAAGGACATCAACCTTGAAGGTCTTGATATGACTGAAGAGGATCTTGATAAAATCCTTGATGTTGATAAGGACGCTTGGAAGAAAGAGTACGAAGGCGTTGACGAGCTTTATGCTAAGTTCGGCGACAAGCTTCCTAAAGAGCTTGCTGAAGAGCTTGCAAACGCAAAGAAGTCACTTGACGACTAATTTAAAAAAGCAATATAATATAACAAAAGAGGCGCCTCTTAGGCACCTCTTTTTTGTTGTGTTTGCTTTTTATAAATCGTCTGCGTCCTGAACCGGCTCTTCGGTTACATTATTGTAGAAAACCTCGTTCGGCACACCCGTGTATGAGCCGTCGGGGTCGAATTTTGCCGTTTCGGGGCTGATAAAACGCGTCAAATCAATAATTGCCTTGTCGCCGTTTTTTCTTGATTTTTTATTTTTTCTTTTGCTCATTAAAAATCACCTCTGCATTATTTTTTGCAGGGGCGATTTTTTTATGCCTTGTTAAATTTTTGTTTTTACAGCTTTTCAACATCAATCACGGCAATTTTTTCAAGAAATTCTTTCGGTGCGATTACCTGACCGTGACCGAAAAATTTTTCCATATTCACATTGAGGTTGTTTATGAAAATAGGCACTTCGTCACATTCGACATCAATATGAATTTTTTTCGCCTCGTCAATAATTTGCGTTGCGTCATAATTGTGGCAGTCATAGCATTTTGCGGCGATAATTTCGTTGTTGTTAATATATGTTGCAATAATGTTTCGGCATGACATTGAAATTGAAATGTATTTTGGCTCCGTTTTTGACAGCGCCTGGCTCATTTTTATTTGAGCAACAGCTTTGCAAGCGCCGCTGTTGATAAAAAATTCGTTGATAAAAATTGCTTCAAGCGGAGTTGTGTCATCCGGCGTAATTATTGCCAAAATATATTTTGAAAACTTCTTGCCGTACTGTTTGCGCATAAACTGCTTGAAATAATATTGGCACTCCGAAATTTTTTGCGCAAACATATGATAAAATGGAATATTGCTGTTGAGATTGATTCCCGGCATTGAAAATGCGACAAAATCGTTGCTGTCTTTTGCCCTTATCAAAATGCTTCGGTTTGATATTATCATAGGTATTGTTTTTGACATAACAATCCACCTCTTGTTTGTAATATCAATATTATACATTATATTTTAAATCTTTTCAATAATATTACAATTGTGTAACTTTTATGTATATCGCATTATTTTATGATATAATACAAAACAGTGCTTTTATTATTATGAAAGGATATGAATTTTTAATTCAAAAAAGAGAATATGAGCGAAAAAGAATTAGACGCAATATTAAATGAAATAAAAAAACATTCATCCGATGATGATACACAGCAGTCTGAACCTGTTGCATCAACCGAGCCTCAACAAGAGGAGAGCGATACCGCCGATACCGACTTCAAGCTTTCCGATGAGCCGGAGGAGGTTAAGGATGATGACAAAGCCCTTTCCTTAAACGAGGAAGAAAAGGAGAATGAGCCAATGCAAAAACAAAATAATTTTGACACAAATGATTATATCGACCTTAATTCGGTGCAAAATTCGGGTGACGGTAAAAAGCCGGGAGGCTCAAAGAAAAAAGTTATCATTGCCGTTGTTGCCGTAATTGCGGTTATCGCAATTGCTGTCGGCGTTTATTTCGGATTTTTCCATAACAAAAAGACAGAAGAGCCGCAAACCACACAGGCTCCGCAGACTACACAATCAACAACAGCACAGGCTGTAAGCGACGGCATCATCAATCCGCTCACCGGAGAGGACGGATATAATAAAGCGGCAGTCGGCAAAAGACCGGTTGCAGTCGTTGTAGAAAACGAATATTCAACAACAGCCGTAAGACCGCAATGGGGTCTTTCGGATGCAGATATAGTTCTCGAGGGCGAAAGCGAATTCTCAACAAGACTTTTGCTTTTCTGGGCTGATTATACCAAAATGCCGAAGCAAATCGGACCTGCCCGTTCGGCGCGTCCTCCGTTTATCCATTTCAGTCAGCTTTTTAATTCTGTATTTATTCACGCAGGTCTTTCACACTCAAAAGGCAGTTATGTCGGTGCGGATGATGTGTTCAAAAACGAGGGTATCGACCATATCAATCTCCTTTCCGAGGGCAGTGATTATTTCTCAAGAGATAAATCAAGAACAAGGACAATCGAACACACGGGATTCCTTAAGGGCAACAATGTTCCGTCACTTCTTGAAAGCAAAAAAATCGACACAAAACTTGACGAGTCAAAGTTCACACAGTTGAGTTTCAACAAAGAGGCAAAGCCGCTCGGCGACACAAAGGCAGACTCCGTTTCATTCAAATGGACCTCATCATCAAACGGCGGCAGATGCCCGAAAACAGGCAAGTTCGAATATTCAAACGGCTATTATACAACAACCGATTTTGATTCAAAATACGGCGAAGCAAATTGCAAATGGCAAAACCTTATCTTCCTGCTCGACAAAACAGAGTATGTTGTTAAGCAAAACTATAAAGGCTCGGGCAAGAGCGAAACTTATTGCAATTACAAACTTTCCGGCGGCAAGGGCATGGTGCTTTCACAGGGCAAAGCCGTTGAAATTACATGGGGCGTGTCAAACGGCAAGCTTTGGATGAAAGATTCAAACGGCAACGATGTGTCTCTCAATCCGGGCAAAACATATATCGGCTACGGCTCATCAAACTACGGTGGTTCAATTTCGCTTAATAAGTAAGTTTTTCATTAAATAAACAAGAAAGATGAACGCATTGCGTTCATCCTTCTTTATCATTTGTGATTAAATTCTTTTGCGCACTTTAATAATGCAGACTGCTGCCGCCGATGAATTCCCTTATCATTGCATCGGACGGAATTTTGTCGGGGACGATTGCGTCAACCTCGTCAAGAGCGTTTACTATATCACGCACATCGGCGTATTTCGGCGCAAGTTGCTCCAACTCATCAAATAAAATATGCTTGTAAACATTCGGCTCATATTTTATAAATGTGTCAATGCTAAAGTCTGCGCTGTCTTTAAACGGCATTATATATTTGTTTTCGCCGTGCTGAACATTGGGAAACATTTTAATCGTTTCTTCAATATCTCTGCCGCGGTACAGTTTGTCGCGAATCATACGGCGCATCATCCTTATTTTGCACGGGTGCAGTTTGTCGCCGTTTGAATCGACAACTCTTGTGCGCACGCTGACATAAATTCTGCTTGCGCACCCTTCGTTTTTGCTCATCAGCTTGTCATTGAGTGCATGGATGCCCTCAATTATAACAAAACCGCCGTTTCGTGACAATTTATCGCCGCTGAGAGTGCGAGTATTCGTCGGAAAATCGTATTTCGGAATATCGATTTCACCGCCGTTAATAAGCGTGTCAATATCGTTGTTAAGATAGTCAATATCCACTCTGTCGGGTGATTCAAGGTCGATTTTTCCTTGCCTTTTCAGCTCTCTTTCGTGTTGGGTAAAGTTTTTGAAATACTTATCCATTGATATGTAGCAAACATTCGCGCCGTGCTTTTTTATCGCTGACGAAAGTTTCATCGCCGATGTCGTTTTACTGCTGCCGGATGGCCCTGCTATCAAAATAATCGGCTTTTCGTCAAGCGAGTCTGCAATTTTTTCTGCGGTGTTGTCAATTTGTGATAAAACAAAATTCTCACTTTCGGTGATAAACCCCGATTCGTCGGCAACGATTTTGCCGTTTATCGTTTTCGTAGTGATTACCATAATTTCTCCGTTAATCCATTTTGTATTTTTCGCACAGAGCAAGTATTTGGTCTGTGAATTTGGCTATATCCTTGTTTGCACAGCCTCTGTTTTGCTCGATAACGGACATAAGATTTTGACCTGCGATGCAAAGCCTGTCATAAACGGTGTTGTTGCGCTCAATCTTATGCAGCTTTTTGTTGTAAAGTTTTCTCGGACCGACATCAACCTGCCTTACAGTATCACCAAGCTCAAAACCGTCGCCGGAATAGGGGGCAAGGGCAGGGGTGTCAAGCTGTAACTCAATTGTTTTTGCAAACTCGTCGCATACGGTATCGTGACCGTGGTTGACAAAAACAACTTTCGGCTTTTCGGGCATTGCGCTGAGCCAAGCGAGGAGCATATCGCGGTCTGCGTGGCCGCTGATGCCCTCCATTTTTTCAATTTTTGCGTTGACCTGAACCTCTTCGCCGAAAAGTGTAACCGATTTTGCGCCTTCAAGAATTTTTCTGCCCAATGTGCCCTCGGCTTGATAGCCTACAAACATAATCGTGCATTCCTTGCGCCAAAGATTGTGCTTTAGATGGTGCCTGATTCTGCCTGCTTCGCACATTCCGCTTGCCGACAAAATAATCTTCGGTCGGGGGTCTTCGTTGATTGCCTTTGAATCGTCGCTTGTGATTGCAAGTTTAAGACCTTTGAATTTAATCGGATTTATTCCTCTGTTAATCAAATCAAGCGTGTCGTCGTCAAAATATTCCGTCAGCGACTCGTCGTCATATATTTCTGTTGCTTCAACGGCAAGCGGACTGTCCACCCAAACGGAAAAATCCGAGTAGCCTTTGATTAAATTTTGCTCTTTTATAACACGCATCAGGTACAAAAGTTCCTGCGTTCTGCCAACAGCAAAGCAGGGAACAATGACATTTCCGCCTGCTTCGAATGTTGACTGAATGATTCTTGTAAGCTGTGCCACATAATCGGGTCGTGCACCATGCAGTCTGTTGCCGTAAGTGGATTCGATTATTACATAATCGGCACTCGGAGGCATATTCGGGTTTTTGATAAGCGGTCTGTCAACATTGCCGACATCGCCGGAGAACAAAATCGTTTTCGTTTCACCGTTTTCGGTCACTTCAATTTGAATCGAGGCGGAGCCTAAAAGGTGACCTGCGTCGATAAATCTTATTTTGATGCCGTCAAAAATATCATACTGCTTTTCGTAATCGCACGGAGTGAAATATTTCATTGCATTTTCGGCATCGTGCGTTGTATAAAGCGGTTCGACAAGTTCCTTGCCGCTTCGCTTGTTCTTTCTGTTTTTCCACTGCGCCTCAAATTCCTGAATATGCGCTGAGTCAAGCAACATTATTTTGCAAAGATTTGTTGTCGCTTTTGTTGTGTAAATAGGTGCGGAAAATCCGTTTGCCGTAATATACGGTATGTGGCCCGAATGGTCGATATGAGCGTGAGTTAAAAACAGTGCGTCAATTTCGTTCGGCGCTATCGGAATATCTACATTTTCATAAACATTTTCGCCTTGCTCCATTCCGCAGTCAATCAAAATGTTTTTGCCGCACGCACAAAGCAGTGTGCAGGAGCCGGTAACCTCGTGTGCCGCTCCGATAAAATATAGTTTCATTTCATCACCAAGCCCTTCAAATAATATATGTTCAACTGATTTGATTTAGTATTATGCTTGTTTTTGCCGGTTGTTTTAAGACGATTTTAACCGCGCTTTCGGCGATTTCCTTTGCCGTGTCGATTTTGCTTTCGTCAGCCGCATAAAGAGTCATTATGCGCTCGCCCTTATTTATTTTGTCACCGACTTTGCAGTGCAAAATAATTCCTGCCTTGCTGTCGATTTCGTCCTCCTTGACACTGCGTCCTGCACCCAAAAGAACAGATGCTTCGCCTATTTCAAGGGCATTTATTTCGCCGATAAAGCCGCTGTTCTTTGCGACAATATCGCGACTGCAATCGTCAAACTCAAATTTGCTTTCATCGTCGATGTATGATGCGTCGCCGTCCTGTGAAATAACCATTTCACGCAGTTTTTCAAGAGCTTTGCCCGATGTTATCATTTCGTTTGCGATTTGTTCGGCGGCGTCAATATCTTTGTTTAGTGCAAGTGAAATCATATTCGACGCAAGAGCAATGCAAAGCTCGCTTAAGCGGTCAACTCTTTCGCCCTTTAATATTTTGATTGCCTCGCAAACCTCAAGTGTGTTGCCGACCGCATAGCCGAGAGGAGAGTTCATATCAGTTATAAGAGCGGTTATATTCCTGCCGCAATGTTTGCCTATGCTCACCATCTCGCTTGCAAGCTCCGTCGCATCGTCAATGCTTTGCATAAAAGCACCGTGTCCGCATTTGACATCAAGAACAATGTTTTTTGCTCCTGCGGCAATTTTTTTGCTCATAATTGACGAGGCAATCAGCGGCATACAGTCAACCGTCGCCGTCACATCACGCAGTGCGTACAACTTTTTGTCGCACGGTGCCATATTTCCTGTTTGACCGGCAATAACTATATCGTGAATTTCGGCACGCTCAAAAAATTCAAGCGGAGTCATTTTTGTTGAAAATCCGGGAATTGCTTCAAGTTTGTCAATCGTTCCGCCGGTGAAACCAAGCCCTCTGCCGCTCATTTTTGCGACGGTACATCCTGCCGCCGCTGCAATCGGCGCAACAACAAGCGTTGTTTTGTCGCCGACACCTCCCGAGGAGTGTTTGTCAACCGATTTGTCACCGAATCGCGAAAGGTCAAGAATATCGCCGCTTTTCGCCATTTCAAGGGTGAGAGCGGCTGTTTCCTCTCTCGTCATTTTGTTGAAGTATATAGCCATCGCAAGCGCAGATGCCTGATAATCGGGAATCGTGCCGAGTGTGTAACCCTCAACAAAAAAAGCTATTTCGTCGCGGCTTAATTCCTCGCCGCGCTTTTTCTTTTCTATGATGTCTACGCATCTCATAAAATCAGTCCTTCAGCTTAAAAGAATGCGGCAAAAGCTCCTCAAGCGTGTGTGATTTGATAATATTGTCGCCCTCGAGAATAATTCTGAAGCTTTCGTCGCAAAATTCCGACATTACCTGCCTGCATACGCCGCAGGGGTAACAAAAATCTCCCTTTTCGCATACAATGGCGATTGCCTCAAACCCACGCTCGCCGTTGCTGATTGCTTTGAATATTGCAACTCTTTCCGCGCAAACTGTCGCCGAATATGATGAATTTTCAATATTCGCACCGGTGTAAACATTGCCGTTTTTTGTAATCAGCGCGGCGGCAACCTTGAAGCTCGAATACGGGCTGTAGCTGTTCTTTAGCTCTTTTTTTGCGAGCGAAACAAGTTCGTTGTCTGTCAGCATAAAATCACCTTATTTCGTCTAAAATATGCTTGCCGTCAAGAGTGCTTTTTATATCAAACATTGAAAGCACCGTGTCGGCAACTGCACCGAAACCGTCAATCGTGCCGAGATTTTTGCCCTTTATGCTTTTTGAATAAATCAACAGCGGCACATACTCGCGCGTGTGGTCGGTGCCTTTAAATCCCGGGTCGCATCCGTGGTCGGCGGTGATAATCAAAAAATCGTCATCCCTCAAATCGCCGGCAAGCCGAGGCAGGCACTCGTCAAACTCGCTGATAGCCTTTGCGTAGCCGTCAATGTCGCGCCTGTGGCCGTACAGCATGTCGCAGTCAACCAGATTTGTGTAGCAAAGTCCGTCAAAATCCGTTTTTGCGATTTCAAGCGTTTTTGCAATGCCCTGCGTGTTGTTTTCCGTGAAATAATGCTCGTCAATTCCGCGGTGAGCAAAAATATCGTAGATTTTGCCGATTGCAATTGTCTTTTTGCCGTTTTTTTGCAAAACATCAAGCATTGTGTCGCGGGGCGGCTCAAGCGAAAAATCGTGACGGCGTGGTGTCCGCACAAAATCAGCGGCTGTTTTGCCCTCAAACGGTCGGGCAATAACTCTGCCGACTCCGTATTTACCCGTGAGTATTTTTCGTGCGATTTTGCAGTAGCGATAAAGTTCGTCATCGCTGACAATCGCCTCGTTTGCTGCAATTTGAAAAACGCTGTCGGCGGAGGTGTAAACAATCAGCGCACCTGTTTTTAAATGTTCTTCGCCGTAATCCTTGATTACCTGCGTGCCCGAATACGGACGGTTGACTATAACCTTTCTGCCCGTCTGTTTTTCAAACTCGCTAACAACCTCAATCGGAAAGCCGTTCGGAAATGTCGGCAACGGATTTTTTGAAACTATGCCTGCCATCTCCCAATGGCCTATTGTTGTGTCCTTGCCTGCCGAAAGCTCGCGCATTCTTGCAAATGCGGCGGTGTGATTGTCCTTGCCGTCCAAATCAATGCCGTCAATTGCCAAAAGTCCCATTTTTTTCATATTTTCGGCAGAAAAATATTTTGATTTATAAATCGTTTTGATTGTGCTTGCTCCCTCATCACCGAATTTTGCGGCATCGGGTGCAGCGCCGACCCCAAAGGAGTCAAGAACAATAACAAATCCGCGCATTTTATGCATCTTCTTTCATTTGTTTAACAAGGCGGCTTGTGCCAAGTCTGTCCGCTCCGAGTTCAATGAATTTTTCGGCGTCGGCAAAATCTTTTATACCGCCTGCGGCTTTGATTTTCTTGTTATTAATGTGTTTTGCAAAAAGTTTTATATCGTCAAATGTTGCGCCGCCGGTCGAAAAACCGGTTGATGTTTTGATATAATCTGCGTTTGAGTTTGAAACGATTTCACACAATTTGATTTTTTCATCGTCTGTTAAAAGACAGGTTTCGATTATCACCTTTAAAATTCTGCCGTCGCATGCGTCCTTAATCGCGTTGATTTCCGATAAAATATCGTCATATCGCTTTTCCTTGAGCATGCCGATGTTGATTACCATATCTATTTCGTCCGCTCCGTTTGCAACGGCGTCGCGTGTTTCAAAGCATTTTACGCTTGTCGTGTTATATCCGTTCGGAAAGCCGATTACGGTGCAAATTTGCATTTTATTGCCGACATATTTTTTTGCCGCCTTGACGAATGACGGCGCAATGCAAACCGATGCCGTGCCGTATTTTATCGCATCGTCGCAAAGCGCTTTGATTTGCTCAAAATCAGCGCCCTGAGCCAAAAGAGTGTGGTCTGTTTTTGAGAGTATGTATTTTTTATCCATCTTAAACGGCCTCCAAAGTATAACTTTATGTCTATGTTATCATATTATCACAAAAATATGTTCTAATCAATCGTCAATATGTATATTTTATACAAAATTCATATATCAAAAATTTACCGCTCATCTTGTGAGCGTAAATTATTTAAAACTTGATTTATAGGCTCAAAAATAGTATAATATTTAGACAAATTATCACAGAGGTGCTAACTATATGGATATGAAAATTTCACCGTCAATACTTGCAAGCGATTATGCCAATTTGCAGTCCGAACTCGACAGAATCAAATCGTCGGATTTAATCCATGTTGATGTTATGGACGGACATTTTGTACCTAATATTTCAATCGGCGCGCCTGTTGTCGCATCAATCAAAAAGGTATGCAATGTGCCGTTTGATGTTCACCTTATGATAAGCAATCCGCTTCAATATGTTGAGGATTTTGCAAAAAGCGGTGCCGATATTATTTGCTTTCACGCAGAGAGCGACAGCGACATCGGTCAAACCGTTGACAAAATAATTTCGCTCGGCAAAAAGGCAGCAATCGCAGTAAAACCGGGCACCGATATTGATGTTGTTTTGCCGTATCTCGATAAGCTTTCAATGGTGCTTGTTATGACGGTTGAACCGGGCTTCGGCGGTCAGAGTTTTATGGAAAGCACAATGCCTAAAATCGAAAAGCTCAGAAAAATCAACCCCGATATTGATATTGAGGTCGACGGCGGAGTTAATCCCGAAACAATCAAAATCGCCGCAAAAGCAGGCGCAAATGTTTTTGTTGCAGGCTCGGCAGTGTTCAAAAGCGAAAATCCTGCCAAAACCATCAAATTGCTGAAGGAAAATGCACTTTCGGTTTTGTAAAAAGTGAGATAAAATGAAAAGCAAAAAAAGCAAAAGAAAAAATGAAAAGCATTTTTACAATAACAAACAGCGCAACCAAAAATGGACCGAGCAGGAAACGGGCAGATATATCGACTTTGCCGATAAATATTCTCCCGATAAAAAGGACGGCGAGTTTGATGAGTCGCGCGTTATTGCAAACAATATAAAGCTTAAAAAAGAGCGCAAAAAAAAGACGGCTAAAAAAATCGTGTCGGTTATTTTGGCGATTGTCATTGTTTGCATCGGATACACCGGCGCTGATGTTTATATGACGCGCCACGCACGCCCCGCTGAGCAGAGAACAAAGCAGGAAACAACGCTTACAAACAATATTTCACAAATCAATATGAGCATTGCCTCATATCAAATCGAAAGTGTCAGTCTTGACGGCTCGGTTATGCTTTCGTCGATAATTTCCGATTTGGAAAAGGGCGGCTTTTCCTCCGTCACATTCGATGCAAAAAGGACGGACGGCTCAATCGGCTACGCCTCAAAATTGGCCTCGGTCGATACATTCGGCGCAGTCAGCGCGTCTGCATCACAGCCGCAAAAATCAATCAAGCAAATGGTTGACAACGATATTTTGCCGATTGCGCGCATTTGTTGTTACCGTGACAATGTTGTTCCGGTACAGTCGCAAAATGCCGCCGTTATGCAAAACGGCAAGGTCTATAAAGACAGCGACGGCTATACCTATCTTAACCCCGACAGCGATTTTGCCTATAATTATATCAAGGACATTGTGTCCGAGCTTAAAGATTACGGCGTCACTGTGTTTGTGCTTACGGGTTGCGATTTGCCAAAGGATGCCGGCGGTAAATACAATGACGGCTTTGATTACATTTCTAAGAGACTGAATAACGATTTTAAAGGCGAAATCAGGCTTTATGAAGAGGTTGATGTTGAAATCAATGATGAAAACGCAACCGAAAACACAATTGCCGAAGAAATCAAAAAATTCGATTCAATCAGCAAAAACCAAATTTATTGCATATCAACAAAGGTGAGCGAAGAAACGCTTATTCCTCTGCTCAGCAGAAATAATATTACCCGATATATTTTGAAGGATTAGTAGTGTGAAAAATCACACTAAAAATTATATTGCCTTCAAATTTGCCTGCGGCGTAATTTTGAAATGGCTGAAATCACCATTCACGCCTGTTCAGACAACGCAGAGCATTCGGCGATTTTTAATAAACTATTTGTTGTCTGAAAGGCTATGGTGATTATTATGAAAAAACTATTGTCACTGTTATTCTGTTTGACACTTATATTTATGACTTTTGTGCCTGTTTCGGCACTTGCCGCAAATGAAAGCACAACAGCAGCTCCCACAACTTCTGCCAACGCGCAATCCGGCTCGGGTGAGGAGATTCCGGAGCTTAAAAGTATTTCGTTTAACAACGCAAGAATTCTTGAAAAATTTTCGCCCGATGTCAAAACATATTCAATTGTGCTTAACGATTCGTCACAGCAGCCGACATTGAAATCGTATGATATTGATAAAAAGGGCGATAATAATGTGAGCCTTAAAATTGATTCTTATCTTGATTCAACGGGTCATCCAATCGGAGTTATTGCAGAGCTTAAATACACCTTCGGCACAACGGTTTATTTCTTTAACTATGTAAATGCCGAGGAGTACGGCATAAACGGCAACAACCGCATTTCAAAGGTATATGCCGGCGATTTGTGTTTTGTTTATCCCGAAATCAATGATGAGGACACGGAATATACGCTCTATATTCCGTCAGATTTGACAGAAGTTACACTGACAGCCACTCCGAGCGATGTCAATGCCGTTTGCGACAATCCGCCGACAGCGATTTTCGGCGAAAATCAGGATTTCGGCACTCTTACGGTGACAGTAACCGCAACGGATTCGAGAAAAAGGGAATACACATTCAAAATCAAGCGGCTTGACAAAACAAGTTCCGAGATTAAAGATATGAACAGCGAGCAGAGGGTTGCGCTCGTAAACAGCCAAAAAATTTATCAAAAACCTGCGTTTAAAATCGCACTTGTCACAGTTGCTGCAGGCATTATAATACTTATTGTTTTTGTTAAACTTTTAAAGTCCGTCACCGTTAAGACGAGTGATGACGATGAGCCGGATTTTTTTGCAATTGATACAGATTATTACAACGAGCAGTAATTAATAAAGTAATCGGAAGGTGGGTGATATTCGTGGAAATGGAATTTGACGAAATCATTAGAGAAATAGAATCGCTTTATCAAAAAAGAGAGCTTTCTGAAATAAAGGAGATGTTCGCGCAGATAAATCCTGCGGATATTGCCTCTATTATTGAGGAATTTCCTAATAACCAACGAGTTTTGTTTTTCAGACTCCTTGCAAAAGAAGAGGCGGCAGACACCTTCGTTGAACTTGACGGCGATACGCAGGAGGCGCTAATTCACGCCTTTTCGGATACCGAGCTTAAAGAAGTGCTTGATGAACTGTATCTTGACGATGCCGTTGATGTAATTGAGGAAATGCCAGCAACCGTTGTAAAGCGTATTTTGAAAAATACCGACAACGAAACGAGAAAATCTATCAATGCCCTGCTTAAATATCCCGAGGATTCTGCCGGCTCAATTATGACGCCGGAGTTTGTCGATCTTAAAAAGGATATGACGGTTGAGGACGCATTTAAGCGCATCCGCCGCACCGGTGTTGACAAGGAAACTATTTATACCTGCTATGTTACCGACGAATCAAGGCATTTGCTCGGCGTTACAACGGTTAAGGAGCTTTTGCTCCACGATTATGACGATATTATCGAAGAACTTATGGAAACAAATGTAATATTTGTCAACACGCTTGACGACCAAGAGGTTGCGTCAAAGCTTTTTGACAAATATAATTTTCTTGCTCTCCCTGTTTGCGATATGGAGGAGCGACTTGTCGGCATTATCACCATCGACGACGCTATGGATGTCATGCAGGAGGAAAACACCGAGGACATCCAAAAGATGAACGCTATGCTCCCGACGGAGAAAACATATCTCAAAACTTCTGTTTTTGAAACATGGAAAAGCCGTTTTCCGTGGCTGTTGCTCCTTATGGTTTCGGCAACATTTACAGGCTCAATTATCACGGGATTTGAAAACAAACTTGCAACGCTCACAATTTTGACCTCGTTTATCCCGATGCTTATGGACACCGGCGGTAACTCGGGCGGTCAGTCAAGCGTAACGGTCATTCGTGCGCTTTCACTCGGTGAAATTCAGTTTAAGGACTATTTCAAGGTCGTTTGGAAGGAAATCAGGGTTGGCATTTTTTGCGGTCTGTCACTTGCGGCAGTCAATTTTGTTAAGATTTGGCTTATCGACCATTTGGCGTTCCATAATGACGATATTACAATTCTTGTTGACCTTGCGGTTTGTATTACACTGTTTATCGAGATTATTTTTGCAAAAGTTATCGGCTGCACATTGCCTATTTTGGCTAAAAAGTGCGGATTTGACCCTGCGGTTATGTCAAGTCCGTTCATCACAACAATTGTCGATGCCGTATCACTTCTTGTATTTTTCGGCGTCGCAACCACAATCATTCCGCAGTTGCATTAGCAAATTTTGTATCCTTAAGACACCTTTTTTGTTTCCGATTAATATCGGCTGAAAATTGTCAAAACAATAAAATTAACCCCCACCCCCGCTTGAATTTTATTTATCTTTGTGATAAAATTAACACATCAAAAGTGCATGGCATTTTAGATAATTTTTTATAGGAGGAAAATTTAATGGCTTGTTTTATCGTTCCTGCAACAGAAGCTATCGTAGTTACTGCCGCAACTCTTATTGTTAAAGCAAAGGAAAAGAAGTCCGAGCCTCAAACCTTTACATATGAAGCAAAGGACGGCTCAATTGCAACAGGTGAAAAGGTTTCTCTTTCGAGAAAACTCAGCTGGCTTTGCTATCTTCTTTTCGGGGGCTCTGTTCTTCTTGCATACGAGCATATTTGGCACGGCGAGGTTACGGCTTGGTTCCCGTATTTAACGGCTATGAGCAGTCCCGGAAGTATGAGCGAAATGTTCCACGAAATGGCTACAGCCGGCGTTCTTATGTCTGTCATCGTTACTCTTGTTTGGGCTTGCATGGTGCTTATTTCAAATGCAATTGAGAAAAAGACCATTGCCGCAAGAGCAGTATATAACGCTTAATTTTTGCGGAGAATTTATTTTATGACACTTTTAATTACAATTTTTGCTGCGATTATCAGCACAGTTGTGTGGTATTGTAAGGCACCCGATGACAAGATGATGACAAAGGTTTTGTGCTATCTTTATTGGGGCGCGTCGCTTATGTGGTTTGTCGATGCATGCTTTGAATATGCAGAGCTTAAGGCAGAGTTTTTCACACCTGCACCGTCGGATATGCTCAATGATGCTTATCTTGGGCTTTCCGTTGTCGCACTTGGGCTTATAATTTGGCTTGTTGTTTTGCTTGTCAAAGACCCGAAGGGCGTTGTTAAAGACTCATTGCTCAGACGCAAAAAATAAACAAATGCATTCACTTCTCGTGTGAAGTGAATGCATTTTTCTTTGTATGCGATTTGTCGGCGTTTATTTTGCAAGTATCAGCCTTTCAAGCTCTCTTGCGGCAACGCCGAGCGGCTGATCCCTGCGCTTTATCAGGCATATACTGCGCCTCGGCAGTTCCTCGTTGATTAAAATTTCATTTACATTATCGTTTCCGATTAAAAATTCTCTCGGTACAAAGCCTATTCCTATGCCCATTTTCACCATCGGCAAAATTTGGTCGGCTGTTGCCGCCTCAATATCGGGTGAAAATTCAACGCCGTGATTTGAAAAATATTCGGCATAAAATTCGTATGTTTTTGTTTGCTCGTTCATTGAAATGAGGGGATAGTTTTGCAATAATTTAAGCGGTATTCTGTCTTTTGTCAGTGCGTCAAAATCGTCACTGCAAACGGGTACTTCGCAAATATCTTTGATTTTGATTTGCTCAAGCGACGGCGATTTTACGGTCGGCGTTGTGACGATGGCAAGCTCACTTCCGCCGCTTTTGACCTCCTCAATCGCCTGCATCGTGACTGAACTGCTTACCTTAACCCTTATGTCGGGATAAAGTGTGCGAAACTTTTTCAGCACCGGCAAAAGGTGGCAGCGCAGAGCAACTTCGCTTGCCGCAACAAATACAGTGCCGCTTTTTAAATCCTTGTCGCTGATTATTTCCTTTTCGCCTGCCGCAATATGCTCAAATGCAATTTTAATGTGCGAATAGAGTTTTTTGCCCTCGGGCGTCAGTTTCATTCCGCGGCTTGAGCGTGAAAAAAGCGTGCAACCAAGCTGTGTTTCAAGATTTTTTATCGTTCGGGTGACATTCGGCTGGTTGCTGTATAAAAACTTTGCCGCCCTCGAAACGCTTTCGTATTTTGCGACATAATAAAAAATTCTGTAATAATCATAGTTGATATTCATTGCTGTTCTCCGATATATCAATAGTGTATAGCAAGTATATATATTATACATTTTAAATATTACGGCAATTATACTATAATTATTAACGAATTACAAGAGAAATTCATTTTTCGTGTTGAAAGGAGAAGCTATGCCGTCCTTTTTTAAAAGGCCGAAACGCCAAATGTCCGACTCTTTTACAACGGCTGTTTTTATTATTCTGTCAGGCGGTTTTCAAGATGCATATACATATATCTGCCGCGGTGAGGTTTTCGCAAACGCTCAAACGGGCAATATTGTATTGATGAGCGGCAATTTGTTCAGGGGCGAATTTCGCCATTGCATAAGGTATTTGATTCCTGTTATTTCGTTTATCGTGGGAATTTACATTGCGGAATGTGTGCATGCAAGGTTTAAGGAATACGAAAAAATCCATTGGCGCCAAATCATCATATTGTTTGAAATTGTGCTTTTGTTTTCTGTAGGGTTTATGCCGCAGAAAATTGACACTTTTGCAAATGCCCTTGTTTCGTTTGTTTGCGCAATGCAAGTGCAAACCTTCCATAAGGTGCGCGGTCACGCTTATGCATCAACAATGTGTATCGGAAATATGCGTTGCGGCACAGAGGCGCTGTTTGCTTATTTCAGATACAAGGACAAGCGTATTTTGCATAAATCAATGGTATATTTCGGCGTAATTTTTATTTTTGCAATCGGTGCCGGAATCGGCGGAATTGTTACGCGCCTTTTAGGTGTGCGTGCAATTTGGGTTTCGTGTGCATTGCTTTGCGTCAGCTTTTTGATTATGTTCTTCCGTCAGGATATGAAAAAGGTCGAAAAGACAGTTGAGAAGGATGTCGAAAAAATCGAAGAGGTTATAAAAGAACATCACAAATAAATTATTCCTCCCGAATAATTTAACACCGGGCAGTCATCGCGGCTGTCCGGTGTTTTTTGTTGTCATATCAATTTTTTAAAGTCCGAAAAGATGATGCTTGTGCTTTGTGCTTTTCGTGTCGGTATCTTTAGGCTTAGCAATAAAAAATCTGTTTTTGCCCTTATTATCCACAAAAAACTTTTTTACTTCCTCCAACTTTTCGTCTGCGGTGTGAAACGATTTTATCTTTTCGTCGATTTTTGTTAAATCTTTTGTTGTTTTATCTTTTTTGTATGTCCATTTGTCGGTGTTGTTGACCTGGCTATTGTCTGTTTTTTCCTCGCTCCAATTGTGCACACAGTCTTTTGTGAAAAATACCCCCGATTTTATCACCTTTGTTGGGTTGCCGACAGCTGCGCAGTTTGACCCAACGGTTTTGTGCGACACTACTGACGCCGCACCGATTATCGAGCCAGAACCGATATGCGTGCCCTTTAAAATCAGTGCGTTTTGACCCACCCACACATGGTCGCCGATTAAAACGGACATGCTCGGGTTGATTCGCTCCTTGCTTTCGCAGTCATACAAAAGGTGAGGATCTGCAGTTCTTATCCAAATGCCGAAGGAAAAAAGTCCATCGTCGCCGATTAAAATATTTTGTCGCTCAGATGCTATCAAATACAGTTTGCCGTTGGTGTATGTGTTTTTGCCGATGAAAACACAACATCCGCCGTTTACGGTGAAATCGGCATATAGCGGCGTTTTTTGCGGCCTGATATAGCAAACGGAATTGTCGCCGTTGATTTTGATTGTGGAATTGACAATTTCAACGCCGTCATCAACAACTAAAATATTGTTGTTTCCGTTAAATACAATGTGCGAATTTTTCAAAATGCTTTTTTCGCTGTTCACTATTATTTTGTTATTGTCAACGCTTTGGCTGAAATCTGTGATTTGTTGCATATTTAATCCTCAATTCGTAAGCACTTGATTGCGCTTTTTACAGTATCCGAACAGAATATTGCTCACTTTGGCACACTTATTGCCTTTTTGCAAAATAAATATAGCACTTTGCAGTTGCTAAATCAAGTTTTTTGTTGGTATAATTTGATTTTTTGCAGCCGCTTGGTTAGAAACAAATAATTCTTGACAGTTTATGAAATGGTAATTGATAACAAATGATAATATCGACCCGGTTTGTATAACGGAAAAGTTGCAGAGGCGGCGCGGTTGCTTATTTTTTGATTTTGCGGTATAATTATAATACATATTTGAAATGAGGTTTTAATATGAGTATTAATTTTGTGCCTGCCGAGGATTACAGAGATGAGGTCAAGGCACTTTATAAATCGGCGTTTCCAAAAGAGGAACAGGCACCGTTTCGCTTGCTTTTCAAGCGTGAAAGGCAGGGAATTGCGGATTTTTATGCAGTTGTTGACGAGGGTGAGTTTGTCGGACTTACACTTCTCACAGGGCTTGATGATGTTGTCACGCTTTTCTTTTTTGCGATTGATGACAATTTAAGGGGGCACGGCTACGGCACCGAGGTTTTGACCGCGCTTAAGGACAAATATGACGGCAAGCGTATTTTTATTTGCATTGAGCCGATAGAAAAGGACACACCGAATTATAAACAGCGTGTCAAGCGCAAGGCGTTTTATAAAAAGAACGGCTTTAAGGATATGCCGTTTCAGGTTAAAGAGGCGGGCGTTACATATGATATAATGTCTGTCGGCGGCGATGTCACCTTTAAGGAATATGAGCGCATCACAAAGCGATTTTTCGGAAGAGTGTTGTATTTCTTTATTAAAAGATTTTGATTTTTAACGGTGATTATTAATGAGCAATAAATCGGATTAAAATTCAAATCAATATATGAAATTCGCGGCAGACAGCACGATTATACTCAAAATGCCTCGGGTTTTCTTCACGGCAACTAAAAAACAAACTTGACTTTTGCTTTCAATTTTGATATAATCCACTCAACTTTGAAACAAATAAATATAGGTTTTAATTGGAAACGCACATCTCCCGGATGATAACGAACAACACAGATGTTTATGTGTTAATTTATTATTTAGGAGATGTTTTATTATGCCAAAAACTAAATTTCAGGATTTCATTTTCACAATTATAATGGTTGTTGTTATGGTTTACGCCATGGTTTGCTATAACATTGCTTTTGACAAGGGCGCAATGAGCGGCAGTGTTTTTCTAATTGCGTTTCACGAGTTGCCGATTATGGGTGTTGTGGGATTTTTGCTTGAGTTCTTGTTTGTCGGAAAGTTCGCGCAAAAAATCGTATTTAAGCATTTTAACCCTCAAAATACAAAACCTTTTGTTATCACTGTTATGATTTCGAGCGTAACGGTAGCAATTATGTGCCCACTGATGAGTTTCATTGCAAGTCTGCTCTTCAATTTTACGGGTGTGTCGGATATTGTGCCGAATTTTCTTCAAATCTGCGTTCGCAATTTCCCGATGGCACTTTGTTGGCAGTTGTTTTATGCAGGTCCGCTTGTAAGAGCTGTTTTTAGGTTTTTGTTTAAAAAACAGCTTAAAGATTAATCTGACAATATAATATGAAAAAGCCGACGGTATCGGATGCATGTTGCTTCCTGCCGTCGGCTTTTGTTATTTTATTAATTTTTATTCAAACGGAAATACTACGGTTAAAAGCCATTTGAAATCCTCTTCGCCGTAAACGGCGTGGGGAACATTTGCCGGCATAACGATTGTTTCGCCTGCGCTTACGAGGTGCTCAACACCGCCAACGGTGAATTTGCCCGTACCCTCAAGCACATAAACCATAGCGTCGCCTACCGATTGGTGGGTGCTGATTTCCTCGCCCTTTGAGAAAGCAAAAAGCGTTACCGAAACGGCATCGTTTTGTGCAAGCGTTTTGCTCACAACCTGACCCTTTTGAACCTGAATTTCGTCTTTAAGCGGCAAAACCTTGCCCTGTTCGATATTTTTAATGTATGGCATATCAATATCTCCTTTACATAATCAATCCAAAATTTTTCCGTCGATGGAAATTGTCACAACCCTCCACGGCAAAAATTTGCCGCTTGCCTGAATTGCCGATTTGACGGCGTGCTCCAATCCTCCGCAACACGGAACTTCCATTCTTACTATTGTAACACTTTTTATATCGTTTTGCTTGATAATTTGCGTTAGCTTTTCGGAATAATCGATATCATCAAGTTTCGGACAGCCGATAAGCACAATTTTGCCCTTTATAAATTCGCTGTGGAAGTTTGCATAAGCGTATGCCGTGCAGTCAGCCGCAATAAGAAGATTTGCTCCGCTGAAATAAGGCGCGTTAATCGGTGCAAGTTTGATTTGAACAGGCCAGTTTTGAAGTTGCGACTGCATTTTTTTCATCGACTCAAAATCGGCAATGTCGTTTTTCGGCGTGATTTGCCTCATCATTGCACCCGGGCATCCTGCGTGGTGCGGCATTGAGTTTTGTGCCGCTTTTCTTTTCATATTTTCCTCAACTGCGGCTCTGTCATATTCAGCCGCTTCTCTTTCGACAAAAGAAATTGCGTTTGTCGGGCATGCGGGGAGGCAGTCGCCCAAGCCGTCGCAGTAATCGTCACGCAAAAGTTTTGCCTTGCCGTTTACCATTCCTATTGCGCCCTCGTGGCACGCATTTGCGCACGCGCCGCAACCGTTGCATTTATCCTCGTCTATATGAATGATTTTTCTAATCATAAAAAAACTCCTTTGAGGCACGAGCATTTATTTCTTATGCAGTGTGCCCTTTGTTATTGACTTTGTGACTGTATTATACTAAACTGAAATTACGAAATATGTGGTTATAACCACGAAAAGGTGATATTTTTTGAAAATTCAATCAAATATTTTTAATAATTGCTCCGAAAACGAAATAAATATGATTTTGTCGCACCTTTGCCTGCCGATAAAAGCGTATGAAAAAGGCGAATATATTTATCGCGTCGGCGACAGCGTTCGCAATATCGGTATTGTCATTTCGGGCAGCGTTTGCATTGAAAATGTTGATATTGTCGGCAACAAAAGCGTTCTTGCGGTTGCACGCAGCGGCGAAATTTTTGCCGAAGCATACGCTTGCGTCGAAAATCAGCCGATACTCGTCGATGTTGTTGCCGCCGAGCAGTGTGAAATCTTGTTTTTGTGCGTTGAACGGCTTTTTGACGGCAAAACAAATTGCACATGCAAGGATAAGATAATCAAAAATCTTGTTATGATAAGCTCGTCAAAAAACATCAGGCTGTCGCGCAGGATTTTTCACACATCGTCAAAAACAGTGCGGGGCAGGGTGATGTCATACCTTTCTCAACAGTCGACTGTTCAGGGCAGCAGAAGCATAACAGTACCGTTTAATCGTCAGCAAATGGCTGATTATCTCAGCCTCGACAGAAGCGCGCTGTCAAAAGAACTCGGCAAAATGAAACGCGACGGAATTATTGATTATTACAAAAACAGTTTTAAGCTTTTAAAATAGCGGCTATATTACAATATTGTAATGGAAGTGCCGCACTTAATATGATAGAATTAATATGTAGGTGATATTATGGATATATTTTTACTTGAGGATGACGATGCAATCGCTCTCGGCCTTTGCTATTCACTGCAAAACGAGGGCTACAATGTCACGCTTGCAAAATCGGTGAGCGAGGCAACGGATATTGTCGAACAAAACGATTTTGCGCTATATATTCTCGATTTGACATTGCCGGACGGCAGCGGCTACGATGTTTGCAAAAAGATTAAATCAATCGGCGACAGACCGGTTATTTTTCTCACGGCATATGATGACGAGGTTAATGTTGTAATGGGTTTTGACCTCGGAGCCGACGATTATATTACAAAGCCGTTCAGACTCAAAGAGCTCCTTGTTCGCATCAAAAGTGTTTTGCGCAGATACAACAGGACAGGCGGCGACGCGACGGTTAAAATCAAGAATATTACAATAAACACAAACGAGGCAAAGGTTTATAAAAACGGCGAGGAAATCGTGCTCACCGCGATGGAATACAGATTGCTTTTGATTTTGCTCAACAATCGCGGCAAGGTGCTTTCGCGCTCGCAGCTGCTCGAAAACATTTGGGATGTTGAGGGCGATTTTGTTGAGGACAACACGCTGACCGTTTATATCAAACGCCTTCGTGACAAAATTGAGGAGGATGCCGCAAGCTCGCAGATTATTAAAACAGTTCGCGGACTCGGCTATATGATAGACAATGAATAATGCCGAAATCAAAAAAACGCTTACAATTTCACTTGTGCTGACAGTTGCGCTATCGGGCGTGTGCTTTGTGTTTAGCACCGTTTGCGGCATAATCTGCGCGGTGCTCGGCGCAGTGCTCGCGGCGGTTTTTGTCATATACACAAAAAAGCGGTATGACAGGCTCAACGAACTTAATAACTACCTTGCGCTTATCTGTGCCGGCAATTACAATCTCGATATAAATGAAAATACCGAGGGCGAACTTTCAATTTTAAAAAACAATCTTTTTAAGGTAATCACGATTTTGCAGTCGCAAAATGACAAGCTTGAAAAGGACAAGGTTTATCTTGCCGATTCGCTTGCCGATATTTCGCATCAGCTGAAAACGCCGCTCACCTCAATGATGGTGATGACCGAGCTGTTGAAGGACGAGAGCGACGGCGAAAAGCGCGCCGAGTTTTTGAGCGTAACCGAAAATCAGCTTGACAAAATGAAATGGCTTATCACAAATCTTCTTAAGCTCTCAAAGCTCGACGCAGGAACGGCGGAGTTCAATATTCAAAAAATTTCGTCAAACGATGTCATTTCACAAAGCTTAAAGCCGTTTTTAATTACGCTTGATTTGAAAAATATAACGCTCAAAAACACCGCGCACGATTTTTCGTTCAACGGCGATTTTAATTGGAGCGTCGAGGCGATTGAAAATATTATAAAAAATTGTATGGAGCATACAGACAAAAACGGCACAATCAGCATTTCATCGTCACATTCAAATATTTATGACGAAATAACCATCAGTGACAACGGATGCGGTATTGCACCCGAAGATTTGCCGCATATTTTTGAGCGATTTTATCACGGCAAAAATTCATCGAGCGAAAGCGTGGGCATAGGTCTTGCGCTTGCGCAGGCGGTCATTAAGCGCGAGCACGGCGAAATATCGGTTTCAAGCACGCTCGGCGAGGGCAGTGTGTTTTCAATCAAATTTTATAATGCGATAGTCTGAATGTGACAAAACTGTAATATTAAAGTCACCCGATTGTAAGATTGATATAATAAAATGACGATAGTATAGAGTAACTGAACCCCTTTTTGTGAAAGGAGAAACAATGAACATTATAAAAAAGTTATCCTTGCGTCATTTAAAGAAAAATAAAAACAGGTCGGCTTTGACGGTTTTGGGCATCACCGTGTCCGTTGTTTTGATGACGGCACTTGTTGTTGCTGCCTCGTCATTTTTGCACTATTACGGTGCAAAAAGTGTTTATTCGCAAGGCGACTGGCATTTTTATGTCAAAACCACATATGAAAAGGCGAGGGAGGTATTGGACGATACCTCCCTTGAGAGCGTCGGCTATCAGGCAAATTTGCAGGATGATTTAATGGGCTACAAAATCTATTCCGACAAGGCAAGCTATATCCGCGTCGGCACGGTGTTTGCCGGCGACGAGCAGTGCCTGAAAGATATTGTCACCTGCGATTATGACGGCGCGCTTCCGAAAAACGACAGCGAAATAATGGTTGAACAGTCGCTTCTCGACAACAACGGGCTTAATCTGAAAATCGGCGATACGATAAAAATTGCCGTCGGCGAGCGCAGAGAGGGCGAGTTCAGTCTGTTTCCTATAAAAGGCGATTACCGTTTCGGCGAGGTTTTTCATAAAACGGGCGACAGGGTGTATAAAATAGTCGGCATTTTACATAATAACGAGCCGACCGTTAAGGCTTACGGCAAAATTTTGCGTGGTGTTAACAGCAGTGAGCTGAAAAACTGTATCGCTTGGTGTAAGTTTAAAAAAATAACCCCACTTTCGTATTCAAAGGCGGATAAAATAATCGACAAGTTTGGTTTCGGAAAAACCGACCGTATTTTTTCGTCATCAATAAATGTTGATTATTTAACATCAAAACTTTCGTTTTCAACAGATATTAACGATTTGAAAAATGTTTTGAGCGTTGCGGCGATTTTGGCGGCGCTTATGATTGTCATACTGATTGCGTCAGTTTCGATGATTTACAATGCTTTTGCGCTTTCGTTCAGCGAGCAGGTTAAATATCTCGGTATGCTCTCATCGGTCGGCGCAACAAAGAGACAAAAGAAAAAGGCTCTTTATTTTGAGGGCGCGGTCCTCGGCGGCATAGGTATTCCGCTCGGCATATTGCTCGGCACGGCAGGCACTGCCGTTATGCAAAAAATACTCAATTCAAAAATAACCGCTTTTTTAACGGATTATAACGATAATATAAATTATACAACATATGTTCCGATTTGGGCGCTTTTGTGCGTTGCGGCAATCGGTGCTTTCACCGTTTTTGTGTCAATAATAGTGCCGGTGCGCAGAACGTCTGCCGTCACACCGATTGAGGCAATCCGCCGCCAAAACGATATTAAACAGCGGCACAAAATTCGTTCGCCGCGCATAGTGTTAAAACTTTTCGGCGTGAGCGGTGACATTGCATACAAAAATATGAAACGCGGCGGCTCCGCCTCGCGCACGGTTATTGCGTCAATCGCAATTTCGGTCGTTTTGTTCTTGTGCTGCAACTATTTTTGCTCTGTTTATAGCGAAGTGTCGGACTATGGATACGAGCTGCCGTATCAGGTTACATTCGGCACTCAAATCACCTCCGACAGCGAACTGAACGAGATTAAGGAGCGTTTGTCCGCAAACTCCGATGTCAAGCGGTTTTATTCTATTACCGACAACTTTTATTGGACGGGCGGATATTCCAATGAGTCGGACAAAGACCCGTATGATTTAACATCGTTCAACTCAAAAAATATGACAGAAAAATACAAATTCATCACGCAGCCGGACCAACGTGAGATATATCATATTTATTCGATTGACGACAGCGAATTTAATGCGATTTGCAAGGCAAACGGTATTGACAGCAAAAAATATTATTCGCTCGACGATGACGGCTTGGCACGCGCACTTTTGCTAAACAGCCTAAATCATGAGGATGATGCCGTTTTCAACAACAATATGCTCGGCAACACAATCGGTGATTATGAGATTGACATTGATAAATCCGCAGACAAAGTTGATGAAAACGGAAACGCGGTTTATGTTTACAAAAAAACGCATTATTTCGGCGTGAGGTTTCACGATTTTGTCAAATATGACAGCGACAACACGATGATGAATCTTGACAGCGGCTCAATTGATGCGTTTATTCCGCTGTCTATGTATAAACAGCAGATTGTTAACTATGCCGATACTCATAACGATGAGTATAATGTGAATTTGAAAGATTATTATGTCGAGTTCGGTATTGAATCGGATAATCCAAGCGCAGTTGAAACGGCGTTGAGCGACTACCTCTCCGAAAACGAGAAGGAGGGCGATGTCTACAATGTTTATTATTGGGTAGTGCGGCAACGCAGTTTGACCGCCGTTGTCAGGTGGCTGTCATATGGCTTTATATTCCTGATTACATTAATAACCGTGTTTAATATCATCAACACCGTTTCATCACAAATTGCAAACCGCAAAAAAGAGTTTGCAATGCTTCAAAGCGTCGGTATGACACCAAAAGAATTTAAACGCATGATAATGCTTGAGAGTGCGTTTTACGGCTTTTACGGCTTGCTTATCGGCATTCCGTTGAGCCTCGGCATAAGCAAAATAATAGGTATGATTGTGTCGAAAGATTCGTCAATTCCGTTTGGCGTCAATGTTTGGCTTTATATTATCGCGGCGGTTGCCGTGTTTGCATTCATAGGAGCGTCAATGGCGTATTCGGTAAGACTTATTAAAAACAATAATATTATTGACGCTCTGAAAAATGACACAGATTAAAATAACTCACCGTGACAAAATTGTAATATAAAAGTCACCCGATTGTAAGACTGCGTTGGTATTATAGCAGCAACGAAAGGAGATAAATACCATGAAAATTCTTGAAGTTACAAATTTATCTAAAACATACGGCACCGGCGAAACACAGGTTAAAGCGCTTGACAATGTTTCGCTTTCTGTCGAGTCGGGTGAATTCGTTGCTATTATCGGTCCGTCAGGTTCGGGCAAGTCAACGCTTTTGCACATTCTCGGCGGCGTTGATGTGCCGACCTCCGGCTCGGTTGTTATCAACGGCGTTGATATTTCAAATCTTGACGAAACGGCACTCGCAATTTTTCGCCGCAGACAAATCGGCTTGATTTATCAGTTTTACAATCTTATCCCGATTTTAACCGTTAAAGAAAATCTTACTCTTCCGCTTTTGCTTGACGGCAGAAAGCCCGATGAAAGAGTCGTTGACGATTTGCTCAAAACGCTCGGTCTTACTGAAAGGGTAAACCACTTGCCAAACCAGCTTTCGGGCGGTCAACAGCAAAGGGTTTCAATCGGCAGAGCGCTTATTAACAATCCGGCACTTATGCTTGCCGACGAGCCTACAGGCAACCTCGACAGCGAAAACAGCCGCGAAATCGTCTCCCTTTTGCGCAAATTTAATAAGGAAAACAATCAAACTGTTATTATTATCACTCACGATGAGCGAATTGCAATGTCCGCCGACAGAGTGATTTCCATTGAGGACGGTAAAATCACGCGAGACGAGGTGAGAAAAGGGTGAATATAGTTAATAAACTAACCCTGCGCCATCTTAAAGAAAACAAGGGCAGAACGGTTGTAACAACGATGGGTATCATTGTGTCTGTTGCGATGATTACAGCCGTGCTTGTTGCAATGACATCGTTTTTCTCGCTCTTCGGCGATATTACGGCATATACAGACGGCAACTATGTTTTTCGCATATCGGATGCCACGCAGCAGGAAATTGAGTCTGTAAAAAACGACAGCCGCGTGTCTGACATCGGTTTTGGTGCAGACGGCAGCGGCTACCGAATTAAGGAGCGAAAAAGCAATGCAAAAGGCATAGGCACTGTTTATCTTTGCGATGATGAGGAATATAAAATGCTTGTCACCGCAAAATATGACGGCACGCTCCCGCAAAACGAAAACGAAATTGCCGTTGAAGAAGAGCTGATTACAAAAAACAATCTTTCGTGGAAAATCGGCGACACCGTAACGCTTGAGGTCGGTCAAAGAATTTCGACCAAAACAGACAGCGACGGCAATTCAGTTTCATACGAGCCGACAGGCAAGTACGAAACCGGCGAAAAATTTGAGGGTGCAACCGAAAAGCAGTTTAAAATCACTGCGATTTTGCACAACAATATTCCGACCTCACAATACGGCATTGTTTCGAAGCTGACGGATACAAAAAATGCAAAAGCGCTCCTAATGCACGCCAATCTTAAAACGCTCGACACAAAATCATTTGCCACGGCAAAGGATATTTGCGAAAAAGCGTGCGGCGATGACGAAAACTACGCCATCAACAGTGAATTGCTCAATTCGTATCTTTCGTTCGGCAAAAACAGCACCGCAAAAAACCTTTTGCCGCTCGTTGCAATAGTCCTCGTCATCATTTTGATTGCATCTGTTGTGCTTATTTACAACGCGTTTGCAATGTCGCTGTCTGAAAAGGTAAGGTATCTCGGTATGCTTGCCTCGGTCGGTGCAACCAAAAAGCAAAAAAGACTTTCTGTATATTTTGAGGGCTTGATTTTGGGTGCAATCGGCATTCCGGTTGGTATACTTTGCGGAATTGTCGGTATCGGAATCACGCTTAAGGCACTCGGTCAAAAAATTATTTCAACCGGTATGATTGCCGGCATCAGCGAGGGCATTTCAATGCATGTAACGGTCAGACCGCTTATAATTGTGCTTATTGTTTTAATCAGTGCAATCACTATATTTGTTTCGCTTTTGATACCGTCTAAAAAGGCGTCTGCAATCACTCCGATTGATGCACTTCGCCAAACGGGTGAGATTAAGATTAAGTCGAAAAGACTCAAATCGCCCAAGATTGTCAGAAAAATTTTCGGCTACGAGGGTGAAATCGCACACAAAAATTTGAAGCGAAACGGCAGAAAATCGCGCATTATAACAGTGTCAATCGCGCTGTCGGTTATCCTGTTTTTAAGCTGTAACTATTTTTGCGATATGTTCACGCGCTCAATGGATATTGAGTCGTCCATTCCTTATCAGGTCACAATGCAATACAAGCACGAGGATAAGGAAATCGCTGAAAATATGATTGAGTCCGTAAACGATGTTAACGATTATTACAGCGTTTTGAATTATATGGATTATATTGTGCCGAGCAACGATTCGTTTAAGAATTTTGCATCTGCCGACAATGTAACCTCATCGTATCGCAAACTTTATGACAAGGGCATCAAGGTGTTTGTCAATATCATTGACGACGATATGTTCAACTCGCTGTGCAAGGCAAACGGCATTGATTCGTCGCAATACTACACGGGCGGCTGTAAGGGTATTTTGATGAATAATTACAGCCATTCGTCAAGCGGCGGCAAGATATTTACAAACGATATTATCGGAAAGTCGTTTTATCGCGAACTTAATGATGACGATGGCAATGTTGACGAAAAGGTCAAAATCACCGTTTGCGATACAATTGATTTTAATTCAAAAAACACCGCGTGCAATCTTAACCCCGCAAGTTCTGTTTCAGTCTTTATTCCCGATTCAAACTATTTTTCAAGCATCGGCGAAAACTACGCCGACAATGCAATTTGCACAATCGGCATTGTTACGGATAATCACGAAAAGGTTGCCGAGCAGCTCAACGAGCTTTCGGAATCGCCCGAAAAGAAAATGTCACTTTGCACAATTAACGATTTGCTCGATTCGCTCGAGGTTATGAACACCGTCGTTTTGATTATTCAGGTGTTTGTTTACGGCTTTATTGCGCTTATTACGCTTATCACGTTGTTTAATATAATCAACACCATTTCAACCGGCGTTCAGTCACGGCGAAAGGAGTTTGCAATGCTCAAATCCGTCGGCACAACGCCAAAGGGCTTTAACAAAATCGTTATGCTTGAAAGTGCTTTTTACGGCATCAAGGCGCTCGTGTTTGCCTTGCCGATAAGCGTTGTGATAAGCCTTATTATGAACAAGGCGCTCGGCTCGGACGATTTGCCGTTTACAATGAATTGGCAACTCTATTTTATAGTTATTCTTGCGGTTTTCGTTATTATCGGCGCAACGATGCTTTATTCCGTAAAATCACTGCGCAAGGATAATATCATCGAAACGCTTAAGGAAGATATAAATTAACGGAGGTGGTATATTAATAATAAATCATCGTCGGTATGCACAATAATACAAATTTAATTTAACACTTCTCAAAAATTCCGACAGAGCACGGTTCTGTCGGGATTGCTTTTTCAGTCTGTCGCTGATTATTTCGGCGAGCTTAAACTCGTCCTCGACAATAAGTATTCTCATAATATCGCCGATTTTAAGTATATTCCATATTTATTAAACGAATATTAAATTTTGCCTATAAACAAGTTTATATTATCATAAACAACAGCTGCTTTCAAAAAAACACCCACGCCGCTTTTTAAACGGCTTGGGTGTGTCAAATATCATACGATTATTGTGCGTTTACGCTCTCAAGGAATTTTACAAATTGAGCCTTGCCCTTTTCGGTGCGCTCAAACACGCCGCACTGCTCAAGAATTTCGGTGAAAACAAGGCCGATTTCTTCCTTCAAAATATCGTGGCAGTTTTCGGCAGTGACATCATATTTTTTCATAATCATATCTGCCCATTCCTTGTGCTTGGCAATATCGTCGATTGCGGCAATGTCCTTGCCGTTAATCATGGCGTCTGCCAAATCTGCCATTTCTTTTTTGAGCCTTGACGGCAAAACGGCAAGACCCATTACCTCGATAAGGCCGATATTTTCCTTTTTAATATGGTGATGCTCAGGATGCGGATGATAATATCCCATCGGGAAATCGGGCGTTGTAATGTTGTTTCTCAAAACAAGGTCAATTTCAAATTTGCCGTTTCTCATTCTTGTGATTGGGGTGATTGCGTTGTGCGGCACGCCGTCTGTTTCGGCAAGAATAAATGCCTCTTCGTCGGTGTATGCCTCCCACGCCTTTAATACATCGCCCGCAAGGTCTGCAAGTCTGTCCTTGTCCTCACACGCAAGGCGCAAAACGCTCATCGGCCATTTTACTATGCCTGCGTCAATATCCTCATATCCTTTGAAAACAAACGGTGTTTCAATCGGCGCTTTTGCCATTGCGAATTCATAGTTGCCGCCTTGGAAATGTTCGTGCGTCAATATCGAGCCGCCGACAATCGGAAGTCCTGCGTTTGAGCCGATGAAATAATGCGGAAACAGCTCCAAGAATGACAAAAGTTTTCTTAAAGCCGACTTGTCTATTTTCATCGGAATGTGCTCTGCGTTGAATACTATGCAATGTTCGTTGTAATAAACATACGGCGAATACTGCAAATAAAAATCGTGTCCGTCAAGATTAATCGGAATGATTCTGTGGTTTTGTCTTGCAGGGTGATTGACTCTGCCTGCGTAGCCCTCGTTTTCCTTGCAAAGCTGGCATTTAGGATATGAACTTTGCTTCATGTTCAAAGCGGCAGCGATTGCTTTCGGGTCTTTTTCCGGCTTTGAAAGGTTGATTGTTATGTCAATGTCGCCGTATTCTGTTTTTGTTATCCATTTAAGGTCGTTTTTGACTCTGTATTCTCTGATATAATTTGATTTTCTTGCAAGGTGATAGTAATAATCCGTTGCTGCTTTCGGCGACTCTTTGTATTTTTCGCTGAAAGTCTTGATAACCTGTGACGGTTTCGGAGTGAGCAATCCCATGATTTTTGTGTCGAACAAATCACGGTAAACTACGCTGTCCTCGCAAAGATTACTTTTTGTTGCGTATTCAAGAACGGCGTTCAAAAGCTCCTCAAGCTCTGTGGTTTGTGCCGGCTCGTCCTCAAAAGAATCAATTTTAAGTGCCTCGCAAAGCTGATTGATTGAATAAATGCGGTCAGCCTCGTCAATCAATGCGTTGTCAATTGCGTATTGCACCAAGCCGTTTATCGCTGCAAAAATTGTCATAGTCTATCACTCCTTAAAATTCTTTTTCTATTATAAGTGTTTATGACTGTGTTTTCAATTAAAAATTTCACTATTATATTATAAATTTTCACTTTTTTATGTAAATTTGATTGTTTTTTCTTTACCGTGGGCAAAAAAAGTGATATATTTAGATTAGAAAATAGATTTGTTTAGGCGGTTTTTATGGAAATTTGTGTGTTCGGCGCGTCAAGCATGACGATAGATAAAAAATATACCGATGCCGTTGAGGAGATGGGCGAGTTTTTGGCGAAAAGAGGTCATAATCTCGTTTTCGGCTCCGGCTCAACAGGCTCGATGGGTGCGGCGGCAAGAGGATTTAAAAAAGGCGGCGGAAAAACGCACGGCGTTATACCCGAGTTTTTCAAGGGCAGTCTTGACGAATATGTCGATTATAATTGCGACAAAATGACATATACCGAAACGATGCGCGAGCGCAAGGCGATTATGGAGGACTGTTCCGATGCATTTATAATTACACCCGGCGGCGCAGGCACCTTTGAGGAATTTTTTGAGGTGCTTACGCTAAAACAGCTCGGCAGGCACAGAAAACCGATTGCGATTTATAATATCGACGGATATTACAACGCCCTCAATGCGGCTATGGAGCACGGCATCGACGAAAAGTTTATTAAAGAGGACTGCCGCCATCTTTATTTTCTTGTGACGGATTTAAACGAGCTTGCCGAATATATCGAAAATGACGATATGCACGGTCTCACGCTTAAAGATTTAAAATAATTTTTGCCAATGTAAATATTGTTTTAATTGGCTAAAATACAAGACGCCTGCCATGTCGGACTGCGACGGAGCAACGGGCGCGATTTATAACATTGCAGTCGGAAGGGAATTGTGATTTTATGAAAAATTTTGTTATTACAATCGGCAGAGAATTTGCCAGCGGCGGCAAGGAGGTCGGCAAAAGAGTTGCCAAGGAGCTTGGCGTTGATTTTTATGACGCATCGCTTTTGCGCGAAAAGGCAAAGGAACTCGGAATTGAGGAGGGCATATTTGACCTTTTTGACGAAAAACCCACAAAAAGTTTTTTGTTCTCCGTTGTGATGGACCCTTATGCTATCGACAGTGCAGTTAACGAGGGCAAGGTTATTGAGGCTCAGCGTAAGGTTATCGACAATGCGGCAAAACAAGGTTCTTGCGTCATTGTCGGCAGACGGGCAGACAAAATTCTTGCCGACAATGAAAATGTTGTCAGCGTTTTTATCGGCGCCGATATTGAGGACCGAATGAAGCGTTATCTTGAAAATGACGGCACAAGCCCGAAAACCGCTCGCCGTATTATCGAACGCAAAGACAGAGAGCGTGCCGCATACTACAACTATTTTAACGACGGCAGTTGGGGCAAGGCAGACAACTATACAATGTGTTTTTCTACCTCAAAAATGGATAAGGATACAATTGTAAAAATAATTGTTGATTATGTAAAAAATAATTTCGGCGATTGATTTGATATTGCGGCGGAGCATCGGTTATACTTATTGATGCTCCGCTTTTTATTTTGCTTGATTTTTTTATTATTTTATGTATAATGGTATTTGTAATAATTTTGTAATATTTAAAGCGTTTTTGTAATATTTAAAAGGACTTTATATGAAAAAATTCAGAAAAACAATATCGTTTATACTTGCGCTTGTGATAGCGCTTGCTCCCGTCGGCATAACCGCGCAGGCTGTGTCCGTCGATACGATGAAATCAAAAGTTTTGTCTGTTGCCGAAAATGAGGTTGGCTATGAGGGCACATCCACATACTCAAAATACGGCGAATGGTACGGTTATCAAGGCTCGTGGTGCACAACATTTGTGCTTTGGTGCTTTAACAAGGCAGGCAACAGCCTCGGTGTTAAAATGTACGGCAAAATCGTGCCGAACGGCGGCAATTGCAGCTCTATGATAAGCTGGTATAATAACCGCGGCAGATACCACAAAAAATCAAGCGGCTATTCTCCGCAAAAGGGCGACCTTGTGTTTTTTGACTGGAGCGGAAGAGGCTCGGCACAGCATGTCGGCATTGTTACGGGCGTTTCCGGCAGTACCGTTTATACCGTAGAGGGCAACTGCTCCGGCAAGGTTAAGGACAGAAAATATACTGCAAGAGGTAAAAAACCGTATAACAATATCAGCGCAATTTTAGGCTACGCCACACCGAATTGGGGCTCGGTATCCTCCGGCTCGTCAGCAACAACAAGACGCACAACAAAAAGACATACCACAAAAAAGCAAACAACAAAAAGACAGACTGCAAAAAAGCAAACAACAAAAAAGGCTCAGTCAACGAAAAAACAGCAGACGGCTCAAAATACAACAAAAAAATCGACTGCCGCTCAAACATCAAACAAAACAACACAGGCAACAGCTCAAACCGCAACTGCCGCACCGCAGGGTAAGCAGGCAACGGATATGCTCCTTTATGCCGCAGCAACAGATTTGCAAATCGGCGACAGCGTAAAACTTGACTACACTTTAAAACCGTCGGGCGTTAATGCCGTTGTTGAGTATTTCTGTGATGAGGAGGATATCATTGACCTTTCTGCCGACGGAACCGTTAAAGGTGTCGGCGAGGGCACTGCGACCGTTGTTGTTTGCGCGAATGACGAAATTTATAGACAGTGCGATTTCAATGTCACACAGGTTTCGCGCGATGTTACGCAAAAATCAAAGGACGATATGAGTATTGTCGAAACAAACTATGCACATTCTCCGAAAACGACGCAGGACGATAAAAGCATTCAAAGCAAACTCCGCGAGCTTGGCGTCAATTTCAATCAGCTTAACGCTCATAAAGATGACTACATATATCCGCTTGCAATAATCGGAGTCACAGCCGTCATTTCTCTTTGCATTGTCGGCGTTAAAAAAATCGCAAAAAAGAGAAAAAGAAAAAGCGAAGACGAAAACGGCGAAAAGGATGAATAATCGGTTGAAAAAACGATAAAATGTCGTATTGAATATCCATCGATTATATACTATAATAAGTGATAAATAATTTTGAATATCTCGGCAAATATATTCGAAACGGAGAAATTCGTTATGTCTATTACAGAAAAAGATAAAGATGTGACCGCAGATTACAAGGACACCGAGGTTACGGCGTTTCTCAAAAAAATCATTGTTTGTATTTTGGATTTTGCACTGTTTTCCGTTGCAAATCTTGCAATGTGCTATTTAACCCAAAACGGTCACATTACACTCAGTTCATACGGAAAAATTGCATTTAATTATCCGCATTTTATAATGGTCGGCGTTATGGCTGTTATTGTCAATTGGTCGCTCGGACTTTACAGAAGTGTATGGAAGTTCGTCGGAAACGATGAAATAGTCAGGGGCACATTCGCCGCTGCAGTTGAAACGGTGTTGTTGTTTTTGATTGACAGAGTGCTGTTTCCAAACATTTTCGGCGTTCCCGGCAGGCTTGCGTGGTTTGCGTATTTGCTCGGTTTCTTCCTTATTGATATTGCCATACTTGCACCGCGTATTTGCTTCAGAATAATCAAAAAAGTGTTTATCCCGATTAGAAAAAGCCGTGACGGCAGAAAAAGAGTAATGATTGTCGGCGCAGGATTTATGGGCAATTTCATTATTGATGCGTTTGTTAACAATCAATACAGAAACGGCTATCCCATAGTTGCTGTCGATGATAATCCCGTCAAAAAGGGCAAAAAAATCAACGGCGTAAAGGTTGCCGGTACATGTGCCGATATTCCTTTGCTCACTTCAAAATACAAGATTGACGAAATTGTTATTTGTATTCCGTCAGCCTCAAAGGCGCGGCAAAAGGAAATTATTGATATTTCCATGAAAACCTCGGCTTCCGTTAAAATCAGCCCGTCGGTTGAGGAATTTCTCGAGCCGGGCGGACCGCGAAAAGCGCGTAAAATCGAAATTTCAGACCTGCTTTCAAGACCGGAGGTCAAACTCGACAAAAAGGTTTGCCGCTATCTCGTCGGTAAAACGATTTTGGTAACAGGCGGAGGCGGCTCAATCGGCTCCGAAATCTGTATGCAGGTTGCAAGATACAATCCGAAAACGATTGTTGTTTTTGATATTTACGAAAATTGTGCGTTTGAGCTTGAAAACGACCTTATCGATAAGTATGATGACCAAATTGATGTTCAGGTGCGCATCGGCTCTGTCAGGGATGTTGACAGACTTCGCGAAATTTTCAGCGAATTTAAGCCCGATGTTGTTTTCCACGCGGCGGCACACAAGCATGTTCCGCTTATGGAGGATTCTCCGTGTGAGGCTGTTAAAAACAATGTTTTCGGTACATACAATGTTGCCAAAATGGCGGATGAATTCAAGGTGCCAAAAATGGTTATCCTTTCAACCGACAAGGCAGTTAACCCCACAAATGTTATGGGTTGCACAAAGCGCATAACCGAAATAATCGTCCAGTATATGAATAAAATCAGCGACAATACGCAGTATGCCGCAGTGCGTTTCGGCAATGTTCTCGGCGCTCACGGCTCCGTTATTCCGATATTTAAAAAACAGATTGAGAATGGCGGTCCGGTTAAGGTTACTCACCCTGACATAACGCGGTATTTTATGACAATTCCGGAGGCGGCACAACTTGTTTGTCAGGCGGGCGGCATTGCCACCGGCGGCGAGGTGTTCGTGCTTGATATGGGCGAGCCGGTCAAAATTATGGATTTGGCAGAAAATCTTATCAAACTTTCGGGTTATACCGTTGACGAAATCGGAATTGAGATTGTGGGACTTCGCCCCGGCGAAAAGCTTTATGAGGAGCTTGCTATGGACAGCGAAATCGCAACACGCAAAAAGACTGCTAACGAAAAAATTTATGTTAACCAGCCCATTGATATTGACGAGCAAAACTTTGTCGATATGATGGACGCTTTAAAAAATATTAACGAGGATAATGTCAGAGATGTGTTGGCTCATTTTGTGCCTACATATCATCCGGCTGAAATTTAATTATGCTTAAGGACAAAAATTATTCGCTGACATATCCGAAAATCGCCGCTCTCGGCTTTGCAGGGATTGTGATTATAGGTTCGGTACTTTTGATGCTCCCGATAAGCTCAAAAACAGGCAATGTTCACTATATTGACGCTTTGTTTACAGCTACATCGGCAACATGCATCACGGGTTTGGTTACTTTTGACACCTTCACAAATTGGACGGTTTTCGGTCAAATTGTGATTATCGTGCTTATTCAAATCGGCGGACTCGGATTTATAACGCTTTTGTCGCTCGCCGTGCGAATGACAAAACAAAAAATGAGTCTTAAACAAAAAATGCTTTTGAAAGAGAGCGTCGGTTCGCTCAATCTCGGCGATGTTAAACGGCTTTTTTCATCAGTGATTATTTTCACTTTTTCGTGTGAACTTGCCGGTGCGGCGTTGCTTTCAACTCGTTTTATTCCGCTTGCCGGATTAAGGCGCGGAGTGTATATGTCGCTTTTCACAAGCATTTCGGCTTTTTGCAATGCCGGCTTTGATTTGATGGGTATGTTTTCGCCGTCGTCATCGCTCACAACTGTAAACGGCGACCCGGTTATTCTTATTACAACATCACTTTTGATTGTATTCGGCGGACTCGGCTTTATCGTTTGGCAGGATATGAAAAGTGTTAAATTCAAATATAAAAAATTCAGCCCATATACAAAGTTGATATTGATAACAACTGCAATTTTGCTTATCGGCGGCAGCGTGCTTTTTTTGTTTTTTGAATACAACAACACCTTTGCCGATATGTCACTCGGAAAAAAGCTGCTAAACGCTTGGTTTTGCAGTGTCACTCCGAGAACGGCGGGCTTTAACAGCGTTGATATTGCCGCAATGACTCCGCAGTCAAAAATGATTACAATAATCTTGATGTTTATCGGCGGCTCAAGCGGCTCAACCGCAGGCGGTGTAAAAACAGGCACGATTGCGGTGCTGTTTTTGTGCGTGCTTTCCGATTTGAAAAACAAGAACGAAATTGAACTTTTCGACCACCGTGTAACGCTCGGCACGGTTAAAAAGGCGATTTCGATTGTTTGCACAAACCTTGCGCTTTTGTTTGCAGGTGTTATAATAATTACATTAAATCAGCCGGTTTTTGATTTGATAAATGTTGTTTATGAATGTGCTTCGGCGCTCGGAACCGTCGGCATCACAACCGGCATCACGCCGCAACTCAGCACACTTTCAAAAATAATCATTATTTCGCTTATGTATATAGGCAGGCTGACCAGTCTTATTTTTGCACTGTCATTTGTTAAAAACAGGGCAAAGACAACAACACAAAAGCCGCGTTGCAATATTATGGTGGGTTAGGAGAAAAATATGAAGACAGTTTTAATTATCGGCGCCGGCAGATTCGGCAGACATTTGGCAACCGATTTATGCAATATGGGCAATGAGGTTATGCTTGTTGACCGCAACGAAAATTTGATAGAGGAATATTCTCATCTTGTCACAACCGCCGAAATCGGCGACTACACGCTTAAAAGCAATCTCGAGGCACTCGGCGTTGAGGATTATGATTATATTTTTGTCTGCATCGGCGAGTTTCAGGACAGCCTTGTTATTGTCGATAATCTTAAGGAACTCGGTGCGCAATATATAATTGGTAAGGCATCATCGGAGGTGCATGAAAAGTTTTTGCTTAAAAACGGTGCTGACAAGGTTATTTATCCCGAAAGAGAAACGGCGTATAACACTGCCGTAAAATATTCAAACAGACGAATTTTCGATTTTGTCAAGCTTGGCGGCGACACCGGAATTTATGAAATCGAGACCCCCGACGCATGGTGCTCAAAGAGCCTTTTACAGCTTGATGTACGCAAAACTCACAATGTCACCGTTATTGCGAGCAAGGACTCTCAAAACCGCGTAAAAGCTATAAATTCAGCCGATTATATCTTTTCAAAAAACGAGCATATTCTCGTTATGGGTGATGCAAAGGATATAAGGAAAATTACAAAAGACAAGTAAAAATTATCGGTCAAAGGCAGTGCTTCCTTTGACCGTTTTTTTGTGTTAAAAAAATTTTACAAAAAAAGTTGAAAATAGTTATTGACATATGTCAGTAACCGAGTATAATGGGTATGGTTGAGTTTTAGATACCTGCCCAATATAATATAAAGAAAGCAACTTGCTTAATCGGCATTTTATATTGGCGAAATTTTCGGAGTGGTAATATGGCAAGGCCAAGAAAAATGCGATGCATTTGTGCTTATCCAAAAAGCATGGAGTTTCGCCCGTTCGGTGAATATGCCGAAACGGTTGATCTCAATTTTGACGAGTACGAGGCATTCAGATTAATTGCAAATATGAAGTTCAGCCAGGAGGAGTGCGCAAAGCAAATGGATGTTGCGCGTTCAACCGTTGCCGCAATATATGAAAGCGCACGCACAAAGATTGCCGACGCTATCGTAAACGGCAAGGCACTTGTTATCCACGGCGGAGATGTTGAGCTTTGTCCCAACAGTTCAACATGCTGCGGCAGATGCGGTCAGCGTGACTGTGATGCCTGCGGTCACTGCGAGCAGGTGCAAAAACTCCAAGGCAAATCAGCAAAATCAGCCTGATTTCAGGCTCTTATATATACTAATCATCTATCATTTATAAAGTAAAACAGGAGGAAAATCAAATGACAGAAGCATGGAAAGGTTTTAAACCGGGCGTTTGGTGCGATGGAATCAATGTATCAAATTTCATTAAGTTAAACTACACCCAATATGACGGTGACGCATCATTCCTCGAAGGACCTACCGAAAGAACAAACAAGGAAATGGCTCGCGTAAAGGAGCTTCTCATCGCTGAAAACGAAAAGGGCGGCGTTCTCGATGTTGACACAGACAGAGTACTTTCAATCCTTTCTCACGATGCAGGCTATGTAGTTGACAAGGACACAGACATTATCGTCGGCCTTCAGACAGATGAGCCTCTTAAGAGAGGTGTATCTCCGTTCGCAGGCTTCAGAAACACTGTTCAGGCTTGTAACGCATACGGCTATGAGCTTTCTGACAAGGTTAAGGACGAATTCACATACAGAACTACACACAACACCGGCGTATTCAGAGCTTATACAGACACAATGAAGAAAGCTCGTCACGCAGGTATTCTTACAGGTCTTCCGGATGCTTATGCCCGCGGCAGAATCATCGGTGACTACAGAAGAATCGCTCTTTACGGTATGGATTACCTTATCGAGCAAAAGAAACTCGACAAGCAAAAGGTCGGCGAGAAGGAATATCTTGATGAAGAAACAATTCATCTTCTTGAGGATCTTTCAAAGCAACTCGATTTCATGAATCAGCTTAAGGGTCTTGCTCTTCGTTACGGTTATGATATTTCAAAGCCGGCTACAACAGCAAAAGAGGCTATTCAGTGGTTATACTTCGGCTACCTCGGCGCTATCAAGGAGCAAAACGGTGCTGCTAACTCAATCGGCAGAATTGCTGAATTTATGGATATTTATATCGAAAGAGATCTTGAAGCAGGCACTCTTACAGAGTCAGAGGCTCAAGAGCTTATCGACGATCTCGTAATCAAACTTCGTTTGGTTCGTCACCTCAGAACTCCTGAGTACAACGACCTCTTTGCAGGCGACCCGGTTTGGGTAACAATGGCTCTTGCAGGTGTTACTTGCGAAGGTAAGCACATGGTTTCAAAGACAAGCTTCCGTGTTCTTCAAACTCTTTACAACCTCGGTTCTTCAGCTGAGCCGAACATCACAGTTCTTTGGTCAGAGCACCTTCCTCAGGGCTTCAAAGATTTCTGTGCTAAAGTTTCTATTGATACAGACTCTATCCAATACGAAAACGACGATGTTATGAGAAGAATGTACGGCGACGACTATGCTATCGCTTGCTGCGTATCTGCAATGAAGATGGGCAAACAAATGCAGTTCTTCGGCGCTCGTTGCAACCTTGCAAAGGTTCTTCTTATGGCTCTCAACGGCGGTAAGGATGAAATCGAAGGCATCCAAATCGCTCCGGAAGGAAAGGTATTTGAAACAGAAGAGCTTAAGTATGATGAGGTTTACGAAGCATACAAGAAGTACCTTTCATGGATGGCAAGACTTTATGTTAACACAATGAACATCATTCACTATATGCACGACAAATATGCATATGAAAGACTTATGATGTCACTTCACGATACAGATGTTGAAAGACTTATGGCATTCGGTGTATCAGGTTTCTCCGTTGCTATTGATTCACTTTCAGCAATCAAATATGCAAAGGTTACTCCTATTAAGGACGAGCGCGGCATCATCACAGAGTTCGATGTTAAGGGCGACTTCCCGAAATACGGCAATGATGATGACAGAGCAGACCTTATCGGTAAGGACCTTATCGAATACTTCTACAAAGAGCTTTGCAAGACTCCTGCATACCGTGGCGCTAGACACACTCTTTCAATCCTTACTATTACTTCAAATGTAATGTACGGCAGAAAGACAGGTTCAACACCTGACGGCAGAAAAGCAGGCGAGCCGTTCGCACCGGGTGCAAACCCAATGCACGGCAGAGATTGCGAGGGTGCTCTTGCATCACTCAACTCTGTTGCAAAACTTAACTACGCTTGCTGTCAAGATGGTATTTCAAACACATTCTCAATCACTCCGGATGCTCTCGGCAAGGATGATGAGGACAGAGTTGAACACCTCACAACAATGCTTGACGGTTACTTTGAGCAAGACGCTCATCACCTCAATGTTAATGTTCTTAACAGAGAAAAGCTCATCGCTGCTATGAACGACCCGACACTTTATCCTTCACTTACAATTCGTGTTTCGGGCTACGCAGTAAACTTCAACAAGCTTACTCGTGACAAGCAGGAAGAGGTTATCGCTCGTACATTCCATAAGTCAATGTAATCGGGCAATTGCTGTAATTATTAATTTTGGATTTATAATAATGTAGCAAAGGGCACACACCAATCGGTGTGTGCCCTTAATTTTTTAAAAGACGGTTAAACAGAGAAATATATTACTGAAAAAGGCTTGGACAACGAGTCCAAGCCTTTTGAGCATTTGTTAAATGAAAAACTATTTATCTCCGCTTAAACAATCATACCGGATTCTATCCAATTCAGGACAGAGGGGTATTCCTCTTTGTATTCGTCAAGTCTGTCGGTGTTTGAATCAACAAATGCCTGAAATTCGTCCACATCCTCAAAGGCGAATGTGAAATCCTGCTGAAAATCGTATGTTGCGGCAAAGAAATAGTTGAACAAATCGTCTGCCGAGAAAAGCTCAAGCAGCTTGTCCGCAACGATTTCGGTTGTGTAGTCAAGCGCATTTTTTATTGTAAGTCCGTCGTCCTCGTCATCGGCGTCAATTTCGGGATTTTCGTAGCAATAGTCTATTGCCGCCTCATCGCCGATGCCCAAGTTGGCAAGATTTGTGATTATTTCCTGAAAATCGGTTTCATTTGTTTCGTCATACATTCTGTAAACAAATTCGTTGATTAAATTCTTAATTGCAATAGCTTTGAATACGGCGTCAACCTCGTGACCCTCCTCGTCGGTTACGGCAAAGCCGTCCTCTTCAAAATTATCCCAAATCAATTCGTATAAATATGTGTATTTGTCCTTTTCTTCAAAAATTGCTTCGTGCAAATAGCTGCTTAAATCCATATTGACCTCCGTTAATGATGATTTACGGACTTATTGTATAACATATTATAAACATTTTCAATATTGCAATGCATATAATTTTAGTTTATAATTGGATTTAATCAGATTATTACGGAGATGACTCTTATGCAATACGAAATTACAAGCAACGAGGCAAGCGCTGTTGTAGGCTTAAAGGGCGCAATGCTCAACTCGTTAAAGAAAAACGATACAGAATATTTGTGGCAGGGCGACGAGGAGCATTGGTCGGGTCAGGCACCGGTTTGCTTTCCGATAGTCGGTGTTTTGCGTGACTCAAAGGGAACAGCGTTTGGCAAGCCGTGCGAAATGAAACGCCATGGAATAGCGCGCATTTCTCCGTTTGAGCTTTTTGAAAAACACAAAAATTCCGTCACATTTATTCAAAAAAGCAGTGACGAAACAAAAAAGCAATATCCGTTTGATTACGAACTGAAAATAAAATACACAATCAACGGCTCAACCGTTACAAACGAATACATAATAACAAACACAGGCTCGTCGCCGATGCCGTTTGTTATCGGCGGACATCCTGCGTTTAATTGTCCGCTTTGCGACGGCGAGGTGTTTGAGGATTACAAGGTCGTTTTTGACAGAGCGATGACAAAAAGCGCGCTTCGTCCCGATCATCACAGCGGTCTTGTCGATGTTGAAAAGCGCTATCAAGTTCTTGAAAACAGCGACACGATTAATCTTGTTCACGATTTGTTTGAGGAAAAAGACGCATTGATCTTTGACAATATCGACTCAAAATGCGCCACTTTAATCGGTCCGAACGGCAAGGGTGTCAAAATCGAGTATCAGGATATGACAAATCTGCTTGTTTGGTCAGCATGCGGAAATGCCGATTTCGTTGCGCTTGAGCCGTGGACGGGAATTTCCACCTGCTCGGATGAGGACGAAAAAATCGAAAACAAGCGCGGTATGACAATTCTGCAACCCGACGAAACAGCTTCATTTAAATTTAAAATCACAATGATTTAACTGTTGATTTATAGATTATTAATAATTGTTTGATATAATTCAAAACGGTGAAACAAATGAATTACGGAATGATAAGAGCGGCGGCGGCAAGTTTAAGGCTAAAGGTTGCCGACCCGACATACAATAAAGAAAAAATCAAAGAGGCGATTGACTGCGCCGAGCAAAAGGGCACAAGGCTTATAGTTTTGCCCGAGCTTTGCGTGACAGGCTATACATGCGCCGATTTGTTTTTTACAAAATCGCTTCAACACAGCGCCGAAAATGCGCTTAAGGAAATAATCGAATACACATCGGGCAAAAATATTGTTGCGGCTGTCGGTATGCCGGTGCCGTTTTACAACAGTTTGTATAATTGCGCCGTTGTTATCGGCAACGGCAGGATTTACGGCATCGTGCCGAAAATTCATCTTGCAAATTATAACGAGTTTTACGAAAAGCGTTGGTTTGCCTCGGGCAGTGATTTCAAATCGTGCCAAAACATTGATTTTTGCGGATTTGAAACGACAATCGGTTCTCAAATTTTTGATTTGGGCGGCGGTGCTGTTTTGGGCTTGGAGCTTTGCGAGGATTTGTGGGTTCCGACCCCTCCGAGCGGAAGTCTTACCCTCAGCGGTGCAAATATTATTGCAAATCTTTCGGCAAGCGACGAATATGTTTCAAAGGCACAGTACAGACGCGACCTTGTTTCAAATCAGTCTGCACGCTGTATTTGTGCATATGTTTATTCGGGCGCAGGCGTTTGCGAAAGCACAACCGATTTGGTTTTCTCGGGCGCAACCTTGATTGCCGAAAACGGCTCGGTTATCGCGCAGGGCAAGCGATTTGCACGCGATAACGAAATTATCGTTTCCGATATAGATATTGAACGCATCAATTCTCAACGCCGCGGTAATATGTCATTTGAAAATTCGCTCAATGAGTTAAAAATTACTCAAATACCGCTTAATAACAACGAAAACGAATTGACTTATCGCTTTGTAGATGCCCATCCGTTCGTTCCGTCGGATGACGAAAAGCGCCGCGAAAGATGCGAGGAGATTTTTGCGATTCAGGCAGCAGGACTTGCCAAAAGACTTGAGCACGTCGGCTCAAAAGGCTGTGTTATCGGCATTTCGGGCGGTCTTGATTCAACGCTTGCACTTCTTGTTGCAGTTGAGGCGATGAAACTTATTGGCAAGCCGTCAAGCGATATTCTCGGCATAACAATGCCGGGTTTCGGCACAACTGACAGAACATATAATAACGCAATAGATTTGATGAAATCGCTCGGCGTTACTATAAAAGAAATCAGCATAAAGGACGCCTGCGTTCAGCATATGAAAGATATTGAGCATGACGAGGCGGTCAAGGATATAACATACGAAAACACCCAAGCGAGAGAACGCACACAGATTTTGTTCGATATGGCAAACAAGCACAACTGCCTGCTTGTCGGAACGGGTGATTTGAGTGAACTTGCAATGGGTTGGTGCACATATAACGGCGACCATATGAGCATGTACGGCGTAAATGCCTCCGTGCCAAAAACACTTGTGCGCTATCTTGTTGATTATGTTGCAAAAATCAGCGACGAAAAAACAAAAGCAATTTTGCTTGATGTCCTCGACACACCTGTTTCACCCGAGCTTTTACCGCCCGACAGCGACGGCAAAATCGCACAAAAGACAGAGGACAATATCGGTCCTTACGAATTGCACGATTTCTTCCTTTACAATTTCGTTCGTTTCGGATTTGAAAAGGATAAGCTCCGTCGCCTTGCAATTAAAGCGTTTGACGGCGTTTATGACAGTGCAACGATTGAAAAATGGCTCGGTGTGTTTATAAAACGCTTTTTTATCAGCCAATTCAAGCGTTCTTGCATACCCGATTCGCCGAAAGTCGGCTCTGTTTCACTCAGCCCGCGCGGCGATTGGAGAATGCCGAGCGACGCATCGTTTAAAGATTTTATTTAATGCTTTCCGGCAATGAAATTCATTGCCTTGATATATCGCAGATAAGCAAAATTTTTTGCGCACCCCATAGGGCTACGATGGGCGTGCCGTTGTCAACCTTGTAGCCGGAAGGGTAATGTGATTATTATGAAAAATAAAAAGGCAATCCTTGCAGTTGTTCTTGTTGTTGCAATCGTTGCGGCGTTTGCGGCGTGTTCAAAATCAAGCAAAGATGATAAAGGCTCAACCTCGCAGATTACAGCCGCAGTTACCGATTCAAACGGCGAGGCTGTAACGGATGAAAACGGCGTTATTGTTACCGAAAAGGTCGGCGGCGAGGTGGTGACCGATAAAAGCGGCAAGCCTGTAACCGAGGTTGTTACGCAAAAAGGCGGTCAAACCGTTACCGATAAAGCAGGTAAAGCAGTTACGCAGGTTGTAACTGAAAAATCAACCGCACCATCAAAATCGGGCGACAAAACAAGCACAACCAAAAAGAGCAACAAGCCTGCGGCACCGTCGGCTCCGTCAAGCCTTAAGGCAGGCAGTGTCACTCAAACAAGCCTTAAACTCACATGGTCGGGCAAAGCAAACGGCTATCAAATTCAGTTAAGCACCGACAGCGGTAGCCATTGGACAACGCTTGAAAAAGCATACAAATCAAAATCATACACCGCAAAGAAACTTTCAAGTTATACCGACTATATTTTCCGTGTTCGCGCATACAATCAAAATTCAAACGGAACTTCGTATTCAAAATGGACAGTTGTTTCAGTAAAAACAAAGGCCAATGAAAAATCAAAAAGATATATCACGGTTTCTGTAAAACTTCCCTCAAGCGGCGGCAGCGACACACTCAATATTTATGTCGACGGAAAACTTGTTAAGTCTCAAAAAGTCAACTTTGACGGCTCGACATACAAATACAAAACAACAAAAAAATATGAAGGTCTTGTTACAATAAAAGCCGAGTTTTCGTCAAAAGGTAAGGAAACGGCGGCTTCAACCGACAAGGATTCGTGCTATTTGAGCCTTGATGACAAGGGCATCGTTATCGTTGACGGCAGTGATGACTGATTTTGTTAAACTTTTACAAAAAAACAATATAAAATAGTATACATTCAACAAAAACAGGGTCATTCGCCCTGTTTTTTTGTTTGAAATAATGATAAAAAATGTCATATAACAGTGTTAGAATTTTCAAAACGGGCATAATTTTGGCTTTAAGTGATTGAAATTGAAAAATCAAAATGATATAATTTAGTGTGGTAAGTATGGAAAATGCAATTTTCCGCCACTGACTGCAAATTTTTTATGGAGGCTATTCCAATGGCAAGAAAAAAGAAAACGATGGACGGTAACAGTGCCGCTGCTCATGTCAGCTACGCATTTACGGAAGTTGCCGGTATCTATCCTATCACACCTTCTTCACCTATGGCAGAGGAAACAGATGCCATGGCTGCAAGAGGAGTTAAAAACCTTTTCGGTCAAACCGTTAAGGTTGCAGAGCTTGAATCCGAAGGCGGTGCAGCAGGTGCTGTTCACGGTTCTCTTTCTGCGGGCGCTTTAACAACAACATACACAGCATCGCAGGGTCTTTTGCTTATGATTCCCAATATGTATAAGATTGCCGGCGAGCTTATTCCGAGTGTTATTCATGTTTCGGCTCGTTGCGTTTCTACACATGCGCTTAACATTTTCGGCGACCATTCCGATGTTATGGCATGCCGTCAAACGGGCTATGCAATGCTTTGCTCGGCAAATGTTCAGGAGGTTATGGATCTCGGCGCAGTTGCTCACCTTGCAACACTTAAGAGCCGTGTTCCGTTCCTTCACTTCTTTGACGGTTTCCGCACCTCACACGAGGTTCAGAAGATTGAAATTTGGGATTATGAAGATTTGAGAGATATGCTTGATATGCAGGATGTCGCAGATTTCCGTGCAAGAGCACTCAATCCGGAGCATCCCGTTCTCCGCGGCTCGGCAGAAAACTCCGATATTTTCTTCCAGCACAGAGAGGCTTGTAACAAATACTATAACGATGCGGTTGCCGCAACTGTTATGTATATGGACAAGGTTAACGAAAAAATCGGCACAAATTACAAGCCGTTTAACTACTACGGTGCACCTGATGCCGACAGAATTATCATTGCTATGGGCTCTGTTTGCGATACAATCAAGGAAACAGTTGATTTCCTTAATGCATGCGGCGAAAAAACAGGTATGGTTTGTGTTCACCTTTACAGACCGTTCTCTGCAGAGTATCTTATTTCTGCTATTCCCGAAACAGTTAAAACAATTTCCGTTATCGACAGAACAAAAGAGCCGGGCTCACTCGGCGAGCCGCTTTATCTCGATGTTGTTGCAGCTCTTAAAGGCTCAAAGTTCGACGGCGTTGAAATTTACGGCGGTCGCTACGGTTTAGGCTCAAAGGATACTCTTCCTGCTCACATTATTTCGGTATTTGCAAATATGAATGCCGCAGAGCCAAAGAAAACATTTACCCTTTCAATCGAGGATGATGTTACAAATCTTTCACTTCCTATCACCGAAACACCCGATACAACACCTAAGGGCACAACCTCATGCAAATTCTGGGGTCTCGGCTCGGACGGTACTGTAGGTGCAAATAAGGACTCTATCAAGATTATCGGCGACCATACCGATATGTACGCTCAAGGTTATTTCTTCTATGATTCAAAGAAATCCGGCGGTATCACGGTATCTCACCTTCGTTTCGGCTCATCACCGATTACATCAACATATCTTATCAACAAGGCAAATTTTGTTGCCTGCCACAATCCGTCATATGTTAACAAATATGATATGGTGCAGGATCTTCTTCCGGGCGGAACATTCCTTCTTAACTGTATTTGGAGCCCTGAGGAACTTGACGCAAATCTCCCTGCATCAATGAAGAGATATATTGCTCAAAACAACATCAACTTCTACACAATCAACGGTATCAAGATTGCTGAGGAAGTTGGTCTTCCGGGTCGTGCATCAACAATTCTTCAGTCTGCATTTTTCACCATCAGCGGTATTCTCCCTGTTGACGAAGCAATCGGATATATGAAAGAAAAGGTTGTCGCTAAATTCTCAAAGAAGGGCGAGGCTGTTGTTAACTCAAACTGCAACGGTATCGACCGCGGCTCTAAAGAAGTTGTTAAAATCGATGTTCCTGCATCTTGGGCTGATGCAAAGGATGAGGAAAACGATTATGAAGTGCCGACAAACAGACCCGAAATGAAGAAGTTTGTTAAAAACATTCTTCACCCTGTTGACAGACTTCACGGTGACGATCTCCCTGTTTCAGCATTCCTTGACAGCGCAGACGGCGTTTATCCGCAAGGTTCTGCCGCATTTGAAAAGAGAGGCATTGCCGTTGATGTTCCTGAATGGGATCCTACAAAGTGCGCACAGTGTAACCTTTGTTCAATGGTTTGTCCTCATGCAGTAATCAGACCTATTTGTATGAACGAGGAAGAGGCTGCCGCCGCTCCCGAGGGAACAAAGATGATTAAGAGCAAGAGAACAGATTATCAATATGCTCTTATCACATCTGTTCTTGACTGTACCGGTTGTGCATCATGTGCAAATGTTTGTCCTACAAAGTCACTTACAATGAAGCCGATTGCATCTCAGCTTGATGTTCAAAAGTCATTCGACGCACTTGTTGACACATCTGTTAAGCCCGAGGTAGCAAATCAAACAACAATCGGCGTTCAATACAAAAAGCCTTATCTTGAGTTCTCTGGTGCTTGCGCAGGTTGCGGCGAAACACCATATGCAAAACTTGCCACACAGCTTTACGGCGACAAGATGTATATTGCAAACGCAACAGGCTGTTCTTCAATTTGGGGCGGCTCTGCTCCGTCAACACCTTACACCGTAGATGAAAACGGTCACGGCCCTGCTTGGTCAAACTCATTGTTTGAGGATAACGCAGAGTTCGGCTACGGTATGTATCTTGCTCAAAAGCAAATCCGTGAAAGACTTGCCGCAGACGCAGTTACACTCTCCGAGGCAGGTGTTAAAGAGGCTGACGCTTGGCTTGCAACATATGATGATGCAGCAGTAAACGATAAGGATGCTGCCGCTCTTATCGATGCACTCAAATCAGCATCACTCAGCGGTGACGCAAAGGCTGCCGCAGAGGACTTCCTTAAGGATGCAGATTATGCTGCTAAAAAATATCAATTCATCTTCGGCGGCGACGGTTGGGCATACGACATCGGCTTCGGCGGTCTTGACCATGTAATCGCTCAAAACGAGGATGTTAATATCGTTGTATTTGATACAGAGGTTTATTCAAATACAGGCGGACAGGCATCAAAATCAACTCCTACCGGCGCAGTTGCAAAATTTGCCGCTTCCGGTAAAGTTGTTAAGAAGAAGGACCTTGCACAAATCGCAATGTCATACGGCTATGTATATGTTGCATCTGTTGCTATGGGTGCTAATGCAAATCAGTGTCTCAAAGCATTCCAGGAGGCTGCGGCTTATCATGGTCCGTCACTCATCATTTGCTATGCTCCTTGTATTAACCACGGTATCAAGATGCCGTTCAACCAGGCAGAGCAAAAGAAGGCTGTTGCAGCAGGCTATTGGAACTTGTTCAGATACAATCCTGCTCTTATTGCCGAGGGCAAGAATCCGTTCAGCCTTGATTCAAAGGCTCCGAGCGCAGATTATGTTGAGTTTATCGAGGGCGAAACAAGATATTCCGCTCTTAAGCGCTCGTTCCCGGGCAAGGCAGAAAAGCTCTTCAGCATTGCAGCCGAAAACTCAATTGAAAAGTATAACAAGCTCACAAAACTTGTTGATTATTATGCACCCGATGCAAAATAATTGAATTAAACGAGCCGCAGACATTCACTGTCTGCGGCTTTCTTTCTGCCTTTTATCATTGCGTTCAGCGTAATTGTGCTGTCAGAAATCGCTAAGCTTGTATTCCGCCTTTTTTCAAAGAAAATAAATAATATTAAAATATGACAAGGTAACGAGATGCGCGTTCGGCATAGCCTTGTTGCCTTGTCTTTTGTTTTATTTGAGGTGAAATGATGCGTTGCAAATAGTTGTCAGCATTGTTTTCACTCGCTTTATCAACCTTTTAGACGGTTAATGTTATCAAATAAAAAAGCAAAGGTAAACACCTTTGCTTTTTATTTGTCATTTAATCCTAATAAATAATCGGATGATACATCAAAAAATTTGCAAAGCGACACAATATCATCAATACTCGGCTCATATTTGCCGCGCTCAATGTACGAAATTTTGCGTTGCGTCATATTGACCTGTGCGCCAAGCTCACTTTGTGTCAAATCTCTGTCCTCACGCAAATTCCGTATTCGTTCACCAAAATTCAAATTCATTCGTATCACCGATGTCATTCTATCATAGACGGAAAGTATCTATTGACAAATAGACGGAAAATGTCTATAATTGCAATATAATATATATTTAGGAGAATTTGAATAAAAAGATTTACTAAAATTATGGTATTTGCAACAGCAATTGCGGCAATTGCGCTTTGCCTTTGCTCGTGTGCAAGGTCATCGGAGAATAAAGCAAATTATAATGAAGACAGCGACAATACAATTTCAGACTATTCCGATACACAAACCGAAACAACATCAATACCGTTAAACGAATACGGATTTAACAATATGGACGAGTGGGGCGATGTTCTTATAGAAGTTACACAAAATGATAACGGCGGATTTGTAACATCCGACAACGGCGACAATTATGTTACTTATAATGAGGGAATGGGTACGCTAAGATTCTTTCCGAATAACCAAATGTATGTTTTTTCTGAATACCATCCGTCAACAGATAGCTTTGAGCCGTATTCCGAGGGTTCATTTAAATATGAAGTGCTTGATAATGATAATTGTTCTTATGGCGTTTCTGATTTTTATATTTCAGAAAGGATTGAAGAAAAAGGTGCGGTCATAATGAAGATAAATAATAAATATTATATCCCTATTTCATTGATTGACGAATCCAAAGAGGTACTGATAGGACAAAGCGAATACGGATATGACGCGTATCATTTAAAGTTAAAAAGCAAATAAAAAATCTGCTTTAATACATTGTGCAATGCGCTTTTGAGAAAATTTATAATTGCTTTTTTGCGCAAAAAAATTCCCCGATGTTAAATTTTGGCATCGGGGAATTTTGCTGTTATATATTGTTTTTTGCCTTTTGCTCTGCGGCGAGGGCTTTGAATTTTTTGTGTTTTGAAAGATAAATTATCGCGAGCGGAATGTCTGCAAGAAGCCACGCGGCGGGAGCGGCATAGCAAACGGCGTTGAAGCCGATAATCTTAGTGAAAATAAATGCTACTGCAAGTCTGCCGAAAAATTCACCTGCTCCTGCAATCATATTTGAATATGTAAAGCCGAGACCCTGCAATGTGTTTCGCAAAACAAACAAAATCGCAACAAGGCTGTAGCACTCTGCCGTGGCGATGATATATTGCTTTGCCGCCGCCATAATTGCGGCGTTCGGCTCTGTCATAAACAGCGAAACCGTCGGCAAGCCGATTAAATACAGCGTAAGGCTCATTATAACCGACACAACTATATCTGCGATGAATATTTTTTTAACCGATTTTGTGATTCGCTCGTAGTTTCGTGCGCCGTAGTTTTGACCGACGAATGTCTGCGTTGCAACGCCGAGTCCCGACATGGGTATATTTGTCAAATTTTCAACTCTGCCTGCGGCGGTGAAGCCTGCAATTACATTTGCGCCGAATGAATTGACTGCGCTTTGCAGACACATTGAACCGATTGATGTGATTGTAAATTGGAGTGAAACAGGGATACCGAGCTTGATTTGCTCCCAAGCCGTCGCCATATTCGGCTTTAGGTCGCTTTTTTTGATTTCAACATCCTTGTTGTATTTGATAACATAAATGCCGGTTAAAAGCGCGGCTACGGCGTTGGCAATAAGCGTTGCCCACGCGGCGCCCTCAACGCCCCATTTAAAGTTTTTGACAAATAATAAATCAAGAACAGAATTGACTATAACGCTGACTATAAAGAAATACAGCGGTTTTTTACTTTCACCGACAGCTCTTGAAATTGCTGTGAAATTGTTTGACAGCATTTGAAACGGAACGCCGAAATAAAGGATGTTCATATACGCCGCCGAAAGGTCGATGATTTCGCTCGGTGTGCCTATTGCCTTTAAGAGCGGTCTTGTCAAAATATGCGCAACGATAATAATTGCAACGCCGACAATTGCTGAAATTGTGATGCTGTTGCCGGCATAGTGCGACAACTTGCGTTTGTCGCCTGCGCCGAATGCGTGCGCAACAGGGATTGTAAATCCGCTTGTCAAGCCGAAAGCCGCACCGATTAAAAATGAGCCGATAGGACCGACATTGCCGACTGCGGCAAGCGCATCGGTGCTGACATATCTGCCGACTATAATATTATCGACAAGCGAATAATTATACTGTAAAAGTGACGAAAGCATTATCGGCAACGAAAAAAACACAATGGTTTTTATCGGACTGCCGGTGAGCATATTATTTTTTCTCATTTTTCTACCTTGATAAATCGAAATAATCCGTTTGACTCAGTTATCGACCGGTTATTTTTTCTGTATATTCACCAAATTTGAATTTGCGTTGACAAACTTAATGCTATTATATACTTAAATCACAGAAAATCAAGGAAATTTTAGCAATAAATAGGAAAAAATACATATTGATTTATTATTAACAATCATATATAATAAAAATGTATGCATAGGGCAATTTCTAAATCAGCCCTAAATTCATAAAAATCTATCAAAGAGAGGTTATAACAATGGATGCATTAAATAAAAAGACTGTTGAAGACATTGATGTTAAGGGCAAAAGAGTTCTTGCTCGTTGCGATTTCAATGTTCCGCTTAAAGACGGCGAAATCACAAATGACAAGAGAATCGTTGCAGCTCTTCCGACAATCAAATATTTGAAGGACCACGGTGCAAAGGTTATCCTTTGCTCACACCTCGGCAGACCTAAGGGAGAATACAAACCCGAGTTTTCACTTGCTCCGGTTGCGGCTAAGCTTTCCGAGTATCTCGGTCAAGAGGTTAAGCTTGCAGAGGACCCTGAAGTTGTAGGTGCAAACGCAAAGGCTATGGCGGCAGAACTTAAGGACGGCGATGTTATGCTCCTTGAAAATGTTCGCTACAGAAAAGAAGAAACAAAGAACGAGGAAGTTTTTTCAAAGGAACTTGCTTCTCTCGCAGATATTTTTGTTAACGACGCATTTGGTACTGCACACAGAGCACACTGCTCAACAACAGGTGTTGCCGCATATCTTCCGGCTGTTTGCGGTTTTCTTATCCAAAAGGAAATCAAGTTCATGGGCGGCGCTCTTGCCGATCCTAAAAGACCGCTTGTTGCTATTTTAGGCGGTGCAAAAGTTTCCGATAAAATCGGTGTAATTTCAAACCTTCTCGATAAGTGTGACACAATCATTATCGGCGGCGGTATGGCTTACACATTTATGAGATATCTCGGCCATTCAATCGGCACTTCTCTTCTTGAAGAGGATTGGATTGAAAAAGCAGGTCAAATGATGGCTGATGCAAAGGAAAAGGGCGTTAAATTCCTTATCCCTGTTGACAACAAGGTAGGCAAGGAGTATGACGAAAACACCGAGTCAAAAATTGTTAATTCAGATGAAATTCCTGACGGCTGGATGGGTCTTGACATCGGTCCGGAATCACAAAAGCTCTTTACAGACGCTATCAAGGGCGCAGGCACAGTAATTTGGAACGGTCCTATGGGCGTTTCCGAGTGGAAGAATTTTGAAGACGGCACAGTTGCAGTTGCAAAGGCAGTTGCAGACTCGGGCGCAATCTCAATCATCGGCGGCGGCGATTCTGTTGCGGCTGTTACAAAGCTTGGCTTTGCAGATAAGATGAGCCACATCTCAACCGGCGGCGGCGCATCTCTCGAATTCCTTGAGGGCAAAGAACTTCCGGGTATCGCAGCTCTTCAGGATAAAGACTGATTTTGTTAAATATTCTTTTTAAAAGAGGTAAATATAATGAATAAGCAATTAAGAAAAGCAGTTATTGCAGGTAACTGGAAAATGAATAAAACTCCTGCACAAACAACAGAGCTTATTAATGCAATGAAGCCGCTTGTAGCAGATGCCGATTGCGGCGTTGTACTTTGCGTTCCTTTTGTTGATATTCCGGCAGCAGTTGAAGCCGCTAAAGGCTCAAACATTAAAATCGGTGCTGAAAATGTTCACTTTAAGGACAGCGGTGCTTTTACAGGCGAGGTTGCGGCAGATATGCTCCTTGAACTTGGCGTTGAATATGTAGTTATCGGTCACAGCGAAAGAAGAACATATTTCGGCGAGACAGACCAAACTGTTAACCTTCGCACACTCAAAGCTCTTGAAAAAGGTCTTAAGCCAATCATTTGTGTTGGCGAAACTCTTGAGCAAAGAGAACTCGGTTATACAGAAACTTTGTTAAAGTATCAAACAAAAATGGCTCTTACAAATGTAACTGCTGACCAACTTAAGGATGTTATTATCGCTTATGAGCCTGTTTGGGCTATCGGTACAGGCGTTACAGCTACTGCCAATCAGGCTGATGAGGGCAACGGCTTCGTTCGTTCGGCTATTGCCGAGGCTTACGGTGCAGATGCTGCTGAATCGGTAACAATTCAGTACGGCGGCTCAATGAACGCTAAAAATGCCGACGAGCTTGTTTCAAAGGTAAATGTTGACGGCGGTCTTATCGGCGGCGCATCACTCAAGGCAGAGGATTTTGCAGTTATCGTTAAAGCTGCTTCTAAATAATGCAATTATGGGTGGGAATTTTCCTGCCCATTTGTTTTGGAGGATAAAAATACAATGAAAAAGACTAATGTACTTTGTATTATGGATGGTTGCGGCCACAATCCGTCAGATTTCGGCAACGCTGTTTCAGCTGCTAAAAAGCCGAATCTTGACAAACTTATGGCTGACTATCCGTACACATATATCGGTGCGTCGGGACTTGATGTAGGCTTGCCCGACGGTCAGATGGGCAACTCCGAGGTAGGTCACACAAATATGGGTGCCGGCAGAGTAGTTTATCAGGAACTTACAAGAATCACAAAATCAATTCAGGACGGCGACTTTTTCGAGAACGATGCTCTCAAGACGGCAGTTCAAAGCGCTATTGACAACAACGGTGCTCTTCACCTTATGGGTCTTATGAGCGACGGCGGCGTTCACTCGCACAACACTCACCTTTGGGCTTTGATTGAGCTTGCAAAGAAGATGGGACTTGAAAAGGTTTATATCCATTGCATTATGGACGGCAGAGATGTTCCGCCGACTTCGGGCAAGGATTATGTTGCCGAGGCAATTGAAAAGACAGAAGAAATCGGCGTGGGCAAGGTTGCAACTGTTGTAGGCCGTTACTACGCTATGGACAGAGATAACAACTGGGACAGAGTTAAAAAGGCATATGACGCACTTGTTTTCGGCGAGGGCATCCAAACAACCGACCCGGTTGCTGCTATTGAAAAATCATACGAAACAATCGACGGCGACGGCAAAAACCTCACCGACGAATTTATTCTCCCGACTGTTTGCCTTGAGAACGAGGGCAGAATTTCAGACGGCGACAGCGTTGTTTGCTTCAACTTCCGCCCCGACAGAGCAAGAGAAATCACAAGAACATTTGTTGACGATGATTTCAAGGGCTTTGAGAGAACAAGACTCAATGTTCACTATGTTTGCATGACACAATATGACGCAACAATGCCCAATGTTGATGTTGCATTCAAGCCGCAGACGCTCAAAAACACATTCGGTGAATATCTTGCAAAGCTCGGTATGACACAGCTTCGTATCGCTGAAACAGAAAAATATGCCCATGTAACATTCTTCTTCAACGGCGGCGTTGAGGCTGTCAACGAGGGCGAGGACAGAATCCTTATCCCTTCACCGAAGGTTGCAACATATGATTTACAGCCGGAGATGAGCGCATATAAGGTTTCGGAAAAACTTAACGAGGCAGTAAGATCGGGCAAATACGATGTAGTAATCGTAAACTTTGCAAACTGCGATATGGTCGGACACACAGGTGTGTTTGATGCGGCTGTAAAGGCTGTTGAAACTGTTGACGAGTGTGTAGGCTCGCTTTATGACGCTGTTATGGACAACGGCGGCACACTTTTCGTAACCGCAGACCACGGCAACGCCGATCAAATGGAAGAGCCGGACGGTTCACCGTTCACTGCTCACACAACAAACAAAGTTCCGTTTATTTGTGTTAACTGCGGCGATAATGTTGAGCTTCGCGAGGGCGGTAAACTTTCAGACATTGTTCCGACAATGCTTAAGGTAATGAATCTTCCGCAGCCCGAGGAAATGACAGGCACTTCAATTATCAAATAATTTTGGTCGATTTTTTAAGCTGCTCGGGTAACCGGGCAGTTTTTGCATAATTTTAATGTAATATAAATACTATTATTAGAGGTGAACTATTATGTTTAAAGAAATTGCTTTTACCGATGTTAAGGAAAATGTTGTTGATTTGCTCAAAAATCAATGGGCGCTTGTTACGGCAGGTGATAAAAACGGCTTTAACCCCATGACTGTTTCTTGGGGTGCTGTCGGCGAACTTTGGGCGCAGGATATGGCTACAATTTATATCCGCCCTCAAAGATACACCGTTAAATATCTTGAAGAACAGGATTATTTTACAATCAGCGTTTATCCGCCGGAACTTAAAAAACAGATTCACGGCGTTTGCGGCTCAAAAAGCGGCAGAGATACCGATAAGGCAAAAGAAGCAGGCATCACACCTGTTTTTGACGAAAAAGCTCCTTATTTTAAGGAGGCAAAACTTGTTCTTGTTTGCCGCAAGGTTGCAAAGGGCGAGTTCAAACCCGAGCAGTTTATTGATAAATCAATCATTCCTGCTCAATATTCTCAAAACGATTTCCACTATATCTATTACGGCGCAATCGAAAAGGTATTGATTAACGAATAAAGCAAAATAATTTTATTCTCCGTCAGGGTAAAGCGTCTTGGCGGAGATTTTGATATAAAGGTATTGATTTTTAGACAGCTTTAGTGTATAATACTTTTACGAAAAGAGTGCTTTTGCGCCTTTTATGTAGCGTATGGGCCCTGTGCGACGGGATGCTACGAACCTTGTCAGGCGGGGAACCGAGCAGCAATAAGTGGATTATTCTGTGTGCCTCAGACAAGTCTGTATGCTACATAAAAGGCGCGAGGGCTTTTTTTATTGAATTGTCCTCGCGGTTTTATTTTTATGCCGCGCGATATAAATTTGTGCTTGGGCACAATCTGTCATCGCTCTATCGGGCTATAGTAGGGCGTGTGGATTACACATTTGTAGCCGGAAGGGCTGTGGAAGATAATATGTATCAGGTTTTATACAGAAAATACAGACCAAAAGTCTTTTCGGATGTTTACGGTCAGGACCATGTAACCTCCACACTTAAAAACGAAATAAAAAGCGGAAGAATTTCGCACGCTTATCTTTTCACCGGCTCACGCGGAACGGGCAAAACCACCTGCGCAAAAATTCTTGCAAAGGCTGTCAATTGCGAAAACAGCGTTGACGGCGAGCCGTGCAACGAGTGCGAAGTTTGTAAGGGTATCGACAGCGGCGCGATTTATGATGTTGTCGAGATTGATGCGGCGTCAAACAACGGCGTTGACAATATCCGCAACCTGCGTGAGGAGGCTAACTACACTCCCACAAGGGGCAAATACCGTGTATATATTATTGACGAGGTGCACATGCTTTCTACGGGCGCGTTCAACGCCCTGTTAAAAACGCTTGAGGAGCCGCCGGCGCATGTAATTTTTATTCTTGCAACGACCGAGGTTCACAAGCTCCCGGCAACAATTCTTTCGCGTTGCCAAAGGTTTGATTTCAAACGCATTCAGCCCGAAACAATGGCTGTCAGACTTAAGCAGGTTGCCGAACTTGAGGGTATGACTCTTGCCGACGATGCCGCAATACTCATTGCACGCATTGCCGACGGCGCACTGCGCGACGGATTGTCTATTCTTGACCAATGCGCAGGCAGAAGCAAGGAAATAACAGCCGAGCTTGTGTCCGATGTAGCAGGGCTTGCAGGCAGAGAGGCAATGTATCAACTGTCGGACTGCATTGCATCAAAGGATTCAAGCGGAGCAATGACGATTATCAGCGAACTTTATCAAAACAGCTATGATATGGAGCGCCTTTGCGTTGAAATGATAAGCCATTTCAGAAATTTCCTTGTTGTCAAAACAGTAAGACAGAGCAGGGAACTTATCATTTGCACCGACGATGAGTACGAAAGCATACTTGCAGGCGCAAAAAAATTCACTATCGAGGGAATACTTCATTCGCTTGATTTGTTCCAAAACACACTTGTTGCAATCAAGGGCGGAGCAACCGCTCGCATCGAGGTTGAAATGGCGTTTGCAAAACTTTGCGAGCCGAAACTCGAGGGCGATATTTCATCGGTGCTTGACAGATTGTCAACCCTTGAAAGAGCGGTGAAAAACGGCACCGTTGCCGTATCGGCACAACCGCAAAGCGCACCTGTTCAAGAGGCGCCTAAGCCGCAGACCGTTCAAAAGCCGACAAATGTCGAGCCGGAGCCTGTTGCAAATGTAAACCGTCAATCGGAGCCTGACACCGTCAATCAACCCGAGCCGGAACCGCCTGTTTCGCAGGAAACACCCGACGAGCCAAGCTCACCGCCTGCACCGAGCGTACAGCCACAGGGCGACAGTACAGTGCAGGAAGAGTTTATGCAGTGGGGCGAGTTTATGGATGTTCTTCATAAGGAGGACATTGCGCTTTACGGCGTTTTAAACGGCGCACGCGGATTTGTTCGCGGTGATTTCTTCCTTATCGACAGCCCCAATCAGACAGTCAGGGAGTTTATCAAAATTTCGACTCATTCAAAGGCTGTCAAAAAGGCATTGTTTGAGGTGACGGGCAAGCAGTATAAGCTCGGACTTTTCAAAAACAAATCGACCGAAAATGTTCAGCGCGACCCGCTTGAAAATTTCATTTCACAAGCGCAGCACGCTATAAATATTGATTTTAAATAACCTAAAAGGAGAATAAAAATGAAAGCAAGACTTCCAAAAGGATACGGTGGCGGCGGACCGCAAAATATGCAGCAAATGCTCAAGCAGGCTCAAAAAATGCAAGCCGAAATTGAAGCAAAGCAGGCTGAACTTCAAGAAAAGGAATATGTTGTTTCTTCCGGCGGCGGAATGGTTGAAGTTACCGTTACCGGCAAGCACGAGGTTAAGGCAATCGGCATCAACCCCGAAGTTGTTGACCCGGAGGATGTAGAAATGCTTGAGGATATGCTCGTTGCCGCTCTTAACGAGGCAAACCGTAAAATTGACGAAGAGGCAGAGCGCGAAATCGACGGAGTAACCGGCGGACTCAACATTCCGGGACTTTAATATTTAAATAATCAACCGATTAAATTATATTGCCTGAAAGGCTGTGGTGATTAAAATGGCATATAATCTTGCGCCGCTTCAAAACTTAATAGACCAGTTTGAGCGTATGCAGGGTATAGGCCACAAAACGGCGCAGAGAATGGCGTTTTATGTGCTTGGTTTGTCCGACAAAGAGGCAAACGATTTTGCAAAAGCCATAACCGATGCGCACACAAAAATCAGGCAGTGCAAAATTTGCTGTGATTTGGCGGATGACGAGCTTTGCCCGATATGCAAATCAAACACGCGCGACAAAAGTGTGATTTGCGTTGTTGAGGACCCTCGCGATGTCGCCGCAATTGAGCGAACGCACGAATATAACGGCACATATCATGTGCTCCACGGTGCAATTTCGCCGATGGATAATATCGGTCCCGACCAAATCAGAATTAAAGAGCTGCTTGCAAGGCTCAATGACGGCACGGTTGAGGAGGTCATTATGGCTACCAACCCGACTGTCGAGGGCGAGGCAACGGCAATGTATATTTCCCGTCTGCTTAAACCGATGGGCATTACGGTCAGCCGCCTTGCATACGGCGTGCCGGTCGGTGCCGATCTTGAATATGCGGACGAGGTGACGCTCGGCAGGGCGTTGGAGGGCAGAAGCCTTATTTAAACGAAAGGAGTGACAGGCTTGGCTGAGGAATTTCAAATTATAGCAAAAAACAGAAAAGCCTATCACGACTATTTTGTTTTGGAAACCTACGAGGCAGGAATAGAGCTTTATGGCACGGAGATTAAATCAATCCGCGCCGGCAGAGTCAATCTTAAGGACTCGTTTTGCAGTGTTGACGACGGCGAAATGTTTGCAATCGGTATGCATATTTCACCTTACGAGCAGGGCAATCGCTTTAATCGCGACCCGTTGCGCAAAAAACGCCTATTGCTCCATAAGCGCGAAATTATGAAGCTTTTCGGCGAAAGTCAGCAGCAGGGATTGTCTATTATTCCGCTCGAGCTTTATATAAAAAAAGGCAGAGCAAAGCTCCAAATCGGGCTTTGCAAGGGCAAAAAGCTCTATGACAAGCGCGCTGTTGAGGCAAAAAAGGTTGCAAACAGATCGATTGAGCGAGAGCTTAAGCAAAGATATTAAATTTAAATATGGGGATGAAAGGATTTCGACAGAGTCGGTAAGTCTTGATCAGCGAGTAGCGGAGTTGCACCGCTATAAAAGTAACAACTTAAAATTAACTGACAATAATCGTACAGTTCTTAAGGCTGCCTAAGCGCGCCTTCGTTCTCTTTAGGTAGTGCCACGGACCTTTTGAGAGCGTCGACTTAGTGGCGAACATGAACGAAAGAGTGTCTCGGCTTTCGTCAGGTATCAGAGAATACTTTAGCGCATAGGCTGACTGCCGCCGCTGCGTGAGGGGATAACTCAAAAGACAGCCTACACTCGTAGAGCCCTCGATAAGCCGATTTTGGACGCGGTTTCGATTACCGCCATCTCCACCACGCATTAGAAACCTACATTGAACCGCAGAAATGACGGGAAAATGCGGGTTTCTTCTTATTTTGTCAACCTACATAAACCTACAAAAAACTACCTTGCGGGATACATACTGGTAACACGCGGGAAACACAACAGAATTTTGCAAAGAAGAAGGGCGGCATTTTGCCGCCCCTTTTTTATGTGTGTATTCGATTGACCGCATCAATCTTTGTCTTCATATAGATATGTGTGTAAACCCTTTCTGTGAAGGTCTGCGCCGCCTTATGCCCGACAATTTCTTTGATAACGCTTTCATTGACATTGTGAACGGTCAGCTGCGTGATGCAAGTGTGCCTTGCTTCATGGGTTGTGTGCTTGATGTTCAGAGCGCCCAGCGCCTTTGCCTGAAGCCGTCTGAACCAGTCATCAGGCAACCTGCCGCCTTTGTCACCTGTGAAGACCCATTTGCATTTTGACTTCTTCTTGAAGTGTTCAAAGAACGGCACAATGCAATTAGCAATCGGCACATCACGCACCCCCGCTTCAGTTTTGCTTTTGATTACTTCAAAATACTGTTCGTCAAGATGCAGGTGCTGTTTCTGAAGCATTAGCAATTCATTGCACCTGACCCCCGTATATATGAAAATCAGAATGATTTTGATGATGTCATCTTCTGTGTGCTGCCACAAGATGTCAATTTCTTCATCTGAATATGGTATCTTTTCTTTTGCGGTGTTTTTCGGTGAACCGACATCAAGCATCACCGCTTTGTTTTCCTTGATGATTTCTTTTAACATACAGTATTGATACATCTTTGAAGCAAGGTTCTTCATTTCACGGTTTGACACATAGCCGCTTGTGTTATTGTCAATGCAATGCTGCAATTCAACCCGCTTGATTTTCAAGAAGGGCTTTGTGTGCAGCGTTTCATACTTCTTGAATGCTGACCTGTACCCCTTCTTTGTACTGTCTGACAGAGCATCAAAAGCAGGGGTTTCAATCCATTCTTCATAGACATCAGCGAAGGTCAGTTTGATTGTATCAATATCATAGGGGTCACGGTTGTATTCGGCAAGGGCTTCAGCCGCTTTCTTGTATGAAGGATATGACCCTAAAATCTTCCTGATGTATATGCCCCTTTCGTCAAGCCCCGCAGGTACTCTGACAAGATAAGGGTTGCGGCGGCTGCCCTTCTGTTTTGTTATACTGCCATATCCGTTAGGAAGTCGCATTATATCACTTTTTCCTTTCTATGTGGTGAAAGTTACATTCATTTCACCTAAAAATTGAAATTTGGGGGCATTGTGGCAACCTGTCCGCTATTTATCAAACATCTTTTTTTGAAAAAGATGCACGATAACGGCAGAAAAGGGCGCAAAAATACCCCTTGAATAAAGGGGCAAGGTGTGATACAATATTGTTACTATCAGGTGGGTGTGTATCACACCTGCCGCACCCCTGACCGTTTGCAGACGGTTGGGGGTGTTTTTTTGTAATGGTTTTCGCCTTGTCAAAGGTTCTTTTCGGTAATGGTGCTTGCCATTACAGTATTGCAATTATCATCAGTATTGCAAAAATACGGTAATTGCTATTTTAACCCACTTTTTCCAAGTACATTTTGCCCATAAGAAATACAGACCGACAGAAAAAAAGAATATCAATGCAATCAGCGTTTTTTCGTTATCGTTAAGGGGCTGTTTTGATTTTTTCTTGCCTGAAGATTTAGTGGCTTTGAAAATATCAGATGTGCCGAAGGTGGTTTTGTGATATACTTTGCTTTTTACGGCTTTAGAAGGATTTTTTATATAGCCCATACCCTTTTTGCCATAAAGGGGGTTGATGGCTTTTTTTACTTTTCGTTTTGCTTTTCCTGTTGTTCTTGCTTTAACAGATTTCTTGATGCTGGGTTTTCTATAACCTACCTTCATTTGTTATTACTTCTTGATTTATAACTTGCTTGTGAAGCCTACGGCTTTACCTAAAATATGTACCTTGTTCATTTCTTCCTTGACATAAACAAACGGCGGGTAGTTCGGGTTTTCAGCCTGTAATACAACCTTGTCTTTATATCTATAAAAACGCTTCAGCGTTGCCCTGCTGTCAAATTCACCGTCAACCATGCAAGCTGCGATTTCGCCGTTTTCAACAATCGGCTGTTCCCTGATGTAAACAATATCGCCGTCTTGTATTCTTGCGTTTATCATACTATCGCCCGAACAAATAAGGGTGAAATCACATTGCACATCTTCAGGCACATCATCATAATCTTCAATATTTTCTTGCGCCAGTATAGGTTCACCGCAAGCAATGACACCTAAACGGGGGCGGCGCTTTGTTCGGGGCAGGGGTGCAATATTTTCAATATCAGAAAATTTGAACGAAGCAACATTGTCTTCTAATAAATCAGACAAATCAACATCTAATATTTCTGCAATTTTGTTCAGCGTAGTTGTGCTGGGCATCTTGCGGCTGTTCGGGTTCAGCCATTGTGATACGGTTGATTTTGAAAGATGCAAACGATTTACAAGGTCAATTTGCTTCAGGTTGCGTTTGTTCAACCAGTATTTCAGATTGTATGAAAATGCCCTTTTGATTTCTTGTTTCAGTTTGATTTCCATTTCAGTTTTCATATTATCACCTCTACAATTATATATTATATCGGGTTTGCCGAAAAAGTCAACATTTTTTTATTCACGGACAAAAAGTTTTCATTTTTGGGGTTGACAAGGTTTACCGAAAGTGGTAAACTGATGAAGACATCACAAATGAAAGGGGGTTCGGTATGCGAAAGAAACCGTTTATTTCTTTAGAGGCTTGCAGGGTGAATGCGGGGTTGACACAAAGCGAACTTGCAACGGCGCTAAATGTTTCTGTTACAACCATAAAGAACTGGGAAAAGTACAAAAACACACCGCCAGTTGACAAGGCAATGATGATTTCAAAATTATCACATATCCCGCTTAACCTTATTATTTTATGCCCTGAAGGTTAGCCAAAAATGGCAAACTATATGAAAAAGAAAGAAGGTGAAAACATCACTTGAAAAAATGTATGCCGACAAATAAAAAAGTGCCGCCCGATAAACAGGCGGCAAGGTTGATGTTTGTTATACATCAAGCCCAAATCATACTTGATTATAGCAAATGTCACCGCAAAAAGCAAGGAGCGTGATATTTATTTTTGAAAACACAGAAACCCTGAAGGTTGAAGAAGCGGCGGTGCTAATGCACAAAAACCCCGCATTCGTCAGAAAAGGGTTGCAGGACAAGCGGTTCGGGTTCGGCTATGCCGTATATAACAACGGCAGGTGGAATTACTACATAAACCGCAAGAAATTTTTTGAAGAAACAGGCATCACAGAAAAGGCGGTGTAATTATGCTTGCAGAATTTATTGATTTGATTTTGACATTATGCTTCACGCTTGTACCGTTTGCGGCGGCAGGGTTCGTTGCTTTTGTAGTGTGCAGCATTGTATTCAAGATTGCAGACAAAAAAGAGCGTGAAGAACGCAGAGAAGCGCACAAGGCGCAAACTGCATCAGATATGTATGAAATGCAAAAGTGTTACATTGATGCGGTTGTATTAAGTGTATTAAAGGAGGATCAATATGCAGAATGAATGGACAGGGCTTGTCATTGTCAGACATCCGAACAGCGAAAAGGTTTACTTGTACGAAGCACCCGCCTTCACGGGCTTGAATAAGGGTGACAAGGTTTTGTGCAGGGTCAAGAAAGACAGGCTTGCTGTTGGTGTTGTTGTTCACACGGACAATGTTGAAAAGGGCAGCGCTTCAGTTGATATGTGGGCTGATGTCACAAACGCAACATTGCCGCTGGAGCGCATTGAAGGCATCTTTGAAAAGTGCCGCTATAAAGACGAAGAAGAAGCGGCGGCAGCTGAAGAAGGCGGTGAAACAGTCAATGGCAATTAGTTGTAACGGGGTAGGCTGCACTGGCGCACTTGATTGTGACAATTGCCGTCAGACGCATGGGTGCAATGTCACCGTCACCTGCGATTTGTGCGGCGGTGAAATTTATGAAAATTATTACGAAATTGAAGGTGATGAAATCTGCGAAGATTGCCTTGATGAACATTACAAAAGGAGTGTTGATAGTTTATGTTAAAAGGTTTCAATGAACTGCGTGAACTTGATTTGTCGCAGTATATCAAAAAAAGAGATGGCGCGGACTACCTGCCGTGGGCGGTATGTGTTGACCTTCTGCATCAGCACGGCGCTGAATATGTTGACTTTGAACCGCTGACGAATGCAAATGGCAGTTCCTTGTTTATGAGCGAAAAGACCTTCACCGATAAGAATGGCAATACAAACAATTGTTATGAAGTTGCCGTGAAGGTCACGATTGATGACTTGCAATTTGTTCAGCGTGAACCGCTGATGAATGGGTCAAACCCCGTGAAAGACAATTCGTTGACCCAGCAGCGCTTGGGCAATGCGCAGAAAAGGGCATTTGTCAAAGGTGTTGCAATTCGCACGGGCTTGGGGTTCGGCTTATGGTCAGAAGATATTGATGATATTACTGATGTTGCTGACGATTTAAGCAAGCATTCATTAAAGGCAATCAAGGAGCGCATTCTTGAAAAGGTCACAACCCTAATGAAGCAGGGCATCAGCGAAGACGAAATTGCCCAGCGTAACAATATGACGATTGAAGAAATGAAAGGCTTGTTTTCATACTTCACTTCAATCAATCGTTTTGAAAGAGCGCTGAACGATATGTTGAACGGCAATGATAGCAAGTAAAGACAGAAGCGGCTGGTTCGGCGCATCAGATGTCAATTACATAATCGGCAATTGGTCAACAGCATCATTTGCAAACTGGTGGCTTGAAAAGGCAGCCTTCAACAGCAACAATTTCACGAATGAAGCAATGCTTGCGGGTACGCATTATGAACACAAAATACTTGACTTCATAAAAGCACCCGAAAAAGACAAGCAAATTAGGTTGCCTGATGTTCGTTTGCGAGTGAACCTTGACGGCAATTCAGAAGATACAATTTTTGAAGTGAAAACATACCGCTTTGAAAAGGGCTTCAAATTGCCTATACGGTACAAACGGCAGGTGTGGGTTCAGTTATTTGCGGCAGGGCTGAAAAAGGCTTTTGTGGTCGCATACGGCTTGACAGACGGTGATTACAAAAACTTTTTCAATGACATTGACCCTGACAGGCTTTCATTCTATGAGATTGAACCGAATGATGCTTTTATACAGAATGACTTTTTGCCGAAATTGACATACCTTGCGCAATGCCTGAAAGAAGGTTTTTTCCCCCGAAAGGAGCAGTTTGAAAAATGGATGACTTCAGATGCCGCATTATTGACCTGACAAGAGATTACAAGACGGGGGCGGCAAGGCTGACGGTTGAAACCGAAAAGAACATCTTTGCCGAAGCAGAAAAGTTGACAGACCTTGACCTGACCTGCCGCCTTGTACGCTTCAGGAAAAGGCGCTCCCTTGATGCAAATGCGTATTTTTGGGTGCTGCTGAATAAACTTGCCGAAGAAATCAACATACCCGCTATTGAGATATACAGAAGTTATATCAGGCACATAGGCGGCAACAATACGATTATTTGTGTGCCTGACAAAGCGGTTGATGATTTAACGAAGGGCTGGGAACATAACGGCATAGGGTGGCAGACCGAAAAGACAGCAAGCAAGCTGAAGGGCTGCACAAATGTCATTCTGTATTACGGGTCAAGCACCTATGACACAAAGCAAATGTCACGCTTAATTGATATGGTTGTGCAGGACTGTCAGTCTGTCGGTATTTCAACAATGACCCCCAGTGAACTTGCAACGCTGATGCAGGGGTGGTCAAATGAGTAAATCAATATTACAGCAAGATGATGATGTGTGCTTCTTATGCGGCGGGTACGGCGCAACGGAGTGGCATCATATATTCGGCGGTGCGAACCGCAAAAAAAGTGAATATTACGGTCTGAAGGTCAGATTGCATCACGATTGCCACAATGAACCGCCTGAAGGGGTGCATTTCAACAAAGACAAAATGCAATACCTTCACGAAGAAGGGCAGAAGGCGGCAATGAAGCGATACGGCTGGTCAAAAGATAAATTCAGGCAGATGTTCAGTAAAAACTATCTTTAACACGAAAGGACTATATTATGAACGAAATTAAAGAAATGACAATTGAAGAAATCACAAAGGTGCTCGGTTACGAAGTCAAGATTATAAAAGAGCATAGCAAAGTGCAGCTTGCCGACATTGAGCAGTACAAAACCTTCAAAATCGGTGATGTTGAATTTATCGTGCTGAAGCAGCTTGACGGCAAAACCTTCTGCTTGACAAGGGATTTTATTGCCGAAAACACAAGGTTTGATGATGACACAAACAACCTTGCGAATGCATCCGTGCTGAAGGTTCTTGATGATTTTGAAAGCAAAATTGCTGATATTATCGGCGCTGATAATATGTGTGAATTTGAAATTGACCTGACAACAGATGACGGGTTAAAGGATTACGGTTCAATTACCCGCAAAACAGGTCTTCTGACTGATGTGCAATACCGCAAACATAGTGAAGGCATAGAACCGTATGAAGTTGATGACTGGTGGTGGCTTGCGAATGCAGTTTCAACACCCCGCCGTGATATTCAGTACGCTGTTCGCTGCGTTGCTTGCGGCGGTAATTTGAACAACTACTTTTGTTACGACTACGGCGGGGTTCGTGCGGTTTGTATCTTCAAATCTAATATCTTTGTATCTGAATAAGGAGTATATCAATGAAACAAGAAGGTGATTTGCAGGTCATCATCAAGGCGAAAAAGTTATGTGTTCATACAATCAGGGTTACTTCAAATTGCAAGAAGTTTCCTAAAAAATACCGCTTTACGCTTTGTGACAAGATGCAAAACAAGGCAATGGAAATATATGAAAATTTGCTTGAAGCGAACAGAACGCTTTTGACCGACAAAGCGGCAAGAAATGAATTGCAGACAAAAGCAATTTTGTATTGTGATGAACTGCTTTTTTATATTGAAATGTGCCTTGATTTGCAAATCATTCAATCAAATAGTGCTGATTTTTGGTCAAAACTTGTTTCTGATATAAAATTTATGACTATTGCATGGCGGTCAAAGGATAAACAAAGATAATCAGCACAGGCGGCAGGTTGAATTTGCACATTCGCTGCGTTGCTTGCGGCGGTAATATGAACAACAACAATTGTAACAACAACAACGGGGTTCGTGCGATTTGGGAAAAAGTCAGACGGAGTACGCTATATGCCGAAATCAGTACATTCCTTTCAAACGAACTTGCCGCCTTTCTTTTGACCGTTGCAATAAAAGTGATATATGACAGATTTTGAAAAGATATGTGATTTTAACAATCTATACAAAGCATACAAGAAGGCGAAGGCGGGTAAAGGATACCGCAACAGCGCCGCACAGTTTGAAATCAGAGCGCTTGACGGCATACAACGATTGAAACTGATGCTTGAAAACAAAGAATATCAGGTTACAAAGTATAACAGTTTTTATGTGTATGAACCGAAGCGGCGCTTGATTGAAGCGGCATCATTCAAGGACAAGGTTGTTCAACATTCGCTTTGCGATAATGTGCTTCTGCCAAAACTGCAAGATGTATTCATCAGGAATAATTTTGCAGGGCAGAAGGGCAAAGGTACATTGTTCGGGCTGAACACCCTGAAAGAGCAGATGCAAGCCTTCTATGATGAACACGGTATGTGCGGATATATTTTGAAGGCAGATGTGACAAAGTTTTTCTATACGATTGACCATGACATTGTGAAGGGGCTATTGCGCAAATACTTTGATGAACCTGATTTGTTGTGGCTGTGTGATGCGATTATTGACAGCACAGAAGGCGCTGGCTTGCCTTTAGGCAACCAGTCAAGTCAGGTGTTTGCTTTAATGTATTTGCACGAATTAGACGGCTTTGTGGCTTCAGAAACAAGCATCAGGTATTATGGCAGGTATATGGACGATTTTTACCTGATACATCAGGACAAAGAATACTTGAAACAATGCCTTGTTCAGATTGAAGAAATCATACACAGTTTGAATTTAACGCTGAACGGCAAAACGCAAATAATGCCATTCAAGCAAGGTATTAAATTTCTCGGCTTTCACACCTACATCAAAGACGGTAAAGTGCTTTGCCGTATCAAGAACGAAAACAAGCGAAATGCCTTTCGCAAGTATAAGAAAATGGCGCAGCTTGTTGTTGAAGGCAAGGTTGAATTATCAAAATTTAATGAATGTTATCAATCTTGGAAGGCACACGCTGCTTTCGGTGATTGTGAAGGTATTGTGAAAAGCCTTGATGCACAAATAAATCAAATTTTAGGAGTTGAACTATATGTATAACAAACACAAGCAGAGAAGCAGAAAGACCTACAAAAAAGGGCTTCATAATTTCAGAAAGTTTATGACGGCAAGACCCGACAAGAAGTATTACCACAGAAGGGGGTGGCTTTTCTGATGAATAGCGAAAAACGAATTGTTGAAATAAACGGTGTGAAAATGGAAGTTGACCTGTCAACCTGCCGCCGCATTGATGAATTCAGGGTCGGTGATGCGGTCAAGATTTTGCACAAGGGAAACGATTATCGAAGTGACACAATCTTTGTCGGCACGATTGTTGAATTTGTGAATTTCAAAGAACTGCCGACAATCAAGATTGCTGTTTTCAAACAGGATTATCATGGCAGCGCCGAAATTGAATTCATTTATTACAACAAAAACACAAAGGAGTATGAAATCATACCCGCAATGAAGTCTGATTTGACCCTTGAAAAAAGCGCCGTTGTTGACAAATTCAACAACAAAATTGAAGAAAAGAAAAACGAAATTGCCGAACTCGCGGCGAAGCGTGACTGGTTCATTGCACATTACGGCAAGTATTTTGCAATTGATGAAGAATTTGAAACGGAGGACGAATAATGAATGTTGTTGCTATTATGGGGCGCTTGACCTATGAACCTGAATTGAGGGTCACACCTTCAAATGTTTCTGTACTGCGCTTGCAGGTTGCTGTTGACCGCAGCTATACACCGAAAAATCAGGAAAGACAGGCAGATTTCATTGATTGTGTTGCATGGCGCAGCACCGCTGAATTCATCAGCAGACATTTCCACAAGGGTCAGATGATTGCCTTGACAGGTTCTATTCAGACGGGCAATTACACCGACAAGAACGGCGAACAGCGCAAGGCGGTTGATGTTGTTGTGAATGAAGCATCATTTTGCGGCAACAAGAGCGAAAGCAACCCGCAGCTTGCAAGCGCACAGCCCCCGCAGTATTCGGCACCGCCGCAAAGTTACGCTTCGGCTGACACAAGCGATTTTGAAGAAATCGTTGATGATGACGATTTACCGTTTTGAGGGTGTTGATTATGGCAAAAGTTAAAAGAAATCAGCGCACCCGCATTATTGCGTATATTCGTGAATTCGGCAGCATCACCACATGGGAAGCCTATCAGGATTTAGGTGTTGCCTGTCTGCCGAAGCGTATCAGTGAACTAATCAAAGAAGGCTACACCTTCAAGAAAGAGCCTGAAAGCACAAAAAACAGGTTCGGTGAACCAGTCAATTACATCAGATATTCGCTGATTGAAGGGTGATGCGGTATGTCAGAAAAGAGATATTACTGGTTAAAGCTGCACAAAGATTTTTTCAAGCGGCACGAAATCAGAATAATTGAAAGTATGCCAAACGGCAAGGACTATATTCTTTTTTATCTGAAGTTGCTTGTTGAAAGTGTAACGCACGAAGGCAACCTGCGCTTTTCTGATGCTATTCCCTACAATGAAGAAATGCTTGCGACAATCACAAACACAAATGTTGATGTTGTGAAGTCGGCAATGCAAATTTTCATTGAACTGAAGATGATTGAAGTGCTTGATGACCAAACTGTTTATATGACTGATGTTCAAAATATGATAGGCAGCGAAGCATCAAGCACAATCAGAAGCAGAAGGTGCAGGGAAAAACAAAAAGCGTTGCAATGCAACGAAGATGCAACAGCATTGCCACAAAACTGCAACACAGAGTATAGAGATAAGAGTATAGAGGCAAGAGATAAAGAGAATAGAGAAAAGAATATTGCTGACTTACTGACTAATTACACGCTGTCAAAAGAAACTTTTTCTTTTGCCGATTATTCAGAAGACGAAAAAACAAGGTTATTCGGTGAAACAACCTTGACTGTTGCTGAATATTGCGAATTGTCAAAGTATATCAGGGAATATGCCTTGAATACATATTGCAAAAAGTTGAAGGATTACCCTGATTGTGAAGACCGCTTCAAACTTGTGCTGACTTGGGCTATTAAAGATGACAATATCAAGAAGGCATATAAAGAAGATTTTGAAGGCAGTATTTGAAGGAGTGATGATTATGTCAGGTAAACGAAGCAGAAACAAGGGCAAGGCGGGTGAAAGAGAACTTGCAAAGCTGCTGCGCAATCTTGGGTTTGATACAAGAAGGGGGCAGCAGTATTGCGGCGCAAACGGTGATGCTGATGTTGTCGGCTTGCCGAACATTCACATTGAATGCAAACGCAATGAAGGCTTACGCCTGTATGATGCGCTTGCACAGGCAAAGGCTGATGCCCAGCAGGGCGAAATACCTGTTGTGATGCACCGCCGCAACAATTGTGAATGGGTTGCTGTCTTGAACCTTGAAGATTTTATCAAGATTTACAAGGGGTCAGATTACTGCAAATGAGAGATATAAGAGAATTACAATATTTTCAGTCGCTGCCGCTTGCAATGAAAGTGCAAATGACAGAGCAGCGCATACAGGGCTGGTATGAATATTTTGAAGGCAAAGTTTATATTTCTTTCAGCGGTGGTAAAGACAGCACGGTGTTATTGAATATTGCAAGGCAGATGTATCCCAGCATTGAAGCGGTTTTCGTTGATACGGGGCTTGAATATTCGCAAATCAGGTCTTTTGTAAATACATTTGACAATGTAACGATTTTGAAACCGAAGATGCAATTTGCTGAAGTTATTAAAAAATATGGCTATCCGCTTATAAGCAAAGAAGTTTCAAAAACTGCACAAAGTGCGGTGACGGCAAAGAAAAGGGGTAATACAACCCCGTCTTTATTAAAGATGCAAGGCAAATGGAATGATCCGTCAGGTAATATATCACGATACAATCAGAAAAAGTGGATGCCGTTATTAGATGTTGATTTTCGGTTATCATCACGCTGCTGTGATATGATGAAAAAAAGCCCCTGCAAAAAGTTTGAAATGAAAACAGGGAAAAAACCTATAACTGCACAAATGGCTTGTGAAAGTAAATTGCGGGAAGATATGTGGTTACACTACGGATGCAATGCTTTTGACAACAAGCGCCCTGTATCAAATCCTATGTCATTTTGGACTGAACAAGATGTGTTGCGTTACATTTATGAAAATCGCATCAACATTTGTTCTGTTTACGGTGATGTTGTATGTGATGATGCGCAGTTGAATTTTGACGGCGAGTGGGTAACAAAATATCACACAACAGGTTGCACACGGACGGGCTGTGTGTTTTGTGGGTTCGGTGCACACCTGCCTGAAGACCCGCCCCGCTTTCTGATGCTGAAGCAGATTGACCCTAAAAAATACAATTATTGTTTCAGCGGCGGTGAATTTATTGACGGTGTATGGCAGCCGAACAAAAACGGGCTTGGAATGCAATATGTGTATGAAAAATTAAACGAATTATACGGTGACGGTTTTGTGATTTATAAGTAAAAGGAAAGGAAAATCAATGACAACAGAAGAAATTATTGAAAGTATTGATTATTGCTTGAGTTGCGATAATGACACAATACCGACAACGCAAGAAGATTTGCGGCATATAAAAGATGCGCTTGAAAAGCAAGCGCCGCAAAAACCTATTGAAAGAATATTTGATGATTTTGAAGGCGGTATGTATTCTGAATACTTTTGTCCTGATTGCAATGAATATGTAAATTCAAATGACGGGCATTGTTGCGAATGCGGAAAAGCTTTAGACTGGGGTGATGCAGTATAGCAAGGTGGGGTGTCGGTTATTTAGGCAGCAAATCAGGTATTGCAGATGATATTGTTGCTTTACTGCCTCCAGCAACAATATTATATGACCTTTTCGGCGGCGGCGGTGCAATCACACATTGCGCTGCCCTGTCGCAAAAGTACGGCAAAGTGATATATAACGATATAGGCGATATTGCAACGCTGTTCAGACAGGCGGTATCAGGTATTGACAAGTATATTGACACATCAGAATTCATTACAAGGCAGATGTTCAATGACTGCAAGTCAGATTGCCCGTATATCAAATACAATTGGTCTTTCGGCAACAGCGGTGAAGGCTATATGTACGGCGCAGAGTTAGAACAATGGAAACATTGTCTGCACAATGCAATTTTCTTCTTTGATGTTTCGGGCTTCAAAAAGTATTACGGTCTTGAATTGCCTGTATATGAAGACATCAAGAACCGCCGATTGCGGCGGCTTGCATATTCAGCTTATATCAAGAAGCATAACCTTGAAAGCGAACAAAGGCTGTATGAATTACAGAGCCTTGAAGGTTTAGAACGCATTGAAAGCCTTGAACGGCTGCAAAACATTGAACGCTTGCAGCGCCTTGACAGGCTGGAAACCCTTGAAATTCACAATAAAAGTTATGATGAATTTGAAATCACAGAAGGCATCATTTATTGTGACATACCGTACAAAGACACGGTGTGCGGGTCATACGGCGGTTTTGACCACAATGCGTTTTATGAATGGGCTGAACATCAGGTTGTGCCTGTTTACATAAGCGAATATGCAATGCCTGATGACAGGTTCAAAGAGATTGCCGCCTTCAGCAAGCGCCAGCAGTATAACGCAATAGGCAGCGGCGCTGAAGTGAAAGAAAAAATCTTTGTGCCGAAACATCAGGAAGTTATCACAAATCAATTATCATTCTTTTAACGGAGGTTTTATGAACAAAATGAAAGCAGAATATTTTTTTCCGTTGCTTCTGATTGCGCTTGATGTCGGTGCGGCATCTGTTTACGCTTTCAGCGGCAATATAAAAAAGGCGGTGTACTGGGTTGCTGCCGCAGTATTGAATGTATGCGTGACTTTTTAAGGAGGTTGTTATGTCAGAGAAAAGAAAAGTCATCAGAGTATATGACAAAGTTGATAGCGATGCTGATGAATTTAACAAAAAAATCAAAGAAGCCGAAGATGACGGCTGGCAGGTGACTGGTATGGAATACAGCGTTTCAGAAGGTAAAGCTGATTGCTTTATTGCATACCTTGAAAAGCGTGAAGAAAAAACGGTTGCACAGCCACCTGAACCGCACATCACAGATATGCCCTTCAGGGCGGTAACATTGCTTGATGCCTTCACAAAGTCATGGTGCATTGATGAAGCGGCATCAAGAATTGAAGGTGACTTGATATTCAGATGTCACTGCTGCCCGTTTAATGATGAAGGCTATTGTGATGTCAAGCGCTTCAAAAACTATTATGCGCCGGGGTTTGAAAATTTCGGTGCTATGAGCTGATAACGGGCGCAGTTATGAAGTGGTACAAATTTACAGCAATTCTGATGATTGCATTATTTATTATTTTGATAGGGAGTTAAACAGTATGTGTTTAGGTTTAGCATCAGGCTATAAAAAAGACAAGAAGAAGGATACCGATTACGGCAGGGTGCCTGACACCTGCCCTTTCGCCGAAGGCATCAGAGAATGCAAAAAAGCGCTTTGTTACCATAACATTTTGGGCGGGTGCTTCAAGAAGGGCAGCGGGTACAACCCGCACGGCGAACACAAGGGGTTCACGAATTATGAACACCTGAAACTGATGAAGGTTGATGTGTTTGCGAAGCAGATGGCAACCTTTGAATGCAATGTAATCTTTCAATTCTGCAAATTCAACAATTTGAAGATTGAAGACTTTGACCCGCAGGAAATCATTGCTGAAAGAGCAGAGCAATGGCAAAAGTTTCTTGAAGAAGAATACAAATCTGAAGCAGAAAGCAAAGGTGGTGAAGCGAAATGAAAAGCATTGATGAAATGACAACAGAATTGAATTTGATTAAAAATCTAATGCGGTCAGAAATTCACAGTTTTTGCGGACATTCGGCTGAAAGCCTGATTGAAACAGTTGACTATGCGCTGGCAATGATAGGCGACAACACGGTTCATCAAATCAAATTGCAAAGCCCGTATATTGATGCTGTTTATTCAGGCAAGAAAACCTTTGAAATCAGAAAAAATGACAGGGGTTACAAGGTCGGTGATATGATTGAATTTATACCGTATGACAAAGTCCTTGACAAGCCCTTCAGACACCCGATTATTGAAAAGCGTTACCGCATTGAATACATAATCTATGAAGGCTGGGGGCTTGAAAAAGGCACTTGTGTCTTCTCAATCAAGGAGGTTGATGTGTGATGTGTGATTTTTGTGAAGGCAAATTCGTACACGCTGATGAAGAAGGTGGTGATGACGGTGCCTGAAATGACAATGCAGCGCCTTGATAATTATTACATCTTGCTGAAGCAAAAGGAATTTTTTGAAATCAAATACATACCTTCTTCAATCAGCGGGGTTGATACATCAAGACCTGCGATACAAAGCAACACAATCAGCAATGTTGTTGAAAATCAGGTAATACAGCGCCTTGATATTGACCCGAACATCAAAGCTGAATATCACAGAGTGTGTGAAGAACTGAAAGCCCTGAATGCCTTTATATTTGCTATTGAAGACGAAACAATCAGGGCAATAGCAATCAGGCGCTTTGTGTATCATCAGAATTATAAGAAAATCGGGCAGGTATTGAATTACACAAGGGAGTCGGTTTACAGAATGATTGCGGGGTATGTTGAAAGATGAAACAAATGTCACATTTGGATACACTTTACGCATTGAAACCCCCTAAAATATCAAATATAATATAATAGGCATAATGCAAAATGCGCAAAGCCGCAAGGCTTGTTTCCGTTGCGCATTCGTACAGGTAGCCATTATGCTCCTCCTTTCAAATAGCGCTTGCGTATGCTTCTGACGGTGTACGCAGGTGCATTGAAGGAAAACACAGGCGCTCCGCATCAGGGGCGCTTTTTGTTTTGAACTTTATGAACGGCGGGGTGTGTGTAATGCTCCGCTATGGTAATAACTGCGCTATCGGCTTGACGGGCGAATTGCTTTTTTTGGAGGGACTATCTGATGAAGGTTGACATTTTAGGCACGAAGTATGAAATCCTGAAGGGGTCGGTGAAGAAATTCCCGCATCTGAAAGATTGTGACGGGTACATCGACACATCAATCAAGCGCATTGTTGTTCTTGATATGCAGACATTTGAAAAAGATGAAAGCCGCCTTGCTGACCTTGACTATTATGCAAAGAAGGTCAAAAGGCACGAAATCACACACGCATTTATCTATGAAAGCGGCTTGTCTGTCAGTTCGGCTGATACTGAACAATGGGCAACAAACGAAGAAATGATTGACTGGTTTGCTATTCAGGCACCGAAAATGTATAAAGCCTTCAAAGATGCCGATTGCATATAGAAGGGTGGTGTTGCGCAATGGCATTGACAGAGAAGCAGAAAGCGTTTTGCAATGAATACTTGATTGACCTGAACGCAACACAGGCTGCTATCAGGGCGGGTTATTCTGAAAAGACTGCCTATTGCATAGGACACGAAAACCTGAAGAAACCCGAAATTCAAGAATATATGCAAGAATTGATGAACGCAAGGCAATCTGAAAAGGTTGCATCACAGCAAGAAGTGCTTGAAACGCTGACAGCTGTTTTGCGCCGTGAAGTCAAAGAACAGGTGGTTGCATCTGAACGGCACCGCAAGTCATATTTTGACGAAGACGGCAGAAAAGTCACAGCAGATGATGAATTGCCCTGCATTGTTGAAACAGACACAAGGGTTTCTGATGTGAACAAAGCTGCTGAATTGCTGGGCAAGCGTTACGGTTTATTCAGCGATAAAGTGAACATTGAAGGCAGCGCAAAGGTAGTGATTGTTGATGACCTTGAAGACGAAGAAGTCTGATGCGGTTTTCAAGATGTCTGATTTTGTCGGCGGCGGGTATAAGGTCTTTTGGAATTTCAAAGGCAGGTACAGGGTTTGCAAAGGCAGCAGAGCATCAAAGAAATCAAAGACAACGGCTTTGTGGTACATCAGTCATTTATCGAAGGCGAAATACAGCGGCGCAAATCTTCTTGTTATTCGTAAAACATACCGCACATTGAAAGACAGCTGCTTCACCGATTTGAAGTGGGCGGTCAACAGGCTGGGGCTTCAGGGTGTATGGGTTGCAAAAGAAAACCCCCTTGAAATCACGAATGTTAAAACGGGACAAAAAATACTATTCAGGGGTCTTGATGATGCGCTGAAGATAACATCAATCACAGTTGAAGTCGGCTATTTGTGCTGGGCGTGGCTTGAAGAAGCGTATGAAATATTTGATGAAACTGATTTTGATATGATTGATGAAAGCATCAGGGGTGAAATACCCGCACCGCTTTTCAAACAAATCACAATCACCTTCAACCCGTGGAATGAACGGCACTTTTTGAAGCACCGCTTTTTTGATGAAGTGACAGGCTATGATGCCGCTGGCAAGCCTATATACAGAGAGCGCAAGACCGACATATCAGAAGACGGTGAAATTCTTGCAATGACAACGAACTACACCTGCAATGAATTTCTTGATGCCGCAGATTTGAAGGTCTTTGAAAATATGAAGAAGAACAACCCCCGCCGATACGCTGTTGCAGGTTTAGGGGGCTGGGGCATAACAGACGGGCTTGTGTATGAGAACTGGAAAGAAATGCCCTTCAGATTGATGACAAAAGAAGCGTTTGAAGCACTTGAAGAAAAACCCGAAGAAGCGGTTGTGTTCTTTGACAATATAGAAGACGGGTTCGGGCTTGATTTCGGTTACACGAATGACCCCACCGCCGCCTTTATCGGCTTTATAGACACAGCAAACAAAAAAATATATGTGTATGATGAACTATACAAGAAGGGCTTGTCAAATCGGCGCATATACGAAGAAATCACAAGGATGGGTTATAACAAAGACCGCTTCACAGGTGATTCCGCAGAGCCGAAAAGCATTGACGAATTGCGGGGGTACGGTATGCGCATTACAGGCGCAAAAAAAGGCAAAGACAGCATCAACAACGGCATTCAGTACATTCAGGACTTTGAAATCATCATACACCCCCGCTGTGTAAACTTTTTAACCGAAGTCAGCAATTACAGTTGGGCAAAAGACAAATTCGGCAACAAGCTGAATGTGCCGATTGATGACTTTAACCACCTTATGGACTCAATGCGTTACGGGCTTGAAAAATACATCAGACAGACAAAATGGTTGATATAAAGGGGTGATTTCAATGCTGAACGAAAGCGAAATCCTAAATTTAATAAACGAAGACAAGCAAAGCGCCTTGAAACTTGCGGCAGAAGAAGGTCACAATTATTATGACGGGCAACACGATATTCTGAAAAGCCGCATTTTTTATTACAATGCAGACGGTGAACTGGTTGAAGACAAGACCCGCAGCAACATCAAAATCTGTCATCAATTCTTTACTGAACTTGTTGACCAGTGTGTGCAGTACATCTTGTCAGGTGATGAACCGTTGGTTGCTTCTGATGATCCTGAACTGCAAGGCTTTCTTGATGAATACTTTGATGAAGAATTCATTGCTGAATTAAGTGACACGCTGACCGACACCTGCAAAGGCGGGTTCGGTTATATGTACGCATACAAGAGCACCAAAAAAAGAATTGCTTTTCAGTTTGCACAGGCAATGGGTGTTGTTGAAGTCAGGGCAAAAGATACCGACACGAACACCGAAAATGTTATTTACTGGTACACAGACCGCATTGCGAAGTCAAACAAGACAATCAAGCGCATTCAGGTTTGGGATGACCAACAGACATATTATTATGTGACTGACGGTGAAGGCAAAATTGAACTTGACAAAGACGAAAAAATCAACCCCCGACCGCACATCCTTTACAAGAAGGAAAATGACCCTGCAACATATTATGACGGGTTCGGGTTCATTCCCTTCTTCAGGCTTGACAGCTGCCGTCAAAAGACAAGTCACCTGAAGCCGATTAAAGCGCTGATTGATGATTATGATATGATGGCTTGCGGTCTGTCAAATAACCTTGTTGATTTTGATACACCGATACACATTGTCAAAGGCTTTCAGGGTGATAACCTTGACGAACTGCAAACGAACCTGAAGACAAAAAAGATTATCGGTGTTGAACCTGACGGTGGCATTGATATTCAGACGGTTGATATACCGTATCAGGCAAGGCTGGCGAAACTTGAACTTGATGACAAGAACATTTACAGGTTCGGCATGGGCTTCAATTCTTCACAAATCGGTGACGGCAACATCACAAATGTTGTCATCAAATCAAGGTATGCGCTGCTTGACCTGAAGTGCAACAAACTTGCCAAGCGCCTGAAGGCATTTTTGAAGAAGATTGTGAAGGTTGTTATTGATGAAATAAACAATGACAATGACACCGCCTACAAGGCATTAGATGTATATTTCAATATCAAACCCGAAGTTATCACGAATGCGGCAGACAACGCAAGCATTGAAAAGACGAAGGCAGAAACAAAGCAAATAATCATCAACACGCTTCTTGCGGTTGCATCAAAGTTTGATGATGAAACCCTGATGAAGGCGCTTTGTGATATTCTTGAAATTGATTATGAAGAAATCAAAGACAAGCTGCCGAAAAACCCGCTTGATTTGAATGCGGCAAGTGAAGCGCTTGCAAATGAACCGACAGAAGGCGAAGGCGGCGGTGAAGATGACTGACCGTGAAAAAGAACTGCTGAAAATCAATATTGACAATGAACAGAGTATAATTGATGCATTGACAAAGAATTACACACGGGCGCTTGCTGATGTGAAGCGGAACATCAGGTCATTACAGGCATTACCTGAAACGCAGTCAAGGATATATCAAATTGAATATCAAAAGAACCTTGAACGGCAGATTTCAGCATTTCTTGATGTTTTGAAAACTGAAAACTACATAACAATTACTGATTACCTTACGAAATGCTATGAAACAGGCTTTGTTGGGTCAGCATACGCCCTTCAAGGGGTAGGCGAAGGCTTTTTTGCACCGTTAAATCAAGAACAGGTTGTAAAGGCGGTAGAAACGGTCAGCGAAGATGTCAAACTTGCTGAACGAATTGATGTTGACACGGCGCAGTTGAAGCGTGATGTCATATCAGAAATACAGCGGGGCTTTTCAACAGATTTGTCATATACTGAAATTGCCCGAAATATCAGCAATTTGGGGCAGTCATCAATGTATAGGGCGTTAAGAATTGCAAGAACAGAAGGCGGCAGAATTCAATGCGAAGCAGACATGGACTTTGCAAGGGCTGCAAAATCGTCAGGGCTTGATGTTGTAAAGGTTTGGCGGTCTGTTCTTGACGGCAAAACAAGGGAGTCGCATCAGAAGGTTGATAAAGAGTGGCAAGAAATTGAAGACCCGTTTTCAAACGGTCTGATGTACCCCCATGACCCGAATGCACCCGCTTCTGAACGCTGCAATTGCCGTTGTGATATGGTTGAATTGCCCCGCTGGTATGTCAAGGCTGGCGGCAACAAATTACGGCGTGACAATGAAACGGGTGAAATAATAGAATGCAGCAATTATGCCGAATTCAAAGAAAAGTATTTGAATGACCCTGACAGGGTGCGCAAGGTCAGGGCTGAAAAGGCTGCATCTTCTGTTGACAGGGAGCAATTCAGGAGATATAATGAAATCCTGAAGGGCATTGCACCTGACAATTTGCAAGATTTCTATGAAATGAAATATGCAACGCCTGATGTATGGAAAGACCTTCAAAAGAAGTACAGAATTGTCAATCAATACAAAATTGACAGCGGACATCTGACACCGAAACAAATACTTGACCTTGACAGGCAGATAATAACCGAAAAGCGCACAAATTTCACAAGCAAGTATAAAACTTCAGGCAATATTGCTGGTGTGTATATAGGCAAGAAGAAAGACAAACTGTTTCTTGCGCACAGTAAAATTGATGCTGTTGCAGAAACAGGCAAATACAAAGGCAAACATATTTGTGTGCCGTTATCTGACAAAAGGCAATTCAAATATATTGATGTTCGCAAAAGTGATGGGTCAATACGCAAACACACATATTATGATTCCGAAGCAAAGCTGTTTGAATACCTTGCGGCGCAATACGAAAAACACCCCTTTGATGAAATCACATTGCTTTCTGAAAGGGGTATGTGCGACAGCTGCAAAGGCGTAATGCGGCAATTTGCTGAAAAATACGGTGTGAAGGTAAATGCGGTATCAAATAAGAAAGTGGAGGGTGATGTATGGAAGCACAGGCAAAGAAGCAAGAAGAATTAAACCTTTATGCTGATTTCAAAGCTGATATACAATCCGCAAAAACAAAATACCTGATTGACGGCGAAGAAGCAAGCACATGGGAAAACAGTTGGTTCTATCAGAATACAACAACCCGTGAAGATTACCGAATGTGCATTGTTATTTCGCTTGCAGTATATGAGATTGAAAAGGACAACATTTCAAAGACAATGATTGATGAAGTTGATTATTACTTTGATGAAGTCTTTGTGCAGCGGTCTTTTGATGATGTCTTCACCGACAAAGAAGCTGAAACAGAATGCTTTGAAGACATCAGATGGTGTTATGACAAATTGAAAGAAAAAGGTTTATTATAAGCGCCTGATTACGGGCGCTTTTCTTATGCTCAAATTTAATAATGTTGAATGAAGCATCTTGTGAAAACAGGGTGCTTTTTTCATATATTTCACCCCTTGACACGGGATATAAACTGTCAAATATTACTCCTGCAATATGAGATATAAACTGTTGCGCCTTTAGCGGAAGACACCGCATATAAAAACGAAAAGGCAGAAAGGTAGGTTTTATGGACTTTTTGAAGGCAATTTTGGGTGATGACCTTTATTCACAGGTTGAAGCAAAGGTGAATGCTTACAATGCTGATGAAGCGAACAAGGATAAGCAGGTGAAAATCGGCAACCTTGCTTCAGGCGAATACACCAGCAAAAACAAGTATTCAGACCTTGAAACCGAAAAGGGCAATCTCCAGCAGCAGCTTCAGGCTGCGCAGCAGACAATTGCAGATTTGAAAAAGTCAAACAAGGGTGATGAAGGCTTGCAGCAGAAGGTTACTGAATACGAAGCCGAAATCACAAAGCTGACTGACGAACTGGCGGCAACAAAGACTGACAATGCTTTGCGTAATGCCCTGACGGAAGCGGGTGCGGTTGATGTTGATTACCTAATGTTCAAGGTTAAGCAGAAGGGCAAGGTTGAAATGGGCGAAGACGGCAAAATCAAAGGCATTGATGACACAATTTCAAGCCTTAAAACGCAGTATGCCCAGCAGTTTAGCGGTTCGGATTCGGGCAAGAAGTATGCCGAAAAGAAGTTGCCTGAAGAAGATGACAAAAGCAAGGGCATCACGAAGAAAGAATTGCTTTCTATGCCGTATCCTGAACGCAACAAATTTTATCAGGAAAACCCTGAAAAATTCAATGAAATTATGAATTCTTAAAGAAAGAAGGTATTTATTATGTCAGTTACAATGATGTCTGATATTATCAACCCCGAAGTAATGGGTCCCGCTATTGATGCGAAGATTGATGCGCTTGCAAAAATCACCCCATATGCGAAGGTTGACACCACGCTTGTCGGTGTTGCAGGTGACACAAAGACGGTTCCTTGCTGGAACTATATCGGTGATGCTGAAGAAGTTGCAGAAGGCGCAGAGATTACGCCCACCAAACTTACGGCATCAAGCACACAGTTCACTGTCAAGAAGGCAATGAAGTCTGTTTCTATTACGCAGGAGGCTGTGAACAGCGGTCACGGCAACCCTGTTGGTCAGGCTGAAACGCAGCTTGCAAAAGCTGTTATCGGCAAGGTTGACAGCGATTGCATCACCGCTGCATACACTTCAAACAATGTTCACGATGGCACCGCTGGCATTATCGGCTACAAGGGTGTTGTTGCTGCAAACGGCAAGTTTGAAGATGAAGAAGATGAAATTGAAAAGGTGCTTTTCATTCATCCTAATCAGGAAACACAGATGCTTGTTGACCCTGATTTTCTTTCCGCTGATAAATTTACGGGCGGTGTTGCAGTCAAGGGCGCAATCGGCAAGGTTGCTGGCGCTTGGGTTAAGAAGTCGAAGAAAGTTGTGCTTGTTAAGTACGAAAAGGCAACGGGTGGTTCTATCACTATTGTTGCCGACAGCGCAAACGAAACCAGCACAAACAAGCACCTTGCAACCATTCAGCCTTACTGCATTACTGCCTTAAAGGTAGGCGATAAGGTGAACGCTGCATCTGCTGAATACTATGCAAATCCGATTATCAAGATTGAACCCGACAGCCCCGAAACAGAGTACACCGAAGATGAACTCCCCGCACTTACAATCTTTTTGAAGAAGGATACCACCGTTGACACAGAGTGGTTCCCGAAGAAGCAGATTACCGATATTACCGCTTGCAAGTATTACGGTGTTGCGCTCACGAATGCAGCGAAGGTTGTTGTTGCAAAGTTTCTTGCGGTTGCAGCATCATAATCACACCCACCGTGAATGCGGTGGGTTATTTTTTTGAAAGAAGGTGTTGATTTGATAATCAGTATTGCTGAATTAAAGAAAGAGATGGGCGAAACTGAATTGACTGATGCTTCACTTGAAAGAAAGATGAAAGCGATTGAACAGGCAATCAGAGCCTACACAAACAACAATTTTCAAAACAGGGCAATTCGCTTTGTTGCACCTTCAGATGAAAATTCATTACTTTTCACAAGCCCTTATATTGCCGTAAATGACACATTGCAGATAACGCAGTCAATCAATCAGGGATTATATAAAATCACAGAAATTGACGATTGTGTGAAGTGTGACGGCACATTGTACCCCTGCGAACAAAATCTAATTACAAAGGTTGAATACCCTGATGATGTAATTGAAGGGTGCATCAACCTTCTGAAGTGGGATATTGAAAACAGGGACAAAACAGGTGTGCAGTCTGAAACGATTTCAAGGCATTCAGTCACATATTTCAATCAAGACGCATCAAACACCGCTATGGGATACCCCATTGCGCTGTTAGGCTTCTTGAAGCCGTATGTGAAGGCAAGATTTTGATTATGTCAAAGATAAGCGGTAACATTTTTGCGTTTCTTCAGATTTATGACGAAGCGCACGAAAACGAAATTGGGGAGGTTGTGCCTTCTTGGGTGAACGCTGCAAAGCTGAAAGGATTTCTTGACTTTAGCGGCGGCGGCAGCAAGTACACAACCTTCAGTGCGAAAACCGAAGAAACAACGCATATTTTTATTTGCGATTATGCGAACCTGAACAAGTTGCACTTTCTTCTTGATACTGATGACAAGAAGATAACAGATAATGAAGGTGTTGCCATTCAGACACAATCTGCTGACGATACCTTCAGTATCAACAGCGAAAAAGCAAGGGTTGTGATTGACGGTCTGAAGTATGATTTGCTTTATCTTGATGATCCTATGGGGTTACACAAACACCTTGAATTGTACTTGAAGTTTACAGGCGGTGATGCGAATGTCTGATTTCAAAATTGAATTCACGAACAACGCAAAGGTTATAAAACGGGCGATTGCTGATGCGCAAAAAACATGGCTTGTTCAGTCTGCTGAAATACTGCGTGATGCTGTGCGTGACCTGACAAGGGTTAAAACAGGCAAAACAAAGCGGTCTTTCAATTATTATTTGCAGTCAAAAGGTGATGACCTTGAAGCAAAGGTCGGTTCACCTGATGAAAATGCAATATGGGAAGAATTCGGCACGGGTGAATACGCACTTGAAGGCAACGGCAGAAAAGGCGGCTGGGTTTATACGAATGAAAAGGGCGAAAAGGTATTCACTTACGGCAAAACACCTTCAAGGGCTTTATACTATGCCTGTAAAAGCGTGGAGGGTGCGCTGAAGGCAGGGTTTAAAGAAGTGTTTGGGGGTGTTTTTAAATGATAACAGAAGCGCTGAATGTCATTAAAGACGAACTGCGAAAAATCGGCGTGAACTATAAGTTTTTCAGGTGGCAAGGCACGGTGAAATACCCGTATTTTGTCGGCGAAATAAGCACAGATGATTTTGCTGATGAAAACGGCTATCAATCGGGTACCTTCTTCCTGAACGGTTTTACACGGGGTGAAGTCTTTGATTTGTTGAAAATCAGCGAAAAAATCAAACAACATTTTGCAGATTTTAGGTGCATATCAGAAAGCGGCAGCGGTATTTCAATTACCTTTGCCGCTTCTACTGTTATAGCGCAAGATGATGCAGAATTGAAAAGAATTCAAATAACTTTATCACTTAAAGATTGGAGTGTGAACAATGAGTAAAGCAGGTAGAAACGGCGTTACTTCAAGCACACCGAAAAATATTATGTTCGGTGCGGGTACTATTCACAAGAACCTTGCATATACCGCTGGCACAAGCGGTGCGACGGGTTCATGGAACTTTGAAGACAGTATTGTCGGCGCAACGGCTGGCGGTTCAAAGTTTTCTGTTACGCCTGAAGTTACAACGGTTGAAGTTGATGGTGTGCTTGTCAAAACAAAGGGCTTTCACAAGAAGACGGGCGAAGCCGCACAAATGGAAATCAATTTTGCCGAAATCAAAACAGAGCTGATAAAGGCTGCTGTTATCGGTCAAAGCACGGTAACAGAAGACAGCACATATACGAAAATCACAACGAAGCCTGACATTGAAACAGGTGATTACTGGGACAATATCGGTTTTGTCGGTGAAACGCTTGAAGGCAAGAAAATCATTGTCATTATGCACAATGCGCTTTGCACATCAGGCTTTGAACTTGAAGGCAAGAACAAAGAAGCGGGAACGCTTGCTGCAACCTTTGAATGCAATGCAGACCTTGAAGATGAAGGCACATTTGATACCTTGCCTGTTGAAATTTATTATCCGTCTTCAAACTAATCATTTTTTTATTATGAAAGGGGTTAAACCGCTATGACAGAATATACATTCAGAAAGTTGACATCAACAGATATTTTTCCTGTGTGTAATATCATTTCAAAAATCGGCATCAGGGAACTGAAAAGTTGCCTTGACACACAAAACCTTGCTGCGTTTGCAGTGCAGGGCGGCAAGAAGAACAAAAGTGCAATCATGGCGCTTGGTGCAAGCGTTGCTTTTGATATTGCAGGTGTTGTCTTTGCAAATATGCAAAAATGCGAAGCAGAAATCTTTACATTTCTTGCTTCAGTAACAGATTTGACAGAAGATGACCTGCGCACAATGCCTCCCGCCGATTTTGCAGATATTATCATCAATTTCTTCAAAAAAGAAGAACTGGGGGATTTTATTTCGGTTGTTTCAAAATTCATCAAGTAGGTTTAATTAAATTCATGGACTTGCTATTCAGTAGATATGCAAGCCCTTTTGTTTTTTTAGACACTTTAATTTCAAACGGTTTGTTCACGCAAGGCATTGATGAAATATGGGGCTGCGTATCAGAAGACAGGGCGTGGGAATTCTATTTGCACAAGGTCTTCAATCAAAGTTTTGACGATTTCAAAAAGGCTGAAATTGACGAACCGCAAGAAATGACACCTGATGATTTTGAAGCAACGGTCAATAATTCAAAATCTATGTTACAGGGGTTTGACCCCCGCAAAAGCGGAGGTTGATTGAATGGAATTATTCAAATTATTTGCAACCCTTGCTATACGAAACAAAGAAGCAAATGATGCTATTGACGAAACAACGGGCAAAGCTGAAGGCGCAAAGGGTAAATTATCAGGAGCGTTTTCAAAAATCGGTTCAGCAGCGCTGAAGGTCGGCAAGGTTATTGCGACAGGTTTGGCGGCTGGTGCAGGTGCGGTTGTTGCGATTACAAAACAGGCTGTTGATGCGTATGCAGATTATGAACAGTTAGTCGGCGGTGTTGAAACGCTTTTCAAAGATAGTGCCGATACTGTTTTGAATTATGCAAACAACGCATACAAAACAGCGGGACTTTCTGCAAACGATTATATGGAAACTGTCACAAGTTTTTCAGGGGCGTTGTTGCAGAGCCTGAACGGCGATACAGCAGCGGCGGCAAAAAAAGCAGACCTTGCAGTTACTGATATGTCAGATAATATGAACAAAATGGGTTCATCTATGGAATCTATTCAAAACGCATATCAGGGTTTTGCAAAGCAGAATTACACGATGCTTGACAACCTAAAATTAGGTTACGGCGGCACGAAAGAAGAAATGCAAAGGCTTCTTTCTGATGCTGAAAAGTTAAGCGGTCAAAAATTTGATATTAGCAGTTATTCAGATGTTGTTGATGCTATACACATTGTGCAGACCGAAATGGGCATTACAGGCACAACGGCAAAAGAAGCTTCAACAACAATTCAGGGTTCTTTGTCATCACTAAAGGCTTCTTGGCAAAATCTGCTTGTCGGTCTTACGGATGACAGTCAGGATTTTGATACGCTACTTTCAAATGTTCTTGATAACGCCATCAATCTTCTGCAATTATTATTGCCCCGTATTACAACAATTTTCGGTCAATTGCCGAAATTGATACAGGGTATTTTGCCGCAGATTCCGCCTGTGCTGCGTGAACTTTTGCCGCAGTTGCTTGTTGCGGCTGAAGACCTGTTGCACGGTTTGGTGGCTGCATTGCCTGAATTGATTGATATTTTGCTTGATATTTTGCCTGATGTGTTAGATGCAGTAATGCAAATCGGGCTTGAATTGGTCAATGCATTGCCGCAAATAACGGATTCAATCATAGCATTTTTGACAAATCAATCAACGATAACGGCATTGTTACAGGCGGCAATCACCCTGTTCATGGCGTTGGTTGCTGCGATTCCTGAAATTGCAAGTCAAATCGTAGAAGCTGCGCCCGTAATCATTGAAGCCTTGATAACAGGTATAATTCAGTCAATACCGCAATTGTTATCAGGTTTGCAGCAGTTCATTGACAATTACGGGCAGTATATGTCAAGTATTTGGGGCGTAATTCAGCAAATATGGGGTGCAGTATCAGGGTGGTTCAAAGAACACATCATTGATCCGATTGTGAACTTTTTTACAGGCTTGTGGAACAAGGTAGTTGAAATCTGGAATCAAATAAGCAATGCAATTTCGGCTGCATTTCAGTTTATTGCAAGCATCATTTCAGCGGCGTTTCAGATTATAACATTGCCCTTCAGGTTCATTTGGGAAAATTGCAAAGAATATGTGTTCGCTGCCTTTGATGCAATAAAAACCTTTATCAGTAACGCAATAAACAACATCAAGACGGTTATATCAACGGTGCTGAATGCGATTAAAACCGTATGGAATACGGTGTGGGGCGCAATCAAGAATTTTTTGACTCCTATATTTAACGCAATCAAAAATGTTGTTACAACGGTTTTTACTGCTATAAAAGACTTTATTGCAACCCGTATTTATAACATCAAAACGAATGTGACAAATGTGTTCAATGCAATCAAGAATGCTATATCAACACCGTTGAATGCGGCAAAAACGGCAGTCACGAATGTTTTTGACGGCATCAAAAGCAAGATTGATACAGTCATCAACGGTGCGAAAAGCATTGTGAAGAAGGGTATTGGTGCAATCAAGGGTATGTTTGAGAAATTAAAACTGAAATTTCCTGATATTAAGCTGCCGCATTTCGGCATTTCACCCAGCGGCTGGAAGGTATCAGATTTGCTTGAAGGTTCTATACCGAAATTAAGCATTGAATGGTATGCGAAGGCTATGGACAACGGTATGATCCTTGAAAAACCGACAATTTTCGGTGTCAATGCGAAGGGTCAGCCTATGGGCGCAGGTGAAGCAGGAAGTGAAACGGTAGTCGGCACAAACAGCCTGATGACAATGATTAAAGCGGCGGTTGCGGAGTCAAACGCAAATGCAAATGCAACGCTTGAAAAGATACTTGCGGCGATTATCAATATTGACCGCACAATATATGAAAAGGTTGTTGCGGCGCTTCAGACAATGGGCATTGAATTTGATGAAAGAGAACTTGCAAGGCTGGTGAAGAAATATGCTTGATAAATTTTACTATTTGAACAATTACGGCGAAACGCTGTATTTCGGCAAAGAAGGCATCTTTGCTTTTTACAATGATTTGCGTGATTATCAATGGGGTTATGAGAGTGTAAACGAAAAAATCACAGGCTTTACAAGGGGCATTGTCACAAAAAAACTACCTGTTTTGTTCCTGTCGGCATCAGGTCAGCAGACAAGACAGGCAAGAAACAGAGCCTATGAAATAATTGAAAAAGATGTGCTTGCAAATAAGAAGGGCAAATTGTACTGCAACGGATATTACATGGAATGCTGGCTGATAGGAACATCAAACAGCGAATACCTAAACAGCGAAAGTTACCTGAAGACCGAATTTGCAGTTGTTACAGACAAGCCCGAATGGGTGAAGGCAACAACACTTTCATTCGTTCCTACTACACAGGCGGCGGGTGAATATGATGTTGACTTTGACTGCGATTTTCCTTTTGACCTTCAGGCAGTATCTTATTCAACAAATACCCTGATAAACTCCTTTGCATTTGCAAGTCAGTTTATATTGAATATATACGGCGCTTGTGAAAACCCGCAAATCACAATCGGTGATTACACCTATTTATTCAATTGTGAATTGTCGGCTGGTGAAAGGCTTGAAGTGAACACCCTGACAAAGAAAATTTACAAATATGATTTGCAGGGCAATGTTGAAAATTATTTCAATTGTCGCAACAAAAAACAGACGGTCTTTGCAGCGATACCCAGCGGCAATAAGCAGGTACAATGGAATAATGAATTTTCATTTGACCTGATGCTGTTGCAGCAGCGGTCTGAACCTGAATGGTCATACACTGCAAAGAGCGTATCAGATATTGCCGACATTGAAGTTGTTGACAGTAGGTATTACCTTATTGATACAAACGGCGAATACATCAGGGACAATTACAACGAACCTATCAGCGTACAATCGGCGGCAGGTGATTGATTATGGAGTTTATAATTGCAGATGCAAACAAAAAAGACTTATGTTTTTTAGACGAAGGCGCAAGTCTTGATTTTGATGTCGGTGCATCAGATGACTTTCAAATCAGCATAGCGCTGGACAGTTATGATCCTGAAGCGCACATTGAAGGCAATATTTTATATTGCATAGGCACCGAATACGGCGGCATATTCAATGACCCTGAAATCAGCACAAAAGAGCGTAAAAAAACGCTGACAGGCGATACCTTCAGGGGAATGCTGAAGAAGAAGTATATTGAACCTGCAAGCGGTCAGGACTATAAGACGATAAGCGGTGAACTGAATGCCTGTATTGCGCAGCTTATGAACAGCGCATTTTCAAATACGCTTTTCAGGGTGTCAAGCGCAAGCACTGGCGTTTCCGTTTCGGGCTTTCAGTTTGACCGTTATTGCAGTTTGCTTGACGGCATCAACAAGATGCTTGCTTCAAAGGACTTCAGATTAAGTATAAAGGCGGTGCGGGTTGAAGATGACTTCTTCATTGAACTTGCCGCAAAACCGCTTGTTGATTATTCTGAAGACATTGAATTTTCACAGGACAATGATGTGAATTTCAAAATCAAAAGGGTTACAAACAAATATAACTATATGATAGCACTTGGCAAAGGTGAACTTCACAAAAGGCAAGTGCTTTATTTTCGTTGTGATGCGGGTGGTGCTGTAACGCAGGTCAGCGCAATACCGAAGGGCGATAATGTCAAGGTGTACTTGTATGATAATACATCAACAGAAGACTTTGCAGCAGATGCAGTGAAGAAGTTTGCAGAAATCAATGCAGCTGACGAATATTCAATGACAATGAAAGATGATATTGAACTTGAAATCGGTGATGTTGTCGGTGGCAGGGACTACATTACAGGCTTGACGATTGCCCAGCCTATTACAAGGAAAATTATAAAATACAACAACAAAAAACAATCAATATCTTATGAAATAGGGGGTAAACAATAATGCCTAAAATTATCACAGGTCATACAGGCACACCGCACATCACTTCTGATGATGTCCGCGCTTTGCTCAAAGCAATTATCGGCAGTAATGATTACCTGTTAAGTGATGACACCAGCACATTTGTTGCAACGCAACTTGACAACAATGTTGTGCAGATGCCTGATGCTGAAGTTGTGCTGCAAGGCACACATATCAGAGTGCAGCAGACAGATACCGTGACGGTTGCGCAGGGTCAGAATGGTATGAAACGCTTTGACCTGATTGTTTGCCGTTATACGAAAGCGCAGGAAGGTATTGAAGGCGCTGAAATTGATATTGTGACGGGTACACCCGCCGCATCTGACCCCGCTGTACCTGCTGTCACGCAGGGTGACATTAGGGGCGGTGCATTGCTTCACGAAATGCCGTTGTTCAAGGTTGAATTAGACGGCTTTTCAATTGTTTCAATTGCAAGTGTGTGCAACACAATCAATTCGCTGAATGCATCTTTTGCGGCGATAAGCTCTTCAATTCTTTCTTCAGAAGAAAAAGCGGCGCAAAGCATCAAAAGCATAAACGATACGCAGGTGCGCTTTGCAGACATGGTGAACACAAAGTTTGCAAACATAAACGCAAACAGCATCTTGTGGTCAGGCGCTTACTATATGACGGCAGCGCATTCATTCACAATACCTTCTGTTCAAAATCAAACAAACGGCATTGTGCTTGTCTTTAGTTTGTACGCTGATAAAGAAGCGAAAGACGGGACTTTTCATTCATTCTTCATACCGAAGGCGGCTGTTTCAAAGCATAATGGTCGCGGTTGGAGTTTCTGCTTGTTTGAACGCCTTTTTTCAAAGGCGGCAAACAAGTACATTTACATCAATGACACGAAGATTACAGGCAATGACAGTAACAATAAATCGGGTACAGGCGCTTGTGGTATCAAGTATGAAAATTCCCGTTTTGTGCTGCGCTATGTAATCGGTGTATAAAGGGGTGATTAACTATGGCACGAATTAGACAGTATGAATTGCTGGAGAAATTCAACGGTGATGAAACCTTTGTTGTTGAAACAGACAACGGCACAAAAGCCCTGTCGGTTGATGCAATCAAAGACCACATCACAGAAAAGATTGAAGAAAAAGCCGCACAGTTAAATCAAAGTGAAGTTACGGTTGAAAGTGACACTGAGTCGGAGTATATTTTAAGTATATCAATCGGCGCTGAAACGATAACCACGCCGAACTTGAAGGGCAAATCAATTGCTTCAATTCAGGTTGTAAATCATCACCTGACGATTTACTTTAATGATGCAACAAGTTATGATTGCGGTGTCATTGACGGCGAAGTGCCGAAGTACGGTGTGTGCCGTGACATTCCCAGTCATAGCCCGACACTTACAAGGGTGGGTGATGCAACAGGTTTAATTGCGCAGGTCTTCAAGGGCAATAACGATGAAGAAATCAGAAATGATTTTGACACGATTTATCCGTGGAGCGAAATCAAACGGTGCACACTTTCAAACAACGGTGCTGTAAATCATTATGAAGATGACCCCGATTATAAGGAAGACGGTACAGACGGTCAGGTAATGGTCGAAATACCGAAATTCTATATTGCGCACTATTTTGATGAAAGCGGTGCAAAAGAATACTGGTACATTTCAAAAGAAAAAATTAACAGCAGGTACAGGCTGCCGAAGCCCTTTATTGCGGCAGACGGCACCGAACTTGACCACATTTACATTGCAGCGTTTTTGTCGACAAATGACAACGAAAATATCCTTGACAGTAAATCAACCCCGACAGCAACGGCAGCAGACTTTGCATATAGTTGGGCGGTTGAATACGCAAAGACAAGGGGTACAAACTGGCATCAGCTTGATATTGCTGAATATTCAGATGTGCTTGTGCCGCTGTTCATTGTTGAATTTGCAACACTTGACAGCCAGTCAGTGTTCTATGCAGCGGATTCAGAGTATGTTGCTGATTATATGTATGTATCATTAGAGCAGGTCATGGCAGATAATCCCGACACATCACTTGTGACACGGGGCAATGAATTCTTTGTGTACGGCGAAAATGAATACTTTGTCGGTCAGGAAATTTCAATTTTCGGCATAGCTGTTGAAGATGTAACGGGTGATTGTGATGTCAAAGATGAAACGAACGGTCCATACGCAATCAGGAACATCACGAATGTTCAAGTTGTCGGCAAAGATGAAGCAAAAGGTGTTGACCTTCTGAAGATTACCTTTGACGGCGGGGCGGTTGATATTCACAATAAAGAACAATTCATGGTAAATATCGGCAGAAATGGTGTAACAAATTACATCTATTATGAAGTTGGGTATTTGTCAGGTTCGTTTGCAGCGCCTAAAGACCAAGGAAGTGACTTTGTTTACAGGGGCATTGAAAACCTATACGGCAAATACACATGGCTTGCAGGTGTGCTGAAAAGGCGCGACGAGTATTTTGTAACAGACAAACTTGCGGCATACGGTACGGCTATTACAGACGATTATGCGAAACTGGGTTATAATGCTGCAATGATGGGCTTTGTCAGAAAATTGGGTCTTGATGAAGCATATCCGTGGGCAACCTTGCCGACAGAGAACGGCGGCGCATCAGATACTGATTTTTGCGATAAGACAATATGCACAGGCGCGGGCATGGTCAAATCGGTTCGTTTCGGCGGCGGTTATGACTTTTCTTGCGGTTTGTTCGCCTTCTTTTGCAACAATAATGTTATTGATACGAATGTGAATTGTCGGTACGGTGCCCGTCTTTCTTACAGGTCATATCAATAGGGGTCTGGGGGACACTGACCCCCAGCGGCTTCTTATAATTAAAAAGTCAATATATGACGGCGGTTATCAAAAATGCAAAACCCACCCTTCAGAAAATGTGCAGGTATTATGTCATATTTAGGGTGGACAAAGCATTGCAACGCATATAATTCTTACAACAAATACATTAAACCGTATCTTGATTTTGACAAGATAAAGGAGGTTACCAAAAATGAAAGCAGAAAGCAGCAGCAGACCCGCTGCCTATCAGGTCAATGTGTCTGAAGGCAAAGCGGTCATCAGATTTGCTGATAACATTGAACGCATTGAAGCTGAAGTTGACGGGGAAAAGATTGTGTCGTACAAATATGACAGTTACACCTTTGAAACAACGAACCGTCAGGGGCTTGCAGAAGATGTTGAAAACAAATTTGAAGACTGGCTTGCGGCAGCGAAACAGGCAGAGTATAACAGGCTGGCAAAAGAAATCAGGGCAAAGCGAAATGCCCTTCTTGCCGACACCGACAAAGATTTCACCTTTGACAGGCTGGGCATCACATTCCCTGACAAAATCACCGCATCAACGCTTCTTGCGGTGGTGAAAACAATATGCACCGAACTTGCGGCGGCTTGCAGTTGTCAAATGGCGGTATATCGTCAGGCATTAAGAGATATCCCGCAGCAGGAGGGCTTCCCGTATGATGTGAAGTTTCCTTCAAAACCGAATAATTGATACAACCTTGTTGATGTAATCAGCAGGGTTATTTTTATGCTAAAAAGGAGTGCTTTACTATGAAAGTCTTTAATATTTTTTCTGTGCTGGGTGGCACAATCGGAGGTGTATTAGCGTTTATGTTCGGGGGCTTTGATGTTCTTCTGTACGCCCTGATTGTCCTTGTTGTTCTTGATTATGTGACGGGGCTTGCAAAAGGCTTTTACACAAAGACTGTTTCAAGCGAAGTCGGCTTCAAGGGGTTGATTAAGAAATTCATTATATTTGTTGTGGTTGTTGTTGCGGTTGTGCTTCAGCGGGTATTGAATAATACTGTGCCGCTCCGTGAAGTGACAATCACATTTTTTATTTGTAATGAAAGTATTTCAATTCTCGAAAATGCGGCTGAATTTGTACCGATACCGCAGAAGCTGAAAGATGTGCTTTTACAGTTAAGGTCAACAGGTGACAAGAAGACTGAAGAAGAAAATGATGAAATTGATGAAGATGCCGAAAGTGGCGGGGAGTCTGACGGATGATTTATTTTAACCAAAACGATTATGACAAGGTTGCCTACAATAAGCCTGACGGCACGAAGGCAACGGTGAAAAGCAGCGGGTGCGGTGTTGTTGCCGCCTGTATTGTTTTTGATAACTATGTCGGCAAGACCTTATATACACCCGCACAAATGGCAGCCTTCAGCATTGCGCACAAAGCCCGTATCAATTACGGCACGAATGAAGCAACGCTTTTGAAGGCACTGTGCGCTGAAAACAAGGGCTTTTCTTTCAAGGTGACAAACAATGTTGATGACCTTGTGAAACACCTGAAATCAGGCGGCATGGCAATCTGCAATCAGGGTGACAAGTACAATGTGTTCAGCACGGGCGGTCATTATGTTGTCGCATACCGAATGAACGGCAACAACATTGAAGTTGTTGACCCTTCTATGTATGCTGGCAAATATGACAGTTACGCAAGACCGACACGAATTGTCAAGAAAACTGAACACGGCTGCATTGTCACGGCGGCTGAAATGAAGAAGGCAACGCAAGACCGCAACCCTTGCTATTATCTTGTATCATACGAAGGAGTGAAAACTGTGAGCAAAACATATTACGGCATTGATATTTCTGAACACAACGGCACGGTTGACTGGGCGAAGGTCGCAAAGAAGGTTGACTTTGCAATCTTGCGCATCTGCTGGGTCGGCAATACGCAGAATAAAATGGACAAACTGTTTGAAAAAAACTATGCCGCCGCAAAAAAAGCGGGGGTTAAACTTGGCGCTTATGTTTACATTTATTCAAAGACCGCCGCTGCCGCAACGAAGGGCGCTGAATGGGTGCTGAAACAGATTAAAGGCAAGACCTTTGAACTGCCGATATACTGTGATATGGAAGACCCGACAATTGCTGGGCTTGGCAAAACAAAGCTGACCGCAATTACAGATGCTTTCAATGCCGCTATCAAAAAGGGCGGTTACAGGGTCGGCATCTATGCAAGCCTTGACTGGCTCAGAAACAAGTTGAATTCAACGGTCAAAAAATACTACACTTGGATTGCGCACTACACATCAGGCACCGACAAATACAAGGGTGAATATCAGATGTGGCAGAACAGCAGCAAGGGCAAGGTTGACGGTGTGAAGGGCAATGTTGATACAAATTACCTGTATGAAAACATTTTCAGCGGGTCAGCATCAACACTCAAAAAGCCGAAGACCCCCGCTTCTTCTGCGCCGACATACACGGCTGGCAAGACATACACCCTGCAAACCGATTTGAAGGTGCGCAAAGGCGCTGGCACAAAGTACGCACAAAAGCTGCTTACCGAACTGACGGCTAACGGCAAAAAGAATGCGAAGTCAGGCAAGTATGCTGTGCTGAAAAAAGGAACAAGGGTAACAGCGCAGAAGGTCATCAAAGAAGGCAACAACATTTGGCTTCAGATACCTTCAGGCTATGTTGCCGCATACTACAACAAAAACAAATACATCAAATAACAAATCGCCCCCTTTTGCTTCTGCGAAGGGGGCTTTTTTTATTGCATTTTTCAGGTATCATATTATAATGTAAATAATAATGAAGACCTATTGCGTGTGGGTAGCGAACTGTTGTGGGGGATACGCACGGGAAACAAAAGGTTTGCAAAGGCACATAAAACCTACAAACACCCGCCATCTCCACCAGTAAAGAATAATCCGAAACTTGTTATCATCGGTAACAGTTTCGGATTTTCTGTTTATATAGACACAAGGCAGGGATAATTTCCTGCCTTATTTTTATACCTTGTTATTCGGTTTTTCGTCATTGCTCTCGTTCTCGTTTTGTTTGGTAATTAGTTCGAGAAAATAATGAGCAAGTTTTTCTAATTCATAATTCGGAATGCTCCATTCGCCTTTTGCTGCCATAAGGCAACACGCTTATTTTGATTTTATATCTGCCTCCTTTAATTTGATGTACCTTTCATTGTAAATTTGTAGTTCATATTAACCTCCGGTTTTGCTCACAGGCTTTTACAAATCGCCTGTAAGTCGTTTTTAGTTTAAGTCCGACGAGTTACTCTGTTTTTGAGCGAACTCGTCAATTTTTGCTCACAGCGTTGCCTGGTTTTTCATAAATAGGTTTATTATACCGCAACACTCGAGTGAATACGCAAAAGCCTTGATTTCCTGCGAAAAACAGCCCTAACTGCATACGAATTTGGAATCATACGCAAAAGTATTACGATTTGAAAAGCCGACAGGCTTTGCCGGACGGCGTTTTCGGGCATTTCAACGCCCGAAAATCATACCCCTTTATCCTGCTTTAAAATCGACGGCTTGAAAATTGCTCCAAAATCCACTCAAAAGTCGCAGATTTTCGTTTCAAAAATCATAAATTTTCAAAATCAAAGCCTTTCATATTCTTTGCCGATAAACCCTAAAGCACGGTGCACTAAATCTTGTTGACCGTGTATAGATTGCTCTTTTGCTCGCCACCGATAAACCGTTTCGAGATCGTTATGTACCCGCCGCTTTCAAGCGAACGCAAAACTTTTCTGCAAGTAGATGCACACATCGAACAGCTTTTTGCAATCATAGGCACCGACCAAAAACTTTGCCCTGCCGAGTCTTTTGCACGAACGAGAAAAGAATAAACGATGAACTCGTTGGGCGATAACCGTTCATCAAAAATCCTGTTCGGCAAAAGGAAAAATTGCCCGCTGCAATTCTTACGCATACGAAAACCTCCTTCCAAATTATTCGAGAGAATATTTTGCTGAGTGAAAACCAAAAAGAAAAAGCACTTAGAAAAAACTCCCTCTACTATACGGAGAAAAATTCCCGTTTTGTTCGGGTGTTTTTCAAAATTCTTTACACCTTGTTTACATTTAATTTCACCATAGGAAAATACCCCTCTATAATACAGAGAAAAATTCAGGTTTTGTTGATGTGTTTTCAGAAAAAATTTATAAAAAAATAAAGTTTCTTGTAATGCGTTTTGCATCATAAGAAACTTTATAGTTTATTAAATATGTTTATGCGACAAAAATAATATCCCGGTGATATTCTAAATTATGAATCATAGAAGGTGTTGATTTCAAATTCACAATTATTTTTTTATCCAAACCTAATATGGTTCGGTTGTTGTCGTTTACAAATGAAGATACAACAATTGAACCATCATTTGCAAATGTAATCAGACCGCTGTCGAACAGTCTGTCAAAATCGGCACTCAGCAGAATACCGTTATCAGGACTTAATCTTTCATCGTTTTCCGAAACAGACCATGGCTTAATATGGCTGGCAATTAAAAGTTTGGATAAGTCTATTCCCGTAACAACACATTTGCCATCATATTTTTCAAATAATGACTTTCTGAATTTTCCCTGTCCGATTCTGGATTTTATAAGTGCTTCTTTTTCGGTTTTGGTTATATCCGTATTTGCTTCAATGGAATCTACGATTTCGAGTTCTTTGGTATCAACACCGTCAATCGTATCTAAAACAAAGTATCGGTACTGTTTGAGACCGTTACTGTACATACGCTTTCCTTTTTGATTTTTTGCAATAAATTCAGGATTTACAAGAATTAAAGCAACAGCTAAATCAAGTTCACTTAAAGACATATTAAGCAAACTGTTGTTTATTATTCCGGCCGAAAGCATATCGTTAGATATCGTGTTTACAGCTCTTGTATATTTTTCTATTGAACTTTCAGATAAACTTGTGTGTTCATTCATCCATTCGCTGAATTTGTTTAGAACAGAATTTTTCATAACATTTACCTTTTATATAAAATGCATTTTGAAATTTGTTTCGCAATGCTGTTAACTAAAGACACAACCACTGTGTTCCCACATTGTTTATACATACTTTTTATCGTAATATCGGGAAAATCAAACGATTTTGGAAAACCCTGCAAGGCAAGACATTCTTGCAGGGTAATCGTTCTGATTCCGAAGTTATCTTTTATAATTGGGACACGGTTATACCAAGTTCCCATATTTGCTTTAAGGGTAAAAGATATTCCGTCTTTACTTTTTTGAATACCGTAATCCGAAAACCTGTATATTTGGTTTTCGTCTGTCATTGCGGCTTTAATTTTTTGATACTGTGCGGAATTTTCGGGAAGATAAAATTTATCTTTTGCCTTTACCGAACGGTCGATAATATCAAAAATATGCTTTTTCAGCGGCTGTTCATCCGGAAAGCGAAAACCGTTGCACATGTCATAGTCCTTAAATGCAACTATATATGTTCTTGTTCTGTGTTGCGGTATTCCGTAATTGCATGCATCCGCAATGAGATATCGTATATAATAATCCCTATCGGAAAGCTCATTATGTATGCGATTAAAGGTTTTGCCGTTATCGTGTTCCGTAAGATTTGCGACATTTTCAAGAAAGATAATTTTGGGCTTTTTAGCGTCTGCTATTCTCATTATTTCAAAGAAAATATTGCCTCTTTCGTCGGCGAAACCTTTTCTGTTACCGCATACCGAAAACGATTGACAAGGAAATCCTGCGGTGAGAATATCAAAATCCGGTATATCATCTGCATTGATTTTTCTTATATCGCATTCGGTCAATACCGTATTTGGAAAATTGTATCTGTATGTTTTACAGGCATCTTTATCAATTTCGTTTGCCCACACAATTTCAAATCCCGCTTGTTGAAAAGCTAAGTCAATGCCGCCGATTCCAGCAAATAAACTGCATACCTTATATTTATCTTTCATTATTTTATAAGTCTAACTTGTAAATTCAGTTTAATATAAAATTTTCCGTTTTCTTTATATATCGATCCGAATTCGTGACGGGATGTACTTGCGGTTTCAAACTTGGTATTGTTTATCAAATAAGTTTCAAACTCATTTCTGTTAAACAAATGATAGCACAATACTTCTCCGTCTTCTCTGACTATTATGTATCCGCCCGTAGCGTCGGCAGTACCGTCCCAAACTTTTGACGGAAGCATGCCGAGTGCACATTCTGCAAGAAATTTTTTGAACTTGTATTCATAAAACGGATGACCTTTTGATAAATTATATCCGATTGGGTTATTTACATTTAATGATTCAAGTGAATTTGTTACTGTATTAACTCCGGATGAATAGTACTCTTTAAGCATATACGCACAGATTTCAGGGAGGTCACCGTCAATCAACTGCAAATTACTTTCAAAAATATCGTTATCCATCGAACAATACTCTATGTCGCAATCGCAACCGGAGAGAAAATCAAATCTGTCTTTGAATTTCTTGGAACAAGTATTAAAGCCGTTCATCACATCATCGTTTATATTACCTGTAACTTCAAAAACAAAATTTGTTGTTTTGCCTGCATTGACAAGTGTGGACGGACTGCCTAATCTTGACTTGATACTGAAGCCCTGAACGGTTTCGTAACCTGTGTTTATATCGTGAATTTTAATCCGAATATCGGCTTTATCGGTTGATTTCGCTTTAAGTACACCTATATTCAATTGCTCTAAAAATTCTTCGGTATCCTGCGATTCAAAAGATGATTTATTCGCACTGATTATTTCAAGTGTTCTTCCCCTGTCGTGAATCTTTAATCCCTTGACATTCTCACAAAAAATAACTTTAGGTTTGTCTGCTTCACAAATTCTTGCAACATCAAGAAATAAAGTACCTCGGCACAATCCTTTATAATTATCATTAAACCCTTGCCTTTTTCCTGCAAGACTGAACGCTTGGCAAGGAAACCCGGCAAGACATATGTCAAATTGTGGAATATCGATTTCGTTTATCTTGGTTATATCTCCCGCAATTTCAAAATCATCATTGAAATTTGCCTTGTATGTTTTCTGAGCATACTCGTCCCACTCACTTACAAAAACCGTGCTAATTTCATCACCGAAGGCTCGTTCAAATCCAAGACGAATGCCACCGATTCCCGCAAATAAATCTATTGATTTATATTTAGTCATTTTTACCTTTTACCGTCCTCTCAATTTCGTCGGCACACGCCTGTAAATTCATTTTTATATCATTGCCCCAAAACCTAAGCACAGTCCAACCTGTGCGTTTTAGTTGATCATTTACCTCTTTATCTCTGGCAATGTTTCTTTCGATTTTAGGAATCCAAAAATCTTGATGTGATTTGAATTCCTTTTTCTTATTATCCCAATCATAACCGTGCCAAAATTCACTGTCACAGAATACCGCAACTTTTTTGCCTATAAAAACAATATCCGGTTTACCGAACACTTTCTTGGAATTTTTTTGATAGCGCAAGCCTCTTGCCCAAAGCTCTTTTCTAAGCATAACTTCTATCTTTGTGTCTTTTGATTTTATTGCTTTCATATTTTTATGTCTTTGTTCAGGTGAGTGATTATCCATAGCTTATATTACTTCAATTATTAAAGTTTATGATTTTTCAACAATGATTTTAACATACGGCTTTGCAAATATCAACACGAACATGTTGATTTTAAGTTAATTGCTTTGTTTTTGGGACTTTACAAGCATTCAATTGTTTGTTGAATTTGACATATATTTGTAGTATAATAATGAATGGAGTAGATTATATATTTATAAAATCTAAACTATCGTTTTTAAAATTTTGTTAAATAGGAGATATAACATAGTGCAAAAGAAGTTTTTCTATTAATTGAAATGAATAAAAAATATAATGATTAACTAAAAAATAATAAAGAGTTATTACTAAGAAAGAGAAATCTGTATTGGAAATTTATAATTTAAAATATGGCATGATATTATTAATAAGTAATTATTTAATAAGTAATTATTCTTTTCATTAAAAACGATTTACAAGTTGAACATGCTTTTTCAAGGCAATCTTATATGAAACAGTTACTATTCCATTTTAGTTATTTTGATTGCTTTTATCTATATTTTATATAAATTATTTACTGTGGATTTATGATGAATTATATGAGGTGTAATTATGACATCAACGAAAAATGAAATAATAGATTTGATATTGGCTAAAGACGAAAATGATCAAGTCGATTTTAAAAAAGAATATTATTCTAAGGATAAAAAATATGCACTTATTAAAGATATTGTTTCTTTTGCAAATAATACAAAGCCAAGAGACAAGTATATAATTTTTGGTGTTGAAAATTCTTTTTGCATGCCTACAGGAATAGATATATCAACATTACCCGATATATCTGAGATTAATGATTTGTTACATGTCTATGTAGAACCTTTTATTGATGTTGAACTTGGACATATTGAGTACCAAGGTGTAACAATTGGCTTTATCAGAATTCCTCACAACGAATTAAACAGACCTTATGTTATTTCGAAGGAATATAGTAAAAATAAAGTGACTTCTTTACGAAAAGGAGAAATTTATATTCGTAAAGGTGCAAGTAATTTTATTTGCGAAAGAACGGATCTCGATGATATATACAACAATAGAGGCACTTTAGATATTAGCTTTTATAGGTCTGAAATAACAATCAGCAATATCAGAATAACCGACAATACTCAGTTAACAGGGAAAGTAAGATTTGTATTGCAAAACAATACCCCAAAAACCATAGTTATCGATAGTGTAAATGTGTACATCCATTGTGGTAGCAATTTAATTGAATATAAAATAGATTTTATAGATGACAATAAAAATGTTTTTAATAAAGTCCCAAACTCCATATCAAATCTTCCGATTCAAATTTCTTCTGGAGACTGCATACAAAAAACAGCTTTTTTTATAATATCTGAATCTGCCGCATTAAATCTATGCAAAAAAGATTTGAGTTCAATAAAATCATCTATAAAAATTTGTGATGTTTTAAATCATGTGTATCAGAACGCATTTTCAACCGTACATTTAACTTTTACTGATGACTTATTAAAAAAATGGAATTGCTGATATGAAAAAATTCATGAAAGGAGAAAAAGACATGAACTATTCGCCACTAAGATATCCTGGCGGAAAAAGTAAAATAGCACCATTTGTGTCTTTACTTATCGAAAAATGTAATCTTAATGAATGCACATATGTTGAACCATTTGCCGGCGGTGCCGGTGTAGCGTTAACATTACTCTTTGAAGGAACTGTAACTGATATTGTTATCAACGATTATGATAAAGCCATTTATTCTATGTGGAAAGCTATCCTTACGGAAACAGATGCCTTTATAAATCTTGTGCGAACAACGCCATTGACAGTCGACGAATGGAAAAGACAAAAGGACATATATACAAATGAAAATAAAAAATACTCATTAGCACTGGGATTTGCAACTTTTTATCTTAACAGGACAAATCGTTCCGGAATATTAGCAGCTGGACCTATTGGTGGATATAATCAAACGGGTGATTATCTGATCGATGCTAGATATAATAAAGAATCTTTAATAGAGAGAATAGAAAAAATAGCAAAATACAAAACGCATATTCATTTGTACAACAAGGATATAGAAAGCTTTATTAAAAGATATTTGCCAAAATATCAAGAAACCGCTTTTGTATATTTCGATCCTCCTTATTATAACAAAGGAAAAGAATTATATAAAAATTTTTTTGTTCATGATGACCACGAACGAATCTCGAAACTAATAAAAGAACTTGATTGCTTTTGGATGGTTACTTATGATGATGTAGATGAAATTTGTGAACTATATAAAGATTATGAATGCAAACGATTTGATTTAACTTATAGTGTAGCCAACTCTGGAAAAAAATCAGAGATAATGTTTTTATGCGACAAAAAACTTTGGCCACAAGATAACGAATTAAAACATAATAAAATACAGATTAATATCAGAAAGAGGTGTGCAGATGAATAAAACATCAATCAATAATTTAATCGATCAAGATCCTCTGTTAAAACTAGTTCAGTCTGATAATTTTATAGGCTGGATATACTCAATGGATTATGATTCTGCATTAGTTGTAACAAATGATGTTTGGAAAGCAAGAGTTAATGGGGTTCCGCACAACAGTTTTTTAATTGCGTCGTCTTTCAACCCCTCAAATTATGCTGGTACAACTCAAATGGAAAAAGAAGCAATTTTATTAAGAGTAATTGGTACCTGCAAATTACCTCAAGATGATGATATGATTCGCACTAAAATTGATAATTATCAAAACCAAACTGATGTCTATTTGAGTGATGGTGATAAAGGTTTCGATCCTATAACGCAAAACAGATTGCAATTTGGCGGTTTAAAATGCCGTGTATTAGGAACTTTTTTTATGAAAAACAGTGAACTTAATATGGGTAGTGATATTGAATCGTTTTCTGTTTCAATGCGTATGAGTGTCTATATGCCGAAGGCAGAGGCCTTGTCGCTTATCGTTAATTATGTTGATCCGATAAGAAAAAATCGATTCAAAGAAGAATTATCGGCATTGGGTATTAACAAAGATTTATCTCCTTTTGAAATAGGCACTGTCAGATATACTTCGACAGATAGATTGCACCGTTCCAAAGAATCTGATAAAGTACCATTTTATATTCAGCCTTCTGATTTTTTGGCTCGCAGGACTGCTGTTTTGGGAATGACCAGGACAGGCAAATCTAATATGATTAAACAAACAATTTCTGTTGTAAAGAGTATTGCAGATAGTTGTAACTTACCAATTGGTCAATTAGTTTTTGATATCAATGGTGAATATGCAAATGCAAATAAACAGGACAATGGTTCTATTTCTGATATTTATTCTAATGGTTGTGAAAGATATCGTATGATTCCTACTGAAGGATTTTCTCATTTGTTAAACAATTTTTATTCCGAATTGCAAGAGGGCTTGTCTATTCTCGGAGACTTAATTAGAGAAGCAAAAAAAGATGGTTCAGCCGATATCGATACTTTCTTAGGTATGTCACTGGACCGCCCTGATCCGATCGAAGAAAAAGGAGAATATAAACGTTGGCAAGTAAAAACAGCCCTCTATAAAACATTGCTTAAGAGAGCAGATTATGCTTATCCTGGAATTTTTTCTGTAAAGTTTGATGCAAACAAAAAGGTTAGAGATACTGTAGATGCAATCATAAATGAAAATGTTGAGCCAGGACAAGAACTACACCTTAATCCTAATGATTCACTATCCTACGAAGAAGCTGTAAAGTGGTTTGCTGCAGCAAGAACCGCAAACAAAAACAAAAAAGAGACTGGACTATTAAAATCAAGCAGCGGTGCTAATTGGTTCGATGAAGAGTGTGTTGCAATGCTAAATTTGTTAGTCGGTCTTAATAATAATGATGCTTATATTAGGGGATTTAGAACGTTAGAATGTGGACGACCATTTCATACCTCGCTTAGAACACAGGATGTGTGCAAAGAAATTTATCAACATCTTATTGCGGGTAAAATAGTGATTTTGGATTTATCTGTTGGACAAGCTCAATTAAGAGAACGAATTAGCAAAAGGATTGCTAAATATGTATTTGATAATTCAATGAATTGCTTTACTAGCGGGAACAGCCCTCAAAATATTGTAATTTACATCGAAGAGGCACATAATTTGATTGGAAGAAATATGGATTTGTCAGAAACCTGGCCTCGTTTGGCAAAAGAAGGAGCGAAGTATAAAATTGCTCTTGTATACGCCACACAAGAAGTATCTTCTGTACATCCTAACATTCTTGCAAATACAGAAAATTGGTTTATTTCTCATTTGAATAGCGAAAAAGAAATTTCAGAACTTGCAAAATTTTATGACTTTGCTGATTTTAAGCAATCATTACTTAGGTCGCAGGATGTCGGTTTTGCAAGAGTGAAAACTTTATCGAGCCCTTTTGTTGTTCCTATTCAAATAAATAAATTTGATCCACAAAGAACCATTACTCAGAAAGGATAACAAAATGTCGAATTATAACATCGATAGAACATCTCACATTGATATTGTAGAAAACCCTGATGTTAAAGAGTTTTTGGATAATTGTGAATACATGAAAGAACCTAATGGGAATGAAATAAACGATATCATAAGTAATTTTGTATCCGTTCCTGATAAGGAATTTAGTTTACCACAAAAAGTAATATCTATCGATGGCAGCAATTATGAAGCAAGCGTTCGAGAAGAATTACCATTTACAAGAATAGGTTTTGTAAAAATAAGCAATTTGTTAATAAATCGAAATGATTTTAAAAAATTATCTGAAGGTGATTTCGTCAATCCGTTTGAAGTTGCAAAATTGAGTAAAAATAACTCCTCTCTTTCTTTTGCACTTCCGAGTACAAATATGTGTTATAAAGATGAGAACAATGTGCGTAACAGTTTTAGAAAAGCAACGGACGAAGCACTATATAATTGCAGATTTTCAGAATCCGATGCAACTACCAGCTTAAGAACGACATTATTTCGCATGGCGGCTTTGCGTTCAGACGATCCAAGTGCTGATATAGACAAATTAGTTCTTTTTAAATGTCCTACATGTGGTGCTGAAAATCTCGAATTATGGGATATCCCGGAAGTACAACGATGCCCCCGTTGTGGCAATGTTATTTATCCTTCAGATTGTTTGCGCATATGGGAAGATGTTGGTGATTCTGGTTCTAACCAGTCGGCGTTAACAAGATTTACAAATGCAATCATGCATTTGTTAGTAGTTCATTATGTTAGACTGCTTAAAGAAAAAAGTCCAGATTCATATCTTAATTCATTATCTGATTTATGTTTTATAATCAATGGACCTTTAGCAGTGTTTGGCAACCCAGCCTGGTTACATTCGTCAATTTTAAAATACTTGTATGATGTTAACAAAGAACTAACAGACAGTGGTCGCTCTCCTATTATTGTTATGGGGATTTTAAAAACTGGTGCAATATGCGATTATTTTAAAATGATAGGTTCCGCTGTTGCTAAAAATTCTATTTTCTCAGTTTCGGACGAATTCCGAGACAAATATATTAATTTTGATAGACAACCTTCATCTACAACTTTCGGAGCTGAAACATATTATGGTCAAGATTTTTTGCTTAAAACTGAGAACGGCAAATTGTTTGTTTTTAATGCATTGTTACCGTATCGTGATAAACACAATAAGTTTCTTTTTAAAAAGGAAAAGTCCAATTTGCTTAATTACAGCAATATAGGAACATATGCAAAATTAATTGAAGAATTTGAGTGTGATCTTGATAGTACCGCTCTTGTTCCGATTGCACTTGCAAAGAAGTATACGACAATTACATTAGAACCTGGGGGAAAAGTTCTTGATTTGCTTGCTAAAAATGCAATAAGTTGAAAGAGGAGAAACTAATGATTATTAAAAATATTGAAGTTGAAAAATTCAGGTCTATTAGTGAAATTTCATTTGATCTAGGTAAAAAATTAACAGCTATTGCAGGAAGAAATGCAACACAGAAAACAACTTTATTGGGAATGCTGGGACAACCGTTTTCAATTTCAAAAAGCTCTCCATTATATGGATGTTCTACGGTAGATGGTTATAATTTTAGATCTCAGTTTAATGAAAAATTTAAATTGTCTGTTAATTATGAACCTGTCGGGAGCCATAAATGGACTTTGAATTTTCATAACAAAGGATATTATAAGAATAATAAAATTACTATACATAGTATTCCAAGAAAGCAAAAGGGAAAACCAGACACTATGCGTTTTTGGAATGCAGACGGTAAGTCAAAAGGAGCAGGTTATGTTCAATTACCTGTTTATTATTTAAGCCTGAGCAGATTGTTACCAATAGGAGAAAGTTCGAAAACCAACGCATTGAATATTAACTTAACTCCTGCTGAAAGTAAATATTGTGTAAAAGCGTATAGAGAAATATTGTCTATTAATAAGATGACCGGAACACCTAGTGTAAGTGTTGAAAAAGGCACGAGCAAACAAGTATATGCAGGTGTTAATGATGGGGTGCATGATATTTTTACTAACTCTGCTGGTGAAGGCAATATTTCAAGAATTATTTTGGCTGTTCTTTCATTCAAAAGGCTAAAAGATAAATACAAAAAAGATTACAAAGGCGGTATTTTATTAATTGATGAGTTAGATGCCACCTTGTACGGCTTTTCTCAAAAAAAACTATTGAAATATTTGTTAGATTCCGCTAAAGAATACAAGATACAAATAATTTTTACAACCCATTCCCCTATAATATTAAATGAGATGTTTAAGCTAAAAAAAGAAGAAATTAAAAAAACGGGAATAAAACACGAGCCATCTGCATATGATACTGCTATAGTATATCTTTCTCCGACCTATAAAGAAGATGGCACTCGTATGATTAATGCAGAAAATGTTTTGGGTTCGACCAGACTTAACGAAGTTATTAATGATATAAATCTTGTACCTTTGTCAAATGCAAAGCGAATTAATGCATATTTTGAGGATGAACATGCTTTAATGTTTGGAACATATCTATTAAAACATTATTACTCTATTAATTTAGAAAATTATATTAATTTTGTTGATGTTAATTTAGGCTGGACTAACTATTTACAATTATTCAAAAAAGGAATCCCAGAGTTTACTAATAGTATTATTAATTTAGATGCGGATGTTCCTGGCAAAAAAGAATATCGCAAAGAAAGACAAGTAGTTGAAAATTCAAAAAATATACTTTTTTTGCCGGCAGAAGTTGAGAAAGGATTATTTGCTTTTTTGAAAGACCATTCTAATTATATGAATTTTGAAAAAAATTATTCTAATATTCCAGCATTAACTTATGATGTTTGCTTTAATAATTGGCCGTTAGAAATTGAAAATTATAAAACTAATGATTTTAAAGAATGGTATGATACTATAACAAACTATTTATGTGGTCCAGAACGGTTGTTTAAATGTTGGGTTGAATCTAACGAAGACAATGCTAAAAAATATGTTAAACGATTTACTGAAATATATAATTATCTTTCAGACATTTTTGAATTAGATCAAATTCAATCTATTGAATAGTAAAATTATTTGCTTTTTAATTTTTCTTGACATGCTATCATTGCAATGCTACAGCTAAACATTGGCATTGCATGATAGCTTTTTTAATTCTATAATATAATTAAGTAGGGCAATATGAATACAATAACTGTTTATCATGATTACAACCATATAATTAAGTAATTGAGATTTTAGATTGATTTTGTATTTTTTGAAATTTTATATTTTAGCATTGATGATAGTTCTGGCTTAAATTATATATCCTTTTTGTTTAAAAATGAAATATCAAATTTTAGAAGCAATTATGTTAAAATGACAAGAAATTGTTTTTTAAAATTTTTGTATTATACTTAACATATATTAAATATTAAGTCACAGGTGTAAATAATGTCGCAAATTGTTAGAAAAAGTCAAATATTATGTTGCAAATTATGTTTCGAACTCTTGAAAAACAATGAAAATTATGTTACATTATTATAAAGAATAAGGCGGTGATAAAATGCTGAAAAGAAAAGCATACGATAAATTATCGGATTGGAAAAAGCAAAAAAACAAAAAAGCACTTTGCATCACAGGTGCAAGACAAATCGGAAAAACCACATTGATTAGGGAATTCGCAAAGAACAATTACGCTAATTTTGTTGAAATTAACTTTATTACCGACGAAGGTGCTGCGGATATTTTCAGCGGCAGTTTGGACGCTGATACGCTGATTACTAATATCACGGCATTTACCCGTAAATCATTGGTTGAGGGCGATACACTCGTATTATTTGATGAGATTCAGCAATGCCCGAATGCAAGAACTGCCATAAAATTTCTTGTTGAGGACGGTAGATTTGATTATGTGGAATCGGGTTCGTTGCTCGGAGTTGGATATAATCATGTGAAATCCTTTCCGGTCGGATTTGAAGAAATTTATAGAATGTATCCCATGGATTTTGAGGAATATCTTTGGGCGAACGGAGTTCAAAACAGCACGATAGATTATCTCAAGGAGTGCTTTGAGAATACTAAACCGATAACCGAGTCCGTTCATAATACAATGAACAAACTGTTTTACAGTTATATCGTTGTGGGCGGTATGCCTGAGGCTGTTCAAATTTATGTTGATTCGCACGATATTGCGAGGGTTGTTGAGTATCAAAACAGCATACTTAATCAATATCGTATGGATATCAGCCAATACGCAAAGGGCAATGAAAAAATCAAAATTCAAGCTATTTTTGACAGTATTCCTGCACAGTTAAACGATAAAAACAGACGCTTTTATGTCAATTCCTTGAATGAAAGTGCAAGAATGAACAGGTACGAAAACAGTTTCACATGGTTGAATGACGCAGGTGTTGCGTTGTCGTGCTATAATGTAGATGAACCCAAGGCAGCTTTACAGCTTAATGAAAAGCATAGTTTGTTTAAGTTGTTTATGGATGATGTCGGACTTCTTTGTGCGGCTTGTATGGAAAATATACAGTTCTCGATTTTAAATGGCGATCTTTCTATGAACCTCGGCAGTGTTCTTGAAAATGTTATTGCACAACAGTTAAAGTCTAATGGTTTTAAGTTGTATTATTTTGATTCAAATAAATATGGCGAGGTTGACTTTGTTGTTCAAAACGGTATGCATATCGATATTGTTGAAGTGAAATCTGGAAATGATTATAAAAAACATAAAGCACTTGATAATGTTATGTCTGTAAAGGAATGGAAATTCGGTAACTGTTATGTGCTTTGCAAGAGCAATATTTGCAAGGAAGCCGGCGTTACCTATCTGCCATGGTATCTCGTAATGTTTATAAAACAGTCGGAATTGCCCAATAGTTTGAAATATGAAATTGATTTGTCGGGATTGAATTTTACCGAAAATAATAATTGATAAGTACTTGACAAGATATAATGTTTTTAATAAGTGCTTATAAACATTCTGACGGAGTATATGTTGTTCCGATAACTGCAATGAAAAACTAAAAGTAAATAAAAAAACGAGCCGAGAGGGTATACCTCTTGGCTCATTTTTTGTGGGTGCGAAAGTTTTTTATACCGCTATGCAAAATTCGTATGTAATCGGCTGAAGTTGATTATTTTTAGCCCAATTTGTACGCTGAAATTGCACAGTTCGTACAGGACACATTACATTAACCATTTGACCACCGACTGAGCCTGCCTGCTTTGCAGTAAGGTCGCCGTTGTAGCCCTGTTTAAGATTTACACCAACCTCTGAAGCTGCTTCCATCTTGAAACGGTTAAGTGCTTCCTTAGCCTCGGGTACTGTGCTTGCCATTGTGAATACACCTCTCTTTTCATAATCTGCAAAGGCGGTATGATATTTTGCAAATTGCGTCATACGCCTTTGCATAACATCATTTTCGTCTTGCAAGTTTATTTTGCGCCGCGCATTCACTTTTAAAACTGAAAAATTTTTACAATTCAATCAAATGTGCAAAGCCATATCAAAGCAAATCGCTGCAAACATTTTGTCATCTACTTTACATCTTATCCAATTCTACTCGGATTTGAGGAAATAGTCTTTGACAAGTTCGGGGTGATTGTCTTTTGATTTAATATATTCCTACAAATAATTAATGATTGTTGACATAATCATTACCTTCTATATAATTCTTTAAATCGTTTATATAAAATTATTATACCGGTTAATATTTAGCTTGTAACACTTACTTAATCACAAGCTGAGGAAGAAAGGCGAAGAGGGCGCCGACGGATACACTGAGGACGATGTAGAAAACGGCGAGGGCGATACTGCCGTTTTTGATAAGCTCGGCGGTTTCGAGCGAGAATGTTGAAAATGTGGTGAAGCCGCCGCAGATGCCGACCTTTAAAAACAAAATCAGTCGCGAATCGAGGTTTGAATTTTTCGCCGCGAGACAAGCGATGACGCCGATTGCAAGCGAGCCGAAAACATTAATCAAAAAAGTATTTATAGGAAAGTCCGAGGGATTTTTTATTGGGATAAGACCGACCAAATACCTGAGAATTGAGCCGACAAAGCCGCCAAGTCCGACAAAAATACAATTAAGCATAAATTTTCTCCTTTTTTATTATTTCCAGATGATACAAAATACTGACAATATAATATCACAAAACGCGCAAATCTTCAAAAAATATTATACATCGCCGATGCAAGCATCAATTTGTATAAAAATTACAGATATGTTTTGCAATTATTGTGGATTTTTCATAATAATAATGTTATAGTATAGTTGTTGCGGCACATTGCAGACAAAAGGAGAAGCATATGGCTGATTTAAAGGGTAAAATCAAAGAAATCACAACAAATTTTAAGGAGCACCGGAACACTTATGACAATTTTGGGTGCGGCGGCAACACCTGCAATGCCTGAAACCACCAAGGAGGAAATCAAGGCAAAATCGGCGGCACTCAATAAAAATCCACGCAGAGTGGAATGTTTCCGCTGTGCGTGCTTTGCAGTTTTGACAGCGATATGATATAATTTGAATAACGAAACACCGACAATGCGAGGTTAAATATATGGACAACGCCAAAATAGGCAAATTTATAGCAGAAATGAGAAAAAGCGCAGGCTTGTCGCAAACAGAGCTTGCAAAGGAGTTGAATATAAGCAACCGCACCGTGTCGAAATGGGAAACCGGCGACGGTCTGCCGGATATAGCAACAGTGCCGCAAATTGCGCAATTTTTCGGCATAACGGTTGACGAACTGCTTGCAGGCGAAAGAAAGCCGAGTGTGGCACAGGAAACTGCACCGAAACCTGTTGCAGCGCCGCCACAGCCGTCGATACCTCAACCGGTGCCGATTTTGTATCAAAAAACATTCACCGAAAATGTCAGAGAAAAAGCCCATTCGGTCAGAGCGGCATTATCGAAAAAATCGCCGAAATGGTGCGGTATAGTGACTTTCATCTGCTTATTAATTGATTTAATATGTCTGAAATCAACCAGCGCCGAATTCGGCATTAATTCATCGGCGACGCCGACAATTTTGAATATTGCAATTGCAGCTGACGCACTTGCATTGGCATTAATTGTCTTTGGCGAGTACATAGTCGCATTGGGTTCAATATCAGAATCAAAGCAAATTAACGGCGGCAAAAAGGTACCGGAAACCGTGACATTTTATGCCGACGGTGTAATCATTTTGACCGAAGGCAACACAACGCAACGCTTTTATATGAAAGACATTACGGGATTTTCCGTAAAAAAAGATGTTCTCGCGTTTAATTTGCACAAAAATGCGATGTTTTATATCCCCAAAAGCGCGTTTGACGAAAACGAATTGCTCAGCTTTTGCGGCTATATGCAAACATATGCCCCGACAGAACAAAAGAACAAAACCGCCAAGGTATTGTCTATTGTTATGACGGCAGTAATGATTATAATGACTGTAGTTATGCTGTCAGGCTCGATTTTGTTAAACACGCTCGGCGGATTATATGTTGACGCAGAAAGATTTAATAAAATGAGCACTGCCGAAGCAATTGAATACATAGACGGTCACTACTATGACTATATCGAATATGATGCGCGCAAAACGGACGAAACGTTTAAAGGCGCGTCAAAAGCCGAAAAAGCAATATACATAGTTGAGGATTTTAAAGCATATTATATGAGCGACGGAATTTGCGCATATTTTTGCGATGACGGCGACATTTTTTCAAGTGATTTGACAAGCAGTATGCGCGAAATAGGTTTGAATGACGCGGCAGATACGATAGATGACTTTATAGAGAAAAATAATATCGACTATTCAAGATACTTAGAGGCAAACGAGGAAACGGAAAAAAACAAATATCCGTATGCAGCACTTGATAATAAATTAGCTTCGACCTTTGACAGTCAATGCAACGAAACGATTGCAAAATACGCAAAATCGCACGCAAACGAACTGCAATATATCATGAAATAAAATGCGACAATTTTTTATTGAATGTTTCGGCTTGTGATGATATAATGTTATACATAACTAACATAAATCACCGAGAGAAAGGGTTTTTGATTTTATGGTACAAGACTTTTGCAGACAGTTGCAGGAATTTTTGACTGCGCACGGAATACCGGATTGGCTTGTAGTTTTCATCATATCGGTTTGCCCGATTTTGGAGTGCAGACTGGGTATGTTTACGGCGATTGTGCTTTTGGAAATGAATCCGTTTGTCGGATTTATAATCAGCTTTTTAGGCAACATATTGCCGATACCGTTTATATTGCTTTTGATAAATTGGATTTTCAAGGTGCTGAAAAAAGTGCCGGGAATAAACAAGGCAATATTTTGGCTTGAAAACAAAACAATGCAAAAGCGAGATAAGATTGACAAATACGGAATATGGGGGCTGCTGATATTTGTTGCTATCCCCTTGCCGGGCACAGGCGGTTGGACAGGCGCACTGCTTGCGTCTCTGCTTGAGCTTGACAAAAAGAAAAGCTTTTTAGTAATTTCGCTCGGCGTATTTATCGCAGGATTGATAATCACCGTATTAAGCCTTGTAATCGGCGCGGCGGTATTCAACTAAAATCGAATAAAGAACAGAATAATCGGGAGGCTGATTGGTTTCAGCCTCCCGATTTTGTTATATATTGTTTAGTTTCTGAAAGTGTTTAGCAATCGTGCATAATCCTTGCCGTTGATGATACCGTCATTGTTGACATCGGCAAGTGCAACATAATTTTCGTCGCCCTTTTGAGCATTCAAAATCGCTGTAAACGAGGCGTCAATCTGCTGCTTGCCGCACTTTGTGCATTCGATATGAACGATATTGTCATTAAAACTTGTGACAGCCAAAGAGTGATCGTCCTTCCAAACCGCATAAGTTTCCATATCGGTTGTGATATTTGTTAAATCCGTGCTCCACTCCACAAACGCTTTGCACTGCGGTGTGTCGGTGATTTCGGGAGCGGTTGCCGTTTCGCCTTTATTGACAATAACAGTGCCGACAACTTCGGTTTTTGTTTCGTCTTTAAAGAATTTGACTTGATAGAAATTGCGGATTGGGTTGACCGTAACTTTCATATCTTCTGCAAAACTGAGCCCGGTATTATAATAATATTCAATGCCGTTGATAATCTCGTCTGCATTTTGCGGCGTAAAATCAACGCCGTCATATCCGGGAACGGAAACCTCAACACCGTCAACAATATCAACCCTGTCAAGCGAGGTTGAAGTGATATTTGACGGATTTTCGATAGCAAGCTGAACAAAAATAGCAGGATCTTCATATCTTGCAGGTGCATCAACCGTTTGATTGCCGATAAGCGAATTTGAAGCCTTTTCAAGTGCCGTATTCGCACTCAAATCAAGTGTTTTGAGGTGGTTGACCGAGCAGTTGAGCGTTTTCAGCGCTGTTAGTGCCGAAATATTGAGGCTTGTCAAATCGTTTTGCTGACAATACAGTGCAGTAAGTGCGGTGTTTGCCGACAAATCAATCGAGGTGAGCTTGTTGATATAGCAATCGAGCCTTGTGAGCTTTTTGTTTGCCGAAATATCAAGTGTGCTCAGCACATTACTCGGGCAATTGAGCCATTCGAGATTTGCGTTTTGGCTGACATCAATCGAAGAAAGATTGTTGCCGCCGCAGGTAAGCTCGACAAGTTGCGGCATTTTTGAAACATCAACTGTGTCCAAACCGATGCCGCCGCAACGAAGGCGAACGCAATCGGTGAAATTCTCAATACCGGTTAAATCGGAAATTTCGGCATCTTCGCCGCAGGTGTCCTCAAGCATACCGGGGATTGAAATTGTTTTAATGCCCTGAATTTCGCTTTGCTGTAAAACGCCGTCGCTGTCTGTATCATACCATGCGGAAACAACGGCGCGCAAATTCGCATCGGGGAAATTTGCCGCATTTATAACCACCGAGTCGGCACCGTAGGAAACAAATCCTACGGAAAATGCGCCGATAACGGTTGCCACGGCAGCCAATGAGGATATATATTTTTTAATATTATTTTTAAACATTATTATATATACCCTCCTTATCGTGAAATTGTGATTGAAATTGATTTTGTAACGATTGTGCCGTCGGTATTTTTAACCGAGCATGAAATTGTTGCGGTGTTTGTTTTCATCAGCTTGCCTGCCGTAGTAAGCTCAACAAATCCGTTTTCGTCAACGGTGATATATCTTGTGTTGCTTGAGCTCCATGTAACCGAAACAGGGTCGGTTGCATCTTCGGGAGCAATGACATAACCGAGCTGAATACCCTTGAATGAGATGTAGCCGATTCCGTGTCCTGACGAGTTGTATGAATTTGCCGTGTTTTCAACGCCGTCTACGGTAAAGGTGAAATCGGTGATATTTACAATCGCGTTGATAACCTTGATTGTGTAGGTGTATGTTGTTGTGCGGTCGTAAACATCGGTGATTGTGAACGTTGCATCAAGCGAGCCTGTTTTCTCTGTCTTGGTGATAACAAGGTTGTTGCCGCTTTGCTCTGCCGTTGCGCCGTTTGCGTTTTCAACTGTCCATACAGCCGATTTATACATTGCGTCGCTGTTGATTGTTGTTTCAACGGTTACCTGACTGTTTTCATCGATGACATATGACGCATTGCTTTCAAGCTCGGCACCCGAAACGGTGAAGGTCGGTTTTGCGGTTACAAATTCGTGACCCTCAAGGTTTGCGATTGCTGTTGTGAGAGCGGCGCAGGCGATGTTGATTTCCTCCTGAGTTGCATCAGGATTTGCATAGACTGCCTTTGCTTTCTCAAGCGAATTTTTGAGTGCCATACCCTGCTCGTAAGCATAGTCGGTATAGGTATATTTTTCGCCTTCGGTAATTGCCGCTTTAAGCGCCGATGTATCCCAAGTTGTTATTGCTTTAATCGTGCCGCTGTAGCCGCCGTCCTTTGCAGTGACGGTAATGATTGCGGTGCCCTGTGTTTTGAATGTGACAACGCCGTTTTCGTCAACCGTTGCAATGTCCTCATTATCGGATGAATATGTGCACTTATTTATGATTGATGTTTGAACATACGTTGTTTTTTGATTCAAATTAGGTGTGATTTGCCTTGTTTCCTGCGGAGCGCCGTAAACCTTGTCTGTATCGAATGTAACAGCGGTTACGCCGTAAACTACAAACGAAACGGTGACGGTTGTTGAATATGTATTGTCAAACTCGTCGATGACGGTGCAGGTAATATCGGCATATTGAGCCGAGGACGAATTGCAGGTAACAAGACCAAATTCATCAACGCTGACATTATCATTTGACGATTTCCACAAAATCTCCTTATATACCGCTGTCGGTGTCGGGAGAGGTGTCGCCGTGAGCTGAATTGTCTTTGAGCGGAGAAGGTTGCCGGTATATCTGAAGTAGCCCGGATTTTCCTCCGTAACGCCGGAGGTTTGCTCAAATCCGATTTGAACGCCTGTTGCAGCAACATATTTAACAAGTGCATTGTATGCCGCAACAACGGTTTCATACATTGCGTCAACCTCTGCCTGGGTTGCGGTGCCGTCGTTAACCATTTTGCGAGCCTGCTCAACCGCCGTTGAAAGCGTTGTGAGCGACTCTCTTGTATAAACATAATTATCTGTAGATTCGACAATGAGTTTAGTATATTCGTCAACCTTTTGAGCGAGCGGCTCAAAGTTTGCGATAACTGTGAGGTCAACCGTTGCGGTGTATCCGCCGTCGAACGTTTTTGCTGTGATAACTGCATTGCCGATGTCAACCGGAGTAACAAGACCCGTTGATGAAACGGTTGCAACGCTTTCGTCGCTTGATGACCAAAGAACATCTTTAAACTCAGCATTGCCGCCGACTGTTGCGGTGAGTTGATATGAGCTGTCGGATGCCGCAAGCGAAAGTTTTGTTGCATTAAGCGTGATTCCTGTTGCAACATTATCACTCATTGTGACATAAATTGTGCGTGTGGTTATCCTGTCATAATCATCGGTTACGGTGACTGTCAGTTTTGCCCATGCACCTTTACTTTTATCTTTCGGTGTTACCGTGAGCTTTGTGCCGTCTGTCTTGATTGTTGCCTCGTAGGAGTCATCTGTTGACCACTCAACCCTCTTAGAATCTGAATTTAACGGAGCCGCAGCTGCATTAAGCTCAACCGTATTATAATTGTTATAGTTAGAATATTTTTGAGAAAGGTTGATTGAAAGTGCGTCACTTGAGCCGACTGTGCCCGAAGCAATTTGAGTTACGTTTCCTAAAAGGTCGGATTTTGATGAGGTATATGAAATATCAACACCGCTGACCTTGATAAACGGATGAGCAATCATTTCCTCTGCGGCGGTAACAAGAGTGTTTGCCGCCTCGTTGATTTGCTCTTGCTTAAGCGAATAATCGGTGAGTGCCTTTTGTGCGCTTGCATAAGCCGCCGTAAATGTTTCGGCATAATCCTTTTTATACTCGGTTGTGTCAATATCTTTATACTTTTCGAGAGCTTCCTTAAGTGCACTTCTGTCACCGTCGGTCGAAACCTTACATTCGCCGGTGATACCGCCGTCATACGATACGGCGCGAACTGTTGTCGAGCCGGCGCTGACAAATGTTACAAGTCCGTTTTTATCAATTGTTGCAACATTTTCATCGTCGGACTCCCAATAATAATCTTGAATTGATGCGGCACCGAGATGACCGACCGATGTGCCGGTAGGCTCAACAGTACATGTAAGTTGATATGTCGAGCCGACTGCGCCGTTAATATTTGTTTCGCTAAGCTTCATTCCCGTTACCGGATAGTATGAGAATGAAACATAAACGCTGTCTGTGAACGAGTGACCGAAGTGGTCGGTTACCGTACAGGTGATTGTGCTCCAGCACGGCTTGTTGACTGTCGGTGAACATTTACCGTCAGATGAGACTGAAACATTGCTGTCAGACGAAGCCCAAACTACATCTTTATATGATGCGTTGTTGGGGTAAAGCCTTACATTAAGGTCGAGCACTGCGTTCTTGTAACTTAAGCCCTCTTTCAAAATTCTCAAATCGTATTGATAAAATTCCGAGGTAGGCTCGCCGTCGAGATAAAGCTCTATCTTTTGGAGATAGTTGTATTTTTCAAGCGAATTATATGCATTTTCAAGCTTTGCCTGCATTGCGTCAACCTCTTTTTGTGATGACGCATTTGCTTCGACAAGGGCGTTTGCCTCTGCCATTGTGGCTGTGAAATATTGCCACGTTTCGGGATAATAGCTCGTTTCGCTGAGCTGTAAATCATTGTATGATTTGATGAGGAGCTTAAGCGAATCGTAGTTTGTAACAACATTGACCTTGCAAACAGCCTCAAATCCGCCGTCCTGAGTTTTGCAGATGATTTCGCAATCGCCGCCGTAAACGAATGTTACAACGCCGCTTTGGTCAACCGTGGCAACCTTTTCATCGCTTGTTGACCAAACAAGGCCCTGACAAGATGCAGTTGAATTGTTGAATGCGTTTTTCGGCAAAACCGTTGCTTTGATTTGCTGTGTTTCACCGACTTTGCCACCCACTATCTCGGTTGAGTCGAGAGTTAATCCGGTCGCCTGCGTTCTTGCAAAAGCCACATAAACGCTGTCGCTTACCTTTGTGCCCATATAGTCTGTAACCGTGCAGGTAATGAGCGCACTGCAAGCGTCGTTTGATGTCGGTTTGCATCTGCCGTTTTTATCAACGGAAATGCTGTCACTTGACGATTTCCATTCAACCTGATTATACATTGCGGAGGACGGATTGACAACATAATTCAAATCATATGATGATTTTGTATAGTTTGCCGTTGCGCCGACCTTGACACTTACGAAACCGTTTTCAATATCTGCGCCGTCTGTCTTTTTGATTGAAACACTGTTAAGACCGACAAATCCGCCGATTTTGTAGAATGCCGACAAAAGATTTCGCGCCGTTGTTTCACATGTGTTTTGCGATGCCATATCCTGGTCGTAAAGAACGGTGTATGCCATATCAAGTTTGCGCATATATGTTTTATAAAGCTTTTTGTTTGCCTCTGTTTGAATAACATTTGCATTGTCGCAAAGGTCAACTATTTGTTTAAGATATGTTTTGTCGGGTTTGACAACAACATTTGCCGTTGCAATAATGCCGCCGTCAGCCGATACGCAATAAACCTTTGCCGTGCCGACATCGTTGCCGGTAATTATTCCGTCGCGGTTAGCGTTTGTATTTGCTTTAACAGAGAATATTGATTCGTCCGACGAATACCAATTTGCCTTGTAGCAGGCATATGCCGTATCTGTCAACGTTCCGTCAAAAGCAAGCGAATGCTTAACATCTGCCGTTTTGCCGTTGATAACCTCAATTGTATCACCGACAATTGCATTTGATTTAGCCGTGTTTCTTGTTATGCAGACGGTGATTGTGTTTGAAAAAATCTTGCCGTCATTTGAAACAGCATAAATATTGAATGTGTCGGCAATCTCATGACCTGCCTTTTGTTTAACACTGACGGTGTTATCTTCCGAAGCGTCAACGCTGTAATAGCCGTTATCAACAACCCATTTAACATTTTTTACGGTTGCAGTTTCGGGATAAACGGTTGCGGAGAATTTTGCGCCGTTGCCGGCGTAACCCTCCATAATATTTTTCTTAACGGTTATGTACTGATAATCAGTGCCGTTGACTGTTATATTATTTACATTTTTAGCAGTATCGCTGTTTGAGGTGCCACCGGTGCATGTGATTTCGATTTTTTCAACCGGAATACCTGTTGAAACCTCTTTTGTCGCAACGCGCGACGAAATTTCATAGAAATTTCCGGTTGAAAGGCTGTAGCCTGTAACCGCCTTAACGGCAATCGTTGATTTGCCGCCGCCGACAGCCGTGTAATGACCGCTTGACGAAATTTTGCCGATGCCGTCTGTTGCGTCGTTTTCACTGTCAGCCCAAGTGTATTCGGGATTGCCGTCATCATCAGTGCCGGTTTGTATGCCCCAATGAACATACAAATTGCTTGATTCGGCAACACGCTTCGGATAAACGGCACAACTGTAATCCGATTCGCTGTTTATTTCGACCTGATTCGGTCCGTTTATGTCAACTCCGGAAACATATTTGCCGTTTTTCTTTTCAACCGTTACAGTAACGGATTTTGTAATATTTCCCGACGGAGAATGTGCGGTGATTTTGACCTCTTTTGACTGGCTCAAAACAGAATCGCCTGCATCAAGGCCTCTGATTACGCCTGTTTTCGGGTCAACCGATGCAACTGTCGGGTCGGAGGAGGACCAAACAATGTCGGAAGTGTCGCCTGCGTCGGGCTTGACATCAACTATCGAAAGCTGAATTTCCGAGCCTTCCTTAACGGAGGTAACTCCGCTGATATTGAAATCGGTGAGCGGCTTTGCCTCAACAACATTAAATGTGATTTTGTCGTTATACGCCATCTGCAAAATAATGTTTGCGATGATTTGAACAGCGGTTGCCGTGAGCTGAATGGGGTCTGCCGTGTCTCCGACAATCTTGTATATCGCGAATGCTGCGTCAAGCAATGCAGCAAGAACGTTTCTGTCTATATCAACACCCATATACTTGATAAGAATGTCGGCGATTTTTGCCGTGTCAAGCGTGCCTGTGTTATCAAGCTTGTATAGGTAGTTGACCATTTTCAAAATAGATTCGATAACCTGCTTTGAATCGGGTGAAACAATGATTGTTGCGGTGCCCTTGCTCTTGAATGAAACAAGACCGCTGTCGGTTACGGTTGCTACCGCCTTGCCGTTTGTGAAAATCGAAGAGGTTTTAACGGAATAAACGGTACCGAAACCAAGGCGCTGAGGCGTTGTGATGGCATAAATTTGAACACTTGAGCCTACCGCCTGAGTTGTGGCAATTTGTGATTTGTTTGTGATGTGTGTGCCGTTCGGAAGAAAAGTCGCATACCATTCCTCACACTTTTTAACGGTGACATTTACGCTTGCCGTTGAAACAGGCTTTGTGTCGGAAACGCTCGGGTCGTAAAGCTCGCACACAATCGGCGTGTTTACCTTGTCAAGGTATACTCTAAGCGAATCGATAAGCTTGCCCTTATATGCCTCAATATAGTTGGCAATCCAGCTTTCGGAGCCGAGAGCTTTAACCAAAATATCGACAATCTCCTCGGTATCCATACTGTCGAGGTCGATTTTATCGTTGAAAAATGCTTTTTCAAGCACCTTGCCGAGGGGCTTACCGATTATAGGGATAGGCTTGACCTCGTTATCAATCCAAGATTGAATAACGGCACCCTTTGACGAGTCGAATGCCTTGATTTTACCCGTTTGGTCAACATCGACAAGAACAGGGTTTTCACTGTGCCATTTGACATAGCTGTTGTCGGGAGCGACCGAATCAATCAGCTTATATGTAAGCTGAAGCTCGTCGCCCTCTTTCATATACTGAATGAAGGTGGTTTTGCCGTCCTCCTGATATTCGGGAACGACCGTGTCGGTGTCGGCATAAAAAAGCTTCATTTCGATTTTATCGAAAACACCGTCGCCGGATGCCGCAAATGCGCTCATTGCGGGAACAATACCGGACACTGCCATAAGAACACTGAGCAATATGCTGATTGCTCTTTTTGATTTTGTTCTCATTTTTCATTCCTCCTTGAAAATGAGTGTATGGATAGAGTTAATAGAGTTAATAGACAATAATCTAAAATTAGTATTATAAATGCTATTATATTTATTATATAATTATTCCGACACACGGTCAATGAAAAGAATGTGGTTATATTTTACAAAATTTCGGAGCGTGATTTGTAAGATGTGACTGATTTATAAACGAATTTAAACAGTTCCTTAATATTTCTTATAACGGCTTGTCTTTTTTTGACTTTGTGATACAATTAACAAGGGTATTCGTCGAACAACCGGATATTTGACAAATAATTTCCAAATGGTAAAATATAATAAGAGAGGACTATGTGCGGCGGAAAATCGCCAAAGGGAGTGATGAAAATTTTAGATAACGACGATTTGGCGTTTGAGGTTGAATTTATGACCTGCGTTATCGACAAGGCAGACAATCTTGTTGTGGTTGATTGCGACAGTCATTTTTCTGATTTTGTGGGTGTTCACCCTTCTAAAATAAAGCAAGGCAAGCTTTTTTTGCACGATGTGCTTGTACCCAAGGAACGCGAAAAAATAATGCGTTGCATTTGCAAAAAAAACTCGCCTTACATATACTTTGATTTCTATTTAAAGAACAAAGAACACAACTATATTTATGTTCACTGCACAGGTCAAAATGTTGAGGGAACAACACTTTGCAGGCTGACAATGGCGGATGTTTCGCGCTCGGTTGAAAAATCCGAAAAACTCAAGGAAACCGCCAAGGAAATGAACAACCTGATTGACCTTGTGACGGGCGGCGTGTGTTTGTTCAAAGTTAACAAAGATATGCACTTTGAGCCATTGTATTTAAACAGTGCCTGCTGCCGCTTTTTTGACACTACAAAGGAAAACTACAAAAACCAAATTTATCGCCTTGACGAGCTGATTTATCCCGACGACAGAAGCCTTGTTTTTCAAGCAATCGGCAACTCTATGGCAACCAAAAAGCCGATTGATATAGAAATAAGAATCAACCGCCACAAGGACGAATTTATTTGGGTTAAAATGAACTCGGCAATTCAGCGCTATGACAGCGACAAATGCCCTGTTTTTCATGCAATTTTCACAGATATTACAAGAGTAAAGCAGGAGGAGGAAAAGGCTGACAGGCAGACCGATACAATGGTGAGCCTGTTTAAAAATCTGCCCGGTCCACTGTTTTGCACAAGCCTTGAGGAACCGTTTAAACTTGATGTTGTATCCGAAGACTTTATAAAACTTTTGGGCTTTACACGCAAAGAGCTTTTTGAAAGATACAACGGCGATTTGGCAAACCTTATCAGTGCGCGCGAGATTGTTATGGCAACGCACGCAATTGAAAAACAATCGCAAACAGGCAATGTCACAAAAACGACATATTCGCTCAAAATCAAAGGCGGCAAGCACCTTGTTGTGGTTGAAAGGCGCAAAATAATTGAATCGCCCGACGGCAAAAAATCGACAATCGGCATGGTGCGCGACATAACATCAATGCACCTTGACGAGGATTTTGACATATAACAAAATATCGACACAGCACCGAGTTATTATACTCGGTGCTTTTTGTTTTTGGATTTTTTGCCGTTTAATATTAATGCCTTTTGTTATTTTACACTAAAAAGAGGGTGTAACAACGGTTAATTTCTTATTATTAATTTATAATGTCTTTGTTGATATTAAAAAAGATTTATGTTATCATATTGATACTTGAAAATTTATTTCACAAGGAGAGCGAAAATGGCAAAGGTATATCGTGTATTCGTCGAAAAGAAAAAAGGAAACGATATTGAGGCAGGTCAGATTTTAGAGGACTTGCGCGGCAATGTCGGCTTAACGGGGCTTGAGGATTTGAGAATCATTAACAGATATGACGCTCAGGGCTTGAGCGACGCGGAGTTTGACTCTGCTGTTAAGCAGGTTTTTTCTGAAACAAACCTTGACAATGTTTATTATGATTTAAAAATTGATGACGGTTGGAAATATTTTGCAACCGAATATCTGCCCGGTCAGTATGACCAGCGTGCAGACAGTGCGGCACAATGTATTCAGCTTTTGACGGCAGGCGAGCGACCGAAGGTTGCGTCGGCAAAAGTAATAGCCGTTAAGGGCGATATTTCAGACGATGAGTTTGAAAAAATCAAATCATACATTATCAACCCGGTTGAATCAAGGGTTGCATCAATGGAACTCCCCGAAACACTCGACATAAAAACAGATGTACCCGCCGACATTGTAAGAATTGACGGCTTTATCGAAATGAGCGACGACGAAATCGCGGCTTATCACGGCTCTATGGGTCTTGCAATGAGCGTTGCGGACCTTTGTTGGGTGCGCGACTATTTCAAAAACGACGAAAAGCGCAACCCGTCACTGACCGAAATCAAGGTAATTGATACATATTGGTCGGACCACTGCCGTCACACCACCTTTGCTACACAGCTTGATGAAATCACTATAAATGAGGGCAAGTATTCCGCCGCAATAGAAAAGGCGCTCGACCAATATTTTGAGGCAAGAGCGGACCTTTATGCAGGCAGAACCGACAAAATCGTTTGCCTTATGGATATGGCGTGCATCGGCACAAAATATCTCAAAAAACACGGCTATGTTGACGACCTTGACGAGAGCGAGGAAATCAACGCCTGCTCAATCAATGTTGATGTTGAAATTGACGGCAAAAAAGAGCCGTGGCTTGTTCAGTTTAAAAACGAAACACACAACCACCCGACAGAAATCGAGCCATTCGGCGGCGCGGCAACCTGCCTTGGCGGCGCAATCCGCGACCCGCTTTCGGGCAGAGCATATGTTTACCAAGCAATGCGCGTAACCGGCTCGGGCGACCCGACAACTCCGTTTGAGGACACACTTGACGCTAAGTTGCCGCAAAGCAAAATCACAACGGGTGCGGCTCAGGGATATTCGTCATACGGCAACCAAATCGGTCTTGCAACAGGTCAGGTAACGGAGCTTTACGATGACGGCTATGTTGCAAAGAGAATGGAAATCGGCGCAGTAATCGGCGCATCACCGAAAGAAAATGTTATCCGTGAAGTTCCGCAAAATGGCGATGTAATCATCCTCCTCGGCGGCAAAACAGGCAGAGACGGCTGCGGCGGCGCAACAGGCTCATCAAAAGCGCACGACAGCCACTCAATCGAAACCTGCGGCGCAGAAGTGCAAAAAGGTAACGCACCGACAGAGCGTAAAATCCAAAGATTGTTCCGCAACCCCGAGGTTGCAAAAATGATTAAGCGTTGCAACGATTTCGGCGCAGGCGGTGTCAGCGTTGCAATCGGCGAACTTGCAGACGGTCTTAAAATTGACCTTGACAAGGTGCCTAAAAAATACGAGGGACTTGACGGCACAGAGCTTGCAATCTCCGAATCGCAGGAGAGAATGGCTGTTGTTGTTGACAAGTCGGATGTCGAAAAATTTGAAAACCTCGCAAGAAAAGAAAACCTTGAATCAACCGTTGTTGCTGAAGTAACAGACGAAAACAGACTTGAAATGACTTGGAGAGGCGACAAAATCGTTGACCTTTCGAGAGATTTCTTAAACACAAACGGCGTTGTTCAGCACGCCGCAGTAGAAATTGAGGCAATCGGCGACGATGAATACAGGACACAGGTGCCGTCGGCACTTGAGAAAATGACAAACGCCGAGGCTCTCAAGGCAAACCTTTCAAGACTTGAGGTTTGCTCACAAAAAGGACTTGTAGAGCGCTTTGACTCATCAATCGGTGCGTCAACAGTTCTTATGCCGTATGCAGGCAAATATCAGCTCACTCCGGAGGAGGCAATGGTTGCAAAAATTCCGCTTATCAAGGGCGAAACAGACACGGCAACCGTTATGGCATACGGATTTATTCCGAAAGTATCACGCTGGTCACCGTTCCACAGCGCGGCATTTGCAGTAACCGAATCGCTTGCAAAGCTTGCCGCAGTAGGATGCGACCCGTCAAAAGCAAGATTGACATTCCAAGAGTACTTTGAAAGACTCAATGACGCTCCGACCCGTTGGGGCAAGCCGACAGCCGCATTGCTCGGTGCTCTCACCGCACAGCTCGGCTATCACACACCGTCAATCGGCGGTAAGGACTCAATGTCAGGCTCGTTCAACGACCTTGATGTTCCTCCTACCCTTGTATCGTTTGCAGTAGGCGTAAGCGAGGCGTCAAAAACTGCGTCGGCTCAATTCAAGAGAGCAGGCTCAACCGTTAAGCTTGTTGAAATCCCGGTTGACGGCGAAACAGGACTTCCGAATTATGACAAGGCAATGGCTCTTATGGTTGATGTTTGCAACAAAATCAGAGAGGGCAAGGTGCTTGCTGCAGGCGTTGTTAAAGAGGGCGGTGCTGCCGCATGCGTATGCAAAATGGCATTCGGCAACAAAACCGGCTTTACATTTGAAACAAAGCTTGACGCAAAAACACTTTTTGCACCGCTTCAAGGCTCGTTTGTGCTTGAACTTGCCGACGAAAACGATTTCGACGGCATTACATTAGGCACAACAAACGACAACGGCGTATTTATCATTGACGGCACTGTATACACCGCCGATGAATTAATCGCAGAGTGGACATCAAAGCTTGAAAAGGTATTCCCGACAGACTCGGGAAAGACGGCTAAAATGCCGATTGATGTTCCGCTTTATAAAGAACGCAGTATTTTTGTTGCCAAGAACAAAGTTGCAAAACCTAAGGTATTTATTCCGGCATTCCCGGGCACAAACTGCGAGGTTGACACGGCGCGCGCATTTGAAAAGGCAGGTGCAGAGGCATCAATCCTTGTTGTAAACAACCTTACACCGGCAGATATTAACGAAACAATCGACAAAATGGTTAAGGAAATCGAGACGAGCCAAATCGTTATGCTCCCCGGCGGATTTTCCGGCGGTGACGAACCTGAAGGCTCGGGCAAATTCATTGCCACAACATTCCGCAACCCGAAAGTTTCGGAGGCTGTAACAAAACTTCTCAACTGCCGCGACGGACTTATGCTCGGTATTTGCAACGGTTTCCAAGCACTTATCAAGCTCGGTCTTGTGCCGAACGGCAAAATCGTTGACATTAAGGAAAACGACCCGACGCTCACATTCAACACAATCGGCAGACACATTTCGTCAATGGCTTACACAAGAGTTACCTCGGTTAAATCACCATGGTTCAGCGCCGTTGAAGCAGGCGATGTTTTTGCTGTGCCTATCAGCCACGGCGAGGGCAGATTTGTTGCCGACGAAGATGTAATGAAAAAGCTTGTCGAAAACGGTCAGGTTGCAACACAGTATGTTGACCTTGACGGAAATGTTGCAAATGAAATGCCGTTTAACCCGAACGGCTCCGTTTGCGCGGTAGAGGGCATCACCTCACCCGACGGCAGAGTTCTCGGCAAAATGGGTCACTGCGAGCGTAAGGGCGACAATCTTTACGGTAACGTTCCGTTTGAAAAGGATATGAAACTCTTTGAAAGCGGCGTTAAATACTTTAAATAATTAAATCTCAAAATTAGGAGATAGTATATTATGAAATATGTAGTTGTATTATATGACGGAATGGCAGATTATCCCGTTCCGGCATTGGACGGAAAAACACCGATGCAGGTTGCCAAAAAGCCGAATATGGACTATTTGGCAAAGCACGGCGAGGTAGGACTTATCCGCACGGTAGCCGAGGGATTGAAGCCGGGCTCGGATGTTGCAAACATGAGTGTTATGGGCTTTGACCCAAAGAAGTTCTACACCGGCAGAAGTCCGCTTGAGGCTCTTTCAATGGGCATTGATATGAAGCCGACCGATGTTTCGCTCAGGACAAATCTTGTTACCCTTTCGGAGGACGATTTGCCGTACGAGCAAAAGACAATCGAGGATTACTGTGCAGACGATATTTCTACCGAGGAGGCAGAAATTCTCATCAAATATATTGACGAAAAGCTCGGCACGGATGAATTTAAGTTTTATCCCGGAATCAGTTATCGCCACTGCCTTATTTGGAAAAACGGCACAACCGATCTCGGCAAGATGACACCGCCGCACGATATTACCGGCAAGGTAATCACCGACTATCTTTCAACCGCCGAGAACGCAAAGCCGCTTATCGAAATGATGAAAAAATCATACGATTTGCTCGAAAACCACCCCGTAAACATTGCGAGAAAAAAGAACGGCAAACGCCCCGCAAACTCGATTTGGCTTTGGGGCGAGGGCACACGCCCTGCTTTTGACACATTTGAGAGCGTTTACGGCGTTAAAGGCGGCGTTGTATCTGCAGTTGACCTTATTAAAGGACTCGGCGAATGTGCAAAAATGGATGTTGCCGAAGTTGAGGGCGCAACAGGATATATCGACACAAACTTTGAAGGCAAGGCAAACGCCGCACTTGACCTTTTGAAAAAGGGCGACGACCTTGTTTATATCCACTTTGAGGCACCCGACGAATGCGGTCACAGAAACGAGCCTGAAAACAAGGTTAAGGCAATCGAAATGATTGACACAAGAGTTTTGCCAATACTTTTTGACGCACTCAAAAAATATGACGACTACAAAATTATGATTTTGCCGGATCACCCGACCCCGATTGTAACAAGAACGCACGCGAGCGACCCTGTTCCGTTTTTGATTTATCAACACAGCAAAGAAAACGAAACAGACAGCGGCGTTGACTCAATCAACGAGGAAAGTGCAAAGCAGACAGGCGAATATATCGACTTCGGTCCGTCAATTATGGGCAAGTTCTTAGACAAGTGATAAACGCGCGGAGGTTTTATTTTGGAAAATCGAAGCCATATTCATCACCACAGTGATTTGCACAAAAAAGAGGTGTCAAACCGTCTTGCACGCGCAATAGGTCATTTGCAAAAGGTTAAGCAAATGGTTGAGGACGATGAGGATTGCAGTGATGTTTTAATTCAACTTGCCGCCGTAAAATCGGCTATAAATAACACAGGCAAGGTGATTTTGAAAGACCATATGGAGCACTGCATTGTCCACGCTGTCGAGGACGGCGACCTGCAGGCGATTGACGAGTTGAACGCCGCAATCGACAAATTTATGAAATAAATCGGATTTCCCGAGCAAAAATTAACCCCCAACCATTCAGGTTGGGGGTTTGATTTATATAAATCAAATTAATTTTTAACAAATTTGCGAACAAGGAAATTTGCGCCGGTGGATTTGCATATTTTGCGTGCAGTTTCAATATCCTCATCTGAAATGACATCAACAACTGTCATACGCACATCTGCGCCGCATTTAACACAGTCGCTTGTGAATTTGAGGAGCGCGTCAAATGCTCTGCCGGGAAAAATGTTGCGTGTGATTTTGTCGTATTTCTCCGATGTCATTTCGTTTAGCGAAACGGAAACGGCGTCGATATTTTTGCAAATCAGCTCTGCGGTCGGTTTACCGTTGATAAGGTCGGACAAACCGTTTGTATTTACGCGAAGCTTGATTTCGGGATGAATTTTTTTCATATACTCTGCCGTTTCAAGCAAAAGGTCAAGCTCATTTGTCGGCTCGCCGTAGCCGCAAAAAACGGCACTGTCATATCCCGACCAATCAAACGAATCAATCGCCGCCTTAACATCGGCAAATGTCGGCTGAGAATCGTGCCACATTTTTTTAGCCTCGCCGACAACATCCTTTTTATCTCTGACGCAGAAAACACAGCGGCACGGACACTTGTTTGTTATGTTAAAATACGGGCTACCCTCAAATGTGTAAATAATATCAGCCATTGTAAATACTTCCTTTTATTTTATAAATCTTTGAATTTTGGCGGCATCGAGCGCACTGCCGATAATCAAGAAAATAACGGCACTGCCTGTTGCCTGAATAAGACTGATTGGGAACGAAGTCCAAGCAGTCGGGAACGAATACATAATTCCCTCGGCAAGAAGATAGCCGAAAGCGGTGATAAGACCGGAAACAATCGTCATCAAAACCGTTCTCAAATTAACGATTCTGTGCTTGCCCTTGCTTTTTACATAATAATGCATAGCGACAATGAACGGAACAGCGTTACACGCCTTGATGATTGCCGTTGCCGGTGCCCAAGTCGGAACACCCGAAAGAATATCTGCCAACGCGCCGCCGATAGCCGCAGAAAGCGCCGCAATAGGGCCTAAAAGACAGCCTGCAAGATAAATCATCGAATCGCCGAAATGGAGGTATCCGTCGTTGATACCTGTCGGGATTTTTACAACCGTTGTCGCAACCGTTACAAGTGCGGCGAAAAGTGCGGCAAGCGTAATTTTCTTAACGCTTATTTTCTTTACTTTTTTTTCTGTTTCGTTACTCATATGTACCTCCTATATTTTACAAAAAAACAGGCAAATGTCAACAAATTTTGCCGATTAATCAATAAATACATTATAATATGTTTTGTGCATATTTATAGGTACAAATTTTATATTCTTTTGTGGTACAGTTGAGTAATCGTCTGCCGAATTTACATATATTATAACTAAGCAACCATATGGGCGAACTGCGTTCGTCCCTACGATGGGTTGCATTAAGATTTTCATAAAAAACAAGCCTTTCCTTTTGCGGAAAGGCTTTTGATAAAACGGTTTATTTTTTAATTAAAACGCAGATTGAATAAATTATATAGGGCACTGTGCCGACTATGCCGACAACGGTGATTGCCGCAAGGGCAATAATGTTGAAAAAGCAAAGCAAAATTTTGCCGCGGCGCGAAAGCTCCTTAATTCTGATAAAACAAATGCAAAAGCCCGAGAACGATGCACAGGGCACATATGCACAGCCGAGCGCAAGGAAAACCCTTTGCGCCGTTGTCATATCAAGCGTAGAGCCGTAGGCGTTACCAATGCCGAAGATAATCAAAAACGAAAGCAGCGCAAACACGACAAACATTGCCGAAACTATCAACAAATATCTTTTTGCAACAGATTTTTTACTCATAATATTGTACTCAACCGTTAAAACGGAGCGATTATTTATTATTTATTCTTCATTCTTTCTGCGGCGGCAGTCACAAAGCCTCTGAACAACGGATGCGGTCTGTTGGGTCTGCTCTTAAACTCGGGGTGGAACTGGCAAGCGACAAACCACGGATGCTCAGGGATTTCAACCATTTCGACAATGTGATTGTCGGGCGATGTGCCGGCAAAAATCATACCGCCGTTGAGAAGGTCTTGACGATAATCGTTGTTAACCTCATATCTGTGACGGTGACGCTCATAAATCATAGACGCACCGTAAAGTTCGTATGACTTTGATTCGGGGTTGAGCACACAAGGATACTGACCGAGGCGCATTGTGCCGCCCATATCGGTGACTTCTTTTTGCTCAGGCAAAATATCAATAACCGGATGAGTTGTTTCGGGATTGATTTCGGCTGAATTGGCGTCCTTATATCCCATAATGTTGCGTGCAAATTCGATAATTGCGATTTGCATACCGAGGCAAATGCCGAGATACGGAATTTTGTGTGTTCTTGCATAGTTGCAGGCAAGAATTTTTCCCTCTATACCTCTTGAGCCAAAGCCACCCGGGACAAGGATACCGTCCATATCGCCGAGGATTTCATCAAGATTAACGCCGTCGCCCTCGAGAGTTTCGCTGTCTATCCAATGAATATCGACAGCCGAGCGAGTGGCAATTCCGCCGTGCTTGAGAGCCTCGTTAACGGAAATATATGAATCGTGAAGCTCGACATATTTGCCGACCATTGCGATTTTGACTGTTTGAACAGGGTTGCGAAGAGCGTCGAGCATATGCTCCCAATCCGACAAATCCTGATTAGGTGCGTCAATGCCGAGGCGGCGCAAAACAACCTCGTCCATCTTTTGCTCCTTAAGCATCATAGGCACTGCGTACAAAATATCGCAGTTGTTGTTTTCGATAACACACTCTTCGTTAACATTGCAGAAAAGTGCAATTTTGCGGCGAATATCGTCTGTGAGCGGATGTTCCGTACGGCAAACGATAATGTCGGGGCTTATGCCGAGAGAAAGCATTTCCTTAACAGAATGCTGGGTCGGCTTTGACTTAAGCTCGTCCGACGCTGCAAGATACGGCACGAGAGTAACATGGATAAAGAGGCAGTTTTCTCTGCCGACCTCAACGGCAAACTGACGGATTGCCTCAAGAAACGGCTGAGACTCAATATCGCCGACCGTTCCGCCGATTTCGACAAGGCAAACATCGGCACCGGTGTCGGCATTTTTATGAATTGATTTTTTTATTTCGTTTGTAACATGGGGAATGATTTGGATTGTTTGACCGCCGTAAACGCCCTTGCGCTCGTCAGTGATTACTTTCCAATAAACTCTGCCCGAGGTGAGGTTTGAGTTTTGTGAAAGCGATTCGTCGATAAATCTTTCGTAATGTCCCAAATCAAGGTCGGTTTCGGCGCCGTCATCGGTGACGAAAACCTCGCCGTGCTGAACGGGATTCATTGTGCCGGGGTCAACATTAAGATATGGGTCGAGCTTTTGAGCGGTAACTTTAAGACCGCGAGATTTCAAAAGTCTGCCGAGGGATGCCGCAGTGATTCCCTTGCCGAGTCCGGAAACTACACCTCCGGTGATAAAAATATACTTTGACATAAACCGTATCCTCCAAATAAGATTATGTAAAAAACAAAAAACGGCTGTACGCGATGCACAACCGTCTGTACTTATATATTATAAAGCATTGCCTTTTCAAAATCAACAAAAAAATTATTTTTTTGAAATCATTGTCTTGATTGCGTTGATTTTTTGATATATTATAAAATTGAACAAAAAGCTATACTAAAAGGAAAAGGAGCGATAAATATGCTTGGAAAATATCTTGACAATGTGCGAAAAGCGTCTCCGCTTGTGCACAATATCACAAATTATGTAACAGTAAACGATGTTGCAAATGTTATCCTTGCCTGCGGCGGCAGTCCAATTATGGCTGACGAGCCGGACGAGGTGCAGGATATAACCGCTATCTGCGGCGGTCTCAATATCAACATAGGCACGCTTAACAAAAGAACGGTTGAAGCAATGCACCTTGCGGGGGCAAAGGCAAACGAGCTTGGCCATGCCGTTTTGCTCGACCCGGTGGGAGTCGGCGCATCAAGATTGAGGACAGACACCGCGGTATGCCTTGTCGAAAACATCAAATTTGATGTAATCCGCGGCAACATTTCGGAAATAAAGGGTCTTGCGGCAGGCGGAGGAACAACAAAGGGCGTTGACGCCGATGTTGCCGACACCGTGACAGACGAAAATCTTGACGGTGCAATCGAATTTGTAAACGGATTTTCAAAGGAAACAGGCGCAATTATCGCCGTAACCGGTGCGATTGACCTTGTGAGCAACGGCGAAAAATGCTTTGTAATTCGCAACGGCAAGCCCGAAATGAGCAAAATAACAGGCACGGGCTGTCAGCTTTCGGGCATGATGACAGCGTTTATCACTGCAAACCCCGACAGTAAATTTGAGGCTGCCGCAGCTGCTGTTTGCACAATGGGCAGTGCAGGCGACCTTGCGCTCGGCAAAATGCTCCCGGGTGACGGCAATGCGACATATCGCAACAGAATTATCGACACAATATACAATATGACCGGCGATATTTTGGACATTGCGGCTAAATACGAAATTAAATAATGTGTGCATAAAGCACAAAAAAACGGCTTGAACGCAATGTTCAAGCCGTTTTAGACTGTAAAAACAGTCTGACTGCAACTTTCTATACACCAATAGGCTTTGAGAAAGCGAGATAAATTTCGTATTTTGCGAGTGGGAGCTGTACGCCGGTACTGCCCCCGAGCAAAAGACGGAAAGCGCCAAAAGTGGCTTGAACTCGATGTTCAAGCCACTTTTTCAAGTCAATAGTTATAACAAACGCCTGCGCAGGAGCAAATCGCTGCACTGCGAATCACTATTAGATTTTTTTAATCGGCGCGGTTTAGCCGCTTTATCGAAGCCTGTCGATTACTTAATGATAGTGCCCATTGTGTTAGGTGCCATACCTGCGGCATTTGCCTCGTCTGTATCAATATGCATTGCAAGAGCATAGTTGTCTGAAACACGGCAAACAACATCGCCGAAAACGAGGCTTCTTTCGTTTGATGTCGGAATTTCGACAGAAACGATTTGGCCGTTTTGGATACCAAGCTCCTCGGCATCCTTTGTTGTAGCGTGAATGTGGCGTTTTGCGGCAATAACACCGTAAGGAATTTCAACCTCGCCTGCAGGTCCTACAAGTTTGCATGTGCCTGAGCCTTTAACATCGCCCGACTCTCTTACCGGAGCGGTAACGCCAATTGAACGGGCGTCTGTAAGTGAAAGTTCAACCTGTGTGTCCTTTCTTACGGGACCGAGGATTGAAACTCTCGGGAACTCACCCTTAGGACCGATAACTCTTACTCTCTCCTCACAAGCGAACTGACCCGGTTGTGACAGCATCTTTTTAACTGTAAGCTCATAACCTTTGCCGAAAAGTGTTTCCAAATCTGCCTGTGAAACATGAACATGACGGGCAGAAATTTCAACCAATACCTGATTTGCCATTTTAAAAATCCTCCAAAATTAAAAAAATATATTTTTCATTGATATTTTATAACACTTTTAATTGTATTTCAACCATAAATTTGTTATTATATAGGTAAATTAAGTTTGAGGTGAAAATATGACGCTTGACCAACTTGAAACCGAATGCCAATCCTGCACAAAATGCGGACTTTGCGAGGGCAGAACAAATCTTGTTTTCGGCGTGGGCAAAAAGGACGCCGACATTATGCTTATCGGCGAAGGCCCCGGTGAAAACGAGGATTTGCAGGGTGAGCCGTTTGTCGGCCGCTCGGGCAAGTTGCTTGACAAGTTTCTTGAAAGCATTGATTTAAGCAGGGAAAAAAATGTGTATATCGCAAACATGGTGAAGTGCCGTCCGCCGAAAAACAGGGACCCAAAACCCGAGGAGCAGGAAATGTGCATCAATTGGCTTCGCGAGCAGTTTAAAATCATCCGACCGAAAATTATAGTCTGCGTAGGCAGAATTTCGGCGCAAAAGCTGATTTCGCCCGATTTCAAGGTGACGAAACAGCACGGCGACTTTATCGAGAAAAACGGCGTTTTGATGATGGGCACATATCACCCTGCCGCAATTTTGCGCAACCCCAACAACAAGGAGGCGGCGTTTGCGGATTGGCTTAAGGTCAGAGATAAAATCAAAGAACTTAATATTGAAATATAAATGTAAGGACAAATATAAAAAATGAGTAAAAACCTAATCATCGGTCAGTCCGGCGGACCGACAGCTGTTATCAACTCAAGCCTTGCCGGTGCAATCGACTATGCACTCGGTTGTGACGAAATCGGCAGCGTTTACGGAATGATAAACGGAATCGAGGGCTTTCTTGATGAAAATATAATGAATTTGAGCAATATGTTTGAGCATATGCCATATGAACTAAACAGACTTAAACTGACACCGGCAATGTTCCTCGGCTCGTGCCGATATAAGCTGTCGGGCAATGAGGAAGAACTTGCAAAGGTTGTATCCATTATGCAAAAATACGATATAGGATATTTTATCTATATCGGCGGCAACGATTCAATGGACACGGTCAAAAAACTATCTGACTACACAACATCACATGCCATCGACATAAAAATCGTAGGCGTGCCAAAAACAATCGACAACGATTTGAACGGCATTGACCACTCGCCCGGATTTGGCAGTGCGGCAAAATACATCGCATCATGTGTGCGCGAAGTTGCATACGATACAAGCATTTACAGCATCAAGAGCGTGCACATTATAGAGGCTATGGGCAGAAACGCAGGCTGGCTGACCGCCGCATCATGTCTTGCAAGGCAAGAAGATATGGTGGCACCGCACCTTATTTATCTGCCGGAGGTTGATTTCAGCGTTGAACAATTCGTAAGCGATGTTAAGGCAAAGCTTGAGGAATACAACTCTATCATCGTTGTTGTCAGCGAGGGAATACACGACAAAGACGGAAACTATATCAGCGCACAGCACTCGAAGGTTGACGAATTCGGTCACGCTCAATTGAGCGGAACAGGCGCATATCTTAAATCCGTAATTGAAAAGGAAATCGGATGTAAGGTCAGAGCGCTTGAGCCGAGCGTTATCCAAAGAAGTGCCGGCCACATTTCATCTCTCACCGATGTTGAAGAGGCATTTAACCTCGGAACGATTGCCGTAAGGGCGGCTGTTTCAGGCAAAAGCGGCGTATTTTCAACATTGCGCAGAATTTCCGACAAGCCTTACAGTGTTGAGTATTCGACAGAAAATGTCGCCGTTGTGGCAAACACGGAAAAGCTTGTGCCGAGGAGCTGGATTAACCCCGAGGGCAACGATGTTACGCAGGATATGGTGGATTATTTAAGGCCGCTTATTGAGGGCGTTGTTCAAACACCGTACAGAAACGGATTGCCCGATTATATCGACGTTCGCCACCTTGATGTGAGAAAACAGAAATACAGCGATTAGTTTCGCAGTATATATAAACAAAACAAAAATATATTTGAGGAGTTTTACATTATGAAAAAATGTCCAAATTGCAATTTGTATTATGATGACAGTGCAAATGTTTGCTCTGCATGCAACGGTGCATTGGTAGACGCCAATGCCGCACCGCAGGCACAGCCTGCACAACAATATGAGGCACAGCCTGCACAACAGTATGAGGCACCGCAGTATGAGACACCGAGCGAGCCGGCACAGTATTATGCGCCGCAACCGACACAGCCGGCACCGGAGCCACAGCCGGCATATGACTATTCACAGCAGCAGGCGCAGGCTCAACCGCAATATCAACAACAATATTATCAACCACAGCAACAACAGCAATACTATCAGCCGCAGAATGTTGCACCGAGCTATGACAACACATCAAAGCCGGTTACAGTAGGCAAGTGGGTAGGTCTTTTGATTCTTTCGGCAATTCCGGTTGTAAACATTATTTGCTGGATTGTTTGGCTTTGCAGCAGCACAACAAACAAGAGCATCAAAAACTTCCTTGTTGCTGAAATTGTCGTTTACGCAATTTGCATAGGAGTTGGTGTTCTTGTTTCGGTTTTGTTAGCCTCACTCGGAGTTTTGGCAGGAAGCAGTTTTCCCGATTTTAATGAAATGATGATAGGAATGTTGTTTTAAGTACATATTTAATATCTAAAAATCAAAGGGAGGCAATACCTCCCTTTTTGTGTGCAAAAATGTTTTAAATAGGTCGAAAAATGCCGAGGTGAATACATTTTGCCTCCGGTTTGTCGTTTTGCAATCGGGCGAACACAGTTCGCACGCTGTAAAGGGAACAAAGACAAACTCCGACCGTTTATAACAAAAAATCCCGAGGGCGATGCTCTCGGGATTTATATATAATGTATGATTATGCTCTGTGGATAATTGCTTCTCTTTCAGGGCCGTTTGAAACCATCGTAATCTTATGGCCAAGCTCGCCCTCAATGAATTCAACATAATTCTTTGCCTCCTGCGGAAGGTCATCGTAATTTTTGATGCCTCTGATGTCGCAGTGCCAGCCCTTGAGGGTTTTGAAAACAGGTTTTGCTTTTTTGAGAACATGAGTTGTCGGGAAATCCTTTGTTATTTCGCCGTCAATATCATAAGCTGTGCAAACCTTGATTTCGTCAAGATATGAAAGGCAGTCGAGAGCCGTCATTACAACCTGGGTTGCACCCTGACACTCAATACCGTATTTTGATGCAACGCAGTCAAACCAACCGACTCTTCTCGGTCTGCCTGTTGTTGCGCCGAACTCGCCCTTGTCTCCGCCGTGAATACGAAGTTCTTGTGCCTCATCGCCGAAAATCTCGGAAACAAACTCGCCCGCACCGACTGCCGACGAATATGCCTTTGTAACAACAACAATATCCTCGATTTTGTGAGGCGGAATGCCTGCGCCTACTGCACCGTAGCCTGCAAGAGTTGAGGAAGATGTAACCATAGGATAAATGCCGAAATCAGGGTCTTTAAGTGTGCCAAGCTGACCCTCGAGGAGGATGTTTTTGCCCTCCTTGATGGCGTCGGCGATATACTTGTGAGTATCGCAAACATAAGGAGCGATTTTTTCCTTATATTCCATACAGGTATTGAAAAGCTCGTCCTCGTCAAGAAGCGGCTTGTTGTAAACATATTTGAGGGTGAGATTTTTGAGTGTGCAGATATTTTTAAGCTTTGCACGGAGTGTTTCATCATCAAAAAGCTCGTTTACCTGAATACCGATTTTTGAATATTTATCCGAAAAGAACGGAGCAATGCCGCTTTTTGTCGAGCCAAATGCGTTTTTGCCGAGTCTTTCCTCCTCGTATGTATCAAGAAGAATATGATAAGGCATAAGGATTTGTGCTCTCTCGCTGACCAAAAGGTGCGGATTGAGTCCTGCCTTTTTAATATCGTCAAGCTCCTTGATGAACTTGTTAATATCCAACGCAACGCCATTGCCGATAATGCAGGTTACGTGGTCGTAGCAAACACCCGACGGCATAAGGTGCAATGCAAATCTGCCGTGCTCATTAATAATAGTGTGTCCTGCGTTGGCACCGCCCTGAAAACGAACGACAATATCGCTTTGTTCAGCGAACATATCGGTGACTTTACCTTTACCCTCGTCGCCCCAGTTAGCGCCTACAATTGCTCTTACCATAATTTATAATCTCCTTTGATATGGTTTTTTATTAATTAATCAGCGGAATTATTTTTTGATTTTTCCGCTTTTATTTTTGCTGTATTTAACTTTGCTGACTGCAACTTTTTTGGCTTTTTTCATTATATAAATGCCATATTTTTTGTTGGAAGTGATTTTTGTTGATTTTACACTTCCGCCTGCGCCGCTTGTAAAATAAATTCCGTTGCCCTTGTTTGATGAAACCGTGCAGGATGAAATTGCGGTTGAGGATTTGTTGTTGCAGTAAATACCGTCCTTTTTATTTGACGATACGGTGCATTTTGCAACGGTGACTCTGCTTTTCTTGCTTGAATAAATTCCGTAACCGGAGTTTTTGGAGCTTGTGACGGAAGTCAACTTGCCCTTCGAGTTGCTGAAAGCAACGCCGTGCTCGCCGTTTGCGCTGATTTTGTCGCCGCTCATTGTGTTTGCGGCGGTGGTGTCCTTAAAATAAACACCCTTGTATTTATTATTTGAAACGGTGTTTTTTGAAAACGCCGCTTTTGACGAATTTCGAACATAAACGCCGTGCTCACCGCTGTATGACACCTTGTTTTTGCTCAACGATGCCGAAGATTTTTTATCAAGCAAAACACAGCTCTTTTTGAATTTTGTAACCGTGTTTGATGTGAGCTTTGCACCGCTTGTGCCGGTAAGATTGATTCCGTTGCCGCTGTAAGAAAGATTGTTGCCGTTTATGCTGTTTGATGAAACGGTCGGTGACGAGCAATAATCCGCACGAAACGCGTGTACGGTATCTTTAACGGCAGTGTTTTTCGCCAAGGTGATTTTGTTTGACGAAACCTTTGTGCCGACAGAGCCGTTCAGCCAAATACCGTAGCCGGTATAGCCAACGGTGACGGTGTTTGACGAGGCAGTAACATTGTATGCCCTGTAATCGCCTGCCTTGATAACACGCTGTTTACCGGTTGAATCCTTATCGCTCGGTAAATTTGAATTTTTTGAAACATTCACACCGTAAATTTTAATGCCGTACGGAACAACATTAAAGCATTTGTCGGGTGACTTTTTTGTCGAAATAACATTGTTGCAGATTTTTGTCGCCGGGTCGCGCGTGATGCCGTCCTTATAATGATAAGTGTTGGCAAAATTCTGATTCACCGTGCGATAAAAAATGCCTGCACCGCAGTTGTTGATTTTGTTGTAGCTGATGTCGCAATTTATAATTCCGACTGCGGTAACGGCGTAGCCGTCAACATAGTTGAAGGTGTTGTTTTTCACAACAAAGCCGTTCATATAATTTCCCGTTTGCGAGCTGTGAGAGCCTACGCCGCGGTTAACCTTGTTAAAACGGCAATTGGTGATTTTGATATTTTTGTTTGCCGTGCCGTCATATGACGCCGCAGGCAAGCCCGAATAGTGGCGCTTGTCAAGAATGTCAAGCTGGACAGCCTCGTTGTTTGCGGTGTTGCCGGAGGAGCGATAGCTGTTTTCAAATGTGCAACTGTCAATGTTGACATTGCGACAGCCGGCAATCGAAATATGGTGGCTGTTGCGGCAATTTTTTAATGTTGTGCCGCTGACCTTGAAATTATCCGTATGATGAATTGCCCAAATTCCGCCTGCGTTTGATTCGATTGACGCGGCATTTGCATCAAATGTGCCGCCGATGACTGTTATGTTTTTATAATAATCGTAGCCCTTGCTGACATCATCAGCCAAGCCGGTTTTGAGCATCGTTGCACCCGAAAAGCCGTTTGCTTTTATGAATGTGACACCGGTGAGGTCAAAATTTGTGTTTGAATAAATATTAAGCCCTCTTGTCAGTTCATAGGTGCCCGGCTCAACCTTAACGGTGAAGCGATTTTCGGGTGTTGCGCTCAATCCCGCCTGCTTTAATGCGGCACGCAAATCCTCTGTAATATCGCTTGAATCGGCTGAAACGGTTATTTGATTATCCTCCTGCGCAAACGATGCAACAGGTGTGCAAAACAGCACGCTTGCCGCCATAACGGCGCAGAGAAAAAGCGAAAATATTTTTTTCATTAAATCACAAGCCTTTTCAAAATGAACTGGGGTGAATATCTTATCAGTGGTGGAAAAGACGGATGCCTGTCATCGCCATTGCAATGCCGTGCTCGTCACAGCAATCGATAACATTTTGGTCTCTTACCGAGCCGCCCGGCTGAGCGATATATTTAACGCCCGATTTAACGGCACGCTCGATATTATCCTCAAACGGGAAGAAAGCGTCGCTTCCGAGAGCAACATTGTCCATTTTCTCATGCCATTGAGCCTTTTCTTCGGCTGTGAACGGCTGTGGCTTTTCGGTGAAATATCTCTGCCATACGCCGTCCTTCAAAAGCTCCTCATAATCGTTGCTGATATAAAGGTCGATAGCGTTGTCGGCATCGCACTTGCGAATACCGTCGATAAACGGAAGGCTCAAAACCTTTTCGTTTCTTCTCAGCCAAAGCATATCTGCTTTGTCGCCTGCCATTCTTGTGCAGAGGATTCGGCTTTGCTGACCTGCGCCGACGCCGAGGGTTTGACCGCCCTTTGCATAAACAACGGAATTGGACTGAGTATATTTTAAAGTAATCATTGATATGAGAAGGTCAATTTTTGCAATTTGCGGAATTTCCTTGACCTTTGTCGGCATATCGTCAAACAAATCCATTGTGATTTTGGCGTTGTTGCGCTTTTGCTCAAACTTGATACCGAAAACCTGCTTTGTTTCGATTTCATCGGGAGCATAGTCGGGGTCCATTTTAATAACAAGGAAATTGCCGCGGCGCTTTGATTTAAGGAGCTCAAGCGCCTCGTCTGTATATCCGGGAGCAATGATACCGTCGGAAACCTCTTTTTGGAGGAATTTTGCAACGGAAATGTCACAAACATCGGAAAGAGCCGCAAAATCGCCGAAAGATGACTGTCTGTCACAGCTTCTTGCTCTGACATAAGCTTGGGCAATCGGTGAAAGCTCGAGCCCGTTGGGAACCATACAAACCTTTCTGTCAACCTCGTCGAGCGGTTGAGCAACCGCCGCACCTGCCGGTGAAACATGCTTAAAGCTTGCGGCTGACGGCAAACCGGTAGCCTCTTTAAGTTCCTTAACAAGCTGCCAGCTGTTGAACGCGTCAAGCAGATTAATATATCCTGCCGCGCCGTTGAGAATTTCAAACGGAAGCTCCCTGCCATCCATATGAATCCTTGCCGGATTTTGATTTGGGTTGCAACCGTATTTCAATTTGTACTCTGTCATATCAATGCTCCTTAATTACTATATTATAAATACACAGTACATTTTACAATACTTCATTGAAAAAAGCAAGACACAGTGATACAATAAATGCAGAATAATGCAGGCAGGTGGCAAAATGAAGGGTTTTTTGGCAATAAATAACTTTTTACACGGCGAAAAGTATGATATTTTGCACAACTCTCTTGTTAAAAGTGCAAAAAACTTTGGCTGTGAGCTTAAAACTAAAACAAACCAAGAACTGATTTTTGAAAGCGAAACGCCCGATTTTGTGCTTTTTTGGGACAAGGACACAAATGTTGCGAGAATGCTTGAAAATAAAGGCGTGCCTGTTTTCAACAGTGCAAAATCAATTGCGCTTTGTGACGACAAGGCAAAAACATATATTGCGCTTGACGGAAAAGTAAAACAGCCAAAAACGATTATTGCGCCGATGTCTTTTTTCAAATCCGATTACGGCGAATTTGTCGATTCTGCGGCGCTGATTTTGAAATATCCGCTTGTGTTTAAAGAATGCTTCGGCTCGTTCGGGCAGCAGGTGTATTTGTGCAAAAACAGAGCAGATGTGCTGTCGCATATAACGGAAAAACCGTTTATTCTTCAAGAATTTATCGCCGAGGCAAACGGCAGTGATGTGAGAATAGAGGTTGTTGACGGCAAATGCGTTGCCGCAATGAAAAGGACAAACAAAAACGATTTTCGCTCAAACATAACAAACGGCGGAACAGCCGAAATATACGCACCGAGCGATGACGAAAAGGCACTTGCCGTAAAAGCGTGCGACATTTTGGGGCTGACATTCGGCGGTGTTGATATAATCGGCGGCGACTCCGTTTGCGAGGTCAATTCCAACGCTCACATAATCAATCTGAAAGAGTGCACGGGCATTGACATTGCACCGATGATTTTTGAGGCAATCGAAAAAAGGATAAACAAATAATATGAAAAACGAATTAAAGCCGATTTTAATTTATCCGCCCGAGGAGGCACGGCGCAACAGTTTTGTTGTCGAAAAAATCGAGTGTGAACTCGGCGCAAAGCTGAAATCCCCCGATTACCGCGGCGATGCGCTTTATGTAATCAACCGCACAAACGATTACAAAATCGCCGAATATTACGAGCAAAGGGGCGTGCGCGTTTTCAATACCTCTGCTCTGTCAAAAATCGCAAATGACAAACAGCTTTGCTATGATTTTATGGAGAAAAACGGCATTGAAATTATGCCCACGCACTACAAAAATCCGCCGTTTGTGAAAAAGCCACGCGACGGTCACGGCGGAGCAGGCGTTGTTTGGTGTGACAGCGCCGAGGATTATGACGAAAACGCCGTGTGCCAAATGCCTGCGAGCGACACAGGCAAAGATTTGCGCGTTTGGATAATCGACAACAAGATAATCACGGCGATTTTGCGAGAGAGCAAAACGGATTTTCGTTCAAACTACTGCCTCGGCGGCAGAGCGACGCCGTATAACCTATCGAATGAAGAAATCGAAAAAATAAAAAAAATAACCACCCTGATTAAAGGCGATTATTTTGCGATAGATTTTGTTTTCAACAACTCAAAAATCGTTTTCAACGAGATTGAGGACACGGTGGGCGCAAGAATGGTGTATGACAAAACGGATATTGACATTATTCACCTTTTTTGCGAGCACATAAAAAATCAGAATATAAAATAGCAAACGCAGGCATAAACAGTGCTGAGCATAACGAGTATATTTGCCGCCGCATTTGTTTTGCCGGCAATCATTCTGACGATGATGCCAACAGCGGCAAGCAAAAGGCCGCACCACGCAACTATTGTTTTAACACTTTCACCCGCAGGTATTGCTGTGGCGTTGATAAAGGTTGCAAGACTTGCAAGCGCAACGGCAAGCCAAAAGAAAATGATATGCACAGTTTCGTTGCCCTTTGGCTTGAACATAAAAATTGATGTGATGATAAACGAAAAAGCTATCACGCCGTATAATATCAAAAGCGGTTGAATTGCCATAACTGCACACTCCGAAAATATTTTGTGTAATAATTATACTATAACAGATTAATTTCGTCAAATAATGCCGATATTTATAAATTAAATGGCAATAAAAAAACCTGCTCTGAGAGCAGGTTTTGCAATGGTGACCCGGACGAGAATCGAACTCGTGTTACCGCCGTGAAAGGGCGGTGTCTTGACCGCTTGACCACCGGGCCATGGTGGCTTTAACTGGATTCGAACCAGTGACACCGCGGGTATGAACCGCGTGCTCTAGCCAACTGAGCTATAAAGCCGTTTCCAATTGCAAGCAAGATTATATCGTATATTTATATAAATGTCAACACTTTTTTTCAAATAATTGAGAGTTTGGCGCCGCGTCGCACAATTTATAGCACATTTGTTTGACAAAATACATACTTAATGGTAGTATATAATATAATAATTAATTTATGACAGAGAGTTTAAGCAAGGGAGCGGCTTTATGAACAGCTTGAACGCAAAACAAAAAATGATGTTCAATTTCATAAAAGACACAATCGACGAGCGCGGAATTGCACCGTCGGTGCGCGAAATCGGTGCCGCGGTGGGGCTGAAATCAACCTCATCGGTGCAATACAATCTCAACGCCCTCGAGAATGCAGGTTACATCGTGCGTGACGCAAATTTGAAGCGCACAATCCGCATTTCGTCGCAGGACAACGCTCGGCACATTCCGCTTGTCGGCACGGTTACGGCAGGCAAGCCGATACTCGCTGTCGAAAGCATTGAGGACTACATACCGATTCCCTCAAAATCCGCAAACCGCGACCTTTTTGCTCTGCGCGTCAAGGGCGACTCGATGATAAATGCCGCTATTCTTGACGGCGACATTATCGTTGTGAACAGAACGCCGGTGGCGCAAAACGGCGACATTGTTGTTGCACTTATCGACGACGAGGCAACCGTTAAGCGGTTTTACAAGGAAAACGGTCATTTTCGCCTGCAACCCGAAAACGAAAGCTACGAGCCGATTATCGTTGACGAGTTGACCGTTTTGGGCAAGGTTGAAATGGTTATCAGAAATTATGGCTGATTTTGAAATTAAACGGTATTGATATTTCGATATTATTGTGTTAAAATTCTTTAAAATTATTATAATAAGTATGAGCCTTTGTGCTTATAGACTTTTGGAGATGATTAAAAGTGAGCGAATGCACACACGATTGTTCAAGTTGTTCGAGCAACTGCAACGAAAGAACACAGCCGGAGAGCTTTATTAAGCCGATGAATAAAAATTCAAACATTAAAAAGGTAATCGGCGTTGTATCGGGCAAAGGCGGCGTAGGCAAAAGCCTTGTAAGCTGTCTGCTTGCATCAAAATGCCGCAAGGCAGGGCTTAAGGTAGGTATTCTCGACGCGGATATTACAGGTCCGAGCGTGCCCAAATCATTCGGAATCACAAGCCGTGCAATGCAGGACGAAACGGGTCTTTTGCCGACAGTGACCGAAAGCGGAATAAAAATGATGAGCATAAACCTTTTGCTCGAGGACGAAAATCAGCCTGTTGTATGGCGCGGACCCGTTATCAGCGGCGTTATTCAGCAGTTTTGGACAGATGTTAACTGGGGCGACCTTGATTATCTTTTTGTCGATATGCCCCCGGGAACGGGCGATGTTGCACTGACTGTTTTTCAATCACTGCCGGTTGATGGAATTGTGATTGTTTCAACTCCGCAGGATCTTGTAAAAATGATTGTAAACAAGGCATTCAATATGGCAAAAATGATGAATGTGCCTGTTTTGGGACTTGTTGAAAATATGAGCTATTATGTATGTCCGCACTGCAATGAGAAAATAAGTATTTTCGGCGAATCGCAGATTGACGAAACCGCCAAAGAGCTTGGCGTGCCGGTGCTTGCAAAGTTGCCGATTAATCCCGATGCTGCAAAAATGATTGACGCCGGCAGAGTTGAGGATATTGAGGCAGGCGAGCTTGACGAATTCGTCGACACATTAAAATAAAAGGCTTGCTGCCGCATTTAACAACGAAAGGCAACGGTGAATCACATGTCGAAAAGAGAAGATTATATTTCGTGGGACGAATATTTTATGGGTGTTTCCCTGCTTGCATCTATGCGAAGCAAGGACCCCAATACTCAAGTCGGTGCATGCATTGTCGGCGACGATAACAAAATAATTTCAGTCGGATACAACGGCTTTCCGCGCGGATGCAGCGACGATGTTTTTCCGTGGGAGCGAAGCGGCGCAAATATGAACGACACAAAATATCCGTTTGTTTGCCACGCTGAGCTTAACGCAATATTAAACGCCGGCGGTCAAAATCTTGTGGGAGCCAAAATTTATGTTGCGCTTTTCCCCTGCAACGAGTGTGCAAAGGCGATTATTCAAAGCGGAATCAAAGAGGTTATATACATATCCGACAAATACGCCGAAACGGACGCCACAAAAGCAAGCAAAAAAATGTTTAGCGCCGCAGGTGTTAAGCAGACTCAATTTGAAAGCGACAAAAAAATAAGCATTTCGTTTGACGCAAGCGAAGTGTAACACAAGGACAGCATATGAAAAAAGAGATAGATATTTACGATTTTGACAAAACAATCGTTCCGTTTGACAGCGGCTCACTTTTCACGGCGTATTGCTTTTTGCACTATCCGTGGTGTTTTATAACACTGCCGATAATCGCAGTGGCGGCGTTGCTGATGGTTTTGCATATAATCAATTTTACATCGTTCAAAAAAACATGCTTTTTGTTTTTGCCGCTGATTCCAAAGGAAAAAGCTGTCAAAAAATTTTGGGACAGACATATCAACGAGGTGCATCCGTGGTTTAAGGAGCGCACAAGATACAGCGTTGTTATCAGCGCAAGCCCGGATTTTTTGCTGAACGATATTGCAAAAAGGCTTAGTTTTGACAAGCTGATTTGCACACGCCACAACCCCAAAAACGGAATAATTATCGGCGAAAACTGCCGTGACGGCGAAAAGGTGCGCCGACTTTACGAGGAGTTTTGTAGAGATTGTGTTGAGGTTGAGGATGTATATTCTGACTCATTGCGCCACGACAAGCCGATTTTTTCACTTGCAAACGGCAAATGTTATCATATAGTTAAGGGCGAAAAAATCCCCTTTGATTTTAACGAGGTGTACGGCGAAAACACTGAGGTGAAGAATTAGCATATATTCACACGGCTTGCCGACACAAGGAGAAAGTGCAGTATATGAAATACTTTTTAAGAGTTTTGCTTGTGCTTGTTATCGCTGTTGCTGTAGTTTGCGGTTTTTACATATACAAAAACGGCGGCATTGAAAAAAGCACCGCCGACACAAGCCTTACAACGGTGACGAAGCTTGCCGCAACCGAAAAAAACGGCAACAAAACGCTGATTGCAAGCCTTAAAAATGAAGGTTTTTATCTTTATAAAAGCGACGGCACAATAATACTTGAGCACGATTCAAAAAGCTACGAGTTTAAAAATTGGAATATTGACGAGCACGCCGAAGAGCCGAAAATGTATTATATGGATTTTGACGGCGACAAGGAAAACGAAATACTTGTACGATGTGTTGCGTCAACAGACAACAGCACAAAACAGAAGATATACAATCTGTATATGCTCGACCCTAAGACCGACTCAAACAAAAAAACAACATACAAAGCAACTCAGGCGGCACAAAACACCTGGAGCAACATACTCAACAATGTTTTGTTTGAGGAGCTGACTCAGCTTAAATCGTGCAACAAGATTTTGCAGTTTGCGATGAACTACTCATCAAAATCAATACCGTATGACAAAACTACCGGCATTGTAAGCGGTGAGGTCGGCAGTGTAGGCTATCTGCGCGCTTTGCAGGACAGCAAGGGCAATTATCTCAAAATAGACAATTGGTATAAGGGCACAGGAATTTACACCGTTGACGATAAAGGCAAAATAAGCATATCGGTTGATATTAACATAAAATACAAAGGCTCCGACACCGTCCAACAGGGCGGCAAAATAGTTTTCGGCTTGGATTACAGCGAGAAAAACGGCTTTTATCCTGCAAAAAAATCGCTTGAATTTAAGCCACAGAGCGAATACAAGGTTGCCGACCCGAGGAATGCGGCAACAAAATCGTGGAGCTACACCGAAAACAACATTGATAAAACAGCGCCCAAAACAAATACTGTTATTGACTGGATAAGTTATTCGGAAAAATTCGACTCGTCGGTCACAACGCAAAGCAAAAGCTTTGCCGCCGAAAACACAGATATTAACAGCGTTTCAAAAATCGTTTTGACAGATAAATATATCGAGCTGACATCAAAGCCGGGTGCACAGTTTGACACCGACTCCGTGAAAAAGCGCGAATTTTCTGTCATTATAAACGAGAAAAAGAACGATGAATACGAAATTGCATACACGGCAACGATTACTCAATCCGGCAAATCACAGGTTTTGAAAATCAATTTCGACCGAGCATATGCCGCAAAGGAAATAAAATCGTTTAAGGTCAATTTCGGCATTAAATAAAAAATAAACAAATTTTTGCGCTGTGCTTTTAAATTGCGGCACAGACAGAATATAATACCAAAAGAAAGAAGGGGAAATATGCCAAAAATCAAAGATGTTTTAATTACAACAGACTCAACCTGCGATTTGCCGCAAAAATATGTTGACGAATACAATATCAAGGTGATTCCCCTCTCGATTCTTTTGGGAAACAACGAATATTCGGATGGCGTTGACATTAAGCCCACCGATATTTACAAACATGTTGAAAACGGAGGAGACTTGCCGAAAACAGCGGCTGTTCCGCCGTCAAAATACTATTCAATATTCAGCGAGGCGGTAAAGCAGGGCAAAAAGGTTGTTCATATCGGGCTTTCGTCCGCAATATCGTCAACATATCAAAACGCCTGCGTAGCGGCGGCTGAATTTGACGATGTTTACTGCGTAGACTCAAAATCGCTTTGCACGGCAATGGGCTTGCTTGTTTTAAAGGCATGCGATTTTCGTGAAAAGGGATATGACGCAAAGAAAATCCACGATAAAATCGAAAAGCTTGTACCGAAAGTAAGCACAACATTTGTTTTAAACTCGCTTGAATATCTGCACAAGGGCGGCAGATGCAGCGGCGTTGCGCGCTTTGGCGCAAATATTTTGGGAATAAAGCCGAGCATCGCGGTTGACAACGCAACAGGTGCGCTTGATGTCGCAAAAAAATACCGCGGAAAAATGGAAAATGTTTACAAGCAGTATGTAACGGACTGCGTAAAAGATGTCAACAAAATTGACACTTCGCGCATTGTAATTGCAAACAGCGGCAACATTGATTCGGCAACGCTTGCATTTGCAAAAGGTCTTATTGAGGGCAAAAACAAATTTGACCAAATTATCGAAGCTGATGCAGGATGCACCATTTCATCACATTGCGGCCCGAAAACGCTGGCTGTATTTTATATAAGAAAATAATTTATGCATTTACTTGCAGGCAACACGCTTGCAGGTTTTTGTTTTGAAAAGGAGCACAAAATGGCTACCAAGGACAATGTTTTAAAAACGCTTATATCAAGCTCCGACAGATACATAAACGGCGAAGAGCTTGCCAAAACGCTCGGTATAAGCCGCGCCGCAGTATGGAAGGCTGTGAAATCTCTGCAAAAAGAGGGATACACCATCGACGCAGTGACAAACAAGGGCTATCGCCTGACCGATGACAACGATATTTTAAACGCCGAACTTGTCAAATCAAAGCTTGACGAGGATATTGAGGTAATATACTACCCGACAATTGACTCGACAAACACGCAGGCAAAACGTCTGATTAACGAGGGCAAGACGAATACAATGCTTTTAATCTGCGATGAGCAGACAAACGGCAGAGGCAGACAGGGCAAATCGTTTTATTCCCCTGCGCTGACAGGAATATATATGACATATGTCACCCACCCGATGACGGCACTTCAAAACGCGGTGACCGCAACAACTGCCGCCGCTGTCGCAGTGTGCAAGGCAATTGAGGAGTTGACGGACAAAAAGCCGAAAATCAAGTGGGTAAACGATGTTTATCTCGGCGACAAAAAGATTTGCGGCATCTTGACCGAGGCGGTAACAGATTTTGAAACTCAAACGGTTACCTCCGTAATCATCGGAATAGGCATGAACATAAAGACAATCGATTTTCCGAGCGATGTTGAAAACGCCGCAAGCCTCGGCGCAAATGTTCGCCGTGCAGACCTTATCGCCGCAATAGCACGCGAACTGCACGCGATAAACAACAGCAAGTACAACGAGTTTATCGACTATTATCGCACACACTCGCTGATTATCGGCAAAAAAATCAATTTTATCCAAAACGAAAGAGTTACGCCTGCCACGGCTGTTGCTATTGACGAAACGGGCGGTCTTGTTGTTGAACTTGAAAGCGGAGAGCAAACTGTTTTGCGAAGCGGCGAAATAAGCATAAGGAGGCGATAAATATGGGTAAAAAAGAAGACAAAACAAATGTTATGCGAATACTCGACCAAAAGAAAATCGAGTACAACCATTATTCATATGACAATATGACAACATGTGCAAAAGATGTTGCCGCAGGGCTAGGCGTTGACCCACAGTTTTTGTATAAAACGCTTGTGACGGTCGGCAAATCAAAGGAGCATTATGTTTTTATGGTCCCGGGCGAGGAGGAGCTTGACCTCAAAAAAGCGGCAATCGCAGTTGGCGAAAAAAGCATAGAAATGATTCACCAAAAGGAGCTTTTGCCCCTGACGGGATATATCCACGGCGGATGTTCGCCCATAGGAATGAAAAAACAGTTTAAAACAACTATCCACATAAACGCCGAAGGTGCGGACAAGATTTTCTGCTCCGCAGGCAAAATCGGCAGGCAGGTCGAACTGTCACCGAAGGATTTGGAAAAAATAATCCCCCTTCAATACAAGGACATAACAAAATAAAATCCGCGCATTGGATACACGGCACAATAAAGCAATCGGTTAAAGCTTCTTGCAGTGCACCAATGCGCATTTTTTGTGCAGTGATGAGTTTATTTTCACTTTTTATAGTACAAAATTCACAAAAACTTAAATACGCTTGCATTGTATATTAAAAATAAGTATTATATAACAAAGACAATATTCACTTTTTAAAGAACAAGGGGTACACATATGAATTCGTTTCTTTTCAGCGACGAGAGCGAAAAAAAGCACGCACTCGCCTGTCTTGAATTTGCAAAAAGGCTCGGTTTAATTGACGATGAAAGCCTTGACGGCGTAAAAAAAAGATGCGACGCCGAGAATAAAAAGAGAGCCGTTCAAATTGAAAACGGCGAAACGGTTTACGGTCTGACACACTTTTCATACCCGGCATATCTCAATTATGAATTGACAAGGCTGAAACTCGACTTCGTAGGCGAAACAGAAAAAGTAAAAAAGGTTTATGACTATCCCGAAATTACGCGCAGAGAATTGAAAGACTATTTCAAAAACAACAGAGATTTGTTCACAAGATATAATAACGACAAATTTTTCTTTTTTGAGGTTAAAACCGTTATTTATAAAAAAATAAGAGAGGAGCAGTATGATGCCGAAATCAACAATATACTTCGTAAGCTCGATTAACGGCAATGACGAAAATGCCGGCTTAAGCGAAAGCACTGCTTTTAAAAGCCTTAAAATGATAAACGAACTTTCGCTTATGCCCGGTGACAAAGTAATGCTTGCAAAAGGCTCTGTTTTTGAAAATGAGTTTTTACATATCAAAAACTGCGGCGACATAAATGGCGATTTAATTGAAATTACATCATACGGCGACGGCGATTTGCCGAAAATCAACGCAAACGGCAACGGAATTTGGCACCAAGACTACGGCACAGAGCTTGATTTTAAGGGCCACCGATACAAGGGCGATGTTTCTTCCGCAATTTTGCTTTATGATGTTGAAAACATACTTATAAGCGACATTGAAATTACAAACAAAGAAGAATTTACCGATTTGGAAAGCTATTGCGCACCTGACAAAATGGACAGAACAGGCGTTGCCGCAGTTGCTAAAAACAGAGGCACTCTGCACTCAATCACGCTTAAAAATCTTTTTATCCACGATGTCAACGGCAATGTTTACAACAAGCATATGAACAACGGCGGAATATATATGACCGCCTTTAAACCCGATAACGAGGCAAAAACAGGCGTTGCAAGATATGACGGCGTTGCCGTTGAGGACTGCTTTGTAAAAAATGTGAGCAGATGGGGAATCGCCGTAGGCTACTCTTATCGTCACAAGGATTTTGCGACAAAGGAACTTGCCGATGAAACATTAAAAAAATACGGCAACGAAAATATTTTAATCAAAAACAACTATGTCAAATTTGCCGGCGGCGACGCAATCACTCCTATGTATGCGCTAAACCCCCTTGTCGAGCACAATGTTTCGGACTCCTGCGCAACGGAAATGAACGACAGATATTATAAATATCCGCAAAAACGCGCAGGCAAAGTTGCGGCGGCAATTTGGCCGTGGAAATGCAAAAACGCACTGCTTCGTTTCAACGATGTTGTCGACACAAAACTCAATCAAGACGGAATGGCTTATGACGCCGACTCCGGCGACGGCACAAAATACGAATACAATTATTCACGCCTAAACGAGGGCGGCTGTATGATGTTTTGCCTGCAGGAGGCTGTTCACAACACATTTGAAAACAACCTGAGCGTTGACGATTTGAGCGGCACGATGACGCCGGCGAGCAATCCCGATGCCTATGTTGCAAACAACACATTTTATGTAAGGCACGGCGTTCCGTTTGTCCGCAAGAGAATGCACGGCAAAATGACGGTCAAGGACAATAAAATCATTAAAATAGAAAAATAATGCCCGGAGGTACAAAATCAATATGGCAAAAAGCAAAGGCAGAGTAACAATCCCTACAGATATGGATGTTGTTAAGGAGACGCTCGATGTAATGGATAAATGGGGCGCCGACGCTATCCGCGACTGCGACGGAACAGAATTTCCGCAGGAGCTTCGCGACACAGGTGCAAAGGTGTACGCTACATACTACACCACAAGAAAGGACAACGATTGGGCAAAGGCAAATCCCGACGAAATTCAGCAGATGTATATTATGACAAAGTTCCACACTGCTGTTGACAACACACTTTCAATTCATCTTATGGATAACCTTTATCCGGATATGCTCAAGGTCAACAACCGCGACGATATTACAAGATGGTGGGAGGTAATCGACCGCACAACAGGTGATGTTGTAGCGACGAACGAATGGAGCTATGACGAGGAAAGCGGCAATGTGACAATCACAAACGCAAAGAAATTCCACGAATACACAGTAAGTTTTTTGGCTTACATTATGTGGGACCCGGTGCATATGTATAACGCCGTAGTAAACGAATGGGATGTTGAGCCGCAAATCACATTTGATGTCCGTCAGCCGAAAACGAGGGCACACTCACTCGAGAGGCTGCGCAAATTCCTCGATACGCACGAATATGTTGATGTTGTAAGATTCACAACATTTTTCCACCAATTCACGCTCATTTTCGACGAGCTTGCAAGGGAAAAATTTGTTGATTGGTTTGGCTATTCGGCATCTGTCAGCCCGTATATTCTTGAGCAGTTTGAGAACGAGGTTGGATACAAATTCCGCCCCGAGTTCATCATTGACCAAGGTTATATGAACAATACATACAGAATCCCGTCAAAGGAATTCAAGGATTTTCAGGCATTCCAAAGACGCGAGGTTGCAAAGCTTGCCAAAGAAATGGTTGACATTGTTCACGAATACGGCAAGGAAGCCATGATGTTTATGGGCGACCACTGGATAGGCATGGAGCCGTTTATGGACGAATTTGCATCAATCGGGCTTGACGCGGTTGTAGGCAGTGTCGGCAACGGCGCAACGCTCCGCCTTTTCAGCGATATTAAAAATGTAAAATACACCGAAGGCAGATTTTTGCCGTATTTCTTCCCCGATGTTTTCTGCGAGGGCGGCGACCCTATCAAAGAGGCAAAGGTTAATTGGGTAACGGCAAGGCGCGCTATTTTGAGAAGCCCGATTCAGCGCATCGGCTACGGCGGCTATCTCAAACTTGCGCTTCAATTTCCCGATTTTATGGATTATATCGAATCTGTATGCGACGAATTCCGCACACTTTATGACAACATTCAGGGTGTAACGCCTTATTGTGTAAAAAAAGTTGCAGTTCTCAACTGCTGGGGCAAAATGCGCGCATGGTCAAACCATATGGTGCACCACGGCTTGTATTACAGACAAAACTATTCATACTTCGGCATCATCGAGGCACTCAGCGGCGCACCGTTTGATGTTTCGTTCATCAGCTTTGATGATATTAAAAATGACAAAAATCTGCTCGACAATTTTGATGTAATCATCAATGTGGGCGATGCCGACACCGCACAAAGCGGCGGCGAATATTGGGCAGACGAGGAGATTGTCACCGCTGTTAAGCAGTTTGTTTACAACGGCGGCGGATTCATCGGCGTCGGCGAGCCTGCTGCTCATCAATGGCAGGGCAAATTCTTCCAGCTTGACGATATTTTAGGCGTTGAGGAGGAAAACGGATTCACTCTCAACACTCGCAGATACAACACCGAGGAGCACAGAAACCACTTCATTTTGGCAGACGCCGACGGCGAGGTTGATTTCGGCGAGGGCAAAAAGAACATTGTCGCACTCGACGGAACTACGGTGCTTATCCAAAACGCAAGCGAGCTTCCGTTTGCTGTCAGACACGCCGAAGAGGTGCAAATGGCAGTTAAAGAGTTCGGCAAGGGCAGAGGCGTTTATATCAGCGGACTTCCGTATTCATTCAAAAACAGCCGCGTGCTCTACCGCGCAGTTCTTTGGAGCGCATCGGCAGAGGACGAGCTTAACCGTTGGTATTCGACAAACTACAATGTCGAGGTGCACGCATATGTTAAAAACGGCAAATATTGCGTAGTCAACAACACCTACGAGCCGCAGGACACAACAGTGTATGTCGGCGACGGCACAAGCTATCCCCTCCACCTCGAAGCAAACGAAATCAAATGGTATAAAATCTAATTCAAACATAAAAAATCCCCTCTTGATGTAGAATATACATTAAGAGGGGTTTTCTCTTGCTCACAAAAAGAAAGCGAAGCCGTCTATAAAGTATCAATTAATCTTTAAGCATAAGGACAAGTATAGACGAGTTCTTCCGGGCAACCGGTTACATATCTGGTACAAAAGAAAACGGCGGAGCCGAGGGTGTCGGGTCCGCCGTGGTGAATCAGTTGTGGTGAATCAATATTTAACCGGTGTGGAGTTGAGGTATTTGTTGACCATGAGGGCTACCTTAAATACAATAGCATCGTCAAATTCTCTCAAATCAAGTCCGGTGAGTTTTTTGATTTTTTCAAGTCTGTAAACAAGCGTGTTTCTGTGAACGAAAAGCTTTCTGGAAGTTTCGGAAACATTAAGATTGTTTTCAAAGAATTTTTGAATGGTGAACAACGTTTCCTGATCGAGCGAGTCGATTGAGCCTTTTTTGAATACCTCTTTAAGGAACATGTCGCAAAGTGTTGTCGGAAGCTGATAAATAAGTCTTGCGATGCCGAGGTTTTCATAGCTGATGATTGAGCGCTCGGTATCGAATACCTTGCCGACCTCGAGTGCAACCTGTGCCTCTTTGAACGAACGAGCAAGCTCTTTTATGCCTGTAACGCATGTGCCGATGCCGACGATTGCGTTGCAATAAAACTCGGTTGAAAGTGTGTCGCAGATTGACTGTGCAAGCTTTTCAAGGTCCTTGCCGTCAACATTCGGGCGAACCTCTTTGATAAGCGCAATATCGGTTTCGTTGATGTTGATGACAAAATCCTTTGTCTTGTCGGGGAAGAAGTTTTGAATGACATCAAAAACAGAAACATCGTTTGATTTTGTCACCCTGATTAAGAACACTACGCGTGTTGCATCGTTGTTGAAACGAAGTTCCCTCGACTTGATATAAATATCACCCGGAAGGATATTATCCAAAATAACATTTTTAACAAAGTTTGAGCGGTCGAATTTTTCGTCATTATTTTTCTTAATTTGGTCAAGAGCAACGGCAATAATGTCCGCAAAATGGCGGCTCATTTCGTCTGTGCCGTCAACAAAAACAGCATATTCCGGATGAACGCTGTCGCCGAATGCCTTGTATGTGCAGGAATCAACACAAATCTGTGCGCCGTTGAAAACGCCTGCAGCGATAACGCCCTTTCTGATTTCGCCGATAAGTCCAAGCTCACTACATGAAATAACTGTTCCGCTTTCATCAACAACGCCGATAATTCTGTCTGTCGCATCGCGCATTTGGTTGATGATGCCCTGAAATAATCTGTTTGGCATAAATATTGTCCTCTCTTACATTATCTTGTGAAATTATTATATACAAATCTGCACAAAAAAAATTCAAGTTCATTGTAAATATTATACAATCAACTTGAATTTTTTGCAACCTTTTTCACAAATTTTTTTGAAAAAATTGTGCTTATTGCATAAACGAGCAAAAAATACGCAATATATTGTGTTGTTTTTTGGTAAAAACAGACTATATAGTAACTCCGCTTCGACATTTTACGGCATTTATTTCGTCATTTGTCAAATATCTGCATTCGCCCGGAGCCAAATTTTCGTCAAGCGGCAAATTGCCCATAGCAACGCGGTGCAGTTCAACAACCGTGATTGAATGCTTTTTAAACATTCGCTTGACCTGATGATAAAGCCCCTGTTTCAGCACAACGCGCGCAATGTGATAATCGCCGTTGACCGGCTCGATATGCGCCTTGAGCAGCTTTTCGCCGTTGAGCGTCATTCCGTTTTCAAAATCCGCGGTGACCGATGAATCAAACGGCTTGTCAAGCGTTGCAATATATGTTTTGTCGATATGCTTTTTTGGACTGAGAATATCGTGGGCAAATGCGCCGTCATCGGTGATGAGCATAAAACCGGTTGTATCCTTGTCGAGCCTGCCGGCAGGGAAAAGATTTTTTCGTTTCATTTCCTGCGGCAAAATGTCGACAACGGTGACATCATCAGCCGATTTTGCGGCGGAGATAACGCCCTTCGGTTTGTTCATCATTATATATACATATTTATTGTTTGAAATCAATTCGCCGTCAACCGAAATCGCACAGTCGTCGGGGCATTTTAAATCGCCCGAGGTGATAACTTTGCCGTCAAGCGCAACGCGCCCGGAGCGCAAAAGTGTTTTTGACTGTGAGCGTGTAATATTCAGCTCGCGTGATAAAATTTTGTCTATTCGTTCCATAATTTGTATTTTTGTCGGGCACGGCTAATCCTTTCCGCTGAGGGCAGTTAAAAACCCGCTGTCGGCAGATGGGTCGCACAAATCGGCGCCGATAAGTTTGCCATCATAAACAATCAAATCGGCAACAACATTGTTGTTTGATTTGTAGTTTGTTATGCTGTATGTATAAATCGTTGCCTTTTTGCCCTTGTATTGCTCCAAATCAAAGCCCTGCTTTTTTTGAATATCATTGTAGCGAGTATAAACATCGTTGAACTTTGAGGGGATAATGATTTGTTTTTTGTTTTCGTTGCCATCGGTTTCCCAACCGACGGAATTTAGATATTTAACCCTTTCCTGCGTGTTGGCACAGCCGATTGCCGCGCTTGTCGGCTCTGTTTTTTCACTGTGATTACCGGCAAACGAAAGAATTATAACGATTATACCGGTAATGGCAAGAACTATGCCGAAAATAGTTTTTGGGTTTGCTTTAAAAGTTAAAACTCGCATAAAATCACCTAAATAATTCTATGCGAAGAATTTATATAATATAATCTTTTAATTGCTTTATGTCGGAAATGTTCACGGTCGCATCGTACAAAACGCCGTTTTCTGTATATTCTTCGGAGTGAACCGTACCGTCGCGAACAATTGAAGAAAGTTTCATTTTGTCAAACGGCAAAAGAATTTTCACCCTTTTTCTGTCCTTGGGCAGTGCATTTTCTATCGCCGTGAGCAAGGAGTCAATTCCATAGCCGGTGGCGGCGCTGATTTTGACCGAATTTTCAAAGAAATCAAAATCAAGTTCTGTTGGTTTGTCACACTTGTTGAGAACATTTATAATCGGTTTGCCGCTGCAACCGAGGTCGCTTAAAACCGACTCGGTAACTCTGATATGCTCGGCACATTCGTCGCTTGATGCGTCGCAGACATTGAGAATAACATCAGCCCAAACGGCCTCCTCAAGCGTTGAGCGAAACGCATCGACAAGCTGATGCGGCAGTCTGCGTACAAGACCAACTGTGTCAACAAGCATAATTTGTCTGCCGTCTGGCAAAACAAGCTTGCGCGCTGTCGGGTCAAGAGTGGCAAAAAGCTTGTCCTCTTGCAGAACGCCGGCGTCTGTCAGTCTGTTCATGAGCGTTGATTTGCCTGCATTTGTGTAACCGACAATGGCAACGCAAAGTGCACCGTTTTTCTTGCGCCTTTGGTGCATTGCAACACGGCGCTTTTCAACCTTGTCAAGCTCCGTCTTAAGGTTTTGTATTCTGAAACGGATATGCCGCCTGTCGGTTTCGAGTTTTGTTTCGCCCGGGCCTCTTGTGCCTATTCCGCCGCCGAGTCGCGACAGCGCAGTGCCTTTGCCCGAAAGGCGCGGCAACGAGTATTTCAGTTGTGCAAGCTCAACCTGAAGTTTGCCCTCGCTCGACCTTGCTCTACCTGCGAAAATATCAAGTATAAGCGTTGTTCTGTCGATAACACGAACGCCTGTCAAATCCTCAATGTTTCTTATCTGAACGGGCGAAAGCTCGCCGTCGGCAATAATCAAATCGATGTTATGGTTTGAACAAAAGTTGCATATTTCCTCAAGTGCACCCTTGCCCATATATGTTGCCGCCTCCGGAGCGGGGCGTTTTTGAATCATTTCGCCGATTATTTCGGCACCGCTCGTTTTTGCAAGTTCCTCAAGCTCCGCCATGGAGGACTCGGCGTCATATTCGCCGCAGTCGAGAGAAATCAAAAACGCGCGTTCTTTATTTTCTTCGCTATAATTTTGTGTCATTAATATTTTTCTACCAAAGCCTTAAGCACGCTGTTTGCAATCGGCGCCGCCGTTTTGTGACCCGAATTGCCTTTTTCGACGGTGACAACGAATGCGTACGGATGGCTTTCATCTTTCATGTAACCGACAAACCATGCGATATTGTGAGCATCCACATTGTCTATTTGCGCCGTGCCGCTCTTTGCGCAGACATTCAAATCGGTGTCCACAACATCATCATATGCCTTTTTGCCGTTGTTTTCCATCAAAGCGCCGATTTTTTGCGCAACTTCACTGCTGAGCATTTTTGTTGTTGATGTGTTTTTGTAATTAATATCGAGGTTTGCGCCGAGCTGATTTGAAAAGCCCTTGACCATATTGAATGACGGAGCCTCGCCGCCGTTGCCGATTGCCGCCGCAATGCGAAGCATTGTAATCGGTGCAACCCTTGTGTTGCCCTGACCGATACCGGTCCAACCCAAAAGGTCGGTGCCTGCCGCACCGCCGTCAAATTTTCCCGCAAAGGATACGATTTTGTCGCTGATTGTGACGGATGAGCCTATTCCGAGTTCCTTGGCAGTTGTTTGCAGCTTTTCGGTTCCGAGTTCAATTGCGATTTGAGCGAATACGGCATTACAGCTGTCCTTAAACGCCTCCTCAAATGTTTCGTGACTGCCGTGGTTGGCATTGCACTTAATCGGAGTGCCCGAGCCTGCGTCATATTCGCCGTTGCACTTCCATGTTCTCGTATAAACATCGCTCATATTTTCAATCGCGCATACGGCGGTGACAATTTTGAATGTCGAGCCGGGCGGATAGTGAGCGCTGATGAGGCGGTTGATATAGACGCCCTCGTAATCACTGCTTGTTTCCAAATCGTCGGGAACATTGTTTACATCATATGACGGCGAAGAAACCGAGCACAAAATGTCGCCCGTTTTGTAATTGACAACGGCAACCGTGCCCTTTCTGCCGTTGAGCTTTTTGTATGCAAGGTTGCAAATTTCGCTGTCAACGGTCAGCGTCATATCATTACCTTTGCCGTATTTTTCTATATTATACACGCCCGAAACTATACTGTATCCGGTAAGTTCGGCGTCAAACTGATTTTGAACGCCTGTTGAAATAAAGTTTTTAGGGTCACCGACGATATGGAGAGTCGATTTTCTTGTTGTTTTATCGTCGCTGTAAACACGGTTGCCGTCCTTTGTCGAAACAAGCGCAACCTTGTTTGAATCGTAAATTGTGCCTGCGGCAATAAGCTCGCCGCTTTTGTAGACATGGTGGTTGTAGCTTTTCATAACCCAGGTGCTGCCCTCGGTTACGAGCGAATATGTCATAAATCCTATTCCGATAAGAAATGCAAAGGACAAAATCCAAAGGAAAATGCCTCTTTTTGTAATCATTTTCATCTTTTCTTCACACCTCCGAGATAGTTATAGGTGCGTATATCCGAAGCCTTGATGAACGCAAGAAGTCCCCAACAGCTCATCATTGACGAGCCGCCCTGGCTGACAAACGGAAGTGTAACGCCAGTAAGCGGCAAAATGTCGGTGATGCCGAAAATGTTGAGCGCGCATTGGAACAAAAGAAGTCCTGCGGCGGCAACTGCGCCGATTGAATAAAATGTTGAGCGTGACGCAATCGAGTTCACAAGTGCCGAAACGGCGATGCATACAAACGAAAGCACAAGCGCAATTGCAAAAATATATCCCCACTCTTCACAAATTACTCCGAAAATAATATCCGTTGTCGATGCGTAAACATTGCGCACATAGCCGTTTCCTATTCCGAGTCCGAGCAATCCGCCCGACGCCATACCGATAAGCACTCTTGACTGCTGAAATCCGCCGCGCTCGTTATAATGCTCCCAAACATGGCGGTATGCGGCAAAGCGCGTTTTAACATATGCTTTGTATTTAAGCACGATTGCGCCGCCCATTACTGCCGAAACGACAGCCAAAATAATTGTTTTAATATCGCCCGAGTTCATAAAAGCGATGATAAGAAATGTTATAAAGAAAATCAGCGCCGTGCCGAAATCCTTGATTATGATAAGCGCGCCGACGCACGCAACAGAAAATCCGATAAACGCAATGATGTTTTTTGAGGTTTGGATTTTTTCAAGCGTTGCCGAGCCTACAAAGACAAATGCTATTTTTACAAATTCCGACGGTTGGAGCGTTACTCCCGCAATTTCAATCCAATTTCGCGCGCCGTTTGTCGTTTTTGCTATGACGAGATTTAACAACAGCAGTGCGATTGCCGCAATTGCGACATACAAGCGCATTTTCATACAAAAATCGACATTGCCCATTATAAATACAAGGCAAACAAAAATTATCACGCCTGCCAAAATCATTAAAAGCTGTTTAAATGCCGCGTCGGGATTGATACTGCCGATTGTGGCAATTCCCACTCCGCACAGGAAAAACGCAATAACCTCAAGCTCAAAATTTCGCCTATGCATCGCAACATAAAATACTATAAGATAAATCCACTCGATTGCAATAAGGCAAATCATCGCAAGCAAAACCGAAAACTCGAATTTGCCCTTTGCGTTTGCCGAAATGTAACCGGTGACAAGCTGAAACACGCTCAATACCGCAAGCAAAAGGAAATTGTTTACGGGCTTTATTTTAGGTGCTCTTTTATTTTTTACTTTGGAAGCCATAAAAATCTCCTTTCGTTATTTGTCATAGAATACGAAAACCTTGTCGCCGAAGGTCAGCATATCCTCGTCAAAAATCAGCTGCGTCTGATTGATATATCTGCCGTTGAGCTTTGTGCCGTTGTGTGAATCAAGGTCGGCGACAGCCCAACCGCGGCTTGTCTGGTAAATGCGCGCATGGTTTGAGCTTACCGTATCATCAAGAATTTGAATATCGCAATCATTGCCTCTGCCGATAAGCACATCGCGCTTTTTCAGATAAACGGGGCGCTTTGTTTTGACATCGACAAGCACGCCGTATGCAACTGTATTCGGTGCCGTCTGCACCTGTGAGCGAAGTTGAGTTCTGCTCTTTTGCGAAAGCGCATCGTCACACTCAAATTTAAGCGGAATGTTGCCGATTGTGATAATATCGCCGTTTTCGATAACAGCCTTGCCGTCGACACGGCGACCGTTTAGCATAATGCCGACCGTCCTGCCCGATGTGTCGGTGATTACCCATTCTCTGCGCTTTTTTGCGATAACTGCGTGAAAGCGATAAACCGTCGGGAACGGTAAAACGACATCATTCGCCTTGCTTTTGCCGATTGATGTTTCCCAATGATTGATTTCGATTTCCGACCCGTCATTTTGGTCGATTAGTTTTGCAAGCGTGTGTATTCTCGGTCTGTTTCTGAAAAGCGAAACAATGCAAACAAGCAGTATAACAACCGCCGCAACCGGTGACACATAGCGCATAGCCGATATGAGATATTCCATAAATCTGCTCCTAAATATACTTTCTTAATTTAATATAGTAATAATATTTTGTAAAAATGTCAAGCGGGGCGCGCAATAGTTAACAATTAATACACTTGAAATTGCACTCAAGATAATATATACTCTAACTAACAAATATATAAAGGGGCAATTTTTATGAGTATTTCAAAATCCGTTTTCGGCAAATTAGACAACGGAGCGGTTATTGATTTATACACAATCACCAACAAAAGCGGTGCAAGCGTTTCGCTTCAAACACTCGGCGCAGGTATTCAGTCAATAAAGGTGCCTGACAAAAACGGCGATTTGGCGGATGTTGTGCTCGGCTTTGACAATCCGCAGGCATACAAAAATCCCGACAACGGCTATCAGGGTCTTGTTGTCGGCAGATGGGCAAACAGAATCCGCGATGCAAAATTCACATTCGAGGGTGTCGAATATAACACTCCGAAAAATCAGGGCACATGGACACTTCACGGCGGCGGCAGATTCAGCTTTACACCGTGGGAGGTTGACGACACAAACGACAACAGCGTTACATTCAAGCGCTTTTCGCCCGACGGTGAGGACGGCTTCGGCGGCAATTTCACAATGAAGGTTAAATACACTTTTGACGATGACTGCACGCTTAAAATCGAATACATTATTTTGAGCGACAGCGACACTGTTGCCAACCCAACAAACCACGCATATTTCAACCTCAGCGGCGACAGCAAGGCAACTGTTGAAAATCATCTTCTTCAAATCAATGCAGATCATTTTACCGAAACCGATGACAGTCAGCTCCCGACCGGAGAACTCGGCGAGGTTAAGGGCACGATGATGGATTTCACCTCAATGCACAAAATCGGCGACAAAATCAACGAGCCGTTCAGAGCAATTATCGACGGCATTGGATATGACAATAACTATTGCTTAAATAAAAAGCCGGGCGATTTCACCTGTGCAGCAATCCTTAAGGACGAAAAAAGCGGAAGAAGGCTCGATGTTTACACCGACCTGCCGGGAATTCAGCTTTATTGCGGCGGCTGGCTCGACAAAAACAACACCGACGGCAAGGGCGACAGCAAAGTTACATATCGCCGCGGCGTTGCGCTTGAAACACAGTTTTATCCCGACACTGTAAATCATCCGAATTTCCCATCAAAATTCGTCAAAGCAAACGAAGAGTTTAAAACAACAACCGAATTCAGATTTTCCGTTGAATAAAATCAACTGTTTCAACAGTTTTAAACAAGGAACAATACGGATGATTAAAATAATGTTCGTCTGCCACGGCAACATTTGCCGCTCGCCGATGGCGGAATTTATACTTAAAGATATGGTTAAGAAAAAGGGCTTGCAGGATGATTTTGTTATCTGTTCAAGTGCTACGAGTACCGAAGAAATTTTCAACGGCGTCGGCAATCCCGTTTATCCGCCGGCAAAAGCCGTGCTTGAAAACCACGGAATCAATCCAAACGGAAAGTACGCTGTTCAACTTAAAGCAAGCGATTACGACAAGTACGATTTGTTCATCGGCATGGACAGCGCAAATATTAGAAATATGAACCGCATTCTCGGCGGCGACAGAAAAGGCAAAATCCGCAAACTGACAGAATATTCCCACAGCACCGCCGATGTGTCCGACCCATGGTACACGCGCGATTTTGACAAATGCTACAGCGATATTTACAAAAACTGCCAAGCCTTGCTTGAATCGCTGATGTAAAATTTACTCCAAATAAAAATACACAACAAATCATTACATAAAAAGCAAAGGTTCGGGGATGTACTCCGAAACCTTTGCTTTTTATATTTATGCTTGACAATGAGGTGCGGGAGTGTTATAATTACTTTGTCGCTTAAAAGCTTTAAAGTGCTAAAGCGTTGAATAAAAGGAAAAAGAGGTAACGGCTATGACACCGAGAAAAGGAAACCTTATGTCCGTGCGTGACGATATAAAGGTGCTTGACGCAACAATCAGAGACGGCGGACTTTGCAACAATTTTGAATTTACAGATGAATTTGTTACCGAGCTTTATAAAACAAATATCAAAAGCGGCGTTGATTATATGGAATTCGGCTATCGTGCGTCAAAAAATCTTTTTGACCCGGCAAAATTCGGAAAGTGGAAATTTTGCAGCGAAGAGGACATCCGCGCAATCGTCGGCGAAAATGTGAGCGATATGAAAATATCGGTTATGGCGGATGTCGGCAGATGCGATTTTAAAACCGATTTCATTCCGAAAAGCGAGAGTGTTATTGATTTGGTGCGTGTTGCGTGCTATATTCACCAAATACCTGCCGCAATCGAAATGATTGAGCATTTCAAGGGGCTTGGATACGAGGTAAGCTGCAACATCATGGCAATTTCACAAGCAAGCACCGAGCAGATTGACGAGGCACTCAATATGCTTTGCGAATCAAGCGTTGACATCATTTATCTTGTTGACAGCTACGGCTCGCTTTATCCCGAAAATGCGGCAAAGCTTGCGCAAAAATATCTTGATAAAGCCGAGGCGGCAGGCAAAAAGGTCGGTTTCCATGCACACAACAACCAAAACCTTGCTTTTGCAAACACAATCGAAACGATGTCTTACGGCGTTTCATATCTTGACGCAACCGCAATGGGCATGGGCAGAGGCGCCGGAAACTGCCAGATGGAACTGCTTTTGGGATTTTTGAAAAATCCGAAATACAGCCTTTACAGCCTGCTGACTTTCATTGAAAAATATATGATTCCGCTCAAACAAAGCGGCGTTGTTTGGGGATATGATTTGCAATATATGATGACGGGTCAGCTCAACCGCCACCCGAGAGAGGCGATGGCATTCACTGCCGAAAAGCGCTCCGATTACTGTGAATTCTACAAGCAGCTGCTTGACAACGATTAAATTTAAAAACACATAAACAAAGCAACCGAAATACACACTGCATCTCGGTTGCTTTTTATATACCTATTATATTATATATTATTGCTTTTTTCATCAAGCGGGAGGGTTACGGTAAACTCGGTGCCCTCATATGGCTTGCTGTCGATAGTGATTTTGCCGTTGTTCAAATCAACAATTCGCTTGACTATCGACAAACCGAGGCCGTTGCCTTGTGTGTTACGGCTTGAATCGGCTTGATAAAACTTGTCAAAAATATGCGACACCGTTTCGTTATCCATACCGCAACCGGTGTCCTTGATTTTTACAACGGCAGTGCCGCCGTCGGCATAGACCGAGCAGTAAACACTGCCGCCCTCGCCCGTACATTTGATTGCGTTTTTAATGAGATTTATCCAAACCTGATTCATCATATCCTCGTTACCGCAATAGGTAACGGGGTCAAACTTGCCCTCGAGCGAAATATTTTTTTGCATCCAATCCTGCTGCAGGAAAATCGCGCATTTTCGTATTTGCTCATCAAGCGAATACGGCGCAACATCGGGCACAATCTGCGTGTTTTCGTACTTATTGAGCAAAAGAATATTTGTTGTGAGCGACGAAAGGTGCTTTGACTCGTCAATGATAATATCGACATATTCCCTTTGCTCGTCGGTGAGGTTGTCGCCCTTGAGCCTGCGCGCAAAACCGTTGATTGATGAAACGGGAGTTTTGTATTCGTGCGAAATAGTGTCGATAAAATCGTTTCGCATAACCTCGATGCTGTTCAGCTCACGCGCAGTTTTATTTACGGTTTGCTTAAGCTGACGGATAATCGCAAGGTCCTTGTCGCACGGCAAATCGACATCGAAATCACCGCCGGAAAGCCGATTCATCGCCTTGATAACATCGTCAATCGGCTTTGTGTAATGGGCGCAAATTATGCTCGCGAGTATCGCGCCGACAATGTTGCACACAATGACGATGATTGCAAGAATCCAAAACGCTGGCAGTGTGCCGTATTTGATAATATCAAAAAACACAAGTAAATAATAAATTGCAACCGCAAGCAGTGACGATGACAGCAAAACGACGAAAACCGACAGCGCCATTGCAAGGCGAATGTTTAAATTTGCGTTATCCTTAAATATTGTCTTTTTTTTGTTATTTTTTGATTTGCTTTTCATTTTGATTCTCCAAAACGCTCATATAACCGAAACCGCGAATTGTTTTGATATAAAAATCGCTGTTGTTTTTAAATTTTTCGCGCAGGCGATTGATATGCACCTCCACGGTGTGTTCGTCGCTCTCGGTGTCAAAATCCCAAATTTCATCCATTATCTGATACTTTGTGAAAAGCTGATTCGGGTATGACAAAAGTTTGAACAAAAGCAAAAATTCCTTTGGCGTCAGCGTGACGAGCTTGCCGTCAACCGTTGCACTCATCGACGCATAATCAAGCGTTGTCGAGCCGACGGTTATCTTTTTCTCCGTCGCGATTTTCGAGCGGCGCAAAAGCGCCTCGACACGCCAGAGCAACTCCTCATCGTCAAAAGGCTTTGTGAGAAAATCATCTGTGCCGACCTCAAAGCCTTTTTTCTTGTCCTCGTGCGAAATTTTTGCGGTGAGCATCAAAATCGGAATTTCGCACTTGCCGTCGCGCAGTGTTTTTGTGAACTCGTAGCCGTCCATTCGCGGCATCATAATATCAACAATCGCAAGGTCAACATGGTGGTTGTCCATCGCATCGAGTGCGTCGATGCCGTCTGATGCGGTGATGCAATTGTAGCCCTCATCGGTCAAAATCGCCTTTATAAGGCTTCTTACATGAGGGTCGTCCTCAACTACTAACAAATTAAACATATCATCAGCCCTTCTGCCGTGTTTTATTTTACTATATCATATTTTGACTTTAAACTCAACGAAACCTCAACTTTGAAAAAGCAATTTTGAAGTAATGTTGAAAATCGGGCATTAACATAGTGAAACGAAAGAGAAGAAAGAGGGCTTTACCATGATTTTGACAAACAGTAAAACCTTTCACAAGGAAGGCAGCACAATTAAATTATACGATTATGACATAACTCACCTTTGGCTTGCAAGTCTTGTATATGCAAACATCGGATATTGGGTTGAAAACCTGTTTCGCCTTGTATCAAAGGGTGTGCTTGATTCGAGAAACCAAATTTTTCCGTTTTTGTTTTGCTACGCAATAGCAATGTGGGCGCTTTATCTTGCGCTCGGAACGCCGAAAAAGGCACGCTGGTTTGCGCACAGAATGTTTTACGGCGATGATAAAAAGTCGGAGTTGCATTCGCAGATATATTATTTTGTTGTTGTGTTTTTATTTATATTCTTCGGCGAAATCATCGTCGGCACACTGTTTGAGCGCATTTCAGGTCAGCAACTTTGGAATTACAGCGGCATACCGCTTCACATCACACAATACACAAGTATTCCCACAACGCTTGCACTGACAACGGGAGTAATGGTTTTGATGGAAAACTTCTTCACTCCGCTTATGACGAGAATACAAAAAATACCATACAAAACGGTGCTCAGACTTGATTATATTTTGGGAACGCTGATTGTTGCCGATTGGCTTGTTATGATGATAAGCATAAACTTTTTCAAAGTTCAGCCGGCATATTGGTCAATTCAGTTTTAATTTTGCACGGTAAAATTTTTCATAAAGGCTCCCCGATGAGATGCATTGCATTTTGTCGGGGAGTCGATTTTTTGGATTATTGTCCGGTGTTAATATTATAACTGAGACAAGTTTACAAATTCGTTACAGAATTTACAGATAAATAACAAAAAATACTTGCATATTATTTTAATTTGTTATATTATATTCAGTGAGTATGGGGCAGTGCCCCTTTATACCGTTTGCACAAAACGGCAAATAACCTGTTTAAAATTTAGGAGTAATTATCGTGATTGAATTTAAGGATGTTACTAAAGTATATGACAGCAACGGCACGCACGCTCTTGATAATGTAAACATCAAGATTGAGGACGGCGAATTTGTGTTTGTTGTAGGTTCATCGGGTGCGGGCAAAAGCACATTTTTAAAGCTTATTATGCATGAAGAAAAGCCGACATCGGGCGAAGTTATCGTCAACGGCTATTCATCGGCAACGCTGAAAAAGAAAAAGGTGCCGTATTACAGAAGAACAATGGGCATCGTTTTCCAAGATTTCAGAATCATTCCGAAAATGTCGGTTTATGACAATGTTGCGTTTGCAATGCGTGTAATCGGCGCCAAGGAAAAGGATATAAGAAAGCGCGTGCCTTACATTTTACAGCTTGTAGGTCTTTCAAAAAAGGCGCGCTCAATGCCAAACGAGCTTTCGGGCGGCGAACAACAGCGTGTTTCGCTTGCAAGAGCGCTTGTTAACAACCCAAAACTTATTATTGCGGACGAGCCGACAGGTAATGTCGACCCCGAAATGAGCCACGAAATCGTTGATTTGCTCACAAAAATCAACAACTCGGGCACAACCGTTGTAATGGTTACACACGAGCACGACCTTGTGCGCTCCTTCCAAAGAAGAGTTATCGTTATCCAAAAGGGACAAGTGGTATCCGACACACCGGACCCGACCTTTGCAAAGTTTAAAGCACCGGCACAGGAAAAGGCAACCGATATGTTCTATTATGAGGAGGATGTTAAGCAAAAGAATGTTTCCGAGGTGTATAACTCCTTGGAGGAAATTGCAGACAGCACCTCCGAAAAAGAAGACGAAAGCAACAAAGGAGGCGAGGAATAATGACAGGTTCAAGCGTAAGATACCTTGTAAAAGAAGGCTTCAGAAACAGCTGGACAAACAGAATGATGTCTGTTGCATCAATTTGTGTTTTGCTTTGCTGTCTTGTTCTTATCGGCTCCGCGTCGATGATATTTGTAAACATAAACTCGTTTGTTGACAAAATCGAGGACGAGAATGTTATCATGGTTTACATCAAAGACGAGGCTACCGATGCAGACGAAAGCAAGCTTGAAAGCGATATTAAAGCACTTGACAATATTCAAAATGTTGAATTTATTTCAAAGGAATCGGCTTGGAAAGAACAGCTCTCTACCATGGGCGATGCAGAATCAAAATTTTTCCAGGAATACAGTAACAAAATTCCACTGCCCGACGCCTACAAGGTAACGGTTAAGGATTTGACAAAATTTAAAACAACTGTTGCAAGCATCAAAAAGCTTGACAGCGTTGACACCGTAAGAGATAACAGCAACCTCGCAAAGAAAATCAACACAATCAGCCGAGGAATAAGCATTGTAGCAATCATCATCATTGCTGTTTTGTTTGCAATTTCGCTGTTCATCATTTCAAACACAATCAAGCTTGCGGTTTACTCACGCCGCCTTGAAATCAGCATTATGAAATCTGTCGGCGCAACAAACTCGTTTGTAAGACTGCCGTTTGTTGTTGAGGGCATTGTGCTCGGCGTAATATCGGGCGTGCTTTCGCTTGCGGTTGTTTGGGGCGTTTATGAGATAGCCGTTCAAAAGGGAAACGAAATTATATTTGACACAATCGGCGTAAATCTTTTGCCGTTTACCGATTATGCATTGCCGATGCTCGGAGCATTCGTTCTTATAGGTATTATAAGCGGCGTCGGCGGCTCACTTATCACAATGAGCAAATATCTTAACAAGGAAGGCAGTGAGATAAGTGCAATCTAAAAGGATAACAAAAGCGCTTTCGTTTGTATTGAGTCTTTGCTTTTTATGCTGTGCGCTTTTCGGCTCGTCGGTGACAGCAAAGCCGACAACGGTTGCGTATGCGTCATCAAAAACCGACCGACTGAAAAGCAAAAAACAAAAAATCCAAAGCGAAATCAACGAAACGCAAAAAAAGCTTGATAAGCTTAAACAGGAAAAATCAAAGCAAGAGGATTATGTAACCGAGCTTGATAAAAAAATCCAGCTTTTGCAGGACCAAATCGACACGCTCCAAAGCGATGCCGATGACCTTCAGTCGGAAATTGACAAAACTGAGGACAAAATCAGTCAAATTGAGAGCGAAATTCAAAAAACTCAAAAAGAGATTGACAAAAAGCAAAAGGAGCTTGACAAAAGCTTTGACGAATATTGCCAAAGACTGCGCGCAATGTATGTTTCGGGCAGAGCAAGCAACCTCGAAGTTTTGCTTGAGTGTGACGACATCAGCAGTATCCTCACCCGCTCACAAATGATTAAATCCGTATCGAAAGAGGACAGCGATATTCTCAATCGGATTATGGAAAAAATCAAATCAATTGAGCAGGACAAGGCAGATCTCGAAAAGAAAAATGTTGAACTTAAGGAGTCAAAAGACAAGCTTGTAAAAAACAAAAAGGCTTTGACCGACAGCATCAACCAAATTTCATCATCAAAGAAAGAACTTGACGCGGAGGTTGCCGAATGCAACGCCGCAATCAGGGAACTTTCAAAAAAATCGACACAATATATGGAATCGATTGACGAAAACCGCGAGGCAGCTGCGGCAGTTGAGCGTGATATTCAGGCAGCGTATGCAAGCGCAAGCAACGCATCGCACGGCACAGGCTCCATAGGCGGCTCGAGCGGCAACGGCTCACACAGCGGCGCGCTCGGCTATCCGACATCATACAGAACGATTTCTGCCGGCTATCCAAATTATTCAAGCGGCAGATACCACGGCGGCATCGACTTTCCGTGTCCTAAAGGCACAACAGTTCGCGCGGCGGCATCAGGCACCGTAATTGTTGCCAAAAACCTCAATTACAGCTACGGTCACTATTTGATTATCGACCACGGCAACGGACTTTCAACGCTTTATGCCCACAACACAACGCTTGTTGTAGGAGTCGGCGATAAAGTATCAAAAGGACAGACTATCGCATACAGCGGCTCAACGGGTAACTCGACCGGACCGCACTGCCACTTTGAAGTGCGTGTAAACGGAACAAGAGTAAATCCGAATAATTACTTATAATATAAAAAATAAAAATCTCTCATAACACATAACAAAACCCCAGCACCGAATCCGAGTGTTGGGGTTGTTTTTTGTTGTTTTTAGTTGTTTTGTGCAGGCGGTTTTTATTATGACCGCTTAAATTTTGACTTTTTACAGACAATCAGTCTTGACCGAGTACAAACTTTTTTACCGCCGCCGCAACTCCGCTTTCGGCATTGGTCAGCGTTATATATTTCGCCGCCGCCTTTACCTCGTCGGTGCCGTTGCCCATTGCAACCGAATATCCGGCAACCTTAAGCATTGAAACATCGTTGCCTGCGTCGCCGACAGCCATTGCCTCGCTTGTGTCGATGCCCAAAACATCGCACATACCTTTAAGCGCTGTACCCTTGTCAACGCCGATTTTCGTCATTTCCATATTGCCGTCGCCCGGGAGCGAGGAATCAAAACAAATTTTATCGGTCATGCTCTCGAAATAAGCGCGCAGTTCCTTTGCCGCCGCAGAATCGTTGCTGTAAACGGTGATTTTTTCAACATCCTTGCCGAAAATCGCCGCCTTCGCGTCGGTGCAAACCTCCATTCGGTCCATAAGCGCGTCGATAAACTCCTTGGGCAAAACATCCGTGATGAAATATGGTGCTCTGTCCTCCTGAACATACGATTTGCCGTCAACATAAAGTTCGTAAAAGCACGGCTTTGTGTTCAAAAAATCAATAATTTTTTCGCTGAAATCCCAGCTCATAAGGTTTGAATAAAGTCGCTCGCCGGTTTTTCTGTCAACAACACCGGCGCCGTTTGAATGAATGATATAATCCACCTGTGGAACCTGCGTGCAGACATCGCCCATAATGGCAAGCGTTCTGCCTGTCGCAACAGCAATTTTTACGCCCTTTTCGTGTGCCGCACGGAGCGCATCCTTATTTTCCTGACTGACGGTGAGGTGGTCGGGTGACATCAGCGTTCCGTCCAAGTCAAGAGTAATGATTTTAACTGCCATTTTAAAACTCCTATAATTTATTGTCGGGCGGCAGACAATATTAAAAAGCCGCAGTCTGCACGCCCAAGCGAAATTATTATTTATAATTGTTTTTATTTTCTTGTCGGTAAAATGCCTTTGTCGTTAAAACGGTTGTAAAGTGCCCAACCGACAAGGATAATCGAGTAACCGATAATTGCACCTGCCGCAACATCGGTGAGATAATGAGCACCGGCTACAAGCCTTGACCAGCCCATCAAAAATACATATACAAACGAAACTATGAGTGCAATCGGCGCAAATTTTTTGAGCCTTTTGAATGCGCCGCAAAACAGAGTCGAAAGAAAAATTGTGCAGCTGTAAACGGTGTGACCCGACGGGAACGAATCTCTGTAATTGTAATAAGTAAGACTTGTGTCGCCCTTTTGATACCATTTTGTGAAAGGTGCAAAATCGGTGTATTTAATCATATTGGGGTTGAGCTTTGACTCAAATCCGTCAAGACTTGCATGTGAAACGGCAGGAATAATAGGCGTGCCGTTGGAATCGCATTTTACAATGCCGTTGCTGTATGCCACCATTTCCCTGAAACGAATGCGCGCCGTAACACCCTTCAAATTCTCGACAACCCAAAACCAAAAGCCGACAAAAACGCCGACAAGCGCAAGCGACTCGAGCTTGTTCAAAATCCTTTTATCTATTCTCGAAAAGAGGAAAAGGAAAATTACGGCAACGATTGCACAAATTACAAAATATACCGGTTGGCTCAAATCAACAAATTTTTTGAGCACATTTTGAATCAGCTTTTTGTAACCGACAACCGACATAACAAAAAAGAAAATGCCGAGAATATTTTTTACAATGAAATTGAGCGATTGATAAACCTTTAAGTTTTCGTCCTTGAACGGCTTGATAAACGGAAAAACTTTGTTTGCGATTTCAAGCCCTTCATTGAGGCTGTGCCTTGTGAGGCAAAGCACCGTGAACAACGGGCCCCACATTGCCCAATAAACAAATATGCCAAGCGTTTCAAATGAAATGGCAAATTTGCTTTGTGGATTGAAAAGGCTGATGTCGATTTGCAAATCTTTAGCCGTGCCGACAGCCATCAAAACAACCGCAACGGCATAAAATGCCACAGATCCGAAAAACAGTATCGGATTTTTGACTTTTTTCATATAACACACTCCCTGTGAATTGATTAATCTAATTTTATCAAAAAAAGGCGCGATATACAATGTTAAATTTGCAAATTTTATCATTCGGTAGTATAATGTAGCTGTATTAAGCAATATAAACAATAATTCACATAAAATCACAGCCGCACAATTGCGCAAAACCGCTCGGCTGACCTGAAAGGCGCGTGAAATTATATGAACTGGGCAGAAATAAAAACAAACGACATTGCCAACGGCGAGGGTGTGCGCACATCGCTTTTTGTTTCGGGATGCCGCCACCATTGCAAGAACTGTTTTAATGATATTGCTTGGGATTTCGGATACGGCGAGCTTTTCACCGAGGAAACTATGGAAAAAATATTCGACTCAATCGACCACCCGTGGATAAACGGAGTGACACTTTTGGGCGGAGAGCCATTTGAGCCGGAAAACCAGAGGGTGCTTGTCCCGTTTCTCGTAATGCTTCGTGAAAAATTTCCAGACAAAACGGTTTGGTGCTACACCGGTTTCACTATTGAACAAATTTTGGGCAAAAGCGAGCCTAAGAGCCGCGCCGCAACCGATGTGTCAAACGAAATGCTGTCGCTGATTGATGTGCTTGTTGACGGTCCTTATGTCGAAAGCCTGCACGATATTTCGCTCAAATTCCGCGGCTCTTCAAACCAGCGCGTGATTGATATGAAAAAATCAATCGAAAGCAATAAAATCATGCTTTATCTTGAATAACAAACAACCATTGCTTCGTGGATTACAAATTATTCTGTTTGTAATCGGCGGAGTTTTCTTTTTTACAAAACGGCGAAAATGCTGTATAAAATCACAAATTCAGTTATAAATAAAGTAAAAACTAAGTTAAATTTGTATTGTATTTGTGATAAATATTTGATATAATAAAGAGGATATTTTAAGTTGGGGCAGAGTTTCTGTTGCCAACAGATTTTTTTTGAAAGGGGTTTCTTTATGGCAAAGAAAACTGCTGCTGTTGCAACGGCTGAGGGTACCGGCGCACCGGCAGAAAAAAAGTATATGAAGCCATCTGAAGTTGTAACCTTCGGTATAGGACTTTTCGGTGTTGCACTCCTCACCGGATGGATGCCTGACTACACAACAACATTCTTCGCTGACTTCGCATTTAAAGGAAAAGGATTTGACTCAAATCAGCTTTCCACAATCGTTTCGAGCGTATTCGGCGTTGCCGGATTTATCGGCGCTATCTGCGAGCTTATCATCGGTATGCTTGTCGACAGAACAAGAACACCGCTTGGCAAGGTTAAGCCGTGGGTAGGTTTCGGCGCAATTCCGCTTGCAATCGTTGCAATGCTTGTATTTGTCGCTCCCGACACAAGCTCGCTCTCAACAGCTACAATTTGGATGTTCGTTATTTATTCGCTGTACACGGCGGTGTCGTGCGCTGTTGAATCGCCTTCAAACTGCTTTGGTGCGCTTTGCTCGCCAAACCCGAAGGAAAGATCAACCGCTATTTCAATTTCATCCTTTCTCCGCAGTGTCGGTCAATCGGGCGGTCAGGTTGTAATCATCGTTGTTCCGCTTATCATGAAAGCACTCATGGGTCAACAACAATACAAGAATGCCGAGGGTCAAGGTATCGACCTTATCATTTCAACTGCTGTCTGCGCACTCGGTATGATAATTTTCGTTATGATTTTCTTTGTTAACAACAAAGAGCGTGTGCCTTACACAAACGAAAAAGTTTCGCTTTTTGAATCAATAAAGCTTGTTTTCACAAACAAAAACCTTCTTATGGTTTCTCTCACAAAGCTTTTCGGCTTCGGCAGAGGCGTTTACGGCACAGTTTCACTTTACATCGCAGTTTATCTTCTCGGCTCAAAGGGACTCAAACTTGCACTTATGCTTCCTATGGGTATCGGTACTGCAGTAGGTACTCTTCTTGTTAACTTTGTACTTAAAAAGTTCTCAACAAAGAAAACTTACATTTTGTTCTGTATCTACGGTGCGTCGGCACTTTCGATTTTGTTCCTTGTATCAAAGGGAATCGGTTTCAACAGCAACCTTATCATTCCGTTCCTCATTCTCAACTTCTTCTGCGGTATTCAGCACGGCAACACAAATGTTACACCAAACATTATGATTGCAGACTGTATCGACGAGATGGAATACAAAACAGGCAAGCGTCAAGAGGGTCTTGCATATGCAGGCTACGGCCTTTTCTCAAAGATTGCGTCTGCATTCACAAAATGGCTCGGCCCTGTACTTGTTTACAAGTGGAGCAGCTATCAATTCTCAACAAACCCGAGCGTTGCATATGCTACACAAGCTGACGCAACACTTAACAAGTTCCTTGCAATTTACACAATCATCCCTGCAATTTTCGTAATTCTTCAGTTTGTTCCTATCCTCTTCTACGATATGGTAGGCGACAAGAAGGACAGAATCACTGCCGCACTTGCCAAGAAGCGTAGCGCAGAGGCAGAGGGCGCCGCATTAGAGGCTGAACTTGCAGAGGCAGCAAAGGAAACCCCAATCGAAACAGACGACTCATCAACCGATGACGAGAGCGTTGCAGAGTAAGGAGGGATAATAATGGCTGAAACAAAAGAAAAGAAGGGCTTTAAAGCCGGTTTGTATGCTGTTATTGCCGGTGTGCTTGTTGCCGCTATCCTTATTGGCTTGACTGTATTTGCGTTTACCACAAGATACAACGCCTTCAAGCCGGAAAAGATTGCAACCGAATATATCGACACCATTGTTCAATCGGGCGACGGATACAACGCATACAAATATTCATTGGTATCAAAAAACCAAAAATACGGCAATTTCATCATCAACACATATATGGCACCCTATGTTAACGACGGCGACGATGTTAAGCAAGCCGATTTCGTAGGCAAGGGCAACGCCGAGGAGAACAAAAAGTCAAACAAGCTTTACAGTGATATGTTCCAAAAATACGCAGAGCTTGTTGACAAATACGGACTTGACGATTACAACGATGTTTTCACAGAATATTTTGCCGCTCTTAAGACAGAAAGAGAAACCGTTTACGGTGACAAATATATGGACACCGAATTTATGTTCAGTGTTTTTGAATCAAATGTTGCAACATACGGTGACCTTTTGAAGGGCACCGAAAAGAAAATTGCCGACGATAACAAAACTATCCTCACACCCGAAACAGAGGGTCTTTATCAAAAGATTTTCGGCAAAGATTACAAGCTCACCGTTTCCGTTAAGGACACAAAGGCACTCAGCGACGCAGAGGTTAAAACCTATGCAGAGGAATACAAAAAGAGAATTGCTCCGCTTGTTGACGATGCCGAAAAGAGAGCGGACCAATTCGGTCTTAAGGATGTTGACAAGAAACATCAAAACAAAACAAACTATATCAACGGTTTTAAAAACCTTGATTCGTCAGACAAGTTTGACGCAGTGAGCGTTTGCACCGCTGAAGTTAAACTTGAAAACGGCACAACAGTCGGCGAGGTTCAGGTTTATGTTGTTAAAATCGGCAACAGCTGGTATGTTGACGACACAAACACAGACACCTCATCACTTTATAAGCTCGGCGACGGCACAAACAGCGTAACACCTGAAGCAATCCTTCAGCAAAAGGCTGTTTACGATAAAGCCAAGGCAGATGCTGACGCTGCAAACGCCAAGAACGAGAAATAATAAAACATAACCCAAAACACCTCGGATTTCTCCGAGGTGTTTTTTGATTAACATTGTTGTTTTTTCATAATCTATCTGCATTGCGCTCGTAGGGGCGAACTGAGGTTGCACCTACAATCATTTAATTTATTACTTATATAAAAATATAATCGTTCCTCCGATTAAACACACCGAACACAAATCACCTATGCGGTTTTAACTTTGACCGAACGCTTATAAATGAAGAACGCACAAACAGCTGTGATAAGCTCGGCAATCCAAAAGGCATGCCAAACACCGGTTGCGCCGAAAACACGGCTCAGCAAAAATGCCGCCGGAACAATAACAATCATATAGCGCATAAGCGAAATGATGAGTGACGGAACGCCCTTGTTAAGCCCCTCGAGCGCACCCGACGATGTGACGGAAACTGCCGAAACAACAAAGCCGCCGCTTATGATTCGCAGCGCCGTTGCACCGCAGGCGATTGTATCGGCGTTCGTTGTGAACAAGCCGATGAGCCTGTCGGGAATCGCAAGACAAATAACTGTGCCGACAAGCATAATCACCGCGCTGAGCGAAAGCACAACGGTGTATATTTTTTTAACGCGCTTATATTCCCTTGCGCCGTAATTGTAGCCGATGAGCGGTCTCATTCCCTGCACAAGTCCGTTTGCGGTGAGATAAAGAAATGTTTGAAGCTTGTAATAAACGCCGAGAACAAACACATAAGTTTGCGAAAACGCCGCAAAAATCGCATTGAGCGAGGAAATAAGAATTGACGGAAGCGCAAGATTGAGAATTGCCGGAACACCGATTGCGTAAAGCTTGCCTATCATGCTTTTATCGGGCTTAAAATATTTTTTTCTGATTTTAACGCTGATGGGTCTTGTAAAATAAACAACAAGATAAATCGCAAGGGTGACGGTTTGACCGATTCCCGTTGCAAGCGCCGCACCCTCAATATTCATTTTTGGAAACGGACCGATGCCGAAAATAAGCAACGGGTCGAGAATGATATTAACTATACAGCCTGCCATAAGCGCAATCATCGTGACTTTCATATTGCCAACGGATTGGAACACCTTTTCAAACACGAGTCCAAGATTAATTATAATCGAAAATCCGAAAACGATTGTCGAATAGCGAACGCCGAGGTCGATAATCTGCGCATTGTCGGTATATCTTGCCATAAACCAAGGCATAATCGCAATACAAGCAACGGTGAACAAAATGCCGTGAACAACGCTAAGCAAAATGCCCTGAGTTGCCGCCTTGTCCGCCTTGTCCCTATACCCTGCGCCGAGATGAACGGCGATAACGGCATTGATACCGACGCCGAAACCGATTGCAACGGCATTAACAAAGTTTTGAACAGGATAAACAAGCGAAAGCGCGGTCATTGCGTCCTCGCTGATTTTTGCGACAAAATAGCTGTCGATAATATTATAAAGCGCGTTGACAAGCATTGAAATCACCATCGGAAGCGACATTGACAAAACAAGCCCGAGCACCGGTTTTTCTTTCATAAAGCTTTCGTCTCTCATAATTCACCATAACCTTTCAAACAATAAACTGTAACAACAAAAAAATCACACGGCAGAAAGACTCTGTCGTGTGGCGAAAAGATGATAATATCCGGAAAAATCCACTGCAATGTTTTCGTTATTTATTGCTTTATTATATCAACATATTTTCATTTGTCAAGACTGCCGTGTTTTATGTGTTAATATTACACGCTTATCTGTGTGATTATATAATCATCTGCACCGCGCAAATATGCGGCATAATCAACGCGAACAAGCTTGCATTCGCTTTTGCCGTCATCGAAATCACGAATAAAAGTTACCATATTCTCATATTCAGGATGTCTGAATGCCATGTAACCAAAACTTCCGACATAACTTATTTCAAAATTTCGCTTGAGTGAAAAAAGTGAGGAAGTTTTAGCCTTGCTCGGGCGACGATTTCCGCTGAACACAAACCCTTCAGCCTCGGCATTTTTTAAAAAAAGCCTTGCAACGCTCTTGTCCGGAGTATAAACATAAACATCTCCGTTCAAATCCAACAATTCTCTTACAGTTCTCATAAAATTGCTCCTTTAACACATTTATGTAAAGAGTGCAAAAAAGCTCCCATAAAATTATGGGAGCAAAAGGAGATTTAATATGAGCTACAAGCTCATAGTAATCAAATATTTCCCATCGTTCAAGCCTTAGCACCTTGCAAAATGCAGGTTGCTGTGCGGTCGCAGGGCTTGTCCCTCTCGCACTCTTTATGGTAATTTAATTATATGGTATAAAAATATATTTGTCTATAACTATTCAAGCGGCGTCCTGTAAGTCGGACATTACCAAGCAAAATAATCCTTTACGAGTTCAATATCCCCACTTTTTAAACTTTCAAGTTCGTTTTCGCTCTTGAAACGGCACAAAACACATCGTGAGTAAATTATTATGTTCTTTTCGGGGATTTTGCAAAGCGGCTTGAATTTTTTCAAATTGTCTTGTTTTAACTTTTTAGCTTCTGCAATTTTATCATAAACAACAGCTACATTTTCGGCTAAAGGAATAAATTCAAGATCAATGTCGCCGTCTTGAAGAACCAAAGAATTACCGCTAATAAATTTTTTTAAATTTAGCAAATCATCGTCGGCACAAACTTCCGTTATTACACGATTGCCGTAAAAAGCTTGTGCAAGAATAGTCGCTAATTTGCGTTTGGGCTTCTCGGGCCTCTGAGGGCATTGAGTCGGTTGCGGCGGTACATCTGCCGTCGGAGATTCAAAAACCAAATCGCCGTCCTCTTTATAATTTCTATATCCGAGCGGATCACTGTCCATCGTACGATACACTCTTACAATGTCATAAGCATCTTCGTCCATTGATGTCAAATCGTCATTGTAATTCCAATCGATAACATCATAATCGCCTGACGGATAAATAATCGCGTTTTTTTGAGTAATCACCAATCCTACTGCTTTGTCCCTTGTTACAATGATATCTCCTGTTTTTAAATCATTTCTTGTGAATTTTTCATAAATATAATCTCCTTTTATAATTTTTCCAACAGCAGTTCTCTGTTGTGATTCCATTATATCAAAGGAGATTGTTTTTCACTGCTACCGACAGTAGCATTTTTATTTACAAAGCGTTTTTATATTGTGCCTATAAAGTTCATCGTCAATTTGAGCAAGGGACAAACCTTTGCTCAGTCCAAACCAAATAATAACATCGCGACTTCTGCGCACATAAAGCGGCTGGCAACCGGAAATTTTAAGCAGCTCCTGCGTTTCGTCAACCGTGGCATGGCAAACAATGCATATTTTTAAAAGCGTGTCGCGTGACGGATTGCTTTTTTGCCGTTTTGAATCAAACCGACATATCCGCTTGCGAGTCCTGCCTCTTCAGATACGGATGATGCTTTTTTGTTGTATTTTTCAAGCATACGAAAAACGCAATTTCCGATATCATTAGCTGAAGAAAGCATTTCGTGAGAAAAAACCTTTTCAAATTCGTCATATGTGTTAAATTTATCAAGCATCTCTTCTATTCTTATTGAAGAAAATTGATGGGGAAAAAATGTATATTTGCTGTTTTTGTCCATATCAGAACACTCCAAATAAATAATAAAATAATTATATCTCACCTTTTCAAATTTAGCAACATAAAACATTAATAACAAAAAGCAACCCAAAGTCATAAACAAACTCGGGTTGCTTTATTTTTTTATTGTACTATGTATTATTTTTCTGAGTTTGCAGATACTGCGGCAGGCTGAGTCTCTGCCGTTTCGACAGCGGCTGTCGGTGTTGACGAATCATCTTCGTCGTTACCGTCCTTTTGACTGCCGCGCTTGCTGCGAACATATGTCTTGAACGAGTTGACAACAATTATAAGCGCAAGAACGATGATGCAAATTGCAACAACAAGTTGAAGGATTGATGCGAACAAATCAGTACCTGTCGAAATTGCCTTAACAAGTGCAATTACACGCTGAACAAGAGCGGTGAATGTAACACAAATCATAACAATCATCGGAGGGAAGAGCATCTTGTTGCTTCTGCCTGTAACCTTGAGGAATATACAAAGTGTGATGAGAACAAGTGCGCTGAGCAACTGGTTTGCAGAGCCAAACAACGGCCATATTGCCTGATAGCCGACCTTTGTGAGAACAAAGCCGCAAAGAAGAGTGATGATTGTTGCAAAATAAGGATTGCAAAGCACCTTTCTCCAAGTTTCCGCATGCTCCATATCGTCAACGCTGAAAATCTCTTGGAAACACATTTTACCGATACGGGCAACGGCATCCAATGTTGTAAGAGCAAGTGCCGAAACGCACATTGTCATAAATACGGTTGCAACTGAAACAGGCATACCCATTTCCTCAAAGAATCCGGCAACGCCGCGGCTGAAGATTTGGAACGGAGTGCCGTCAGCCGGAACACCGCTCTTTGATGCAGCCGCACCTGCAACGCAAAGAGCCAAAACAGCAAGCAAGCTTTCAAGAATCATTGCGCCGTAGCCAACCTTGAGCATATCTTTTTCGTTAGCGATTGTTTTTGATGATGTGCCGGATGATACAAGGCTGTGGAAGCCCGAAACGGCACCACACGCAACTGTTACAAACAAAATCGGGAACATTGTGCCGAGCTTTGCGTTGTTAAAGCCTGTGTAAGCCGGCAAATTCATAGTCGGGTGACCGATAATAAGACCGACAACAGCGCCGGCAATCATACAAACAAACATAATCGTTGTCATAAAGTCACGCGGCTGTTTCATAAGCCAAATCGGCATAATTGCGGCAACAAAGATATATGCAAATACAACATAGCTCCAAGCGTCCTTGCCGAGTGTAATCGGGCAGACAATGCCGATTGCAAACGATGCAACGATAAATACAACGCCGAGAACAAACTCTTTCCAACCGGAAATATTGAATTTCTTTTGAAGCAAACCGAAGACAACGGCAAATACCATAAACATAATTGATACCATACCTGCCGAGCCGTTTGCAGCGGCTGCCGGAAGTTTTACGCCGGTGTCTGCGTCAAAGGCTGTGAATGTGCCCGAAACCATATCGGCGAAAACCGCGATAACAAGCAATGAGAACAACCAGCAGAAAATTGTGAAAAGCTTTCTGCCGAGCTTGCCGATATACTGCTCAATGAGCATGCCCATTGATTTGCCCTTGTTTTTAACAGACGCATAAAGCGCACCGAAGTCGGTAACAGCGCCGAAGAAAACGCCGCCGATTAAAATCCAAAGTAAAACCGGAACCCAGCCAAAAACGGCTGCCTGAATTGCGCCGGTAACAGGGCCTGCGCCCGCGATTGATGAAAATTGATGGCTGAAAACAGTCCATCCGTTTGTAGGAACATAGTCCTTGCCGTCATTATACTTTACAGCCGGAGTTTCTGCATTAGGGTCGATGCCCCATTTATTCGCAATACGGCGACCGTAAAAGACATAGGCAAGTGCAAGAACTACCATTGCAATCAATACAATTACTAATGTGTTCATAACAATTTCTCCTTTTCTTCTTACTCAAAATTATATTCACAACCAAATGCGGCAAAAAAATAAGCCCTCGTCTTTAAACGGCAATCCTTTTTGGATTACCATGCAAAGACGAAGGCAAAACTGCACTGCGAACTGCGCCGTTGCAGTTAAAACTTCCGCGTTACCACTTTGCTTGCCGACTGAAAGCCGACCGCTCAATCGCCGCCCAAAATCATCGGATGGCGCGCCCGTTAACGGTGGGAACCGATTTTGACTACTTAGCAAAAATGCCGTTGACCAAAACTGCTTGCAGGTGAGGGCTCTGCCGTGCCTTGTTACCGTCTTGCACTGCCGACGGCTTTCTGAAAGCGGTGATACGAAGAGTCATTTCCTGTTCGTTGCATTTGATTGTGTTTTTTATTGACTTCATAGTAGTACCGAGAAGACAAATTGTCAACCGAAATATGAATTTTTTGTAAATAAGAACAAAAACGGCACATTAATCACTGCGCCGTTTTGGTGATTTTTGAAGGTTTTAAGCCTGCTTTTTATACATTTGATTAATAATTTTCTAAAAACGAATGCTTAATTCCGTCCTTTTTATACTTAATAACAGTGTCGATATTGACATTTTCGACACTGCGGAAAATGTTGCTTTCGACCTGTGGATTGACCTTTTTCAGTTGCCTTATCATATTTTTAACCTCTTGACGCTTTGAGGCGTTGTCAGGGTTGCACGAGGTGCAGGTGTCGGTGAACTTGCAGGCACACTGAATAAAATGCAAATCGTTGAAATCGCGCCAGCGCTTGATTTCGTCCTCACGGATAAGATACATCGGGCGGATAAGCTCCATACCCTCAAAATTTGTGCTGTGCAATTTGGGCATCATTGTTTGCACCTGACCGCCGTAGAGCATACCCATCAAAATCGTTTCGATTACATCGTCATAATGATGACCGAGTGCGATTTTGTTGCAGCCAAGCTCCTTTGCCTTATTATAAAGGTAGCCGCGGCGCATACGCGCGCAAATATAGCACGGCGATTTGTCGATATGCAAAACAGACTCAAAAATATTTGACTCAAAAACGGTTATCGGTACGCCGAGCATTTTGGCGTTGCGCTCGATAATCTCTCTGTTTTCGGGACTGTAGCCGGGGTCCATAACAAGATAGACCACCTCAAACGGAAACTTATTGTGTCGCTTAAGCTCCTGAAAAAGTTTTGCCATAAGCATTGAATCCTTGCCGCCCGAAATGCAAACGGCGATTTTGTCGCCCGGCTGAATCAAATCGTAATCGTTGAGTGCGGCGGTGAATTTGCTCCAAATGCCCTTATGAAATTTTTTGTTTATACTGCGCTCGACATCCTTTGCCCTTTGCTCGTCGGTTTTGAGCGACGAGAGCATATAGCCGTAATATCCCTCTTTGAGATTTGCGGCATTGAAGCCCCGTTCGCGCAGGCGTTCGGCAACCGAGTCGCTGATAACGCCGCTTTTGCAACAAATAACAAGCAGTTTGTCCGTCGGAAAATCACTGTAATTCTCCACCTCGTCGGCAGGAACATTGACCGCGCCGTTTATACTGCCGTATGCAAAGGCTATTGAGTCCCTTATGTCAACCACAAGGTAATCGCGCCCGTCCATTTCAAGCAATTGTTTAACCGTAATTTCTTCCATAATGCACCCGATAATGATGAATTAATAAACATCGCCCGTTGCGACATTGAATTTGAGCGTGTGCTCTTTGTTGTTTTGACTGTAATCAATAAAGACAATATCGTTGACTTCGTTGATTGCAAGGATTTTTGCATCGTCTGTCAAAACATCCTTAAATGTTTCAAGTTGATTACTGTCATAATCGGCGATATTGTCGCTCATAAACAATACCGAACCGAAAAGCTTGATGAATTTTGCAAGCAACTTTTGCTGTTCAACCGTAAATTTGATATTTGTTCTGCGAAGAAGGAACACATCCGGGTCGTTTAAAAACGCCCTGCCGTTTAAGCAACGGCGATAAATACTGTTGTGCACTGCGTTTGGAGTCGAAACATCCTCGCGGTGCATATTTTTTCGCAAAATTGTGTGCTGCCACGAAAGCGCCATATCGGCTCCGATGCGCATATAATCCACCTTGCCGAAACACGGCATCATAGGAACGCCGCAACCGAGGATTTTTTTGTCGCCGACGCACTCTCGCAAAAGGTCGATTGCGTCATACTCAATTTCGCCCCTTGATTTGCCGTAAAGCGGAACAATACAAGCGGCATAGAGAAAATCGAGTTTTACAAGGTCAAAGCCCCAATCGTTGAGGACAACATCAAAAACTTTTTTGATATATTCGCGCGCACCGTCATTATAAATATTGAGTGCATAAAATCCGCCCCAGTTTGCACCGACGGGAATGGGTTTGCCCTTTTTATCCTTAATCAGCCAATCGGGGTGCTCGGCGGCAAGTTTTGAATTTTTCTGCGCACCGAACGGAGCAAGCCAAATGCCTGCCTGAAAGCCCTTCGAATGAATACTGTCGGCAATATGTTTCATACCCGAGGGGAATTTTTTTAAATCTATCGAAAGCCAGTCGCCGACAGCCGTTTGATAGCCGTCGTCGATTTGAAACGTGTTAACATATTCCTTTTGCTTTGCAAGCGACTCCAAATCGCGTAAAACAATATCCTGCGAAATGTTTTGATAATAGTTATACCAAGATGTGTAGCCTTTTATTTTTTTGTCGGTGAGCGGTGTTACGCCCATTGCGGCAAAATATCTGTCGAAAACGGCGTCATACTCGCCGCTGTCGATATATAAATCGAGAATATCGTAAGGCTTTGAAATCACAACGCCCTCAATATCCTTTGAAAAACGGATAATATCATTGTTCATATCGGCATAAATCACGGTGTAGCCGGTTTTGTCGGAAAGCGAGCCGAAAAGGTCGATTTTGCCGTTTTTTGAAACATAGGCAAATCCGTGGGAATGAAAACAGCCGTCTGCCGTTTCTTGGTTGACAAAATTATAGTCGCCGACATATTTTATGCCTAACTTTTTGTCAACCGGACTTTTTGTGACTAATCCTGCGCCCGGTATGCGCTCATATTTCGTAAACTCTTTTGTATCTGTCCACGACTGATAGCCGTTTGCCATAAATTTTGTGTCGCCGGAAAAATCATATCGCCTTTTAGCGTAAAAGCTCAAAACCTCGACATCTCTGCGTGGGCAAAGAGTGACCTTTAAATGGTTTTTGTCCTCTTTAACCTCGAGGTTAAAATCATCGTTTGCGCCGACGGCAGTTTTAATTTTGTTGTTTGCCCTGTATGTGAACTTGAAATCGTAATTCATAAAAACCCCTTTAAAACTACATACTGAAAATAATTTATTATACTTATACTTTATTATATCTATACCGATATATTATAACTTTTCGAGCGAATTTGCAAGAAAAGCGCGTGTTTTTTCCGACTGCGGATTGTCAAAAATTTGAGCCGGGTCGCCCATTTCCTCAACAACGCCGTCCGCCATAAACATAACTTTGTCGGAAACATTGCGTGCAAACTCCATCTCGTGGGTTACAACAATCATGGTGCTGCCCGTGTCTTTAAGCGACTTGATAACGCGCAAAACCTCGCCCGTAAGCTCGGGGTCGAGCGCCGAGGTAGGCTCGTCAAAGCAAAGAATATCGGGGTTGAGCATAAGCGCACGCGCAATTGCAACCCTCTGCTTTTGACCGCCCGAAAGCTGACACGGATAAAAATCCACCTTTTCTTCAAGACCGACTTTTTTGATGATTTGCCTTGCCTGCGCCTCAAGCTCCTCCTTTGTGCCCATTTTCAAAAGCGACGGAGCAAGCGTGAGATTTTGCAAAACATTATACTGCGGAAAAAGGTTGAAATCCTGAAAAACAAGTCCGAAATGCAAACGCTTTTGGCGCAAATCCTTTTCCTTGATTTTATTATCGGTTTCGCCGTTATAAATCTGTTCGCCGTTGACGGTGATTGTGCCGTTTTCGGCAAATTCGAGAAAATTGATACAGCGAAGGAGCGTTGTTTTGCCCGAGCCGGACGAGCCGATAATCGACAAGACCTCGCCCTTTTCAAGGTCAAAATCAATGCCCTTGAGAATTTCGGATTTTCCGAAACGCTTTTTAATTCCTTTAACCTCTAACAAAGCCATAATGTCCGCCTCCTTAACTGTTGAAATAGCTCATTTTCTTTTCGATTGCGCCGAAAAGCAGTGTGAGAATGCCGCAGAACACAAGATAGAACACTGCGGTGTAGAACAGCGGCCAAAACAGCGCCGCACCCGTAATATAATCCTCTCCGACGCGGATAATCTCGACAATTGCAATCGTTCTTGCAAGCGATGTATCTTTAACAAGAGTGATAATTTCATTGCTCATCGGCGGAACAATGCGCTTGATAACCTGAAGAAGGGTTACCTTAAAGAAAATCTGCGACTTTGACATTCCGAGAACAAGACCTGCCTCCTGCTGGCCCTTGGGAATACCCTCGATTCCGCCACGGTAAATTTCGCTGAAATAGCACGAATAGTTGACGATAAACGCTATAACCGCCGCTTTAAATCGATATGAGCTGTCAACCTGAATGCCGAAAAGCAAGCCCGGGCCGTAAAAAACAACAATAATTTGGAGCATAAGCGGTGTGCCCCTGATTATCCAAACAAGAATTTTTACAAGAAATTTAAGAGGTTTGAATTTTGACATTGAGCCAAAGCTCAACACAAGCCCTATCGGCAGTGCCGCAACAAGTGTGATTCCGAACAATTTGAAATTTATCCAAAAGCCCTTGAGCAATTCAATTGTAACCTCAAGCAATGATGTACCCATAACAAGTCCCTTTCATCAAAAGATATATTCTCAATCGCAAACAAATGCCTTGCGGCATAATTCCGCAAGGCATTTTGAATATTCAAAAATTTTTATTTGGCAAGATTTACGCCATATTTTTCGGAAAGCTTTTGAAGTGTGCCGTCTTTCTTAAGCTCGTCAAGATATGCGTTGATTTTTGATGCCATATCGGAATCCTTTCTGAAACCGATACCGTATTGCTCTGTTGTAAGAGAAACGGTGTAGCCCAAATCGGAAAAGTCCTTGCCGTCGGCAGTCATGGCGTTTGCCATTGTTGAGTCAATAATGCATGCGTCGGATGTTCCTGCATGAACTTCTTTAAGTGCATCCGACTGCAAAGCAAGTGACAAAACATTTTTAGAAATCTTTTGTGCCTCTTTTTCGCCGGCAGAGCCTTTTTCAACCGCAATGTTAAGTTCCGACATTGATGCGGCGTCTTTATACTTTGCAAGTTTGTCCTTTTTCATAACAACAACCTGGCTGTTTGTTGCATACGGATTTGAAAGACTGCAGTTTGCTTTAACGGAATCGTCAATTGTCATACCGTTCCAAAGGCAGTCAACAGTACCCGATGCAAGTTCTGTAAATCTGTTGTCCCAATTGATTGCGACAAATTCTGCCTTGACACCCATTTTCTTTGCAACAGCCTCTGCAAGCTCTGCGTCAAAACCTGTCCAGTTGCCGTCTTTATCTTTATAATCCATAGGCTCGTAAACGGTAACACCTACAACGATTTTGCCGCTTTTAACTACCTTGTCATAATCGCTTGTGCTTTTATCTGTTTTTGAACCGGAGCATGCGGCAAATGCAAACGCAACGGTAACAACTGCCAAAAGAACAGCGATAACCTTTTTTAAATTTTTCATTGAAATATACCTCTTTCTCAATATATGATGGGTTAATTATACTTTATTTCTTTACCAAAGTAAAGTGTTAATTTGATAAATAGTTAAATTGCACTGTGAGCGGCGGCTTTTCGGCGATGAATTAGTGAATATATATAAATTTGATGTATAAATACACATTAGGAATTGACAAAAACATTTCATTGTGGTATTTTACTTGCATAAGGAATGCATATAAATATGTATAAAATTCAACAAATTTAATGTTAAAGGAGAAAGAAAAATGAAAAACATTAAAAAAATCCTTTGCGTTGTTCTTGCAATTGTATGCGTTGCAGCCGCATTTGCAGGTTGCTCATCAAAGAGCAATGACGACAGCAAGGACAAAGCAAAAAGTTCATCAACAGCCAAGGTTAAAGTTATCGACATCGAGCTTTCAAGCGAGGAATACGCTTTCGGTGTTGACAAAAATCAGCCGGAACTCAAAGAAAAGTGCAACGAGCTTCTCAAGGAAATGAAGTCAAACGGCGAGCTTGACAAGATTTCAAACAACTACTTCGGCAACGGCACACCGCAGGGCGTGGCTTCAGCAAAGAAGGACGACAGCAAGGACCAGCTTGTTGTTGCAACAAACGCAGAGTTTAAGCCTTTTGAATACAAAGAGGGCGACAAGTTCTACGGCATTGATATGGAAATCGCAAATCTTCTTGCTAAAAAGCTCAACAAGGAGCTTGTAATTGTTGATATGGCATTTGACGCTGTTCTTCTTTCGGTTCAACAGCAAAAGGCTGACATCGGCATGGCAGGTCTTACGGTAAATCCGGAAAGAGCAAAGCAGGTTGACTTCTCAGACTCATACTATTCTGCATCACAAAAGCTCATCTGCAAGGCAGACGATACAAAATTTGACTCATGCAAGACAAAAGAGGATGTTGACAAGATTCTCAAGAGCTTTGACGCAAAAACACTCATCGGCGGCCAAACAGGCACAACTGGTCAGTCATATGTTCAAGGCAGCACAGAATTCGGCTTTGACAAGCTCAGCGCTACATGGAAGGGCTATGCAAACGGCTCTCTTGCTGTTCAGGATTTAATCAACGGCGGCGTTAACTATGTAATCATCGACGCGGCTCCTGCTGCAGCAATCACTGAGGCTATCAACGCAGTAGCATAATTTTGCTGAACAAAGATGCCCGTTCGATATGAGCGGGCATTTATTATGAGGAAATATAAATGAATTTTGAAAAAAAGTTTGAGGTGTTTTGGCAATTCTTTCACGACAACGGCGGATACACCGTTGTGCTTGAGGGTTTGAGAAACACGCTTATTATCGCCGTTCTCGGTCTTGTTATAGGTATTATAATAGGCACGCTGATTGCAACGGCAAGGGTTGTGCCCAAAACAAACCCGCTTGTTAAAATTTTGGACTGGATAGCAAGGCTTTATGTCAGCTTTTTCAGAGGCACGCCGATAGTTGTTCAGCTTTTGCTGTTTTACTATGTGCTTATGCCGCTTTTGAGCATAAATTTGAAATCGGTGCCGGTTGCGGTTGTCGTTTTCGGCTTAAACTCGGGCGCATACATATCCGAAATTATGAGAGCCGGCATTCTTTCCGTTGACTCGGGTCAAATGGAGGGCGGCCGCTCGGTCGGCTTGAGCTTTGGCACAACGATGATAAAAATTATCATTCCGCAGGCTGTAAAAAACATTTTGCCGACATTGGGCAACGAGTTTATTTCGCTTATCAAGGAAACATCGGTTGTAAGCTTTGTCGGCGCAACCGACCTTTATCTTGCATTCCAGCGTATAGGCTCAAACACATATGACTTTATGGTGCCTTATCTTGTAATGGCAGTCATTTACATAGTAATGGTGCTTATTATTTCAACGCTTATCAGAATTATGGAAAGGAGGATGCGCAAGAGTGACCACTCCTTACAACAAAGCAAATGATGAAGCAATCATCAAGGTTAAAAATTTAAGAAAATCATTCGGCGACAACGAAGTGCTCAAAGGCATTGATTACGAAATCCACCGCGGTGAAAAAATCGTTGTAATCGGTCCTTCAGGCTCGGGCAAAAGCACATTTTTGAGATGCCTGAACCTGCTTGAACAGCCGACGGACGGCGAAATCTACTTTGAGGACAAATGCATTACCGACAAAAAGTGCGACATCAACGAGGTTCGCCGCCATATGGGAATGGTTTTTCAGCATTTCAACCTTTTCAATAATTTGACAATTCTCAAAAACATTACGCTTGCCCCCGTTAAACTTAAGCTTATGACAAAGGACGAGGCGGAGAAAGAGGCAATAAGACTCCTTAAAATGGTTGGACTCGAGGACAAGGCAAACGCCTATCCGAGCATGCTCTCGGGCGGTCAAAAACAAAGGGTTGCAATCGTGAGAGCGCTTGCAATGAACCCGAAAGTTATGCTTTTTGACGAGCCGACCTCCGCACTTGACCCCGAAATGGTAGGCGAGGTTTTGCAGGTTATGAAAAAACTTGCCGACGACGGAATGACGATGGTTGTCGTAACCCACGAAATGGGCTTTGCGCGCCAGGTTGCGTCAAAGGTGCTTTTCATCGACGACGGAATCATCAAGGAAGAAGCGGAACCGGAGGAATTTTTCACAAATCCGAAAGATGCAAGACTTCAAGACTTCCTTTCAAAAGTATTATAATAAACAGTAAACCGCACGGCGAGGCAACTCCGTGCGGCTTTTGTTTGTTTTGAACATTTATGTCTTATGTAAGTTTCCTTTTGAGCATTTTTTATTTTATCTTTCCGATATTCAAGCTATTCAAAATATGTTTCAACCGTTTTTATTGCGCCGGTCGGCGAAAAATGCCAGCTGTCGATATGGTCGCGCTCATCAAAATAGACAAGCTCACTTTGTACGGCGGCAGAGTCGAACGCCTGAACTATAACAAGTTTGATTTTCATTTTGTCGGGGATTATAGACTTTATATAGACCGAAACGCACTGCCCCGGCACCAAATCGTCGCACGGCTCGGCAAGCCCTGCCAAATTCGGCATAAGCTCGACAAAAACGCCGTATGATTCAACACTGCGCACAACACCCGTAACCGTTTCGCCGACGGAGAACAGCGCCGCATTTTCGCTCCATGTGCCGAGAAGCTCCTTGAGCGTAAAGGTAAGCTTGCCGTCTAACTTGTTTTTTAGCACAGTGCGGATAAGTTCGCCCTCAAACAGCCTTTGCGACGCATGCGAAATGCGCGACACCGAGAGCATATCAATCGGAATGAGCGAATTTATCCCTGCGCCGATATCAATAAACGCGCCGAATTTTTCAAGGTGAGTAACTTTTGCGTCGATAACATCACCGACGGACAGATTGGAAATATAATTATCCATACACTCCTGCTGCACAAGGCGGCGCGAAAGAAGGGCTACTGCCTCGCCGCCGAAATCGCCGATGCCCGTAACCTTGAAACAAACAATTTTGTTGACCTTTGAAATGAGCGCAATGTCGCGCACCGAACCGTCGGAAATGCCGAGCGCACCCTCTTTGTACGGAATGACGCCGTGAATTTTGCCGAGGCGAATATGTAAATTGCGTGCCGTGTCGCAAACGGTGACTCTGCCCTCAAAAATTTCTCCCGCTTTGACGGCGGTTTCGACCTCGCCGATGTTTTCAAATTCCTTTAACAGAGCGGGATTTACGCCCTCCGGCAAAAATTTCATAAAATTTCATAACCTTTCGTTTTAAAGCATACTCTGCCGCCTAACTTTTGACGGCAATATAAGAAAGTTGCGGCAAAAATTGCGCCGCACATTTTGCATTTTTCGGTATTTCATTTATATGCCGCTAAATATTTAATTATGTTGATAAAGGCAAAATATGGTGCTATAATATATAGGATTAAAAATAAATATGTTTATTAAAATATGCTAAGGAGACCTTATGAACATCAATGTAGGCGACATTTTGATTATGAAAAAGCCTCATCCCTGCTCAAATAAGGAATTTGAGGTTTTAAGAATCGGTGCGGATTTTAAAATCCGATGCACCAAATGCGGCAGAGAAGTTATGGTGCCGCGAAATAAAATAGAAAAGAACATTAAGGCAGTAAAAAATGAAAAAGAATAACCGACCGATAGGCTTTCTTGACTCGGGAATCGGGGGAAGCACCGTTTTGGTAAAAGCGCTGAAAGTTTTGCCGAACGAAGACTATGTGTTTTTCAGCGACTCGGCGCACAACCCATACGGCGACAAAAGCGACGAAGATATAATAGACAGATGCAATCATATCGTTGAATATCTTATCGGCGAAAAAAATTGCAAGGCGATTGTTGTTGCGTGCAACACCGCATCGGCAAAAGCCGTTGCCGAGCTGAGAGAAAAATTCAAGCCGACCCCGTTTATCGCAATTGAGCCGGCATACAAAATGGTTTATGACAAAAACCCCGACGGCTTCACGCTTGTTATGGCGACAAAAGGCACGCTCGAGAGCGAAAAATTCCACAGATTATACTACAAATACAACAATCACAAAACGGAGCTGCACGCCTGCGTGGGGCTTGCGGATGTGATTGAAAAAGGTGACCGTGAGGAAATCAAAAAACATTTGTCCGACACTCTGTCGCAATACCGCGGCAAAGTTGACAATGTTGTTTTGGGTTGCACACACTATCCGCTTGTAAAAAAAGAAATTGCCGAAGTTTTGGGCAATGTTCGCTTTTTTGACGGCGCCGAGGGCGTGAGCAAACAGCTCAAAAGAGTGCTTTGCGAAAACGGCATTTTGAGCGACAAAAAAGAGCGCGCCAACATTGAATTTATCGACTCGTCGGCAGATGAAAAGACGAGGGAAATCAAGAAACAAAGGTTTTATAAAATAATCAGCGAGGATAATATATGATAAATAAGTTGGAAGAAGTTGAAAAAAGGTTTGAAACGGTGAACGACCTTGTGTGTCAGCCGGATGTTATCGCAGACCTTGAACAATACACAAAATTGATGAAAGAGCTTAAACAGCTCACTCCCGTTGTTGAGAAATTCCGTGAATACAAAAAGGCACAGGAATCCTTTGAGGAATCAAAAGAAATGCTCGGCGACAGCTCGCTTGACGATGATTTTGCCGAAATGGTAAAGGAAGAATTTGAGCAGAGCAAAAAAGACATTGAGCGAATCGAAGAGGAACTTAAGGTTTTGCTTTTACCGCGCGACCCTAACGATGACAAAAATGTTATTATCGAAATCCGCGGCGGCGCAGGCGGTGAGGAATCGGCTCTTTTCGCAGGCGTGCTTTACAGAATGTACTCTATGTATGCCGAATCAAAGGGCTTTAAAACCGAAGTGCTTTCATCAAGCGAAACCGGCCTTGGCGGATATAAGGAAATCAGCTTTTCCGTTCAGGGTGACGGCGCATATTCGAGATTTAAATTTGAATCAGGCGTTCACCGCGTTCAGCGTGTGCCCGAAACGGAAAGTCAGGGCAGAATACACACATCGACAACAACGGTTGCCGTTTTGCCCGAGGCAGACGATATTGATTTTGAAATAAACGAAAAGGATTTGCAAATTGATACTTTCCGCTCGTCGGGTGCAGGCGGTCAGCACATCAACAAAACATCGTCGGCAATACGCATAACGCATATACCGACAGGCACAGTTGTTGAATGTCAGGACCAACGCTCACAGCACCAAAACAAGGACAAGGCGATGATGGTTTTGCGTGCGCGCCTTTATGATATGGAAAAGGCAAAACACGACGCGGAAATCGCAGGCGAAAGAAAGGCACAGGTCGGCACCGGCGACAGAAGCGAAAGAATCAGAACATACAACTATCCGCAAGGCAGGGTATCCGACCACAGAATCAATCTCACCCTTTACAAACTTGAGCAGATTTTGAACGGCGATTTAGATGAGCTTATCGACGCACTTATCACGGCAGACACCGCCGAAAAGCTCAAGGCATCGCAAGAGGACTAAAGCGATATGCAAACAAAAATTTTGACTCCCGACGAAAAAGATATTCAAATCGCCGGAAAAATTTTGGCAGGCGGAGGGCTTGTCGCCTTTCCGACCGAAACGGTTTACGGCTTGGGCGCAGACGCGCTCAATGACGAGGCTGTTAAAAACATTTATGCCGCAAAAGGCAGACCGAGCGACAATCCGCTGATTGTTCACATTGCAGAAAAGGATGATATAAAGCCGCTTGTCAAGGAGGTAACTCCAAAGGCAAAAGCGCTGATGGACGCGTTTTTTCCCGGTCCGCTCACGATAATTTTGCCGAAAAGTGACAAGATAGGCAAAACTGTTTCGGGCGGGCTTGACACCGTAGCCGTGCGTATGCCGATTAACGAAACGGCACACGCGCTGATAAAGGCGAGCGGTTGCCCGATTGCCGCACCGAGCGCAAACACATCGGGCTTGCCGAGTCCGACAAGGGCAAAATATGTTATCGACGATATGATGGGCAAAATTGACGCGATTATTGACGGCGGCGACTGTGAATACGGCGTTGAATCAACTGTCATAACACTTGCTGCCGAGGTGCCGACGCTGTTGCGCCCCGGTGCAATAACAAAAGAAATGCTTGAGAGCGTTATCGGCGAAGTTTATGTTGCGCCGGCAGTGCTTGAGGGTATGAAAGACAACGAGGTTGCCGCTTCGCCCGGAATGAAATACAAGCACTATGCCCCAAAGGCGAAGGTAGTAATCGTCAAAGGCGACAAAGAAAAATACGAAAAATTTGTCAACTCACGCAAAAACGCATACGCGCTTTGCTTTGACGGCGACAATATCGCAATTCCAAAGGTGACATACGGCAGAGAAAATGACGATTTGAGCCAGGCGAGGGAACTTTTTGACGCATTGAGGCACCTTGACGAGCTTGGAGCAAAAAAAGTTTATGCCCACATTCCGCACAAGGACGGTGTAGGCATGGCTGTTTACAACCGCCTTATCCGCGCGGCGGCGTTTTGCATTATCGACCTTGACAAGCCGTTTACAATCGGCTTGACCGGTCCGACCGGCGCAGGCAAGGGATATGTCGGCGAGGAACTGAAAAAACGCGGTTTTAAAATAATCGACTGCGATTATTATGTGCGCAAGGCAGAGGAAAAGGGTTCGCCCGTTTTGGAGGAGCTTGCGGCGGAATTCGGCGACGATATTTTGACCGACGGCGAGCTTAACAGGCGGCTTTTGGCACAAAGAGCGTTTGAATCAAAAGAAAAAACGGATGCTCTAAACAGAATAGTTCACCCAAAGGTAATCGAGCTTTGCAGACAGCAGGCTGACGGCTTGTGCGTGCTTGACGCGCCCCAACTGTTTGAGGCAAACGCGCAGGACGACTGCTACAAGGTTATCACCGTTGTCGCTCCCGACGAAATGAGGCTTGAACGAATTTTAAAGCGCGACAATTTGACGGCGCGCCAGGCGTTTATCAGAATGAACGCACAATTTGACAACGATTATTATATCAAGCGCAGTGATTATGTAATTTATAATGACGGCAGGGATATAATAAATCAAATAGATAAAATTATGGAGGCAATTCTATGAGCGAAAAAACAAAGCAATTAAAAGAAATGCTGTTTAACCAAAAGAAAAACGGCATTGATGTTTTCACCGAGGACGAATTGAACGCCTGCGATGAATTTTGCGAGGGATATAAGGAATTTTTGGGCACTCACAAAACAGAGCGCGAGGTTGCCGCTTATGTTGAGGATGTTGCGCAGAAAAACGGATTTGTTAAATTTGACGAATTCGGCGGCGCACTCAACGCAGGCGACAAAGTTTATTACGCAAACAGAGGCAAGGCAATCATTCTTTGCGTTAAAGGCAAAAGAAGCATTAAGGACGGCGTAAGAATTTCCGCCGCTCACATTGACTCTCCGCGCCTTGATTTGAAACAATGCCCGATTTACGAGCAGGACGGCGTGGGATATTTCAAAACCCACTACTACGGCGGAATCAAAAAATATCAGTGGACAACAATTCCGCTTTCTCTGCATGGCAGAATTTGCAAGGCTGACGGCAGTTTTGTCGATGTTAAAATCGGCGAAAAACCTGACGAGCCGAAGTTCTGCATCACCGACATTCTCCCCCATCTCGGCGGCGAGCAAATGCAGCGCAAGGCAAATGAAATCGTAAAGGGCGAGGAGCTTAATGTTGTAATCGGCTCGCGTCCGTTTAAAGACGACGATGAAAGCGAGCGAATCAAACTTAATCTTCTTTCGTTGCTTTATGAAAAATACGGCATTGTTGAAAGAGATTTTCTCTCTGCCGAGCTTGAACTTGTGCCGGCATATACCGTTGATGACATCGGATTTGACAGGAGCATGATCGGCGGCTACGGTCACGACGACAGAGTTTGCTCATACCCTGCACTTCAGGCAATTCTTGATATTGACGAGGCTCCCGAATACACGGCAATCACAGTTTTGACCGATAAGGAAGAAACAGGCTCTGACGGCAACACAGGTCTTAACTCATCATATCTCAAATATTTTGTTGAGGATTTGGCACGCCTTGAGGGCTTTGAGGGCAGAGATGTTTTGCGCAACTCAAAATGCCTCAGCGCAGATGTTAACGCGGCATATGACCCTACATGGTCAACCGTTTTTGAAAAGAACAACGCAAGCTTTATCAACAATGGCGTTTGCGTGACAAAGTTCACCGGGGCACGCGGCAAGAGCGGCACCTCTGACGCAAGTGCGGAATTTTGCGCTTGGGTTGGCAATTTGCTTGATGAAAACGGCGTTTTGTGGCAAACAGGCGAGCTTGGCAAGGTTGACGGCGGAGGCGGCGGAACAGTCGCTATGTATATCGCAAATATGGATGTTGACACAATTGATGTCGGCGTTCCCGTTTTGTCGATGCACGCTCCGTACGAAATTGTCAGCAAGATTGATGTTTATTCCGCATACAAAGCATTTTTAACATTCTTCACAAAATAAAATAACCGCATAAATAAAGGAGGCTCGTACAGAGTCTCCTTTTTATTGTTAAGCCGGGCGGCAATTTTCAAAATCATAATTCACCAAACCACAGGGGCGGATTTTCTTCAAGAGGAATGCAAATGTTTTATGATATGTATAATAAATCAACCGTAGGGGTAAACTGTGTTCACCCCTACCAAGTAATGTGTTAATTTTTTGAACAATCAAAATTTTTCATTCCTTTTCAAAAATTTCGACATTGCCGGACTCGTCAACGGTGGCAAGGAACACATCCTGAACACGCAGCTCGCGCTCGGCGATGATGCGCGTCACATAATCGGCGGTGACTGCCGAAGATGCAATATTATCTGCCATAAGCTCGCCGTCGATAACAACCGTTGTAAGTAAACCCTTGCGCACGGGGGCAAAATTGAAATCGCGCGGAGTGAGTTGACGCTCGAGCGGCTTTGGCAAAAAGCTGATTTTGCCCGTTATTTCCATAACCGCGGTATCAATTTGCGACAAATCGAAATATCCGGCGGAGCGTGCGGCGGTTATCAAATCGTCAAGCTCGATTTTTGCCTTTTTGAGAGCGGATTTTGAAATTTTTGAATTGTTTATCAAAACAATCGGCGTGCCGTTTATAAACTTGCGAGCCTTTATGCTTTTTCGCGACAAAAGCTCAAACAAAACATCGAGCGCGGCATATATTATCATAGCCAAAACGCCTTTCCACAACGCAAGGTCGATATTTGTCGCCATTTCTGCGGCAATTGAGCCGATAGAAATGCCGATGACATAATCGAAAAACGAAAGCTGCGATATTTGGCGGCTGCCCATAAATTTTGAAAGTGCAAACAAAACAAGAAACGAAACGGCACTTAAAATTATAATTTTTACAAAATCCATAAAATCACCGATAATATTGTGTGCAAAAACACTTTATTTATGATATAATGAAAAAAATGTAACATTTTGAGCGACCGAAAATTCGACTTCGGCAAGCACTCAAAAAATCAAACTGAAAACGAAAGGGTGATTGTTTGAATTTCAAAGAAGACAGCTTTATGATTGCTCTTGCACTCACAGTTGCGGCATTTGTCACAGCGCAGGCACTGTTCTTTTTAATTCGCGCAATAAAAAGGGCAAAAAAGCTTGGCATAAGCAAGGAAAAAATCAAAAGCACAATAGTTTCCTCGGGTCTTTTCACTGTTGCACCGGCAATCGGAATTGTCGCAACAGTGCTGACGCTTTCGGCAGGTCTCGGTTATGTTTTGCCGTGGATAAGGCTGACGGTAATAGGCAACATATCGTATGAGGTCACAGCGGCAACAAACGCCGTTGAGGCATACGGATTAACAGGCGGAATAGCAAACGAAATTACGGACCCGACAGTATTTGCAACAGTTGCTTGGGTTATGACGCTCGGCTCAATTATGCCGCTTGTGCTGATACCGATTTTTCTCAAGAAAATACAAGGAAAAATCGCAAAAACAACATCAAAAAACAGCAAATGGTCATCCGTTATGAGTGCGGCGGCATTCATCGGTTTGATTTCGGCATTCGTCGCAAGAGCGATTGCCGGCTCGGGCAGCAAGGCAATAATCGGCGATGGTGCAGGCGTGCTTTCGCTTGCGGCACTTGTTTTTTCGATAATTTTGATGCTTGTATTTCAAAAGCTGTCAACCCTCAATAAAATGAAATGGCTTGAAAGTTTTGCAATGCCGTTTGCCATGATCGGTGCAATGGCACTTGTAATGCTGCTTGCGCAAATATTGCCTCATGACATAGCCTTTTTGGAATGGAGGGGTTAAAATGGATAATAATAATAGTAATAATTACATTAACAAAACCCACACATACGGCAAAATTTGGACTCTTGTAACGCTTGCGCTGTTTTTGTCTGTTCCTGTTCTGATTTGTGCGCATCTCGGTGTTTCGCCAAAGCTTGAAATGATAGGCAAAGGCCTTGCAACCGTTGCCCTTGTATTTTACCCTACGGCTGTATTGGAGGTTATTACATATTCACCGATGCTCGGCACCGGCGGAACTTATCTCGGCTTTGTTACGGGAAACATAACAAATCTTAAACTGCCTGTTGCGCTAAACGCAATGGAAAGTGCAGAAGTTGAGCCGGGCAGCGAGGAGGGCGAAGTTATTTCGACAATATCAATTGCCGTTTCGTCAATTGTGACAACAATCATAATTGCCGTTTGCGTGCTTGCTTTTTTCCCGGTGCTTCACAATATAACAGACCCCGGCTCTGCATTTGCACCGGCATTTCAGCAGGTTACGCCTGCGCTTTTTGGCGCTCTTTGTGCGTCATATCTTGCAAAACATTGGAAAATATCAATCTTGCCGATTGTGACACTTACAATAATTTTGCTGTTCAAAGGCACGCTCGGCACCGGTGTGCTGATTCCCATCGGCGTTGTTGTTTCGCTGATAGGCGCACACCTGATGTATAAGAAAGGCTGGTTAGACAGATGAAAACATTTTTAATTATTCTTGCCGTTATCGCCGCGCTTATAATCATAACCGCGATAAAGGCATCGCTTTATAAACAGGAAAAACCGCAGGTTACGCCGATGCCGGAGGAGCGCGTTGACGAGGAGAGAGTTCAGCGCCATCTTTCGCAGGCAATTGCGATAAAAACAATATCAAACCCCGACGACAGCAAGGTCGATTGGGGCGAATTTGAAAAATTTCACGATTTTCTTGAAAAGGAATATCCGCTGACTCACAAAACGCTCAAACGCGAAAAAATTTCGCAGGCGGCACTGCTTTATACTTGGCAGGGCACAAATCCCGATTTGGACGGCATTGCGCTTTTGTCGCACCAAGATGTTGTGCCGATTTCGGCAGGAACCGAAAATGATTGGGAACACCCTGCGTTTGAGGGTTATAATGACGGCGAATTTATTTGGGGCAGAGGCGCCCTTGATATGAAAAACCACCTTATTTGCGTTATGGAGGCTGTCGAAACATTGCTTGAGGAGGGATACACACCCGAAAGAACTGTTTATCTCTGCTTTGGCCACAATGAGGAAATTGTTGCAGGCGCAAACAACGGCGCACACGATATAATGAAAACACTTAAAAGCAGAGGCATTCGCCTTGATTCGACGCTTGACGAGGGAGGCGCAATCATTCCGGCAAATGTCAAGGGAATTTTGCAAGGCAACCTTGCCGGCGTAGGCATTGCCGAAAAGGGATATGCCGATTTTAAGGTAACCGTTAAAGCAAAGGGCGGTCACTCGTCACAGCCGCCCCTTCACACAGCCGCAGGCGAAATCGCCGATGTTGTAAAGGATTTGGAAAATCACCAATTCAAGTGCGAAATGCTGCCGTCGGTTTTCAACCTTTTCAGCCTTGTGGGAAAAAGAACATCTTTTCCTGCGCGTATGATTATGTGCAACTTAAAATTTTTGAAGCCGGTGTTTTTCGCTGTTATGAAAGCGTTTCCGCCTGCCGCAACATTTATAAGAACAACAACAGCCTGCACTATGCTTGAGGCAAGCCCCGCCGCAAATGTTTTGCCGCAGAATGCGTCGGTAACGATAAATTTCCGTCAACTCCCGGGTACAACACTTAAGGACACCGAGGAGCATATACGCAAGGTTGTCAAAAACAAAAATATTGAAATTGAGCTGCTTAAAGGCAAAGAGGCAAGCAAAGTTTCGCCGACAGACACAAAAGCGTTTAAAACAATCGAAAAGCTTGCACATCAAATCAGCAATGACAATATTGTTGTACCGTTTCTTGTTATGGGCGGCACAGACAGCTATCACTACGAGGAAATTACCGACAATTTGTATCGCTTTGCTCCGTTCACAGTTGATGCGTCGCTGATGCTCACAACCCATTCGACAAACGAGAGAATCCCGATTGCACAGCTTAAAAACGGCGTCACTTTCTTTAAGCGATATATAAAAGAAATGACCAAATAGTTGACAAATATAAAATGTCGCATTATAATATAACCACTATTTCGGGGCGAGGTGAAAATCCTCACCGGTGGTAAAGTCCACGACCCGACCTCCCAGGTCGGCTGATTCGGTGCAATTCCGAAACCGACGGTAATTGGCAAACGCCATAAGTCCGGATGAGAGAAATAAGGCACAGGATGCATTTATGCGTAATCCTGCATAGCCTGTTTAGGCGGTGTGCGGTGCATTTATGCGTAACCGCGCGTGACCGGTTCATCATCCCCGACGAATAATGTTCGTCGGGGTTTCTCTTTTTACCCCCAAGGAAAAGGAGATTTTTTATTATGAAAAAAACAAAATCAAAAACACCCTCCATGCAGGGCGCAAAGCAGAACAAAACCCACATTATCGCAGGTTGCGGCGTACTTACGGCTGTTGCCGCCGTTTTGCAGTTTATCGAAATTTCAATTCCGATTATGCCGTCATTCGTAAAACTTGATTTTTCAGATTTGCCGGAGCTTATCGGCGCATTTGCATACGGTCCGGTTGCAGGAATTGTGATTGCACTGCTCAAAAACATAATCCATCTGCCGTTTTCAGGCTCAATGTATATAGGCGAGCTTTCAAACTTCATCCTCGGTGCGGCATTCGCAGGCGTTGCCGGATATGTTTATAAGCAAAAAAAGACACTCTCAAACGCAATCGTTGCAGGCGTTTCCGGCGCGGTGTTCATGGGATTGTTAAGCATTGCGGAAAACTTTTTTATCGTTTATCCGCTGTATTACGGCGTACTGAATTTCCCGGAGGAGGCTGTTTTGGGTATGTATCAGGTGATAAGAAAAAGCACCGCGAGCATAGCCGAGGCACTCATTGTGTTTAATATGCCGTTTACAATAGTCAAGGGCTTAATCAGCGTTTTGGTGTCGATGATTATATACAAACCGCTCAGCCCAATTCTCCACAACAGAAAAAAGCAACCGACCGACAAAACCGCAGAAAATGAATAAAATTAAACGCATCTTCATAGGAAGATGCGTTTTTTGCTCTTATTATTTATATGCCTCGTAGGAGCGAACTGAGGTCGCCCGAATTTATTAACAACCGAATGTAACAAAAGGGGACGATCACAGTTAGCCACTAGGTTATGTGATTAAAACATATTGCCGTTAATTCAAAATTGCAAATGTATTAATTTTCAAAATCATTCATCGTCTTGATAAAATTATCGAATGATTCCAAATCAAGGGGATTGCCGTCGTTATCAAACGCCGCTCCGCTTTGGTCGCGATAGCCGATTTTGCTTGAATTTGCATCATAAATTTCATTATCAACCATCTTGTAAATAACCTTGTGATTTTCGTTGTAATATGTCCACTGCGTTGTGCCGTCATCAAGCATTTGGCAATACGCCGAGCCAAGAACAGATTGTGAGCCGTTTGCAACCTCGTTTGCCGCGGCGTTGTAATACATCATCAAAACATCCTTATATCCCTCGCCGCTTTCGTCATCAACATAATTCCAACTGAATGTGACGCATGTTATTCCGCCTTTTTCTTCGGTTTCGACATTTTTAATATCCTCCGATGAGGAAAGAACAGGGTTGACCTTATAATTCACATTGTTCCAATTAACAATGTTATCGGTTGTCATTTCGTTATTGTCTGTCGAATCGTCGGATAAATAATCCGAGTTGTCGCTGTCGTTTGAGCGTGCGCCGCTTGCCGCACAGCCGCAAAATGCAACCGAAATTGACAAGCAAAGCAAAATTGCAATAATCTTTTTCATAAATCATTCTCCTTAAATCATTTTTAAAAGATTATACCATAATATAATTTTATCAACAAGTGTTCTGTATAGCGCAAAGTCAGACCTTTTCAACAAAAAATCGGTATGCAAATAAATTTGGCGGCGTTTGGGTGCCGTCACATAAGGAAGAAATTTGTTTAATGCAAAAAATACGGCTGTAAAATCGGCGTTAACGGCTATTTTACAATTTAAGTGTTGATATTTTATGCGCATTGTAATATAATATAGGCGAAAAGTGAGCGGAACACCGCAAGCTTAATAAATTATAGGAGATATAATAATATGCCACTTGTAACTACTACAGAAATGTTCAAGAAAGCATACGAAGGCGGATATGCAATCGGTGCTTTCAATGTAAACAATATGGAGATTGTTCAGGGTATCACAAGAGCCGCAAAGAAACTTGAGGCTCCGGTTATTCTTCAATGCTCATCAGGCGCAAGAAAATATGCGTCTCACGACTATCTTGTTGCTATGGTAAAGGCTGCTGCTGAAGAAACAGGTCTTCCTATCGCACTTCACCTTGACCACGGCCCGGATTTTGAAACATGTAAGTCATGCATCGACGGCGGCTTCACTTCTGTTATGATCGACGGCTCTTCACTTCCTTATGAGGAAAACATTGCTTTGACAAAAAAGGTTGTTGAATATGCACACGCTCACGGCGTAGTTGTTGAGGGCGAGCTCGGCACACTTGCAGGCGTTGAGGACGATGTTAATGTTGACGCTGACAACGCATCATACACAAGACCGGAAGAAGTTTACGACTTTGCTACACGCACTGGCGTTGACTCACTTGCTATCGCAATCGGCACATCACACGGTGCATACAAGTTTAAGCCGGGTCAAAAGCCACAGCTTAGATTTGATATTCTTGAAGAGGTTGGCAAGCAACTTCCTAACTTCCCAATCGTTCTTCACGGTGCATCATCTGTTAACCAAGACCACATCAAGATGATCAACCAATACGGCGGCCAAATGCCGGACGCTATCGGCATTCCTGAGGATATGCTCCGCGAGGCTGCTAAGATGGCTGTATGTAAGATTAATGTTGACTCGGATATTCGTATCGCAATGACAGCTGCTGTAAGAAAGCACTTTGCAGAGAATCCGACACACTTTGACCCAAGACAATATCTTGCTCCTGCAAGAGACCTTATTGAAGAGGTTGTTGCACACAAGATTGATGTTGTATTCGGTGCAGCAGGTCATGCATTTGACTAATAACTAATATTAATCACACAAAAGAGCAGGCTTTTGCCTGCTCTTTTTTTTACAAAAATTTCAACAAATAAACAAAGCGATTTTTCAAAAAATATAATTGCACTGAAAAGTGCGGGAGGAATCGTTATGAAAATGAATACTCAACGAAATGTTATGAAATGCATCGGCGCAACGCTTGCTGTTTGCTCTGCAATTGCAATGGTTGGCGGAACAAAAAGTTGCTCGGCTAAAAAAACGATTAAAAAAACCGTCAACAAAATGGCGGATATTGTCGACAGCGTGACTGCATTTATGTAACAAAAAATCCCTTTGGCGACAAACCAAAGGGATTTTCGTTTTATATGATTTTTAAATTTCATCGGAAATCAAATTTGGATTGATTTTGTCGGCAATTCTGATTGCCTGACCCTCGATTTTGTCTATATACGACTTAAATTCAAAACCGAAAGCATTGCCGTCGGGGAAAATCTCGAGCAACGGCTGCAAAACAAATCGCCTTTCAAAACAACGCGGATGCGGCACCTGCAAATTTGCCGTTTCAATCTTTTGATTTTCGGCAAAAATAATGTCCAAATCAAGTATTCTCGGTCCGTTTTTAATGCCGCGAACTCTGCCGACGCCCGACTCAATGCCGAGGCAGATGCCAAGCATTTCGTGCGGCTCAAACTGCGAGGTGACAACAAGAACTGCGTTGTAAAAATCGTCCTGCCTTGCATAGCCGACCGGCTCTGTTTCATAAATCGACGAAACCGACACCACATCGGTATAAGGAATATTGTTGAGCGCGTCAACCGCCCTTTCGATATTTCCTTTTCTGTCGCCCAAATTTGTGCCGACGCTTAAAATATATCTCATAGTAAACGAAAATTACCTTTCTCTCGTAATAGTCACGCCGACATAGTCAAAATCGGCTTTTATCGGTGCCTCGGGCTTTTTGAGTGTGATATCAACCTTAAAAATATCGGGATATTCATCAAGAATCGCATCCGAAACAACCTGCGCCGCCCTTTCAATCAAATCATATTTTTCGGCGGTAAAAACCCTGCGTATAGTTTTTACAACCTTTGCATAGCTCACGGTGTCATCAACATTGTCGCTTGCGCACGCCTTTGTAACGTTTACATAATAATCAACATCAAAAATAAAATTTTGACCGTTTTCCTTTTCTTCGGGGTTTACGCCGTGATAAGCAAAAAGTTTTAGCCCTTTTATTGAAATTTTATCCAATGACTACACCTGCCTTTTTCAACTCGTAAGCCATATAAATGCCCTGTTTTTCGTTTTTGACATCATGTATGCGGAAAATATCGGCTCCGCCCAAAACAGCCGCCGTATCAGCCGCTATGTTGCCGAAAACACGTTTTTGAGGGTCTGCTTGACCGCTTCCCTGCGCAATAACACGCTTTCGGCTTGTGCCGAGCAACATAGGATAGCCGTCAACTTTATATTCTGCAACTTTAGCGATAAGCTCGAGGCTTTGGGTGTAATCCTTGCCGAATCCGATGCCCATATCAAGGCAAATCGTATTTTTGTCAACGCCGAGCTTTTCACATTCAAAAAGTGAATTTTTAAAGAAATCGCGCACTTCGGTAACCGAACCGGCGCCGTTATGCATTAAAATCCAGCCTGCGGCGTGTTTTTTGACAATTTTTGCCATTTCCGGAGAAATTATACCGCTTACATCGTTAATAATGTCTGCGCCGCATTTTAAGGCGTTTTCAGCAACGAGCGGAAAATATGTATCAATTGAAATCGGCAAATCGGTTTTTGATCGAATTGCTGTGATTACTGGCTCAAGCCGCGACCATTCCTCCTCGGGTAAAACCTCGGTGTAGCCGGGGCGTGTCGACTGACCGCCGAAATCGATAATATCCGCACCCTGCTCAATCAATTCAAGCGCGTGATTGACAGCGTTGTCCGCGCTGTACCATTTGCCGCCGTCCGAAAACGAATCGGGCGTAACATTGACAATACCCATTATAATCGGCTTTTCGCCGTAGACGATATTTTTATCTTTGCATTTCCAAATCATATAAACACCTTATTTGTTGAGCAGAGCCAAAACCTCTGCCCTTGTTTTTGCGTCGTTACGCATATTGCCGCGCAATGCCGATGTTTGAGTTTTTGAGCCGAATGCCTTTGCGCCGCGAATTGACATACAAGTGTGCTCCGCCTCGATTATAACGGCAACGCCTTTCGGCGAAAGATTGTCATACAAAAAATCGGCAACATCGCTTGTGAGCCTTTCCTGCACCTGCGGACGCTTTGCAAAATTGTCAACAATGCGTGCAAATTTTGAAAGACCGATAATTTTATTGTTGCCCGGAATGTATGCAATGTGAGCCTTGCCCATAAACGGGAGTAAATGATGCTCACACATTGACGAAAACGGAATATCGCGGACAATAACAACCTCATCATTTGAACTTTCGTCAAAAAGTTTTAAATGCTGTGCCGGGTCCTCGTCAAGTCCCGCAAACATTTCCTCATACATATTTGCAACGCGTTTCGGTGTTTCGACAAGACCGGGGCGATTTGGGTCCTCACCGACAGCCTCCAAAATATCCTTAACGGCACGCATTATTTTTTCTTTATTCTCCTGTGTAATCATACAAAACCTCGTTATTTACTGAAATATCCTTTAACATCTTTAAGTGAATCCTGTGTCAAAGCGGTGCCCGAATATGTCGGAACACAGCTGTAAACCGTAATATCCGTATTTTTGTAGCAGAAAACCTCTACAGAATTTTTATTATCCTCAAAATTACGCACTGAAATATTTGTTGACGCGGATTTGTTGAAAAGTCTGAAAAGAGATTCGCAGTCCTCATAATTTTTTTCATTAAACAATTCTGTCAATGCGTACAAAACAAGCTCGTTTGCGGCGGAATAATTTTTTGTGTCGACCGAATAATAGCGCATAAGATTTGAAAAATCCTCGCCGTCAAGATATGATTCGCCCTTGCGCAGACGGATTGTGTATGTGTCGTCGCCGCTGCCGCCGTCATGGCGAATATCTTTGTCGCTTTTATAAGCAAATTTGCCCATATTGTCTGCGAAATTTGTAAAATCATTGTCCTTAAAGCAGGCATAATAGTCAATTTCAAAACCGAAATATTCGCTAAGCGCTTTTTGAAGCCCTGCGCCGCCGTCCGTTGACAGAATTTTGAAAAGCGATTTACCGTTGACTGTCATCTGCGGCGATAATGTTGATACCTTGTATGCCAAATTATCCTTGTCCGCCTGAATCAAAACGGCATAGTGAAGATTTGTTTCGTCATCATCGGTTTCGACAAAAAGATAGTTTGTTTTGCCGGATATTTGAGGCAATGCGGTGTCATTGTTCACCGCCGCCGTTGTCGAAATTTCGCCGTCGGCAAAAAATGACGAAACAGTGGGATAATTTTTATTCATAAAAATTACAAACACAATTGTGATTATAACTATTACCGCAAGGAGAATGAGAAGAATATTTTTTTCGCGCGAGCGTTTATAATCACTTTTGGGAATATAAATGTCGCCCCTGTTTTTAAATATTTTCAATGAAATTCCTCCGTATATTCAAGTAATTATCTATTATAGATTAAAGATTTTTAAATTGCAATAAAATATAATAAAATATACAGAAACTTAAAAAATAAAGAGTTGAGTTTTCCACAACTCTAAAATATTAATGTTTAAAATATTATAATTAATTATTGACTAAGTATGTATATTAATATATAATAATATATATGTGGATTAGTGCGCCCAAACGGCGTTTATTGATATAAAAAATTGTTCGACGAGAGGAAATTTATGGACACATTTGAAGAATTATGGCAAAGCGTGCTTGACTATTGCAAGCAAAGAATAAACGAGACGGCTTTTACACTTTGGCTGTTGCCGATTGAAATAGGCGATTTTAACAACGGCAAGGTTGTTTTAAAATTTTCAAACTCATTTAAGAAAAACACGGTTGTAGGTCAATACGGCGAACTTTTAAACGAGGCTTTTGAGGCTGTTTGCGGCTTTCCGGTTGAAATTGAATATACAAGCCCCGAGGATTTTTTGACCGAAAGTGAAAAAAATCAGCAGGATTTGGAAGATTTTAAAAACGAAACCTTTACTTTTGACAACTTTATCGTAGGTCCGTCAAACAAATTTGCATACACGGCGGCAAAGGCAATCGCCGCAGACCCGGGCGGACAGATAAGCAAAGGCAACAACCTTTCAAACTACAATCCGCTTTTCATTTACGGTAATTCGGGACTCGGCAAAACTCATATCTTGAACGCAATCAGCTACGAAGTGCGCAGAAATTATCCCGATATGAAAGTTGTTTATGTCACCTGTGAGGAGTTTTTGAACGAATTTCTCGCAAATATGTATAAGAAAAACAACGAAGAGTTTAGAAACAAATACAGAAACATTGATGTTTTTCTTGTTGACGATATTCAGTTTATTGCAGGCAAGGATTCGACGGAGGAGGAGTTTTTCCATACTTTCAACGCACTTGTTGACAACGGAAAACAGGTTGTTTTAACAGCCGACAGACCGCCTAAAGAAATCAAATCGCTGACAGACAGACTTGCATCAAGATTTGTCAGCGGATTGCTTGCCGATATTCAAACACCGGAGTATGATACACGCTGTGCAATCATTAAGCGCAAGGCGGAACTTCTTAATTTTGAAATTGATGATAATGTAATTCAATACATAGCAGGTCAAATCAAATCAAATATCCGTCAGCTTGAGGGAATAACCAAAAAATTGCACGCAATGTGCGTTTTCGGCGAACAAAAGCCAACAATTGCACTTGCACAAACGGCAATCAAAGATATTTTGACCGATGTTCAACCGCTTCATGTAACGGTTGACAGAATTGTTGACGAGGTAAGCAGAACAACCGGTGTTTCGGTTGACGACATTATGAGCAAAAAACACACGGCAAATGTGTCCGACGCAAGAAAAATGTGTTTTTACATAATAAGAGAAGTTACCGATATGAGCTACAAAAATATCGGCAGCAAATTTAACAGAGACCATTCGACCGTTATGTATAACATTGAAAAAATGGAGGAGAGAATTAAAACGGATTCAACCCTCAATTCTCAGGTCAGCGACATTATAAGCAATATTAAGGATTATAGATAACAATTAAACTTATTATCCAATTTTCCACATAATTTTCATTTTCCACACTGCAATTTTGCACACGGTATGTTGAAAAAAATATTTTTCAACATTTTAAACATTTATTACACAGACGGCGTTTGAAAATTTTTGTGCCAAATATTGCATTATTAAACGGTTTTGATAATTTTCAACACTTTACACACCCACTACTAATACTACTAAAACTATTTATATTGATTTACGGAGAAAAATTATGAAATTTACCTGCGACACAAAAGAATTAAGCAATGCCTGTAACAATGTAATCAGAGCGGTAAGCACAAAGGTGACTATTCCGACAATTGAGGGCATTTTGATTGAGTGCGGCTCCGACACATTGAGCCTTACCGGCTATGACTTTGAATTCGGTATTAATACAATATTATCGGTTGATGTTGTTGAGCCGGGTGCAATAGTAATTAATGCAAAAGTTTTGTGCGACATTATCAGAAAGCTTGCCGATGTTGATGTTACTGTTGAAACAAACGGAACTTCCGTTTCAATTATAAGCGGTGCCGCTCAATATAACATTACAGGTATTGACGCAGAAGATTATCCCGAACTCCCGTCGGTTAACGACGGTTTTCCGTTTGAAATCAGCCAAAGCCTGATTTATTCAATGATTATGCAAACGCTGTTTGCAGTTGCCGACAATGAGGCATCAAAACCCGTATATACAGGACTTAAATTTGAAATTAAAGAAAACGAATTGACACTTATCGGTGTTGACGGATACAGACTCGCTATCAGAAAAGAAAAAATCAATTACAGCGGCGACGAAATGACATTTATCGTGCCTAAAAAAACAATCAGAGAGTTTGTTAAAATCATTGATCCCGAAAGCGACGAAAATATATCAATTAATATCGGCAAAAGACATATTGTATTTGATATTAAAAATTATTCTATCATCAGCCGTTTGCTTGACGGAGAATTTTTGGATTACACAAACGCAGTGCCGAAAACAATTACAACCACCGTTTTAATTAACACAAAAGACGCAATTGATTGTATTGAAAAAACACTGCCTGTTATTGAAAATAACCAGAAAAACCCAATCAGATGCTTGTTTGACGGCGACCAAATGAGAGTTTCGACCGTTTCAAGTCTCGGCAGGGTTGTTGACTATACACACGCAAACACCTCGGGCAACAGAGTTGAAATCGGCTTTAACTCAAAGTTTGTGCTTGACGCGCTCAATGCCGCAGACACCGACGAGGTAAAAATTGAGCTTAACGGACCGGTCAGCCCGGTTAAGGTTATGCCGCTTGAGGGCGACAATTTCTTATTCTTGGTATTACCGATGAGGCTTAGAAATGAAAATTAAGGTTACTGTTAAAGAACATAATAAAGAAACCGTTAAAATAAGGACAGATTTTATTCAACTGCAATCGCTTTTAAAATTTAAAGGAATAAGCGAGACGGGTGGTCAAGCCAAGGAATTTATTCAAGGCGGTCTTGTCAAGGTAAACGGTGAAGTTTGCACGGCAAGGGGCAAAAAAATCCGCCCCGGCGATGTTGTGAGCGTTTTTTCGACAGATTATTTAATTGCAAATGAAGATTAACGATATTAAAATCGAAAATTTCAGAAATATTGAGAATATGACTGCCGAATTTGACGATGTGAACATAATTTGGGGCGAAAATGCGCAGGGCAAAACAAATTTGATTGAGGCGGTATATCTTTTTACCGGGTCAAAGAGTTTTCGCGGCGTAAAGGACAGTCAGCTTGTCAAAATCGGTTGTGAATACAGCAGACTCAATATTGATTTCACATCAAATGACAGAGAACAAAATGCCGAAATTTTGATTAAAGGCAAAAGACATGCAACGCTTAACGGAATAAAAAAGCGTTCTGCGGCAGAACTCGGCAACGAACTTAAGGCGGTTGTATTTTCGCCGATTCATTTAAGTATGATTAAGGATGGACCGAGCGAAAGGCGCAAATTTATCGACAATGCGCTGTGTCAGTTGAAATCAAACTACAGAAACCTGCTTAAAGAATATAACAGAGCACTTTTGCAACGAAACACATTGTTAAAGGATTTGGCTAAAAATTCCAAACTTGACAGTATGCTTTATGTATGGGACGGCAATCTTGCGAAAATCGGCGCGAAAATTGTTTATCAAAGGCTCAAATATATTGAAGCACTCAAACCGTTTATAAAAGATATTTTTTCGGGCATCAGCAGCGGGAGAGAAAATATTGATTTGATATATTCCTCCTGTGCCGAATTTGACGCCGACTTAAATATAATCGAACAAAATTTGCTTTCTGCTTTTGAAAGCAGCAAAACAGCCGATATAATAAACAAAACAACAACAAAAGGTCCTCACAGGGACGATATTGATATATTAATTAACGGCACAAGCGCGAAAATTTATGGCTCGCAGGGTCAGCAAAGAAGTTGCGTGCTTGCGCTAAAACTTGCGGAGGCAAGTTTGCTAAAAAAAATGACTGAAATTGAGCCGATTGCTCTGCTCGACGATGTTATGAGCGAACTTGACGAAAAAAGGCAGGATTATATCCTAAACCATATAAAAAATTGGCAGGTTTTCATTACCTGCTGTGATAAAGAAACTATTTTGCGCCTCAAAAAAGGCAAAACCTTTCATATTGACGGCGGCAAAATTATTGATTGACGGAGAAATTATGTTTTTACACCTTGGTGAGGACACCGTTATTACGGATAAAAATATAATAGGCATTTTTGATATGGACACATCAACCGTCAACAAGGCAACACGCGACTATTTAAACAAGGCGCAAAAAGACGGCAGAGTGGTTTATGTAAACTATGATTTGCCGAAAAGTTTTGTTGTGACGGACAGCGAGGTTTATATCAGCCCCGTCAACACGGGAACGCTGAGTAAAAGAGCAAAAAAGCTCAGCTTGAGCAAATAATCAATTAAGTTAAAAATTAGATTAACATATAAATTCATAAAATGAGGAATATTTATGGCTGACGAAATTAAAGACGAAATCATTAATGAAACCAACCTTGAAGAAGAGGATATGGACACTGTTGTAACAGACGATTACAACGAGGACAGTATTCAGGTTCTTGAGGGTTTGGAGGCAGTAAGAAAGCGCCCCGGTATGTATATCGGCTCGACAGGACCGAGAGGATTGCATCACCTTGTTTACGAGATTGTCGATAATTCAATCGACGAGGCTCTCGCAGGTGTCTGCACACATATTGAAACGGAAATTTTGCCCGGAAATATTATTTCCGTTAAGGATAACGGCCGTGGTATTCCGACAGGTATCAACGAAAAAACAGGACTTCCGGCAGTAACCGTTGTTTTGACGGTGCTTCATGCCGGCGGTAAATTCGGCGGCTCGGGCTACAAAGTTTCGGGCGGTTTGCACGGCGTAGGTTCGTCCGTTGTAAACGCACTTTCGGAATGGCTCGAGGTTGAGGTAACTCAAAACGGCCATGTTTATGCACAAAGATTTGAAAGAGGCAAGCCGGTCGACGATTTGCATATCATCAAGGATGTCAGCGAAGCAGAACACGGCACGCTTATCAGATTTAAGGCGGACGCCGATATTTTCCAAGAAACAACGAAATATTCGTTTGACATTCTTCAGCGCAGGCTCAGAGAACAGGCATTTCTTAATGCAGGTCTTTCAATCAGCCTTTGCGACAAGAGAGAAAAATTTGAGCGCGACTCGGACGACAGATATGACGATGAAGAACACACATCGGTTTATTGCTACGAGGGCGGTATCCGTTCATTCGTAGAATGGATTAACGAAAGCCGCGGATTTACCCCGATTCAGGAAGAGGTTATCCACATTTCGACAACCAAGGATGACAGAAGCGCGGAGGTTGCGCTTTGCTACACCGACGGCTACACCGAAACACTGCTTTCGTTTGCAAACAACATTAATACAATCGACGGCGGTACCCACGAAACGGGATTTAAAACGGCGCTTACCCGTGTATTTAACGATTACGGCAAAAAATTCAATATTTTGAAGGACAGCGACAAAAAATTCTCGGGCGACGATGTTCGTGAGGGCATCACAGCCGTTATCAGCGTTAAGCTGACAGAGGCACAGTTTGAGGGTCAGACAAAGGGCAAACTCGGCAACACCGATATTACAGGCCTTGTTTCATCACTTGTTTATGACAAGCTTATGACATATTTTGAGGAGCATCCGCAGGTTGCGAAAACATTGCTCGGCAAGGCTCTTGACGCATCAAGGGCAAGAGAGGCAGCAAGAAAGGCGAGAGAAAACGCAAGAAGAAAATCGCCGCTTGAAAGCAATTCGCTCCCCGGCAAACTTGCAGACTGCACAAGCAAGGACCCGACAAAGTGCGAAATCTATATCGTCGAGGGTGACTCGGCAGGCGGTTCCGCAAAAGAGGGCAGAGACAGAGAGCATATGGCAATACTTCCGCTTTGGGGTAAAATGCTTAATGTTGAAAAGGCAAGAGTTGACAAGGTAATCACAAATGAAAAACTTGTGCCTGTTGTAATGGCTCTCGGCACGGGAATCGGCGAGGACTTTGATATTTCAAAACTCCGTTATCACAAAATCATCATTATGGCGGATGCCGATGTCGACGGTGCACATATCAGAACATTGCTTTTGACATTCTTCTTCAGATATATGCCGCAAATTATCGAGGACGGCTATGTTTATCTTGCACAACCGCCGCTTTTCAAAATTTCAAAGGGCAAAAAGAGCGCGTATGCTTTCTCCGAGGAGCAAAGGGACGCAGAAATTGCCGAATTCGGCGGCGACTGCGACATTCAGCGATACAAAGGTCTTGGTGAGATGGACCCGCAACAGCTTTGGGAAACAACAATGGACCCCGAATTCAGAACAATGCTCAGAGTCACAATCGATGATGCACAAAGAGCGAGCGAAAACTTTTCTATTCTTATGGGCGACAATGTTGAGCCGAGAAGAGAATTTATCGAAAAGAACGCAAAATTTGTTCAAAACCTTGATATTTAATCAAAAATCAATCGACAACCTTATATATAGGAGCATTATAAATGAACGAAGAAATACGATATGATAGCCAAAAAATCGTAGATGTTGAAATCAGCAGCGAAATCAGAAAAGCGTTTCTTGATTACTCAATGTCAGTTATCGTAAGCCGTGCGCTCCCCGATGTGCGCGACGGATTAAAGCCTGTTCACAGAAGAATTCTGTATGCAATGTACGATAACAACCTATATCCGACAAACCCATACCGTAAGTGCGCAACCACCGTCGGTGAAGTGCTTGGTCACTATCATCCGCACGGCGACGCATCTGTATATGACGCAATGGTAAGACTTGCGCAAACATTCTCAATGCGACACATTCTTGTTGACGGTCACGGCAACTTCGGCTCTATCGATGGCGACCCTGCGGCTGCTTACCGTTACACCGAGTCAAGGCTCAGCAAGACAGCAATGAAAATGCTTGACGATATTAAGAAAAATACCGTTGATTTTACACCAAACTTTGACGATACAACAACAGAGCCATCTGTTTTGCCGTCAAGATTCCCGAATTTGCTTGTTAACGGCTCGTCGGGTATCGCAGTAGGTATGGCTACAAACATTCCTCCGCACAATATGCGTGAAACGGTTGAGGGTATGTGCTGTCTTATCGACAACCCGGACGCACAGCTTGAGGATATTATGCAATATATCAAGGGACCCGATTTCCCGACCGGCGGCATTATTATGGGCGCAAAGGGAATCAGGGAGGCTTATGCAACCGGCAGAGGCAAGATTTATGTGCGTGCAAGGGCAGAAATTGTCGAAACAAAGGGAGACAGATTTAAAATTGTCGTTTCAGAAATCCCCTACGGCGTAAACAAGGCAAGACTTATCACAAGAATTGCCGATTTGGTAAAAGAAAAAAGACTTGAGGGCGTAGCCGATGTTCAAGACTACTCCGACAGACGCGGTATGCACATTGAAGTGCTTGTAAAGAGAGATGCAAACGCACAGGTTGTGCTCAACAATCTTTATAAATTGACCGATATGCAGGTTACATTCGGTGCAATTATGCTTGCACTTGATGACGGCGTGCCGAAGGTTTTGACCCTTAAGGAAATTTTGCAGAAATACATTGACTTCCAAAAGCAGGTTATTACAAGAAGAACTCAGTTTGACCTTGAAAAAGCGCAAACGAGAGCTCACATTTTAGAGGGTCTTGCAAAGGCAATTGATATTGTTGACGAGGTTATCGCAACAATCCGTGCCTGCAAGGGCGGTCAAGCCGAGGCAAAGCAGGCAATTATGGACAAGTTCGGCTTTGATGAACCGCAGGCAAATGCAATTGTTGCTTACCGTTTGGGTCAGTTGGCAGGACTTGAAATTGAAAAAATCATGAACGAATTGAACGAACTCCATGAGAAAATCAAGGACTATCTTTCAATTCTTGCAAGCGAGCAGAGAATTTGCGACATTATCAAGCAGGAAAGCCGCGAAATCGCAGACAAATTCGGCGATGAAAGAAGAACGGAAATTTCCGCATTCACAGGTGATGTTGAGGACGAGGACCTTATCCCCGTTGAGGATTGCATACTCACCCTGACCGAAAAGGGATATATGAAGCGCCAGACTGTTGACACCTACAAGGCACAAAACAGAGGCGGCAAGGGTATTATGGGTATGTCGCGCCGCGAGGAGGACTATGCAAAAACTATGTTTGCATGCTCCACACACGACAGAGTGCTTATTTTCACCAATAAGGGCAAGGTTTTCAAAATTAAAGGCTACGAAATTCCCGAGGCTTCAAGAACAAGCAAGGGCATGAATGTTGTCAACCTCCTTCCGATTGAGCAGGATGAAAAAGTTTCTGCAATGGTCAAAATTCCGAAAGAGGACGATGAAAACAGCGAAAACAGAACATATCTTTGCATGGTTACGAAAAACGGTGTAATTAAGCGTACTGCTATTGACCAATATGCGAACATCAGAAAAACAGGCATTATCGCAATCAATCTTGACGAGGGCGACGAGCTTTGCTGGGTTGAGGTGACCGACGGCGAAAGAAATCTTGTTGTTGCGACACACGACGGCATGGCAATCTGCTTTAAAGAGGCAGACGCAAGGCTCATCGGCAGAACGGCAAGAGGTGTTAAAGCTATTCAGCTTAAGGACGGCGATTATGTTGTAGGATTTGCCGTTGCCGTTCCTAACACGCAGTTGCTTACCGTTACAGAAACAGGATACGGCAGAAAGAGCGATTTTGACGAATACCGTATTCAGTCGCGTGCCGGCAAGGGCTTGATTAACTATCACACCGAAAAATACGGCAAGGTTGCGATGATTGCACCGGTTACAGACGAAAACGATGTTATCATGATTACAACCGACGGCGTTGTTATCCGTACACATGCCGACCAAATCTCATCATTTAAGCGACCGTCAAAGGGTGTTAAGGTAATGAGAATCAAGGACGATGAAAGGCTTGCAACGCTCAGCATTGTCGATAAATATATCGAGGACGAAGATGAGCAATCTGCCGAGGACAGTCAAAACACAGAGGCTTTTGCCGAAAACTCAGAGCAAGCACCGACTGATGAATAAGGGTCTGTTAATAGAATATTAACTTCTAATTTATATTTAATATAAATTTTTGGTATTTAATATGTCTATTACACCACTTAGAGGAGAGAGAATATTGGATAAAAACAGCTACAATATCGACAGTATCCTTTCTGAAGTTAAAAAACGCAGACAGGAACAAGAGGATAAATCATCCTCCCCAAGTGAAAACCAAAATACAAAAAATTCAATGTCGGTTGACGCCGACTTAAAAGCGGCACCGCAGGTGAAAGAGCCTGCACCCGTTGTTGAGCCAAAGGCAGAGGAGCAGACACAAGCCGACGAGCCTTTGCCTGAAGTTAAGGTTGACGAAAAGGAGCCGAAAATCGAAAGTGATTTGACCGCCAATGGAGACAAAGAGGTAGAAATGCCTCCTGTTTCGCTTGATGATGACGAGAGCGAGCCGATTATGCCGAGCATTTCGGATGATGACGGCGATTCGGTTGATGACAGCGCAATTCAAATCATCGTGAACGAGGACAAGGAACCGCTTGAACCGACAAACTTTGAGCACCCCAAGCAGGACGATGATGACGACAAAAAGGGCAGAAAAAAAGGCAAAAAGGATAAGAAAAGAAAAAAATCCAAAAAGAAAAACGCCAAGTTAACGCCCGAAGAGCGCAAAAAAAATAAGAAAAAGAAAATAATGATAATAGTCACAATTATCATTTTGGTTGTGATTGCACTTGCGGCAGGCGGTTGGTATGTTTATGATTCATTTGTAAAGCCGGTGCAAAACGCAAAGGTGAACACGCAATCGACCGAGCAATACAAATCAACGCAGGACAAACTTGTTGAATCGTTTGACCCGATTGAGGAAACCGACGCGAGCGAAATCGCATCACTTCAGGATATGATAAGAAAGTGGTATTACAACGGCACGCCGTGCTCCTCCACCCATGTTTACAATGTTTTGCTTGTAGGTGAGGACACGAGGGGTAAGGATGTTCTTGACAAAGGAACAAGAGCCGACTCCGCAATTATCGCAAGCGTGAATGTTGACACAAAGCAGATTACACTCACCTCTGTTTTGCGCGACACTTATACATATTTTGAAACGAAGCCGGGTGACGAATCAACCGGAACTTTTGACAAAATCAATGCCGCAATGTCACGCGGAGATGGAAATATTGATTCATACATTAACTGCGTTGAAAGAATGTATAAAATCAATATCGACAATTATGTTATCATCAATTTCGACGCGTTTGAAAGCGTTATTGACGAACTCGGCGGTGTAACGCTCGAGTTGACCTCAAAGGAAATTCGCGAGATTAACAATCACCCCGGTACATACGGCAATGTTACAATCGAAAAAACATTTGACGGCACAAAGGGCAAAATAAAACTCAACGGCAAGCAGGCACTTGCTTACTGCCGTATCAGACATATCGACAGCGACAATGCGAGAGCCGACAGACAGAAAAAAACTCTTATGGAGATTTTCAGCAAGGTTAAAGGCTCAAGTAAAACCGAGATGATAAGAGTTGTCAAAAAGCTCTTGCCTTATACGAAGATGGACATCGGTATGGACACCGTTCTAAATATTGCAGGCGATGCGTTCAGTCAGAAATGGATGAATTATGCAATCAAAATGACGAGCGTGCCGAATTACAGAATCAACGAAAAAGGCGCAGGCGGAACATACTACGGTGCTTGGATGTGGAAATCCGATTTCCCGCAGGATGCATATTATTTGCAATATGTTCTTTACGGCAAGTCGAGCATTACGCTTGCAAAAACAAGAGTCGATGTTTTGAAGTGTAAGGAAAAGGGATTTTTTGACGAAGGCTCTTCCCCTGTCACAGCAACACTCGACAACACCGCCGCCTACGGTGAAGTTTCAACAACCTCTATCAAGAGCGACGATGAAAAGTAATTAATATTTAAGCAAAAATAAAAGAGGCATTGCGCCTCTTTTATTTTTGTGCTTACCTCTGTTTTAGGTAAACTGGTGGGTAATTATTTTAATTTATCATTTGATATATGCATAAGAAAAAGGCAGTCAAAAGACTGCCTTTGTTTAACTAACATATATATATCTATACTTTATTTTTTTGGAACAAGTTTGTCCTTGCCGCCCATATACATACGGAGTGCTTCGGGGATTGAAACAGTGCCGTCGGCATTGAGGTTGTTTTCAAGGAATGCGATGAGCATACGCGGCGGAGCAACAACAGTGTTGTTGAGTGTGTGTGCGAGGTAATTGCCGTCCTTGCCCTTTACGCGGATTTTAAGGCGGCGAGCTTGCGCGTCGGTAAGATTCGAGCATGAGCCAACCTCGAAATATTTTTTCTGTCTCGGTGACCACGCCTCAACATCGACCGATTTAACTTTAAGGTCTGCGAGGTCGCCCGAGCAACATTCGAGTGTGCGAACAGGAATATCAAGGCTGCGGAAAAGGTCAACCGTGTTCTGCCAAAGTTGGTCAAACCAATATTTTGATTCGTCCGGCTTGCAGACAACAACCATTTCCTGCTTTTCAAACTGATGAATACGATAAACGCCGCGCTCCTCAATACCGTGTGCGCCCTTTTCTTTTCTGAAACAAGGTGAATACGATGTAAGAGTGAGCGGAAGCTTTTCCTCCGGTGTAATTGTGTCGATAAACTTGCCGATCATCGAGTGCTCCGAGGTGCCGATAAGATAAAGGTCCTCTCCCTCGATTTTATACATCATGGCGTCCATTTCCTCAAAGCTCATAACGCCGGTAACAACATTTGAGCGAATCATATAAGGCGGAATGCAGTAGGTGAAACCTCTGTCAATCATAAAGTCGCGAGCGTAAGCGAGAACAGCCGAGTGAAGACGGGCAATGTCGCCCATGAGATAGTAAAATCCGTTGCCGGCAACTCTGCCTGCGGCGTCCATATCGATGCCGTCGAATTTTTCCATAATATCGGTATGATAAGGAATTTCAAAATCAGGCACAACAGGTTCGCCGTAGCGCTGAACCTCGACATTTTCGCTGTCGTCCTTGCCGATTGGAACAGACTCGTCAATAATGTTCGGTATTGACATCATAAGCTTTGTAACTCTTTCGCCAAGCTCGCTTTCTTTCTTTGCAAGTTCGTCAAGTTCCTTTGCCTGTACTGTAACCTGCTCTTTGAGAGCCATGCCCTCTTCCTTTTTGCCCTGCGCCATGAGTGCGCCGATTTGTTTTGAAATCTTGTTTCTGTTTGCACGAAGCTCATCAGCCCTTGCGATAACCTGACGGCGCTCGCTGTCAAGCTCGATTACCTCGTCAACATACGGGAGTTTGTGGTCCTGGAACTTCTTTTTGATATTTTCCTTTACAAGCTCCGGGTTTTCTCTGACAAATTTAATATCTAACATTTTCTTTCTCCTATAATTTATTTAGCAATTGCGTTTGCAATATCTTTAAGGTCGTCAAGCGAGTAGAACTCAATTTCAAGTGTACCCTTTGAGCGGCCGTTATAAACCTTGACTCTTCTGCCCAATACTTCGGTCAGCGAAAGCTCAACTTCGTCATAAAAGCTGTCCCTGTGTTTTGCGTTTTGCTTTTTGTCTGCTGATTTTGTCGGGCGTTTTGCAAGGCGTTCAACATCACGGACTGTAAGTTTATCTGAAACGATTTGCTTTGCAACCTCATACATAATCGCCTGATTGTCAAATGCAAGCAGCGCTCTTGCGTGACCTGCACTGATTTCGCCCTCTTTTGTCATTTGGCGTACCTCTTCGGGCAGTTTTAAAAGACGGAGTGCATTTGCGATTGCCGGGCGCGATTTGCCGACCGAAACGGCAACCTGTTCCTGCGTATAGTCGCATTTGTCGATAAGCGCCTGAAGTCCCTCTGCCTCTTCAATTGGGTTGAGGTCTTCTCTTTGCAGGTTTTCGATAATGGCGATTTCCATAGCCTCGGAATCGGACAGTTCCCTGATTATTACGGGAACTTCCTTTAATCCTGCCATTCTTGAGGCTCTCCAGCGGCGTTCGCCTGCGATAAGCTGATAGCCGCCGCTCAACAGCGGACGAACGAGAAGCGGTTGAAGCACACCGTGAACGGTGATACTGTCCGCAAGCTCCTGCAACGCACCCTCATCAAAGGTTTTACGCGGCTGTTCTTTATTCGGGATAATTTCGTTAATCGGCAATGTGCTTGTTGACACCATATCGTCAACATTATTCTCGAGCATCAATGCTCCGAGTCCCTTGCCGAGTCCCGATTGCTTTTTTGCCATATTTTCCTCCAATTATTGTTGTTTTAAGAACTCATCTACGAACTTTTTGTACGCAAATGACGGCTTTGAGTATTTTTCGTAGTAAATAACCGGCTCGCCAAAGCTCGGCGCCTCGGCAATTTTTACCGAGCGTGGAATCATCGTTTTGTATGACTTGCCCGGAAAATACTTGTTAACCTCGTCAATAACCTGATTTGTAAGCTTTAAGCGGCTGTCATACATTGTAAAGAGCACGCCCTCAAGCTGTAAATGCTCGTTATAATGCTGCTTTATCGTTCTGACTGTTGCAACAAGCTGGCTTAAACCCTCCAAAGCATAATATTCGCATTGAAGCGGCACGATAAGCGTATCTGCGGCTACAAGTGCATTGATTGAAAGCAATCCGAGTGACGGCGGACAGTCAATAATAATATAATCAAACTCCATAACAAGCGTTGCAATTGCCTTTTTCAGCGCGCTGTTTCTGTCGTCAAGTTCGGCAAGTTCAAGTTCTGCACCTGCCAAATTCATATTTGCAGGCAAAAGATAGAGGTTTTTAAACTCTGTTTCAATCATAATTGCCCTTGCGGCAACCTCACCGATTAAAACATTGTATGTTGAGTATTTTACATCGCTTTTGTCTATTCCGACACCCGAGGTTGAGTTGCCCTGTGGGTCAACATCAATTAGGAGCGTTTTTTTGCCCTTTGCTCCTAAAGCGGCTGCCATATTAACGCATGTGGTTGTTTTGCCTACGCCGCCTTTTTGGTTAAATATCGCTACGGTTTTGCCCATAACATCACCTCGATTTTTGAATTGATATAATTATACAATAAATAGGTGTTTATATCAATAGTTTCACATGAAACATTTTAGAATTTACTTTTAAATCAAGATATAGCATATGGCATTAGCTTTTAATCAAAATGTAGTTTAACAGTGTTTCACATGAAACAATTGCGCTTGTTTAACCACTAATGTTTCACATGAAACATATATAAAGTGCGCAAAAAGCAAAACAGACAGGCGGTGAGCCTGTCCGTTTCGCGTGATGAAAAGAGGAGAATATGTTTAAAACGGTTTCCCGTTTTAAGCCTGTTTGGCATCGAAAAGCTTTAGTGTCTTTTCGGTAGTCGGGTTTTTCGGTATTTTGACCCTAAATTCTATATAATCGTCGGTTTCTGTTTTATCTGTCGTTGCATCAATTCCTGATGCTCGCATTGTTTCGATTGCTTTGTTGACTGTGTTTACAAATATGCGAACATCTTTAAAGATTTTAACAACATTTCGCTTTGGTTTAACCTGCTTGTCTTCGGTCAGGGAGTCTATCAGGCGTTCTGTCTGCTCAACATTAAGATGCTTTTCCTTAATAATGTTAAGCGCCGCCCAAATATCCTTTTCGCTGTCCAATTTAAGCAGCGCGCGTGCGTGCCGTTCGGTTAAATGCTCTTTTTCGATGAAATAGCGCACATCGACGGGCAAATTAAGCAGTCGCACCTTATTTGAAAGCGCTGACTGACTTTTGCCGAGCCGTTTTGCAATTTCGCTTTGTGTCATCCCGAAATGTTCTGTAAGTTGTCCTATTGCTATTGCCTCTTCAAAAAAGGTCAAATCGGCTCTCTGCACATTTTCGAGAATCGAAAGCACTGCGCTTTGCTCGTAATCACATTCAAGCTCTATGCAGGGTACATCGTCAAGCCCTGCAAGAATTGCGGCACGCAATCTGCGCTCTCCGGCAACAACCTCAAAGTAATCGGAGTTGTTAATTCGTTTTATCAACAGTGGCTGTAATATTCCGTTTTGTTTTATTGAGTTTGCCAGCGAAAGCATTTCTTCACTTTCAAACTTGTGTCGCGGTTGATATGGGTTCGGCAAAAGTTTTTCCGTTTGAATATAATTAATATCATTCATAAGGTTATCTCCTTTGCTGACTATATATTAACATAAACAATTACAAAAATAAAGGATTTCTCATCGTGAGAAATCCTTTTCATTCGACATATTATATTATCTTTAGAGCGGTGCAGAAGCGATTTTCTTGCTCTTTCGAGGGTATTTTGTCGGTGTCTGCGATATTTTCTTAATAATAATTATAGTTCTTTGGTCGCCGTTTGGCAGTTTATATGAAACATTGTTGCAAATTTTGCCGCCGAGTGTCGAAATTGCGCTTTCTGCGTTGCCGATTTCGTCTTTTGAGCCTTTCAGCGCAACAAAATATCCGCCGACTTTAACAAACGGGAGGCAATATTCAGCCAAAACATTCATCGGCGCAACCGCTCTCGCTGTCGCAAAATCATATGTTTCGCGAAAACAGGTTTCTTGACCTGCGTCTTCGGCTCTTGCGTGAACAAGTTCCGCCTGCAAATCGCATTTTTTGAGTACCTCGCCGAGAAAAACGAGCCGCTTGTTGAGTGAATCCATAAGAGTGAGCGCAATGTCATTTCGCGCTAAAAGCAACGGCAAGCCGGGAAAGCCTGCTCCCGTTCCGACATCAATTATACTTGCGCCCTGCAAAACATCGACATATTCAAAGAATTTGAGGCTGTCGACAAAGTGTTTAATAACAATTTCGTCCGGTTCGGTAATTCCCGTCAGATTCATTTGTTTGTTGCGCTCAACGAGGTGAGCGGCGTATTTGTCGAAATTATCAAGCGCGGTATCTGACAGTGCCGGCTGATATTTTTTTAATAAATCCTTATTTATCATTTTGCATACTTTCCAAAATAATGTTAAGCGCCGTTACATCGGCAGGGTTTACGCCGCTGATTCTGCCTGCCTGACCGAGATTTTCGGGGCGGATTTTTGACAGCTTTTCAATCGCCTCGAGCCTTAAGCCCTTAAGTGACGAATAATCAATATCGGCAGGGATTTTTTTAGCCTCGAGTCGACGCATTTCTTTAATCTGCGCCTCTTGCTTTTTGATGTATCCCTCGTATTTAATCGAAATTTCAACCTGCTCAAACACCTCATACGGCAAATCGGGTCTGTCGGTGTCAAAAGGAGCAAGGTCGCTGTATGAAATTTGCGGTCTGCGCAAAAGTTCAACCATTTTGCAACCTGTTTTAAGCGGCGCCGTTCCGCGTTCTTCAAGCATTTTTTGAAGCTTGTCGCTGACAGGAATCGAAAGAGCGCAAACTCTCTCGTGTTCTTCTTTAATAAGTTGTTGTTTTTTCAAAAACGCGTTGTATCGCTCGTCGCTGATTAAGCCTATTTTGTGACCCGTCGGTGTAAGTCTGATGTCGGCGTTGTCCTGCCTCAAAACAAGGCGGTATTCACTGCGCGATGTCATCATTCTGTAAGGGTCGGAGCAGCCTTTTGTAACAAGGTCGTCAATAAGCGTGCCTATATATGAGCCGCCGCGGTCGAGAATCATCGGCTCTTCGCCCTTGATTTTGAGCGCTGCGTTGATTCCTGCAACAAGACCTTGCGCCGCCGCTTCCTCATAACCGCTTGAGCCGTTAAACTGACCGGCGCCGTAAAGCCCCTCAATATCGTTGAATTCAAGCGTTGCCTTTAAAGCAGTCGGGTCGACGCAATCATATTCAATTGCGTATGCGGTGCGCATAACCTGTGCGTGCTCCAAACCGGGAATGGTGTGGATAAACGCAAGCTGAACATCTTCGGGAAGAGAGGACGAAAGACCTTGCAAATAAAGCTCCTCTGTGTCAAGTCCGCAAGGCTCGATGAAAAGTTGGTGCCTTTCCTTGTCGGCAAAGCGCACAATTTTGTCTTCAAAACTCGGGCAGTATCGCGGACCTTTTCCCTCGATTTTGCCGCTATACATAGGCGAGCGGTGCAAATTGTCGAGAATAATTTTTTTTGTTTTTTCGTTAGTGTATGTAATATGGCAAACAACCTTGTTTTCGGGCGGCGTTTTTGTTTCAAACGAAAAAGGAACGGTGTGTTCGTCGCCGTGCTGAACACCGAGACCGTCAAAATTGACGGAACGGCGGTTAACCCTGCTCGGTGTGCCTGTTTTAAATCTGCGAAGCGGAATATTCAGCTTGTAAAGCGCAGATGAAAGTGCCTTGGCAGGGAACATTCCGTCGGGACCGCTCTCGTATGAAACATCGCCGATATAAACTCTGCCGCCGAGAAAAGTTCCCGTTGCGAGAATAACGGCTTTTGCTGAAAAAACAGCCTCAAGCTTTGTTTTGACATACCAAAGCGAGTCCTTTTTATAAAGGTCGACTATTTCGCCCTGACGAATATCAAGGTTTTCGGTCAGCTCGAGTGTATGTTTCATACCCGACGAATACTGACGGCGGTCAATCTGCGCCCTCAATGAGTGAACGGCAGGACCTTTGCCGAGGTTGAGCATACGCGATTGCAGGCAATACTTGTCTGCCGCCTTGCCCATTTCGCCGCCGAGTGCGTCAATTTCGCGTACAAGGTGACCCTTTGATGTTCCGCCGATTGACGGATTGCACGGCATATTTCCAACCCAGTCAAGGTTAATTGTAAACACCGCGGTTTTAACACCGAGTCGAGCCGATGCAAGCGCCGCTTCAATTCCGGCGTGGCCTGCACCGATAACTATTACATCATAATTGTCTGCAAAATACTCCATTTATTTACCCACACAAAATTTACTGAAAATATTGTTGACAACCTCCGTGGTTGCCTTTTTGCCGGTCAGCGAAAGCAGTTCGTCTGCCGCGCTGTCTATCATAACATTAATCGCATCAAATGTGATTCCCATTTGTGCATCGTCAAGCGCCCTGCAAATGCAGTCATATGCGCTTTGGCAGTTTGCCTTTTGTCTTGCGTTTGCAAGCATCGGTGCCGATGAATCAAAGTCGGTAACGCCGAGCACCTCGCTCACTGCGTATTCAAGCTCATTAACGCCCTGCGACTGCGCCGCACAAATATAAACCGTTTTTTCAAACGCTTCTTCAATCGGCTTGCTGTCGATGGTTTTGTCCAAATCTGTTTTATTAATTATTGCAACGGCTTTTTTGCCCTTGCATTTTTCTATCAAATCCCGGTCAAAATCGGTCAGCGTCTGCGCATTGTCGAAAACTGCAAGGATAAGCCCTGCGTCATCAAGCGCTTTGTACGCCTTTTGGATACCGATTGATTCGACCACATCGTCGCTGTCGCGCAGACCTGCCGTGTCGCGCAGATGCAAAACAATGTTGCCGAGTTTTATATCCTCCTCAACAATGTCGCGCGTTGTGCCTGCAATGTCGGTGACAATGCTTTTGTCCGTGCCGGTGAGCATATTCATCAGGCTTGATTTGCCAACATTTGCCCTGCCGACGATTGCCGTGCTGACTCCGTTTGTGATTGTCTGACCGTTGTCGTATCCCTTGAGCAAATCGTAAAGCTCGTCCTTAACACCCGAAAGCGTTTTGATAAGCTCATCGTTTGAAAGTTCCTCGATTTCTTCGTCGGGGTAATCAACCCACGCCGCCATAACAGCCGAGCAGTCGAGCAGTTTTTGCAAAACAGAGTTGATTTTTGTGCTCAAACTGCCCTGCAATGCGTTGAACGATGCTTTTAAGCTTGCTTCGCCTTGTGATGATATTAAGGTTGCAACGCTTTCCGCCTGAGTCAAGTCCATTTTGCCGTTTAGAAATGCGCGCTTTGTAAATTCGCCTGCCTGTGCAGGTCTTGCGCCTGCGCTCAATACCGCCGCAAGCGTTTTTTGCACCATAAGCAAGCCGCCGTGAACGGAAAGTTCAACAACATTTTCGCCGGTGTAGCTCCTCGGCGCACGAAAAACAAGGGCAACCGCATTGTCTGCCCTTTCGCCGTCAATAATAATGTTGCCGTATTTTGCGCGGTATCCCTTAAGCTCGGTCAACTGCGACTCGTCTGCCGGTGCAAAAACCTTTGCCGCCGTTTCAATCGCCGCATCACCGCTTATTCGTATAACTCCGATTCCGCCGGGCGCATTGCCCGTGGAAATTGCCGCAATAGTATCAGCCATAGCGCACTCCTTAAATAATAATAACATATTATAATGCAAAACAAAAAATTTTGCAAGCACTCCGCCCGTCTGCGGACGAGGTGCATGATTGCGACCCAAACCAAAAGCGCAGTGGGGTAATTCACTGCGCTTTGTTTGTTGTGGAGCAATATTAATTTTTCTTTTTTGAGGCTCTTACGCCGATTTCCTGATGGTCGGGGCTTTTAAGAATGTGTTCGTTTATAAATACGCTCTTCTTTTCAAGCTGTTTGTCAGCCTTTTTAAAGCCGTATTCCTCAAAAATCGTCTTCTTGTCGGAGAAAAGGTTTGTGCCTATTCCGAGTCTGTCGCCGTCAATCTTAACGCCCATAGCCGCCAAAATTGTCGGGAACATATCAAAGTTTGCCCACTGACGGTTTGTGAATTTTGAATTGTCAATCTTCAAATCCGGCGACGGATTGAGAATTACATTATACTGCGTTCTGTCATAATCGCCGAAATCCTTGAAGAATGTTGTGTCCATACTGCAATGGTCGCCTATCATAACAATTGTTGTGTTTTCATAGAACGGTTGCTTTTTAATCCATTCGATGAATTTGTATGTTTGATGCTGGCTGTAATAAATTGCGTTTGAATACTTGTCGGGATATTTCTTTTGCGCCTTTTTGCTGACATAGCCCGGGCGGTGAGTGTCCGCCGTTTCCATAGTGAAGTTGAACGGTTTGCCGGTTTTGCTCAAACGGGTAAGCTCGTCCTTTGCAAATTCATAAAGCTTGTCGTCCTCATATCCCCAAAATTCCTTGTATCCCTTTGGAATAAGGTTGTGCTCGAGCGCATATTTGTGGTCCATAATTTTATATTGACCGTGAGAGTCATAAAGATATGTGAGACCGCCGAAATCGGCATTTGCACCGAACATAACGGTTTGCTCATAACCCTCATCGCGGAGAATGTCGCCGAAAGTCCATGCGCCGGGGAAGAAGTTGCCCGGTGTGCCGTATGTGTTCTTTCCGGTTGGGACTTTCATCGGCAAGCCTGTCATTTGGTTAACCATTGATGCAACGGACCACTGTGTGCCGGTTGCCTTTTTCGGTCCGCCGAATTTTCTGTCGGTGTCGGAGAAGGTGTATCCCTCATAGCCAAGCTTTGTAAGGTCGGGAATAAGGTTTTCCTTCATATTTCCGCCGAGGTCCTTTGACAAATAGCTGTTTTCCATGGATTCGAGATAAATATGAATAATGTTTCTTTTCTTCTCGGGGAAAACAAGTTTTGTCGTTTTCGGGTCTTTATAGTTATCTTCAATAAATGTTGATTTTGAAACATATGCGTTGTAAAGCTGTGTCAAATGGAACGTTTCAACGCCGAAAACAGTGCCCGATGCAAACATTGTAAGCGCCAAAACAAGGCTGATGGTTCTGTGAATGAAATCGTTGAACAAGACCTTTGTTTTCTTATTCTTGTGATAAACAATTTTAAAGTTTGAGAAAACAAAAACGCAAAACAGCGACATCAAAAGAAGACAAGGCATAAATGCGGATTCGATAAAATCAACATAAACCGCATCGTCACCGTCACCGGCAGGCGACATCATGTTTATGATGAGCTGGTCCGCTCCGACATTGCCGAATGATTTTCCACCCCAAATTGTTGCGAAAACAAAAAGTATGCCAAGGAAAAACAAAATTGCAGAAATGATTTTGAGCGCCTTTGTGCCCTTCGTCTTTTTCGGCGTTTCCCCTTCAAATGATATGTATCTGTTTACAAGTGCGTTTATTCCGAGGTAAACAAGCGCAACAAAAAGCGCGAGAATGAAAAATTTAACAAACGCAATCGGTTTGTAACTGCTTGTATTCAAAAAATGCTTGTAGTGAAGCACATATTTTTGAATCGCAAGCGATGTGAGATCAACCAAAAACAAATTTTTGATAACGGTGTGAATGCTTGTTCCCACCTTGCGCGTGCTGCTGAAAAATGAAATCTGAAACACGCTGACTATAATTGAGGCAATACTGCCCATCAGCAAAAACATATAACAACCTCTTTCCATAATTTTTTGCATAAGTATTTTAACACATAATATATATAATGACAACTTAAAAATTCTTAAATTTATAAAGGCACTGTTTTTGTCAAACAATGCCTTTCTTTTGAGTTTGTTGTTTTACACGCAGAATTTATGGTTGCCGATAACTTTGATTACCTTGCGCGAATGCATAAATGCGTCGCTTGTTTTTGACGCGTTGAAATAATACACCGCTCCGCCCGTTGGGTCCCATCCGTTGAGTGCGTCGCGTGCCGCCTTTTTCGATGATTCAGCCACCGGCTGATACCAGTTTGAATCGTTGACGCAGGAAAACGCGCCCTTTTGATAAACAACACCACTCAGCGAGTCGGGAAAATCAGGGTGTGCTATTCTGTTTAAAATAACCGCACCGACGGCAACCTGACCCTCGTAGCTTTCGCCGCGTGCCTCTGCCGAAATCACTTTCGCAAGCAACTCTACATCTTCGTTTGAATATGTTGTGTTGTTTGAGCCTGATGACGACGAGCCGCCGAGTCCGAGATAGAGCAGAGTTTTTGAGCCGCAAATTCCGTCGGCGGTCAAACCGCAGTTTTTTTGAAATTTTGTGACGGCTGTTTTTGTCGCACTGCCGTATATTCCGTCTGCGTTGCCGTTGTAGTATCCGAGTTCTTTAAGTTTCTTTTGAATTTTTTTAACTTCGTCGCCAGTTGAGCCGAGTTTTGACACAACAAAAACGCTTTCTTCTTTAAAATACGAATCGTAAACGGTGTATGATGCTCCGATTATCGCCGCAATCAAGAGAAAAACACCCAAAATGCCGAGAAATTTTTTAATTTTCTTTACCATAATTAATCACCGCTGATATTATTTGCCTAATTTATCAAATTATTCACTACATAGGTCATTGCGAGCGCCGCCCCTGCGCCGAGCAGAATAAAAAAAGCCGATGTCAGCCTTTGCTTAAATGTTTTTCGCGTTTTTGGCGGTCGCTGTGCCGTTGCGGCTATTTTTTCAGCCTCCTTTTTCAGCAGTTGCTCGTCCGTCTTTGCCGACTGCGGTCGCACAAAAAATATCACTCTTTCAAAATACGGATTGTCTGTGTTTGTCACTTCTAAAATTTGCTTGTTTATTCCTTTTATCATTTTTTCAAAACCTTTCTCAATTATACAAATAGTGTTTGAAAACTTTTGCCTTTTTATTCAACATTAAGTTGTCGATTTTTGTTAAAAATGAGTACCGATTTTTACTTGACAGCGAAAATCTATAACAAATTGTATTATCCGCTTAAATGTTGAAAATGTGGAAAACTCGGTGGAAAATGTTAAAAACTTAGCCCCAAACCGCTATAATATAGCCTTTTTTGGGTGTTGAAAACATTTAGACAGGCTTTTTTGCCCCTTTTTCCCCACTTTACACATAGTTTTCAACATTACAAAAAGTAACAAAAATTTTGTATAATTTGCTATTTTTAACTTTTGCTCTTGACAAAGACGGCGATAATTTTTACTATACAAATAGTATGTGCAATAGGCGCATTTGACGAAAAAGGGAGCATATTTTTATGAATGTTATACAAAATGGTAACGATATTGTTGTCAGCGGCGTTGAGTGCCTCGATTTGGATTTGACTCTTGACTGCGGTCAGGCATTCCGTTGGGAAAAACAGGCGGATTCCTCGTACAGCGGCGTTGCCGGCGGATATTTTCTAAACATTTCAAAATCGGGCGACGATATTGTTTTCAAAAACACCACGCTCGAAAGTTTCAATTCCTTCTGGGTTGACTATTTTGATTTGAACAGAGATTACACCGCGATTTGCGAAAAATTGAAGCAGGACAGCCTGCTTGCCTCAACGATAGACGAGTATTACGGCATCAGAATACTCAATCAGGAAAGTTGGGAGGCGCTTTGCTCCTTTGTAATAAGTCAGCAAAACAATATTAAAAGGATAAAATTAATAATAAATCGACTTTGCACAGCCTACGGCAACGATTTGGGCGGCGGCAATTTCACATTTCCGTCGGCTGAACGCCTTGCCGAGCTTTCGGTTGAGGATTTTGAGGCACTCGGCACCGGCTACCGCGCAAAATATCTTGAGCGGCTCGCAAAAGCTGTCGCCTCGGGCGAAATTGATTTTGATAAAATAAAAGCACTTCCGCTTGACGAGGCTCGGCGTGAACTTCTCAAAATTTACGGCGTCGGCGTAAAGGTTGCAAACTGCGCACTGCTTTTCGGCTTTAAATTCTACGATGCTTTTCCGATTGATGTTTGGATGAAACGCGTTATGGAATATTATCCTGACGGCCTGCCCGAATGTTTTTCGGGTATCGAGGGAATCGCACAGCAGTATCTGTTCTACTGGGCACGAAATAATCTGAAATAAAAACAGCAAAGCAGACAAGCGGATGATTTTGCTCCGCTTGTCTGCTCAATTATTTTTCTCATCATATAAATAATTACACAAATAAAAAACCGTGTCGATGCCGACACGGTTTTAATATTAAAATACAAGTTTTTCTTCGATGAATTTTTCAAGCTCGGAGATTGGGAGTCTAACCTGCTCCATTGTGTCACGGTCGCGGACTGTAACACAATTGTCCTCAAGCGAATCGAAATCGTATGTGATGCAGTACGGTGTGCCGATTTCGTCTTGACGGCGGTATCTCTTGCCGATTGAGCCTGCGTCATCATAATCAATGTTGAATTTCTTTGAAAGAGATGCAAACACTTCTTCAGCCTGCTCGTTGAGTTTCTTTGAAAGCGGCAAAATGGCAGCCTTGAACGGAGCAAGCACCGGATGGAAGTGCATTACAACACGGGTATCGTTTTTCTCTGCGTCGATAACCTCCTCGTCATAAGCCTCGCAAAGAATTGCAAGAAAGAGTCTTTCAACGCCGAGTGACGGCTCGATAACATACGGAACATATCTTTCGTTTGTTGTGCCGTCGAAATATTCAAGGTTTTTGCCCGATGTTTTAATGTGCTGTGTGAGGTCGTAGTCTGTTCTGTCGGCAACGCCCCAAAGCTCGCCCCAGCCGAACGGGAAGAGATATTCAAAGTCTGTTGTTGCCTTTGAATAGAAGCAAAGCTCTTCGGGATCGTGGTCGCGAAGACGAAGGTTTTGCTCTGTGATGCCGAGAGAGTAGAGCCAATCGCGGCAGAAGCCTCTCCAATAATCGAACCACTCAAGGTCAGTGCCCGGTTTGCAGAAAAATTCAAGTTCCATTTGCTCAAATTCTCTTACACGGAAGATGAATTTGCCCGGTGTGATTTCGTTTCTGAATGATTTACCGATTTGCGCAACGCCGAACGGAACTTTTTTTCTTGTTGTTCTTTGGATATTTGCAAAGTTTACGAAAATACCCTGCGCCGTTTCGGGGCGAAGATAAATTTCGTCCTTGCTGTCTTCCGTAACACCTTGGAATGTTTTAAACATAAGATTGAACTGACGAATATCGGTAAAGTTTGTTTTGCCGCAGTTCGGGCACGGAATTTTGTGCTCCTTGATATAGTCGCTCATCTGCTCGTTTGTCCAGCCGGCAACATTTGTGCCGTCAAAATTTTCGATGAGGTCATCTGCTCTGTGGCGTGTTTTACACTCACAGCAGTCCATAAGCGGGTCGGAAAATCCGCCAAGGTGACCCGATGCAACCCAAGTTTGCGGATTCATAAGAATTGCAGAGTCAAGCCCTACATTATATTTATTTTCCTGGATGAATTTTTTTCTCCAAGCCGATTTGATGTTTGTTTTGAGTTCAACACCGAGCGGACCGTAGTCCCAAGTGTTTGCAAGACCGCCGTAAATTTCGCTTCCCGGATATACAAAGCCTCTGCCTTTGCAAAGGGCAACGATTTGGTCAAGTGATTTTTCGGTATTAAGCATAAGTGCTACCTCCGTTTTTTACAATATAAAGGTATTATAATATAACCCCGGCGATTAGTCAATTGATATGTTTATTTTTATTTTCAAATAATCCGCGTTTTGCGGCTAATAATAACAGTATCAACAATTTAATCATATATAAAAACAATCTAAAAGGAATGATTTTTATGCCGAAAAACTTACAAGGCTCAAAAACAGAGGAAAATTTGAAACTTGCCTATTCGCTCGAGTCGCAGGCACGCAACAAATACACATTTTATGCCGACAAGGCGAAAAAGGACGGCTACGAGCAAATCGCCGCGCTGTTTGAAGATACAGCCGACAACGAGCGCGCCCATGCGGAGCTTTGGTACAAGTTTTTTCACAACAACGCCGTGCCGTCAACCGCAGAAAATCTTGCCGATGCCATTCACGGCGAAAATGACGAATGGACTCATTTTTATCCCGAGTTTGAGCGTGTTGCCCGTGAGGAGGGCTTTGACGAAATCGCCGACCTTTTCAAAGCTGTTGCCGAAATCGAAAAAAGCCACGAGGACAGATACAAAAAGCTCCTCAACAATGTCAACGGAAAGCTTGTTTTTTCAAAGGACGGCGATGCAATTTGGATGTGCCGCAACTGCGGCAATATCGTCATCGGCAAAAACGCGCCGTTTGTTTGCCCGGTGTGTAAAAAGCCGCAAGCGTATTTTGAAATCAAAAACGAAAATTATTGATGCAATGCTCATTTTTTATGATTTGACCCTGCCGACAAGGGGGCGGTTGTCTGTTTTATCGTTTTGATGATGATTTGATTACGGTCGATGTCGACGAAATTGACAAAAACCACCTCACGGCAGGCTATGTCACAACTGCTCGGCTTGACGATATTTGCACGCGGTTTTCGATTCCGTCCGCATGCTCACAGCTTTGCAAAAATCCGCCTGCCTCGCCGAAGCCTTTTGTCGAGCTTTATGACGATTTCACCTTTTTGTTTCTCGCAACACCTGCCGCCGACGGCGGAAATTTTGATATTGCGGCGGTTTTCATCAAAAAGAATTTTTTGCTCGTTGTCGATGTCAGGGACAGCGATTGTTCGACGCGAAACGGATTTTTCTCCGCTCTTTCAAAATATCCGCTTGCAAATGTATCGCTCGAAAAGCTTCTTGCCGCGTTTTTAAACGCCGTGACTGCGGATGATTTCAAATCTGCCGAGGAAAAGGGTTTTGAGATTTCACGCCTTGAGGAAATTGTTTTGTCGGAGCACGCCGGGCAAAATTTCAACTCGGGTTTGTTGAAAATCAAGCGTGAACTGCTTTTGATGCAAAATTATTACGAGCATTTAATCGACATCGGTGAGACGCTCGAGGAGAACGAAAACGAAATTTTTTCAAAAAAAGAGCTGCGCTGTATATCGGGTTTTACACAAAGGGCACGCCGTCTGCGTGAGGACGCCGATTCGCTCCAAAGCGCCGTTATGCATTTGCAGGACTCGTATCAATCCTCGCTCGATTTAAAACTTAACAATACAATGAATTTTTTTACCGTGATTACGGCGGTGTTTTTTCCGCTCACCGTGATTGTCGGCTGGTACGGCATGAATTTCGACTCAATGCCCGAGTTGCGGTGGCGATACGGCTACGCCTTTGTAATTGCGCTTTCGGTCGGCGTTGTTTCACTGCTTTTGTATGCCGTCAAGCGGCACCGTTGGCTTTGAGGGAAAACTGATTGCGGTATTAAAACAAGTGCGGCATGAATTAATTGCATTAGTTTGGTTTACCCCTTGAAAGATTTGCTTTTATAATATATAATAAGTTTATCTTTTTACGGAGGAGAGTTTATGGAAAAAATTCTTGTTCTCGATTTCGGCGGTCAGTACAACCAACTTATCGCAAGGCGTGTGCGCGACCACAATGTTTATGCCGAAATCCTTCCCTATACAACACCTATTGACGAAATTAAATCAAAAAATTACAAGGGCATCATCTTTACCGGCGGACCTAATTCCGTTTTTGATATGAGCTCGCCGCACTATACTGCCGACATTCTCGATTTGGGCATTCCTGTGCTCGGCATCTGCTACGGCTGCCAGCTCATCGCTTGGATGGCAAAGGGCGAGGTTAAAACCGCACCCGTTTCGGAGTACGGCAAGATTGATTTCAATGTGTTAAACAAAGAGTCAAAACTTTTCAAAAATGTTCCCGAAACATCGGTTGTTTGGATGAGCCATACAGACTATATTTCCGCCGCTCCGCAGGGCTTTGCCGTTATCGGCAACACAAACGATTGCCCGTGCGCCGCTATGGAAAATGTTGAAAAAAATATTTACGCCGTTCAGTTCCACCCCGAGGTTACTCACTCACAGTTTGGCAACCAAATGCTTTATAATTTCCTTTATGAAGTTTGTCATTGCAAGGGCGATTGGGTTATGGACAACTTTATCGACGACACTGTTGCCGCGCTTAAGAAAAAAATCGGCGACAAAAATGTCATTCTCGGCCTTTCCGGCGGTGTTGACAGCTCCGTTGCAGCAGGCTTGCTTTCACGCGCTGTCGGCAAACAACTCACCTGCGTTTTTGTTGACCAAGGCTTGATGCGTAAGGACGAGGGCGATTTTGTAGAGCAAACATTCACTTCGCTTTTCGATATGAATTTTGTTCGTGTTAATTGCGGCGACCACTTTATGCAGTGCCTCAAGGGCGTTACCGACCCCGAGGAGAAAAGAAAAATCATCGGCACCGAGTTTTACAAGGTGTTCTGGGACGAGGTTCGCTCAAGAGCCGAAGATGGCTATTTTGCACAGGGCACAATTTATCCCGACAGAATAGAATCCGGCAAGGGCAAGAGCGACGGCAAGGCAAACACCGCCGTTATCAAAACTCACCACAATATGGTTAAAAAACCCGATGATATTAATTTTATCGACACAATCGAGCCGCTCGGCGATTTGTTTAAGGACGAGGTTCGCAAGGTCGGCGAAAAGCTCGGTATTCCGAAAGAACTTGTATGGCGTCAGCCGTTCCCGGGTCCGGGACTCGGAGTCAGAATCCTCGGCGAAGTCACAGCCGAAAAGGTCAAAATCCTTCAGGATGCAGACTGGGTTCTCCGCGACGAAATGTCTAAAAACGGCTACGAAAAAGAGCTTGCGCAGTTCTTCTGCGTTCTCCCCGGCGTCAATTCGGTCGGCGTTATGGGTGACCACAGAACATATGACAATGTCGTTGTCATCCGCGCTGTTACAACCGACGATTTCATGACCGCCGATTGGGCAAAAATCCCCTATGATATTCTCGCAAAGGTTTCAAACCGCATCACTAACGAGTGCGCCCACATCAACCGCGTAGTCTACGACATAACCTCCAAACCCCCCGGAACAGTCGAGTTTGAGTAAGTTGGAGCATCGTAAAAACCCAGTGTTTATGCGGGTTTGCGGC